>JACCDT010397417.1_pt1 | contig 39861 bp, 37 predicted proteins | sample 7446291 | NCBI WGS metagenome assembly JACCDT01 (sample SAMN15323446, study PRJNA562643) | freshwater metagenome | isolation source: river surface water | place: USA:Blue River Watershed | collected 2017-08-17
AGACCCAATTTCAGCCGTTCCAAAGCACATTGCCATCATCATGGATGGCAATGGCCGTTGGGCCCAGCAGCGTCACATGCCGCGCACGGTGGGCCATGCCAAAGGTGCTGCGGGGGTGCGAGCGTTGGTAGAGCAATGTGCATCAAAAGGTGTGAAGTACCTCACATTGTTTGCCTTCAGCACCGAAAACTGGCTGCGCCCTGCAGATGAAGTCAGCACCCTCATGGGCTTGTTTGTGCAATACCTTGAAAAGGAAATGGGTGCTTTGGCTGATGCAGGCGTGCGCCTAAAGGTCATTGGCGATGTGGCAGGCTTCGCGCCCGAGTTGCAAACCCGTATCCACTCTGCCGAGGCTGCTACGCAGCACAACCAGGCCATTACATTGGTGGTGGCGGCCAACTATGGTGGCCAATGGGATGTGGTGCAAGCCTTTAAAAACTGGCAAGCCGCCAACCCAGAATCAAATGCAAGCCAGCTAACTCAAGAGCAGCTGGCGCAACACCTTAGCACCGCTGACATGCCCAACCCAGACTTGCTCATCCGCACGGGCGGTGAGAAGCGCATTAGCAATTTTTTGCTGTGGCAAGCTGCTTATTCCGAGCTGTACTTTACTGATACTCTTTGGCCTGATTTTGACGATGCTGAGCTGGGCAAAGCCTTGCATTGGTATGCTGCTCGCGAACGCCGCTTTGGCAAAGTAACCCATTCATCCCTAGAAAAAGCCGCATGACAGAACAAGCTGTAAACAACTACGAAGACGACGAAATTAGCCTGCTAGATATTTTGGTCACCTTGGCCGAGTCATGGAAGCTGTTGGTATTTGGCCCGCTCATCGCGGGCGTGTTGGCTGGCGCTTTGAGCTTTTTGTGGCCTAAAACGTTTGAGTCTGTAGCTATTGTTCGCTTGACCGAGGCGGAGTTGGCTTTGCTAAACACTGCACCAGTGCTTGACCAATTGGTTGAAAAGTTTGGTCTTCTTTCAGAGTTTGATGGTTATCAAGAGGATGCTCGCCAGTATTTGACGAAAAAAATAGTAGGCAAATTTGATAAAAAAACCAACTTAGTCACCATCACGGCAGCTGCTAACACGCCTGAGCGTGCGCAAGAGATGGGTAAGGCGGTAATGGATGCATTGCTTAAGGAGCTATTGCCCAAGGGTAAAAACAAAGATCAAATTGAGCAAAAAATCATCAATAACGAAGGTGTGATTTCGAATAACAGAGATGCCTTAGAGCAGCTGCAAAAGCAAATGGGCAAATCGGGGAGTGGTGATGCGGCGCTGGAGGTTGTGATGAAGTATCACGCTTCGTTGACGGCTGAGGTGGCGGCTAAAGACCTAGAAAACATCGAGTTACGTAAAAGCTTATTGATTAAAGGGTCCGAGGTTTATGTGCAGCAGGCGAGTTTGCCGCAGCGTAAGGTTTCGCCCAAGCGTAGCTTGGTTGTTTTGATAGCCATTTTTGCTTCTGGCTTTGCTTTGCTGATATTTGTCTTTGTGCGCAAAGCCTGGCAGGGTGCATCGCAAGACGTAGATGCTTCAGCAAAAATAGCTGTTATAAAAAAGAGCTTGGGCCTTCGTGCTTGATTTTTTACTCGCTCGGCTTGTCGAGCCTATCTATGGGGTGTTTGCATCGCCAGCCACTGTAGCGGCTGCGTGGGGCTTTGCGGCTAGCTTTACATTGTGTGTGTTGCTGGTGCTCACAAAGCGCTGGCATGGCCCGCTGACTATGGATCACATGGAAGGCGTACAAAAGTTTCATACGGCCCCCACACCTCGCATTGGCGGTGTGCCTATTGTGATTGGCTTGATGGTGGCATGGGGCAAAGCGCCGGAGGATGCTAAGGCCATCATCACCCCTATCCTTTTTGCAGGCTTGCCTGCTTTCATTTTTGGCGTGCTTGAAGACATTACCAAACGCATAGGCGTCAGCCAGCGCTTGCTGGCCACCATGGCGTCGGGTGTGCTGGGCTGGTGGGTGACCGATTATTCGCTCACACGAGTAGACATTTGGGGGGTAGATGCATTGCTTCAGTTCACCCTCGTGTCCGTCGTATTTACAGCGGTGGCAGTGGGGGGCGTGGCCAATAGCATCAACATCATTGACGGGTTTAATGGTCTTGCCAGCACCATGTCTGGCCTAGCGTTCATCGGCTTTGCCATGATTGCGTGGCAAGTGGGCGACCATGCGTTGGCGGGTGTGGCGCTGGTATTGGCCGCATGCGTGGTTGGCTTTTTCTGGGTCAATTGGCCATTCGGCAAAATCTTTTTGGGCGATGGCGGCTCATACTTCATCGGTTTTGCACTGGCTTGGGTGGCGATTTTGCTGATAGAGCGCAACCCAAGTGTGTCTGCCTTTGCTGCGCTGGTGGTGTGTGTGCATCCTGTGACGGAAGTGCTGTTTAGCATGTACCGTCGCCACTCTAAGGCGTTGCACCCAGGCCACCCAGATCGGCTGCATTTCCATAGCTTGGTCAAGCAGCGTTATGTAAGGCGTTGGTTTTCTGGCTATAGCAGCCGTGTGCGTAACTCGGTTACAGGCGCATTGGTGGCCAGCATGACTGTTGCGGCAGTTGTTACCTCGAATTTGCTCTACGACCAAGTAGGTTATGCAAAGTTTGCCTTTGCAGCCCTTGTGCTTGGCTATGTGGCCATGTATAGACGTATGGTTCGATATAGTTGGTCATCGATAGTTTTGCTCACTAACTCGCAAAATCGAAATCAAGATCAGACAGTTGAATAAGCTTATACGACATTCACACCTCTTTAAATAAAATTCAAAATGAAAAATAAAAAAGCATTAATTACTGGTGCCGATGGATTCATAGGCTCTCATCTAACTGAGCTTCTCGTTCGAGAGGGCTATAACGTCAAAGCTCTGTCCCAGTACAACTCCTTCAACTACTGGGGCTGGTTAGAAGATATTGAATGTCGCGACCAGATTGAAGTTTTGAACGGTGATGTGCGCGATCCCCATTACTGCAAACATATCACTAAAGATGTCGATATCGTTTTCCATCTGGCTGCACTGATTGCCATCCCTTACTCCTACGTTGCACCTGATAGTTATGTAGACACCAACATCAAGGGCACGCTCAATATCTGCCAAGCGGCGATGGAGAATGGTGTCAAACGCGTGATCCACACCTCCACCAGCGAGGTTTACGGCACTGCTCAGTACGTTCCCATCGACGAGAAACACCCGCTGCAGCCGCAGTCGCCATACAGCGCTTCAAAGATCGGCGCCGATGCGATGGCGATGAGCTTCTTCAATGCTTTCAACCTGCCGGTGACGATCGCACGCCCGTTCAACACCTACGGCCCGCGCCAGTCTGCGCGCGCGGTGATCCCGACCATCATTACGCAGATCGCCAACGGCAAGAAGCAAATCAAGCTAGGCGACGTCTCGCCAACACGTGATTTCAACTACGTGCTGGACACTTGTCGTGGCTTCCTCGAACTGGCTCGCTGCGACGCGGCGATCGGCGAGACCGTCAACATTGGCTCCAATTACGAAATCTCCGTTGGCGACACACTCAACCTGATCAAGGAACTGATGGGCAGTGACGTTGAGTTTCTGACCGATGAGCAGCGCATTCGCCCAGAAAAGTCCGAGGTCTTCCGTCTGTGGTGCGACAACACTAAGATCCATGGAATGACAGGCTTCAAGCCAAGCTTTAACATCAGGGCGGGGCTGCAGGCAACCATTGATTGGTTTACCAAACCAGAAAACCTGGCGAAGTACAAAGCCGACATCTACAACGTTTGAGGCGGGCATGTTTGACTCTCTCATTCGTTTCGTCCGCGAGCAGTACCGCACCAAAGACTTCATTCCGCTGCATGCGCCGGTGTTCAATGGGCGCGAGCGCGAACTGGTCCTCGATACGATCGACTCCACGTTTGTTTCAAGCGTGGGTGCTTATGTGGACCGCTTCGAAAAAGACATGGCTGCATTTACCAGCAGTCCGCGTGCGGTTGCGGTGATGAACGGTACGGCTGCTTTGCATATTGCCCTTAAACTGGCGGATGTGCAGCCGGGCGATCTGGTGGTCACCCAGTCACTGACCTTTGTGGCCACCTGTAACGCGATAGCGTATTGCAGTGCAGAGCCGCTCTTTGTGGACGTAGACCGCCACACGTTGGGCCTTTCGCCAACGGCACTGGATGCCTGGCTGACTGAATATGCTTTGATCGACGACCATGGTGATTGCCGCACCCGCGTCGGGCACCGTCGCATTCGCGCTTGCGTACCGATGCACACGTTTGGGCATCCTGCCATGCTGGACGAGCTGATTGCCGTTTGCGAGCGCTGGCATCTGGTTCTGGTTGAGGATGCAGCCGAATCGCTGGGCAGTTATTACAAGGGGTGCCATACCGGCAACTTTGGCAAGATCGGTGTGCTGAGCTTCAACGGGAACAAAATCATGACCACGGGCGGTGGTGGCATGCTGCTGACGGACGAAGCCACGGGGCAGCGCGCCAAGCACCTGACGACCACTGCCAAAATCCCGCATCCCTACGAGTTCGTGCACGACGAGGTCGGCTACAACTACCGCCTGCCCAACCTGAACGCGGCACTTGGTTGCGCTCAGTTAGAGCAGCTCCCCGCTTTTCTTGAATCCAAACGAGATCTGGCGACGCGCTACATTGAGTTTTTCAGGGGCAGTGACCTCCAGCCTATCGTTGAGCCTGCTGATTGCCGCTCCAACTATTGGCTCAATGGTGTCATTTGCCAGGATGGCGTACAGCGCGATGCGCTGCTCAAATCGACCAACGATGCTAGCGTCATGACACGCCCGATCTGGGCGCTGATGACGCGACTACCAATCTACGCGAATGCGATACGCGGACCGCTGCACAACGCAGAGTGGCTTGAGGCCCGTGTCGTTAACCTGCCAAGCAGCGTACTGCCAGAGGCAACCGCTTCATGAGTCGAGTTGGCATTTTTGGCACAGCGGGCATGGCAAGAGAAGCAGGAGATATCGCTTGGGAACTTGGTATGGAACCGGTTTATGTGGCTCGCGATCAGGCAGAGCTGGATGCGTGCGAATTTCCAGGGCAGGCCATTCTCGAAAGCGATGTAGATCTAAATCAGGAAATGAGCTATGTGATTGGCATCGGCGATAACAGTATTCGTCAGCGCATAGCGCAACGCTATGCGACTAGTCTGCGCTTTGCCAATCTGATTCATCCAAGTGCAACCTTTGGCAAAGGGCAGCGCGAGCTGATTGAAGTCAAGCAGGGCGTTATTGTCTGTGCTGGTGTGCGCTTCACAAACAATATTCAGGTTGGAGATTTTTGTATCTTCAACTTAAATTCAACCATCAGTCACGGTGTTGTGATTGATGAATATGTCTATGTAGCACCAGGCGCGCATATCACTGGAAACGTTCACATCGAACCACGTGTCTGGATCGGAACAGGTGTTGCTATTAATCAGGGAACTGAAAGCCTAAAGTGCCGCATTGGTGCAGATACAACGATTGGCTCTGGCGCTGTTGTCGTGAGGGACTGTGAACCAAATGCGATTTATGTCGGCATCCCAGCCAGGAGAATCAAATGAGGACGTTAATCATTGCTGAAGCTGGTGTTAATCACAATGGGGACATCGACCTTGCCAAAAAATTAATCGCTGCTGCGGCGGCAGCTGGAGCTGATCTGGTTAAGTTTCAGACCTTCTCCGCAAAAAATCTTGTTTCTTCATCGGCGCCAAAAGCTGAATATCAGAAGAAAACGACAGAGAGCAGCGAAAGCCAGCTTGAAATGATTCAAAAGCTTGAACTCTCGCGGGAAGACCATGCTGTTCTGATCGAGGAGTGCAGCGCTAATGGAATCGGTTTTTTTTCTACAGCGTTTGATTTTCAGAGTTTTGATTTGCTCATGGAACTTGGCTGTCTTGAACAAGTCAAGATACCCTCCGGTGAGCTGACCAACTTGCCGCTACTGCGCTACATGTCCCGCTTCGGCAAGCCTTTGATGCTTTCGACGGGTATGGCCAACCTCGGTGAGATCGAAGCCGCGATTGATGCTGTTGAAGCATCAGGTACCCCCCGTCACTTGATTACTGTCTTGCACTGCACGACGGAGTACCCGACGCCAATGGAGGATGTGAACCTGCGTGCGATGGTTGCAATGAAGAAAGCGTTTGGCGTGAGCACGGGTTACTCGGACCATACCGCTGGCATAGAGATTCCAATCGCAGCGGTCGCGTTGGGCGCAACCATCATCGAAAAGCATTTCACGCTGGATCGTAATTTGCCTGGCCCAGACCACAAAGCCAGCTTAGAACCGCACGAGCTCAAAGCAATGGTCGAAGGTATTCGCAATGTCGAGCGAGCGCTCGGCGACGGCGTCAAACGTCCAAGCCCCAGTGAGCTTAAGAACAAGCCGATCGCGCGAAAGTCGCTTGTGGCTATACGCTCGATCAGTGCTGGCGAGGTCTTTAGTGCGGAAAATATGGGCGCTAAACGTCCAGGTATGGGCTTGTCCCCAATGCTTTGGGACGAAGTGATCGGCCGCACCGCAATCAAGGACTTCGCTGTTGACGAGTTGATTACGCTATGAGCCGCAAGATCTGCATCATTACAGGTACGCGAGCAGAATTCGGACTGCTGCGCTGGCTTATGCACGAAGTTCAGAACGAGCCGAGCCTGGAGCTGCAGGTAATTGCCACTGGCATGCATCTCTCGCCGGAATTCGGCCTGACTTATCTCGAAGTGGAGCAAGCAGGCTTCGAGATCGATGCCAAAGTGGAGATGCTTCTAAGTGCTGATACTGCCACTGCAGTTACCAAATCCATGGGCCTGGGCTTGATAGGCTTCGCTGATGCATATTCGCGGCTTTCCCCGGACTTGATCGTTGTTTTGGGCGACCGTTTTGAAATCCTAGCAGCAGCTTCTGCTGCCCTGATCGCAGGAATTCCTGTTGCCCATCTGCATGGTGGCGAAACAACCGAAGGCGCCTTTGATGAGGCCATTCGTCACTCCATCACTAAGATGTCGCACCTGCATTTTGTTGCGGCAGAGGATTATCGAAATCGCGTGATTCAACTCGGTGAACATCCTGATCGTGTTTTTTTGGTTGGTGGGTTGGGCATTGATGCGATCAAGCGCGTCACATTGCTTGACCGCGCTGCCTTAGAAACATCGCTGAACTTCAAGCTAGGCCCCAAAAACCTGCTGATTACCTTCCATCCAGTAACACTGGATGGCGCAAGTTCGCAGCGGCAGATGTCAGAACTCCTTACTGCCTTGGGGGAGTTAACTGATACCAGTTTAATTTTTACTATGCCTAATGCCGATACCGGCGGACGTGAACTGGCCACGATGGTGGATGCCTTCGTTGCATCTCATGGCAATGCGCGTGTGTATGCATCGCTGGGCCAGTTGCGTTATTTGTCGTGCATGCGATATGTGGATGGCGTGGTTGGCAACTCTTCAAGCGGACTTGCCGAAGCGCCAAGCTTGGGGGTTGGGACAATAAATATCGGTGATCGACAAAAAGGAAGGCTGTCTGCAAGCAGTGTTATTAACTGCCAACCCACTGTCGACAGCATACGCAAGGCGCTAGATAAGCTATTCGATCCAGCTTTCCAATCAGCTTTGGATCAAACCATTAATCCGTATGGGAGTGGTGGAGCAAGTAAGAGAATCGTCGAGGTCTTGAAGACGCACGCCATCGACAATTTATTGAAAAAATCGTTCTACGACATTCCAATTAAATTGGAATTCAATATGAATATTTTGCAAGGTCATTGAATTCACAAAATAGTTTTCAATAAAAACTCTAAAAAGGTAAGAATCAATGAATTCTGATAATAAAGTTGCAGTGATTGGTCTTGGATATGTGGGGTTGCCACTTGCTGTTGAATTTGGAAAGACGCGTCCAGTCCTGGGCTTTGACATTAACGATGCGCGCATTGCAGAATTGCGAGCCGGTAAAGACAGTACACTTGAAGTCGATTTAAAAGATTTGCTTGCAGCTACTCAACTGGAATTCAGCAGTTCCAGCAGCAATCTTGCAGATTGCAGTGTTTTCATTATTACCGTACCGACACCCATCGATACTGCTAATCGCCCCGATTTGACGCCCATCATCAAGGCCAGCGAAACGGTGGGAAAGGCCATGAAGGCAGGCGCAATTGTCATTTACGAATCGACGGTTTACCCTGGTTGCACCGAGGAAGTTTGTGTGCCTATCCTGGAAAAGGAGTCGGGTCTGGTATTCAACGAGAGCTTCTTCTGTGGCTACAGCCCTGAGCGCATCAACCCAGGTGACAAGGTCAATACGCTGACCACCATCAAAAAGATCACCAGCGGCAGTACTCCTGCAGTCGCCGAGGCCGTTGATGCACTGTATCGAGGTATTATCAAAGCTGGGACATGGAAGGCAAGCAGTCTCAAGGTTGCTGAAGCCGCAAAAGTTATCGAGAATAGTCAGCGCGATTTAAACATAGCCTTCGTTAATGAGTTGTCTGTTATTTTTGATCGACTCGGTATCGACACAACAGAAGTACTGGAGGCTGCTGGCAGCAAGTGGAATTTCCTTCCATTCAGACCTGGGATGGTGGGGGGGCACTGCATTGGAGTTGACCCTTATTACTTGACCCACAAGGCAGAGCAGGTTGGGTATCACCCTCAAGTCATTCTGGCTGGAAGACGCATCAATGACAACATGGCAAGGTATGCGGCCAGAAATATTGTCAGACTGATGTTGAAAAACGGGATTGACGTTGCCCGCAGCACAGTTGGTGTGATGGGCATTACTTTCAAAGAGAACTGTCCCGATATACGTAACAGCAAAGTTGCTGATTTGGTCAAGGAATTAAACCATTGGGGTGTCAACGTCGTCGTTACCGATCCGTGGGCTAATGCTGATGAAGTGGCATATGAGTACGGAATCAAGGTGGACACAATTGATGAAAATAATCCTGTGGATTCATTGATCGTGGCAGTGGGGCACGCAGAGTTTCGAGCCATGAAGCCCAATGAGTTAAAGGCATTATGTAAAACAGAAAGACAGCCGGTCTTAGGAGATTTAAAGAGTCTGTTTGATCGTCATGCCTGCTCAGAAGTGGGCTTTAAAGTTTTTCGTTTGTAAAATGAAAAGTTGGGAAAATACACTAATAGCTCCTACGCTTGCATTGCGTGCAGCTCTTCAGACGATTAATGACGTCGGCTGCCAAATGGCCTTGGTGGTGGATCAGAATCGTCGCTTGTTGGGTACGCTAAGCGATGGTGATATCCGTCGAGCATTGCTGCGGGGGGTGACGCTCGATACGCCAGTATCTGAGGCCATGCACACAACTCCAACAGTTGTGCATGACCGAGATGATAGGAAAACGCGTTTAGGACTGATTAAGCGTCTTGGCCTTCACCAGTTACCTATAGTTGATAACCAAGGTCATGTTGTTGGACTTGAGATCGTTGATGACTATTTGCAAGTCCCCATACGTGAGGAAACTGTAGTCATCATGGCGGGTGGTCTAGGCAGTCGGCTGAAGGAGTTGACCCGGGATACCCCTAAACCCATGTTAAACGTGGGTTCTCGTCCAATTCTAGAAACCATCGTCCGATCTTTCTCTGAGCAAGGTTTCCGTCGCTTTTATTTTGCAGTTAATTACAAAGCTGATCAGATTGAAAATCACTTCGGCGACGGATCCCGGTTCGGCATTGAATTGAACTATTTGCGTGAACAGCAACGCATGGGCACAGCCGGTGCACTCAGCTTGCTGCCTGCAGAGTTTGAGCACCCTATCGTCGTGACGAATGCTGATCTGCTGACCAGGGTAGACTATGTCTCGATGATTGATAATCATTTGTCAGCTGGCGCTGACGCGACAATGGGCGTTCGCAAATACGAGATGCAAGTGCCATTTGGCGTGATTCAGGAGCAAGACGGTCGGATTTCCAGTATTTTCGAGAAACCCGTGCATCAGTTTATGGTGAGTGCAGGGATGTACGTGTTGTCACCATCAGTCCTCAAGCTAGTTCCGCGCGATCAGTTTTTCGATATGCCGGCGCTCTTCGAGTCCATTGCGGAGCAGGGTCTCTACGCCCGTTCTCACCATATAGATGGGTATTGGCTCGATATTGGCCAGCCATCGGACTTTGAACGAGCCAATCATGATTTTCACGAGGTATTCAGATGATCGGTGCGCTCAAAGTGCTTGCACTGATCCCTGCCCGGGGAGGATCGAAGGGCCTGCCCGGCAAGAATATTCTGCCAATTTGCGGCAAACCATTGATCCAGTGGACGATCGATGAGGCACGTGCGTCGCGTTATATCGACCGCCTAATCCTGTCCTCGGATGACGATGAGATCATGGCGGTTGCAGCCACCGGCGGGTGTGAGATACCTTTCAGGCGTGACACAAATCTCGCCGGTGATACTGCCTCGTCCATCGATGTTGTTGCTGACGCGCTTAAGCGTGTTCCTGGCTACGATATTGTCGTATTGCTACAACCAACCTCGCCGTTGCGTAGAGCCAGCGACATTGACGGCGCGATAGAACGCCTAGAATCAAACGGCGCGCCAGCTTGTGTGACTGTTCGTGCAGCCGAGGAGCATCCCTACTGGACGTTTTATGGCGATGAGCAAGGATGTCTCGTGCATTATGTCAAGCCGCCAGGCGGCATACCAATGCGGCGTCAAGACCTTCCTGAGGCTTGGTGCCTAAACGGCGCAGTTTATGCAGTGCGTACAGAATGGTTTCTCAGAAATCGCAGCTTTCTTACAGCTGATACCGTTTTTTACCCAATGCCAGCTGAACGTTCTATTGACATAGATACCCAAACTGATGTCGAACGCCTTATTGATGTCGTGCAACGAATGACTCAACCTTCCTCAAATAGCCAGCCCAACATAGCACAAACATGAAAGTGACCCGATGAAAAAACGAGACGTCGTCAATCAATATAACCTGCCCAATGAAGTGAAATATTGCAAACTTTGCACAATGTCAAACCAGCGTCCACGCATTACGTTTGATGAGCATGGTGTCTGTTCTGCATGTAATTTTGCTCATTTCAAAAGAACCAAGATCAATTGGGAAGAGCGTGAGCGAGAGCTCATTGAACTTTGCAACCGCTTTCGAAAGAGTAACGGTGAATATGATGTGATCGTCCCTTGTAGTGGCGGCAAGGACGGCAGCTTCGTTGCTCACCAGTTGAAGTTCAAATACGGAATGAATCCGTTGACCGTGACGTGGGCGCCTCTGAAAGCGACCGAGATTGGCCGTCGCAATCTCGATGCGTTCATACATTCAGGCTTTGATAACGTGCTTGGAACGCCTAATGGCCAAACTACCCGCAAGCTGACCCGCCTTGCGACTCAACACTTGGGCGACCCGTTTCAGCCGTTCATTTACGGTCAGACAAACTACCCCATGCACATGGCCATTAAGCATAATGTGCAGTTGATCATGTACGGAGAAAATGGGGAGGTCGAGTATGGCGGCGACATGAAGAATGCGTTTAGTCCGACACGCGAAATCAAAGATCATGACAAGCATTATTTCTCTGGCCTGCCACCCGAATTTTGGGTCGAGCATGGCATTAGTCAGGCCGACCTGAAACCATTTATGGCGCCTAGCTACGATTCAATTATGGAGAACAAGACCGAGATTCACTTTTTCGGCTACTACAAGTTTTGGGATCCACAAGAAAATTTCTACTACTGTCGCGAGCACACCGGCTTCCAGCCGAACACCGAACGATCAGAAGGTACCTACTCGAAGTACGCAAGCCTCGATGACCGCATCGACGGTTACCATTACTACCTCGGTTTCATAAAGTTCGGCATTGGGCGCACGACTTCGGATGCGGCACACGAGATCCGCGATGGCAAGATCACGCGGGAGGAGGGTATTGCACTGGTCCGCCGTTATGACGGTGAGTTTCCTCAGCGCTACTACAAGGAGTTCCTAGACTACTGCGGCATTACAGACGAAGAGTTCCAGGCTGTCGTTGATAGCTGGCGCTCCGATCACTTGTGGCGTAAGACGGCCGAAGGCTGGGAGCTCAAGCACGCCGTCTGGCACGACGAGCAGCAAGGCTGAGTTGAACGCATGAAGAAGATCCGCCTGATTCCCCGCCTCGACATTAAGGGGCCCAACCTGATTAAGGGCATCCATCTGGAAGGCCTGCGGGTGATGGGCGCCCCCCAGGAGTTCGCGCGCCGTTATTACGAGCAGGGCGCCGACGAACTGCTGTATGTCGACGTCGTGGCTAGCCTCTATGGCCGTAACAGCCTGCACGACATCATCGAGCGCGCCGCGCGCGACGTCTTCGTGCCGCTGACGGTGACGGGGGGGATCAGGTCGGTCGACGACGTGCGCAAGATCCTTCGCGCCGGCGCCGACAAGATCGGCATCAACACCGCCGCCATCAAGCGGCCCGAGCTGATCCGCGAAGTGGCGCGAAAGTTCGGCTCGCAGTGCATGGTGCTGTCCATCGAGGCCAAGTACATTGCCGAGGGCCGCTGGGAGGCCTATACCGACAATGGACGCGAGAAGACGGGCCTGGACGTCGTCGAATGGGCCCAGCGCGGTGTCGAGCTGGGCGCGGGCGAGATCCTGCTGACCTCGGTCGACCAGGAAGGCACGCGCGAGGGCTTTGACACCGCCCTGCTTGCGGCCGTTTCCAAGGTTGTGCCGGTGCCTGTGATTGCTAGCGGCGGCATGGGTAAGCTGACCGATGTCGCTACGGCCGTGTGCGAAGGCGCCGCTGATGCCGTCGCGATGGCCGACATCCTACACTACGGTCGAGCGACCGTGAGCGAGATCCGCGCCGCCGCGCGTGAAGCCGGCCTGAATGTGAGAACCGTATGAGCGAGAGCATCGTCACCATCGTCGACTACGGCAGCGGCAATCTGCTGAGCGTCGTCCGCGCCCTTGAGCATGTTGGCGCCACAGCGCGGCTGTCCCACGACCCCGCCGAGATCGAGAGCGCCGAGCGCCTGCTGCTTCCCGGTGTGGGCGCCTTCGCGGAAGGCATGAAGGGCCTGCGCGAGCGAGGCCTGATTGAGCCGATTCGTCGATTTGCCGCCTCGGGTCGGTCGCTGCTGGGCATCTGCTTGGGCATGCAGATGCTAGCGAGTGTAGGCGAGGAATTTGGCCAACACGATGGCCTTGGCATAATTCCAGGCCGCGTCGTACAGGTGCCCGTGTTTGACGTCGATGGAACAATACAGAAAATTCCTCATATTGGCTGGGCCAACCTGAGTCCCGCCATGCCTGGCGGCTGGGACGGAACCATACTCGAAAGCACGCGTGTAGGCACTTCAGTCTATCTCGTCCACTCTTTCTATTTTGAAACTGCAGATCCAGCCCACCGTCTCGCCGACTGTTTTTATGGAGGTCACCGAATAACGGCGGCCGTAAGAATGGATCAGATCATTGGATGCCAGTTTCATCCAGAAAAAAGTGGCCCCGCAGGAATTGAAATTCTACGTACATTTCTCAGAAACTAGAGTCATTAATAAATATATTATGAGTATACATATTATCAAAAAAGAGAAGGCTCCATCTAACCGTAATTTTGGTCTGCTGTTTGCTGGAGTCTTTACCTTTGTATCAGCTTTCAGTTTCTATCGTGGCGCCAACACTAACACCGTTTACGGATGGCTAACCGTCGGACTTGTGCTTGCTTTGATTGCGATTTCTGCGCCGGGTTTGTTAACTATGGTTAACAAGTCGTGGATCAAACTCGGCGACTTGATAGGCAAGGTCGTTAGCCCCTTGGTGCTGGGGATTATTTTCTTTTTTTTGATCACGCCGATTGCCGTTATCAGCCGGCTGTTTGGCCGCGATGAACTGCACATAAAGAAGATAAATGTCTGTTCTTGCTGGATCGACCGGGTGCCACACGGACCTTCTGCTGACTCTTTCAAAAATCAATTCTGAAAATCTTATGAGCTTTATTAAAGAACTCTGGATATTTTTGCGCATACGCAAAAAACTCTGGCTTGCACCAATCATCTTTGTGATCGTACTTCTTGGAACTTTACTGATTGCCGCGCAGGGGTCAGTGATTGCACCTTTCATCTACACACTGTTCTGATCGCATGAAAATTCTGGGACTTTCGGCCTATTACCATGACTCGGCGGCCTGTCTGGTCGTCGACGGCGAAATCGTTGCCGCTGCACAGGAAGAGCGCTTCACTCGAAAGAAGCATGATGCGGCGTTCCCGTTCCATGCCATCAAATATTGCCTGCAGGAAGCCAAGATAGGGCCGGCCGATCTGGATTATGTAGTTTTTTACGACAAGCCCTTCCTGAAGTTTGAACGCCTGTTCGAAACTTACTTGGCTTTTGCGCCTAAAGGCTTCAAGAGTTTTGCAACATCCCTGCCTGTGTGGCTCAAAGACAAGCTCTTCCAGAAAAAAATGATTACCGATACGTTCAAAGATGCCTTCGGTAAGGAGATCGACTGGACTTCAAAGTTGCTGTTCTCAGAACACCACTTGAGTCATGCATCTTCGGCTTTTTTCCCATCGCCGTTTGAAGAAGCGGCCGTTCTGACGATGGACGGCGTTGGCGAATGGACCACGACCTCGCTGGCCATTGGTTCAGGCAATAAGCTCTCAGTCCACAAAGAGATTCATTTCCCACATTCGCTGGGGTTGCTGTATTCCGCCTTTACCTATTACACTGGCTTCAAGGTAAACTCAGGTGAATACAAGGTGATGGGGTTGGCGCCGTATGGTGAGCCAAAGTACACCCATTTGATCAAGAATCACCTGATTGACATTAAGGAAGATGGCTCATTCCACATGGATATGAGCTACTTTAACTACTGCACCGATCTTGCGATGACGAACAATAAGTTCGCTGATTTGTTCGGTGGTCCTGCACGCCAATCGGAAGGTGAACTCACTCAGCGCGAGATGGATCTGGCCGCCTCGGTTCAGGCCGTGACTGAAGAAGTAGTCATAAAGCTTGCCAAGGGCATTCGAAAATCTACCGGCCAGAAAAACCTCTGCCTGGCGGGCGGCGTAGCTCTTAACTGCGTGGCAAACGGCAAGCTGCTGCGCGAGAACGTGTTCGACAATATTTGGGTACAACCCGCATCGGGTGATGCTGGTGGCGCCATTGGCGCAGCGCTAGGCGCTTACCATCTAATGCTGAACCAGCCGCGCACGGTGAAATCTGGCGATGCGATGAAGGGTTCGTATCTGGGCCCGGTTTATGCACAACACGATATTGAGCAGCGCCTGAAAGCTGCTGGCGCTGTGTTCACCGTGGTTAGCGAAGATGACATGCTCGCCGCGACAGCGCAGGCTCTAGTAGATGGCAAGGCTGTGGGTTGGCACCAGGGTCGGATGGAATTCGGCCCCCGGGCGTTGGGCGCCCGTTCGATTATCGCTGATCCGCGCTCGCCATCGTTACAGAAGCAATTGAACCTAAAGGTGAAGTATCGCGAGTCATTCCGCCCGTTCGCGCCCAGCGTCCTACGTGAACATGTGAGCAAATGGTTCGATCTGGAGGGCGATAGTCCCTACATGCTGCTGGTAGCCGATGTGCACAAAAACAAGCAGGTTATGATGACCGCAGAACAGCAGAAACTTTTCGGTATCGACAAGCTGAATGTGCCGCGTTCAGAAATTCCGGCAGTAACGCACGTTGATTATTCGGCACGTATCCAAACAGTACATGAAGCAACCAATCCGAAGTACCACCATCTAATCTCCAAGTTCTACGAATTAAGCGGTTGCCCGGTGATTGTGAACACGTCCTTCAATGTTCGCGGCGAACCTATGGTGAATACGCCAGAGGATGCCTTCTATTGCCTGATGGGTACGGAGATGGAGTTCCTCGCAGTGGGTAACTGTATCCTGCGCAAGGAAGACCAGGATTCGGCACTGGTCAAAGACTATAAAAACGCTTACGAACTGGATTGATTGTGTGGCATAAATTTCGACGTTTTGGAGTGGTTCTTGTTCTAAATATCATTTGGACTTTTGTAATTGTTGCTCTAGTTGATTTTGTAATAACGGCTTCGTATTTTCATCGTCACGCATTGAGTTATAAGACAGACAAAATAACTTGTTCAAGGGCTCTTACGGGATATGGTTATTGCCCTTCGATAACGCAATTTCTTTTTATGGATATGCGTGATCGAATTTTTCCTGTCATAAATTTTATTGACTCAGATGGACGGTCTGCGTACAAGAATTCCAAAAAACATTCGGAAGTTGCCAATAAGGGAGATATATTCGTTCTTGGTGATTCATTTATACAGGCAGACGAACTTTTTATTGAGGAAAGGTTTGAGCACTTTTTGCGGGAAGATGGCTATAACGTCGCTGCTTTCGGTTATTCCAGCTGGAACTCATGGCAGTTTGAGAAAATTGCTGCACAATTGCCGGTTAAACAGGGAGACCAAGTGTTTATTTTCTCGATGACCAATGATTACACGCCATCTTACGAAAGTTCTACAGTGAAGTCGTTGGTTAAATTCGTGGATGCTAAAGATGAGGATCGCCCGTTACCGAATCGTTCCTTTTTAGCGGATTATATAAACCAATCTTTTTTCGCTAATCGCATTTTTCCCCATGTGCGCAGCATTTTAAATGCCTGGAGTGAGGGAGATGTAGAGGTGAAATCTCCAAAATCAAATGTGTTGTTTAAATCAAATGCTCCGGCCTGCAAGTCAATTGCGGGTGACAAGGGAACAACTTCTGATCAGATGCTTGACTATCTCATGCTATCCCAAGGCCCTGAGTGTTGGACTTCGGCGGTGCGAGAGAGTGTTGATTTAAATATCGAGATGTTGCGTAAAGTGAAGTATGCTTTGGAAAGATATGGGGCAAAAGTACATATTCTTATGGTGCCTGCTGGATGGGCGCTGAAGAATCAAAATACCGTTGGGCGGATTGCTTCACCATACAGTTTTCCACATGGAGTTGAGGTAGGTGAGGACGGTTTGATTGCTTATGCTACGGAAAAAGGATTGCGTATTGATGATTTGCGGACCACTCTTTCCAAAAAGATTTACGCTGACGATTCCTTGTACTTTGCAGTTGATGGTCATTGGACAAGTTTGGCGCATCGTATTGTTTATAACCATTTAAAAAACAATTACCTCCAATAAAACCGGTGGAAGCCTGGGATGTCCATGAAATTTTTCCACCAAGGGAACAAAAGTGACCTTCTTTCGTAACGGGGTCATCTACACCGTAGCTAACCTGTCCTCTGCCGCTGTGCCATTCTTATTGTTACCTTGGCTTACTCGCGCGTTGTCGCCTGTCGAGTACGGTCATGTGGTCAGCTTTTCACTTTTGATCACACTTTGTATGGCGTTTTCGGGGCTCAACGCCCATGCGGCCCTGGGTGTGGTCTGGTTCAAGAAACCGCGCGAGGAGATGCCGGCCTTCACCGCCACGGCGTTGGCGCTGGCCATCATCAGTACAGGGGTCGTCGCCGGTCTGGTCGCCGCCGTGCTTGCGCACTTGCCGGGCCTGGCTACCGGCATCACGCCGCTCTGGGGCGCCGTGGCCGCGCTGACGGCTGGTGCTGGAGTGGTGCTGCAATGCCGCCTGGTGCTATGGCAGAGCCAGCACCAACCTGTGCGCAATGCCCTGCTGCAGGTCTCGTCCAGCACCGTCAACGTGGGCCTGTCGCTGCTGGCTGTGCTGGGCCTGGGCCTGGGAAGTGCCGGCCGCAACGGTGGCATTGCAGCGGCTGCATTACTGATGGCTCTGGTGACCCTGGTGCTGTTAGTGCGCGCCCGCGATGTGCGCTGGGCGCCCGCGCGCAGCCAACTGCGGGAGCTCGTCACCTTCGGTCTGCCGCTGATCCTGCACACACTGGCCGGTGCGCTGCTCGGCAGCGCCGACCGCTGGACCGTCTCCATCCACCTTGGCAGCCATGCCTTGGGCGTGTATGGCGCCGGTGCCCAGCTCGGTATGGTCATGGGCATCCTGGCCGACGCCTTCGTCAAGGCCTATGGCCCCTGGCTCTATGCCAAGCTGGCCTCAGAGGACGCCGCCGACCGCCATGTCGCTGTCGGTGCGGTCTATGTAGCCATGCCGGCCTTCTTTGTACTGGCCGCCCTCGTCGGCGTGGCCCTACAATGGGCCAGCACCCTGCTGCTAGGCGCCAAATACCAGGAAGCCGCCACCGTACTGCCCTGGTTCATGTTGGGCGGCGCCTTCAGCGGCGTCTACCTTTGCACCTCGGTGCTGTTCTTCTTCTCGGGGCGCACCGGCCTGCTGTCGCTGTCCACGTCGAGCGCCGCCGTCTGCGGCGCACTTTGCAGCTGGCTACTGGTCTCCCGCCTCGGCGTCGACGGCGCCGCCATGGGCTATGCTACGACGCAGGGCCTGCTGGCCATGTTCACTACTGTCGTTGCGATGAAGTCTTTCGACCTGCCCTGGGGCCAGCCCGTCGAGGCACTGCGCGTCTGGCGCCAACGTGCCTTCCCTGCGCCGCGCCCCCGGCCTTCCACCATCACCCAAGAGACTTGACCATGAGCTTTACTCATCCTTCCCAAGCCGCCAGCCTGCGCGTCGCCGTCATCGGTCTCGGCCGCATGGGCTTACGTCATGTCGAAGCCGCGCACCGCCTCGGCATGGACGTCTGTGGCGCTGCCGACGTGAGTCCGGCGGCCCTGCAGTCTGTTCAGGAACAGCACGGCGTGGCCGCTGTGGCCTGCTTCAACGACGCCTTCGAAATGCTAGCCAAAGTGAGGCCTGAAGCCCTCGTCATCGCGACGACGGCTCCGACGCATTCGCCCTTCGTGTTGGCCGCCGCCGAGCTCGGCGTGCGTTATGTGCTGTGCGAGAAGCCGCTGGCCACCTCCCTGGCTGAGGCCGATGCCATGCTGGCGGCCTGCGAGCGCGCCGGCACCCGCCTAGCCGTCAACCACCAGATGCGCTACATGGCCCAGTACGCCCAGGTCAAGGCGTTGATAGGCAGCGAGGAACTCGGCCCCCTGGCTAGCATCCTCGTCGCCGGGTCCAACTTCGGTCTGGCCATGAACGCCAGCCACTACTTCGAGATGTTCCGCTACATCAGTGGCGAATCGGTGCGCGACGTGCAGGCATGGTTCGAAGATGCCCAGCTGACCAACCCGCGCGGCGCCCAGTTCGAGGACCGCTCGGGCCGCCTGCTGGCCCGCAGCGAAACAGGGCCATCGATGTTTATCGACTTCTCGGCCCAGGCCGGCTGGGGCTTGCAGGTGGTCTATATCTGCCGTCACGGCCAGATCGTCGTCGACGAACTGAATGGAGAGATGCGCATCGTCGCCCGCCAGGCTCAGTACCGTGAGCTACCGACGACGCGCTACGGCATGCCCGTCGACATCCGAAACGAGCAGATCGAGCCAGCCGACACCGTCGTGCCGACAATGGCCGTCTGGAACGCGCTGCTGGCCGGCGAAAGCTATCCCGACGGCGCCGCCGGCGCCCATGCCTTGGCTTGCCTGGTGGCCGCCCATGCCTCGCACGAGGGCGGCGGCCGCGTCTTGCGTCTGGACGACTCTACCCTGCCACGCGAGCGCGTGTTCAAGTGGGCCTGAGCCTGCCAACGATTTGAGGAAAACAGCATGAAGAAATGGAAGATCGCCATCGTCGGCTCCGGCTACATGGCCCAAGAACATGCGAAGGCCTTCGCCTCGCTGCCCAACGTAGAGATCGTCGGCGTCTGCGGACGTTCGCGCACACGTGCCGAAGCACTCGCCGCCGCCTATGGCGTGCCGGTCTATGACAGCGTGGCCACCCTGCACGCGGGCACTCAGGCCGATGTAGTCGTCGTGGCGGTCAACGAGCTGTCGGCCCGCGATGTCTGTCTGGCTGCCTTCGCTCATCCCTGGCTGTGCTTCCTGGAAAAGCCGGTCGGCGTCAACCTGCCCCAGGCCGAGGAGATCACGACCGCTGCCAAGCGCACCGGCACGCGTGCTTATGTCGCGCTGAACCGCCGCAGCTATGCATCGACCCGCCAGGCTCTGCAGGAGCTGGCCAGCGATGACGGTGTGCGCCTGATCTCGGTGCTCGACCAGCAGGACATGGTGTCGGCACGCGAAGGCGGCCAGCCCGACGAGGTGGTGCGCAACTACATGTACGCCAACTCCATCCACTTGATCGATTACCTGAACCTGTTCGGGCGTGGCGAAATCGTGGCCGTGCAGCCGACCCAGCGCTGGAATGCCGAGAGCCCCGGCCATGTCGTCGCCACGATTCATTACGCCAGCGGTGACGTCGGCGTCTACCAGGCCGTCTGGAACGGCCCGGGGCCTTGGGGCGTGACGGTGACCAACCCGCAGGTGCGCCTTGAAATGCGCCCCCTCGAGAAGCTGGGCATCCAGCGCCGCGGCGAGCGTCGTTTGACCGAGGCGCCGGCGGATGCAATCGACACCGATTTCAAGCCGGGCTTGCGCCACCAGGCGGAGCAGATAGTAGAGCTGCTGCAAGGCCGCCTCACCTCGCTGGCCACGTTGGAAGAGGCCACCCGCACGATGGCCTTGTGCGCCGACATCTATTGTTTGAGAGCTGCGAATGCAGCGTGATGGCGATCAACCGTCGCGGCTTGAAGCACTGCATGCTCTCGAGCGACGGAAGGATCTCTTCGCCTTCAAGGTCGACGGCTGGTCGGCCTGGCGTGTGCTGCGCAACCCGCTGCACCGCCAGGCCGAGGCCCTGCCGCTGGCAAAGCCGACCCAGGCGCAATCGTCGCGCGTGCTGAGCGCGCTGCGCGGCAGCTTGCGCCTGCTCGGTCTACTCGTTGCTGGCGGCCGGCGCGAGCTACTCGTCAAGACCTGCCGATCGGGCCTGCGCCTTCCGGTCGGCGATAGATTTCGCGATGTCTATTTCGACGGCCTGCTCGAAACCGGCCGGTCGTTCGCCAAGCTGGAAGAGATCAACAGCCCCGACTTCGACCGCCAGGCCGCCGCCTCTTGCTTCCCGGCCACGCTTGATCCCGTCGTGTTCACTTTTTGGGGAATGTTGCTGGCACGTTTGCTGCCAGTTCGCGCAGCGCAGGATTATTGCGACCGTCTGGCCGTCTTGCTTGAGCAGGAAGTCGGTCTGGTCCTTTCAGCGCGCTGGCTGCTCTCGCGCATTTCGACCGCATACTGGCAATCGCGCTTATACGAGCTGCTGTTGCGTCGGTTGAAACCGCGTGCAGTCCTCGTCTCGGACACCGGCGAATATGGCTTGAGCATCGCCTGCAAGCGTCAGGGCGTGCGCTTCGTCGAGCTGCAGCATGGCGTTTTCGATGCTGTGCATCCCGATGCCATCCCGACCTGGGTGAGTGGCACGCCGGTCGAACTGGTGCTGCCCGACGTGCTGGCCTGCCGGGGTGACTACTGGATCGAACAGTTGGACGGAACCCGACAGGGCCGTGACCATGCACGCCCGGTGGGCAACGAGTTGATTGATCGGGCGCGCGCGCGCCGCAAACAGCGCCAGAGCCGAGCTGAGCTGAGCCTCGTGCTCAGCTCGCAAGGCCTCGATTCAGAACGGCTCGCCCAATGGATCAAGGCTCTCGTCGCCGCGGCACCGGCCGGACTCAGCTGGCAGCTCGCCATCAAGCTCCACCCCGTCTACGATGCCGGCAATCGTGCATTCGCTCCCCTGTGCAGCGATCACCGCATCCGCGTGATCGGCGGTGCAGAGCAGCCTAACATCTTCGATCTGATGGCTGAGGCCGATCTGCACCTGAGCATCGCATCGGCCTGCCATTTCGATGCAGCAGCACTTGGAGTGCCGAGCGTCGTGATCCCATTGGCCGGTCATGAGGCGATGCTTAAGGCGGTCGATGGTCGACTGATCCATCTGGCACGCCAGCCTGCTGACCCGTGGAGCTTGTGTCCTGATGCTGGTGTAGAAGCTGACGCTCAGCGCTATTCGGAACCAGGTTTCGTTTTCAATTTGGCTCGCTTGCTTGCCTGAGTCGCACCAATTAACGAAGAACAGGAGATTTCCCATGATCCAGATCCACCCCACCGCTACCGTCGATCCGGGTGCGGAAATCGGCGACCATACCGCCATATGGCATTACAGCCATGTCGAGGCCAAGGCAGTCGTAGGTGAGAACTGCAACCTTGGACAAAACGTGTATGTTGGCAATAACGCGGTCGTTGGTAATGGGTGTCGACTCGGTAATTCAGTCGCAATCTTTTCCCATGTAGAACTTAGCGATTTCGTATTTTGCGCTCCATTCATGGTGTTCACCCACATAGCATTCCCACGCGCAGCAGTGAACCGGCGGGCCAGTTTTGAGAAGACTCTTGTCAAGAACGGTGTAACGCTCGGCGCCAACTCGACCGTCGTACCGGGCATCACAATAGGTGAAGGTACCTTCCTTGCCGCAGGCTCGACCCTAACTAAAGACTGCAAAGATTGGGCATTGATGGTTGGCACGCCGGCAAGACAGGTAGGCTGGGTCAGTGCATACGGCGAAAAAATCCCACTACCTATCGAAGGCAAGGGGGAATGGAAATGCATTCACACTGGGGATGTATATGTGCTTGATATGTCAATATTAAAACGAACTCCGGGACCGCAAGATATTCTTTACTACCTACCAGGCGTAAAGCTGGAACGAATGACAGCTCGTCTTGCCGTTGAAGATCCCTCATGATTGGAATGAAAACCTTTGATGGCGTGTCACTTGTTCCCACGATCGCTGCTTCAAAGCAGCGGCGGAATTTCGCGATGCTCCTTTACATCGTCCTCTCGCTTGGCGTCGCCATGTCGATTTCTCAGGAGGAGACCCCTGAAATTGGCTCACTTGGGTACTGGTTGCTGATCGCGCCTTCGCTGTTGCTACCACTTACTGATGTTGGTGCCATCTTTCGCGCTTTGCTCGAACGAGCACGCCCAATACTGGTTTTTGGACTCACTGCTGGTGCCTGGCAATTGTTGCGGGGTGACATAAAGGCCCTGTTGCAACTTGTATTGATCGTCTGGGTGCTGGGCTGGCTCAGCTCTCATAGGGCACGCCTCGAGTTACGAGATTTGATGGCTCTTTATCTTGCACTGATTCTGGTTGGCACCTACATTTGGATTTTTTTCGATGGAAATAAATGGGGCCTGCTGCCGAACACAACCGTCTACGAGGGGCTTGACTGGCGGATTTCATTTTTCCCAAACATTGCCAATTCCGCCGTGCTGTCTTTGGCAATGTTCTTGATTCTGACGCAAAGTGCTGCTCTGGCACGTAAGCATCTGGTGATTTTACTAATAGTCGCGTACTTCTTGTTCTTCTCTTTCGTGCGAACCGCCACTATCGGTGTGATGTTATATCTGTCGATGCGCTGGTGGCTGGGTAGAAAATCTCGCAGCCCACGGGCGATGTTCTGGGTGGCTTTGTTACTAGGGGTTGGTGTCAATCTAATGATTGCTGGCTCCGCAGCTATATTCGTTAATTTAGGGGAATTTGAGCTAATTTCGCGACTCTTTTTGCGCAGTGAGTCGAATCTATCTAGTGAAGAAATCTTTGCGCAGTTATATCGGCCATGGCTCTGGAAGCAGCATCTGTTGCTATTTTGGGATAGCCCATGGAAGATGGGCCTCGGGGCCTTCGATTTTTTCGAAATGCAAATCGAGGAGCTCAATGTTGGAACTACGCCTGCTGGTAACGAAGCGCAGTTGACGCGTTTGCTGGCCACATATGGTTTTCCTAGTCTACTTTATAGTTGGTATCTAATTAGCAGACTGCGCGAAATTGCTAAAAATCGTGATGTTTGGGCAGTAGCTTGCTTTCCAACTATTTTGCTGTTAATGATGCAATGGGGTAGCGTGTTCCACCCTTCTGATGCGAATGGTGCAATTTTTTTGCTGATTGCAATTCATGGAGGTCAAGCCTTCGTAATAAGGGGGACTCGGAATTATGACAACTTGGCGAAACAGGATTAAATGAATATGAATGTACTTTATTTGGATGGTGTGGGCCCTTTTGGAGGAGCTTCTCGTAGCCTATTCGAGACCGTGCGTGCATTGAAACGTGAAGGGATAAAACCGTACTTTTTAGCGGTAAATGGAACAGCATTGAATTTCTATGGCCAGGTCGCTGAAGAACTGATTGCTACTCGTGGGTTGACTCGTTTTGACAATACCCATTACAGCCACTACCGAGGGGTACGTTGGCTAGTCTTACTCAGGGAAATCTTTCATCTTCCATACACGTTGTTTGCGATTCGCAAGGCTTTTGGAAAATGGAAAGAGACAATTGACCTCATACACGTCAATGAAGTGACAGAAATTATTCCGGGATTACTTGCTAAAAGACTATTTCAGGTGCCAATGGTGGTGCACGTTCGTTCTCCGCAGTGGGCGAATCAGCACTCTTTACGATCACGCTGGGTGAATGGAGTATTGAAAAGATCGGCCAATGCGATCATTGCAATCAATGAAACAACTCGGGCGACGATGCCCGCCGAGTTGAAAGTTGATGTTATTCAAAACTCGTTTACACCGAAACGGTCGCCGGACCCGGATCCAAGTATGCTGCACAAGCTGGAAAAGCTTCGTGCTGGCTCAGTGAAAATTGGTTTTGTGGGTAATGTTCAAGTGTCAAAGGGAATACTTGAATTGGTGGAGGCCGCGAGACTGCTGAAGGAGCAGCAGGCCGATGTTGAATTTGTGGTTGTTGGTGGCCACGCTCGCGTTGACAAGGGTCTCAAGGGATGGGTACTCAGCAAAGCCGGGCTCGTACAGGATGCGGTGGAAGAGCTTCAGAAACGCATTAAGCAATATGGATTGGAACGATCTTTCCACCTGCTTGGCGCCACCAGCGATATTCAATGTGTCTACGAACGCTTGGATGTCATCACTTTTCCCTCTCACTTTGACGCGCCTGGACGTCCCGTCTTCGAGGCCGCGTTCTCAGCAGTGCCGAGTATCGTGTGTGTCAGTAAGCCGCTATCCGATACGTTGGTCCATAACCTAACCGGTTTGGCCATACCAGCACGAGATCCAGTCGCATTGTCTGAGGCAATCCTATATTTTGAAAAAAATCGGGATGAGCTTAAACGCATGGGGCGCGAAGCGCAAAAACTTGCCATCGATAACTTTGAACCGACACGCAATGCCTCTCGCTTATTTGATGTTTACAAGCGTGTTTGCAACTCGATTTGATTAATAAATTCATCGGAACTTCTTGATATGGTTTTAGTCAGCGCAAGCTCCAGTCGATACAAAATCTGTAGCCGATGCATAATGGATACATCGGACCCAAGCATCTTGCTCGATGAGCAAGGGCATTGTGATTACTGCAAAAACTACGACGCCACCATTCAGCCCAACTGGGACGTTGGCTCTGAAGGCGGGCGCAAGCTCTCGCAAATTGCCGACGCAATACGTGAGGCCGGGAAGGGCAAAGACTTTGACTGCATCATTGGCTTGAGTGGCGGCCTGGACAGTTCTTACGTTGCTTACGTGGCGAAAGAGAAGATGGGCCTGCGACCTTTGCTGTTTCATGTGGACGCCGGCTGGAACACCGATCAGGCCGTAGGCAACATCGAGAAACTGGTGGATGGCCTGGGTCTTGACCTGTACACCGATGTGGTGAACTGGGAGGCCGTGAAGCGCATGCAAGTGGCTTTTTTGAGGGCGGGCACTCCTGATCAGGATTTGGTGCAAGACGCAGCATTCTTTTCAGGCCTGTACAAGTTTGCCCGCAAGTACAAGATCAAGCACATCATCACTGGCTCCAATTTTTCGACCGAATGCTGCCGCGAGCCCGAAGAGTGGGGCGGTTACCTGGGCATCGACAAAACACTGTTTGGTGATATTTGGGCCAAATGTGGCGATGGCAAGCCCAATGACGAGTTTCCGCTGGTGGATATTCTGGTTTACAAGTTGTGGTACCAGAAGGTCTTGGGCATGAAGGTGCACCACCCGCTGAACCTGGTGCCTTATGTCAAAAAAGATGCCGAGGATGAGCTGCAGCGCCGCTTTGGCTGGCAGCGGTTCCAGCACAAGCACCACGAGTCGCGCTTTACCCGTTTCTATGAAGATTACTGGTTGCCCCGTCGCTTTGGCTACGAAAAGCGACGCGCCCACTTCTCCAGCTTGATCATGACCGGACAGATGACACGGGATCAGGCGCTGGACCGGATTTCTCGGCCTGAGATGGATGAACACTTCCTCAAACAGGAGTTTGAGTATGTGGCGCACAAGCTGGGTTTGACGGTGGGTGAGTTGCAGCAATTGTTTGACATGCCCAAGAAGACCTTTCGCGATTACAAAAACAAACGCGACTTGATCGGGCTGGGCGCGAATGTGATGCGCAAGCTGGGGCTGGAAAAAAGGTATTTCCGATGATCTGCATCGTGGACTATGGGGTGGGCAATATTCAGGCGTTTCTGAATTTGTTCAAGCGGTTGGGGGTGGAGGCCCGCAGGGCGGACACGCCGGATGCTTTGTCGGATGCTGTTCGACTTGTTCTGCCCGGTGTGGGGCATTTCGATCACGCCATGCAGCGGCTCAACGATTCGGACATGCGCCCCAAGCTGGAGGAATTGGTTTTAGGGGCGCGGGTGCCTATAGTGGGGATTTGTGTGGGCATGCAGATGCTGGCGCAAGGCTCTGATGAAGGTAGTCTGCCCGGTTTGAACTGGGTGCCGGGGCGTGTGCGTGCATTCGCCACTCAGTCGCAAAGTTCTGGTTTGCCCATGCCGCACATGGGCTGGAACGAGCTGCAGCCCCGTGCGGGCAGCAAGCTGTTTTCCAAAGGCTTTGACGATGCGCCGGAGTTTTATTTTCTGCATTCTTATTTTTTTGACGCGCAGGACAAGCAAGATGTGGCGGCCACTGCCCACTATGGTCTGGACTTTGATGCGGTGGTGTCGCGTGGGCATATCCACGGGGTGCAGTGCCACCCCGAAAAAAGCCACCACTGGGGTGAGCAACTTCTGAAAAATTTTGTGGAGCTTTGACAGATGTTGCGTCCTCGAATCATTCCTTGCTTGCTGGTGCATCAGGAGGGCTTGGTCAAGACCCAGGCTTTCAAAGACCCCAAATACGTGGGGGACCCGATCAATGCCGTCAGGATCTTCAATGAGAAAGAAGCCGATGAATTGATGGTGCTGGACATTGATGCGACCGTCAAAAAGGCCGAGCCGGACTTTGGCCTGATTGCCAAGTTGGCAGCGGAGTGCCGTATGCCGCTCTGCTATGGCGGTGGCGTGACCACGGCAGAGCAGGCCGCCCGCATTGTGGACATGGGCGTGGAAAAGGTGGCTGTAAGTGCTGCGGCCATTGCCAACCCGTCTTTGCTGACCGAAATGGCCGCCGCTGTGGGGCGACAGTCGGTAGTGGCGGTGCTGGATGTGCGCAAGCGCAGCGGTTTGTTTGCCAAGGGCTACGAGGTTTGTACCCACAACGCCAAAACTGCACACAAGCTCGACCCTGTGGCGTTGGCTCGCCAACTGCAGGATGCGGGGGCAGGCGAGATCGTGGTCAATTCGGTGGACAGGGATGGTGAGATGCAAGGCTATGACCTCGAGCTGGCCATGCAGTTCAAGCAGGCTCTGAAGGTGCCGGTCACGTTTTTGGGCGGTGCGGGCTCACTTAATCACTTGGGCGACCTGGTTTCAAAGCTGGGTGTGGTGGGGGCTGCTGCGGGCAGTTTGTTCGTGTTCAAAGGTAAGTACCGCGCTGTTTTGATTAACTACCCTACGCCAGAGCAAAAAAAGCTGCTTTGTCATGAAGCACTGAAGAAGTAAATGATGAAAGATATGAATGTGTTTGAAGGCAAAGTGTTGCTGATCACTGGCGGAACAGGATCATTTGGTAATGCCGTTCTCCGCCGTTTCTTGAATTCCGACTTACGCGAGATTCGCATCCTGAGCCGGGATGAAAAAAAGCAGGATGACATGCGCAAGAAGTACAACAGCCCCAAGCTGAAGTTCTACATCGGCGATGTGCGCGATCCGCAATCGGTCATGAACGTGGTGCGAGGCGTGGATTACATCTACCATGCAGCCGCGCTCAAACAGGTGCCGTCGTGCGAGTTTCACCCGCTCGAAGCCGTCAAAACCAATGTGATGGGGACCGAGAATGTGTTGGAGGCTGCCATCCAGTGCGGCGTCAAGCGTGTGGTTTGCTTAAGTACCGACAAGGCGGTGTACCCCATCAATGCCATGGGCATTAGCAAGGCCATGATGGAAAAAGTGGCGGTGGCCAAGTCGCGATCCAGCAGCAACACGGTGATCAACGTTACTCGCTATGGCAATGTGATGGCGTCCCGTGGTTCCGTGATCCCGCTGTTTGTGGATCAAATCCGCTCAGGTCAGCCCATCACCATCACCGACCCCAGCATGACGCGCTTCATGATGACTTTGGACGATGCAGTGGATCTAGTGCTTTATGCCTTTGAGCATGGTCAGCCGGGTGAGATATTTGTGCAAAAAGCGCCCGCAGCCACCATCGAGGTGCTGACGCAGGCTTTGACGGGGCTGCTGAACAAGCCAGACCATGAAGTGCGTGTGATCGGCACCCGCCATGGCGAAAAGCTCTATGAAGCCTTGCTCAGTCGTGAAGAAATGGCGGCCGCCGAAGATCTGGTGGGCTACTACCGTGTCCCCCCCGACCTGCGCGATTTGAACTACGGCAAGTTTGTCGAGCAGGGCGAGATCAAGATTTCAGAAGCCAGTGACTACAACTCACACAACACCACCCGGCTAGATGTGGCGGGGATGCAAGCTCTGCTGCTCAAGCTGCGCTTCATGCAGGCCATTGTGCGTGGCGAGCATGTCGAGCTCGAGGAGTAAGCGATGAAAGTGTTGGTCACTGGAGCCAATGGATTCATAGGCAAAAACCTGGTGCTGCGCTTGCGTGAGCAAGCAGACACTGAGGTCTTGACCTTTGTGCGCGGTGACAGCGATGCTGCGCTGCAGGCTGCCTTGACGTTGGCCGATGCCGTCATCCATCTGGCTGGAGAAAACCGCCCGGCATCACCCGATGCATTCGAGCAGGTCAACGCCGGTTTGACCCGGCAGATTTGCGATGGCTTGCGAGCCTTGGGCAAGCCGGTGCCGCTGTTGTTGGCGTCTTCCGCGCAGGCCGAGCTGGACAACCCATACGGCTGCAGCAAGCTGGCGGCAGAGCAGGCCGTGGAGCAACTGGCCCAGAGCAATGGCAACCCGGTCGCCATTTACCGCTTGCCGGGCGTGTTTGGCAAGTGGTGCAAGCCCAACTACAACTCTGTGGTGGCCACCTTTTGCCACAACAAGGCACATGACTTGCCCGTGCAGATCAACGATGCGAACGCACGCATCCGGCTGGTGTATGTGGACGATGTGGTGAGTGCGTTTTTGTCCTTGCTGGCAACGCCATGGTCTGGTGTGGTGCGCCCGGTGGTACAGTCCGAATACAGCATCACGCTGGGTGAGCTGTCGGCGCAGATCGATGCATTCAAAAACTGCCGCAGCACACTGGTGTCAGAGCGCGTGGGCACCGGGTTGACGCGCGCGCTGTATGCCACGTATGTGAGCTACCTGCCCAAAGATAAATTTGCCTATGAGGTGCCCGCCTATGGCGATGCACGCGGGGTGTTTGTCGAGATGCTTAAAACGCCCGATGCCGGGCAGTTTTCTTTCTTTACAGCGCACCCAGGCATCACGCGGGGTGGGCATTACCACCACACCAAGACCGAGAAATTCCTCGTCATCAAGGGCAAGGCGCGATTTGGATTCAGGCACATGCTGACCAACGAGGTTTACAACCTTGAAACCGATGGCGCAAAGCCACAGGTGGTGGAAACGGTGCCGGGCTGGACGCATGACATCACTAATATAGGAGATGAGGAAATGGTAGTCATGCTCTGGGCCAATGAGATTTTTGACCGCGCAAGCCCAGACACGATCACCAGCAAGGTTTGAAATGAAAAAACTTAAAGTTATGTCGGTTGTGGGGACGCGGCCTGAAATTATTCGCTTGTCTCGTGTGTTGGCTGGACTAGACCAGCACTGCGACCACGTGTTAGTTCACACAGGTCAGAACTACGACTATGGGCTTAATCAAGTGTTTTTTGACGACTTGGGAGTGCGAAAGCCAGACTTCTTTTTAAACAGTGCCGAAGGTAGCACCAGCGCTGCACACACCATTGGCAACTTGATCACTTCAGTGGATGGTGTGTTAACAGAGGTCAAGCCAGACGCTATGTTGGTGCTGGGCGACACCAACAGTTGTCTGTCGGTGATCCCAGCCAAGCGACGCAAAGTTCCAATTTTCCATATGGAGGCAGGAAACCGCTGTTTTGACCTGCGCGTGCCAGAAGAGACTAACCGCCGTATCGTGGACCACACGGCAGACATCAATCTGACCTATAGCACCATCGCGCGTGACTACCTGCTGCGTGAGGGCTTACCGCCGGATCAGGTGATTAAAACTGGTAGCCCAATGTACGAGGTATTGCACCACTACATGCCGCAGATTAAGGCCTCTGATGCATTAACTCGTCTGAGCCTAGAGGCTGGCAAATATTTTGTGGTGAGTGCGCACCGCGAAGAAAACATCGAGTCCGAGCAGAGCTTTGCCAAGCTGGTACAGGTGCTCAATGGCGTGGCCGAAGATCATGGGTTGCCGGTGGTTGTGAGCACCCACCCGCGCACGCAAAAGCGTGTGGATGCAACGGGCGTTGAGTTTCACCCGCTGGTTCGATTAATGAAGCCGCTGGGTTTTCATGACTATGTCAACCTGCAAATGCAGGCCAAGGCGGTGTTGTCAGACAGCGGGACGATCAACGAGGAGTCTTCGATCCTGAACTTCCCGGCGCTCAATTTGCGTGAGGCGCACGAGCGCCCCGAAGGTATGGAAGAAGCAGCCGTGATGATGGTTGGACTGGAGCTAGAGCGAGTGCGCCAGGGCTTGGCAATTTTGCAGAGCCAGTCGCGTGGTGATGAGCGTAACTTGCGCCTCGTGGCCGACTACAGCATGCCGAATGTGAGCGAGAAGGTGGTGCGCATCATTCACAGCTACACCGATTACGTGAATCGGGTGGTGTGGAAGCGGTATTGAACCGATGCGCATAGCTCTGATTGCGGACACGTTCCCGCCATTGCGCACCTCGGGCGCGGTGCAGTTGCGGGATCTGTCCCGCGAATTTGCTCGGCAAGGGCATGCCTTGACGGTGATGTTGCCAGCTGCTGAGTTGTCGCAGCCGTGGGCGCTTGAACGCGCGGACGGCGTCGAAGTGTTGCGCTTACGTGCGCCGCGCACAAAAGATATTGGCTATGTGCGTCGCACACTTGGTGAGCTGGTTATGCCGTTTGCTATGAGGCGGCATTTGAAACGCAGCCCTTTGGCTGCGCAGCAGTGGGATGGTGTTGTCTGGTATGCGCCATCGATTTTTCATGGACCTTTGGCCAGTTCGCTTAAGAAAGCAAGCGGGTGTAAGGGCTACCTGATCATTCGCGATATCTTTCCCGAGTGGGCTGTGGATATGGGTTTGATGGGGCGTGGTTTGCCGTATCGATTTTTTGATGCAGTTGCTCGCTATCAGTATTCAGTGGCCGATGTGATCGGTGTTCAGACGCCTGGTAATCAGTCTTATTTTTCTACCTGGCTAAGTAAGCCAGAACGCAAGTTAGAAGTGTTGCAGAACTGGCTTGGCAAGCCTGCGGGAGTGCATTGTTCAATCAGGGTGGATCAGACTTCACTGCATGGGCGTAAAGTGTTTGTTTACGCTGGCAACATGGGCGTAGCTCAAGGTATGGATATCCTGCTTGATTTGGCAGCGCGCTTGCAGTTCCGGGATGATGTGGGTTTTTTGTTTGTAGGGCGCGGTAGTGATGCCAAACGTTTGCGCAGTGACGCACAGTCTCGTGGTTTGTTGAATGTGGTTTTCTTTGATGAAATCGATCCAGATGAAATTCCAGACTTGTACGCACAGTGCAGCGTTGGCTTGGTGGCGCTGGATGCGCGACACAAGTCGCACAATATTCCTGGAAAATTTCTGACTTACATGCAAAGCGGGTTACCTGTTCTAGCTAATGTGAATGCTGGAAATGACTTGTCAAATTTGATTCGTGCAGAGCAGGTTGGGCAGGTCTGTGAAAAAAATCGAATTGATGAGCTCGAAAGTCTGGCGAAGACACTGCTTGATCAAGTAGACAACGATCCAGATTTGCCTGTGCGTTGCAAGGCACTGTTCACTCGGCAGTTTTCGGTCGAACAAGCTGTTCGACAAATTGTGACTGCATTGTCCCCAGCGTAGATCTGTAATGAAGATATTTTCTGCAAAACAGTTGAGTGAGCTGGTGGTGCAAGCCCAAGGGTCGCTGCGTTTAAGGCAGCATCAAAATATTCATGAAGGTTTTGATGAACTATGCCAACGTTTGTTTAATGCTATTGAGCCAGGTAGCTACATTCAGCCGCATCGGCATTTGTCAGTATCGCGTGACGAGTTGCTTGTTGCCATTCGCGGCTTGATGGCCTTGGTGACCTTTGACGATGACGGACAAGTGCAACGAGTTGTCCATTTTGGCTCAGAAAAATACGTTCCAGAATTGGCTGTAGGTGTGGAGGTTGATCCTGAAACTTGGCACACGGTAGTCGCCTTAAAGCCTGGTTCGGTTCTGTTAGAGGTCAAGGCAGGCCCGTTCGACCCTGCTCAGCCAAAGGATCTGGCGAATTGGGCGCCTTCAGAAAATAGTGCTGATGTAAAGGCCTATATGTATCAGCTGAATCAACTTATTCACGATAGAACATGATCTTAGTTACGGGCTGTGCAGGCTTTATAGGCAGCAATTTCATCCTCACTTGGTTGAGGTCGTCAGACGAAACCGTGGTGAATTTAGACAAACTCACCTACGCAGGCAATTTGGCCAACCTCAAAGCGCTTGAGGGTGACTTGCGCCATGTGTTTGTGCAGGGCGACATTAGTGACCGTGCATTGGTTTCCCAGCTACTGGCCAAGTACAAGCCCCGTGCTGTGCTCAACTTTGCAGCCGAAAGCCATGTAGATCGATCCATCCAAGGCCCCGGTGACTTTATTGAAACCAATATTGTTGGCACATTCAACTTGCTAGAGAGTGTGCGTACCTACTGGCAAGACCTGCCTACGGCAGACAAAGAAGTTTTCCGTTTTTTGCATGTGTCGACAGACGAGGTGTATGGCACGCTGCTGCCCACCGATCCGCCGTTTGCAGAAACCAAAAACTACGAGCCCAACAGTCCCTACTCAGCCAGCAAGGCGGCCAGTGACCACTTGGTGCGCGCATGGCATCACACATATGGTTTGCCTGTGCTGACCACCAATTGCAGTAACAACTATGGGCCGTACCACTTCCCAGAAAAATTGATTCCCTTGGTCATTCACAACGCCTTGGCAGGTAAGCCCTTGCCCATTTATGGTGATGGCCAGCAAGTGCGTGATTGGCTGTATGTAGAAGACCATTGCCGCGCCATTGCCCGTGTATTAGAGGCTGGCAAAGTAGGCGAAACTTACAACATTGGCGGGTGGAACGAAAAGGCCAACCTTGATGTGGTGCGCACCCTGTGCGCAGTACTAGACGAGCTGAAGCCCCGTGCTGACGGCAAAGGCTATGACGAGCAAATTACCTACGTCAAAGACCGGCCCGGTCACGACCGTCGCTATGCCATAGATGCCCGCAAAATCGAGCGCGAGCTGGGATGGAAACCGCAAGAAACGTTTGAAACGGGCATTCGCAAAACCGTGCAGTGGTACTTGGCTAACCAAGATTGGGTCGAGGATGTAACCAGTGGTGCTTACCGCCAATGGGTGGGTAAGCAGTACGGCAGCTAACGGGCCATGTTGAAAATTCTTCTTTTAGGCAGAAATGGCCAAATCGGCTGGGAGTTGCAGCGCAGCTTGGCCCCCTTGGGCGAGGTGATGGCACTAGACCGCCATAGCACCCAATACTGCGGTGATTTATCTAAGCCCGAAGAACTGGCGCAAACGGTGTTGGCATATAAGCCCGATTTCATCGTCAATGCCGCCGCGCATACAGCTGTGGACAAAGCTGAGGCAGAGCCTGAACTGGCAATCGTTTTGAATACCGATGCCCCAGCTGCTTTGGCCAAAGCAGCTGCCCAAGTGGGCGCATGGGTGGTGCATTACTCAACCGACTATGTGTTTGATGGCAGTGGTACGCACGCGAGGCAAGAGGACGAGCGCACTGGCCCGCTAAGCGCATATGGCAAAACCAAGCTAGATGGCGAAAAGGCCATTGTGGCCAGTGGTTGCAAGTATTTGATTTTTCGGACCAGTTGGGTGTATGCCGCACGCGGTGGCAACTTTGCAAAAACCATCTTGCGTCTCGCGCAAGAGCGTGAGCGATTAACTGTAATTAACGACCAGCATGGTGCACCCACGGGGGCTGAGCTGATTGCAGACGTCACAGTACACGCTATGCACCATGTACTGAACACACAAAACACTTCACTCAGTGGTGTGTATCACCTAGTGGCATCAGGTGAGACTACTTGGCATGGTTATGCAAGCCATGTGATCGAGAAGGCCAAATACATAAAACCTGATTTGCCATTCAAGGTTGTCGAGGTTGCGCCAGTGCCAACCAGTGAATTCCCTACGCCAGCTAAGCGTCCGCTCAACTCGCGCTTGTGCACGCATAAGCTACAACAAGCATTTGGTTTGGTGCTGCCACCGTGGCAGCAGGGAGTTGATCGTATGTTGACCGAAATGCTACAAAAAGAAACACAGATATGACCAAACAACGCAAAGGCATCATCCTCGCAGGCGGTTCTGGTACACGTCTGTACCCTGTCACGCAAGCGGTCAGCAAACAGCTGATGCCTGTGTATGACAAGCCCATGATTTATTACCCACTCACCACGTTAATGCTGAGTGGGATCCGTGAAGTGTTGGTCATTTCTACTCCGCAAGATACCCCACGATTTGCTGACCTGTTAGGCGATGGCAGTCAGTGGGGCATGCACATCGAATACGCGGTGCAGCCGAGCCCCGATGGTTTGGCGCAAGCATTCATCATCGGTAAAGATTTTGTGGCAGGCCACCCCAGTGCATTGGTGTTGGGCGACAACATCTTCTACGGCCATGACTTGGTTAAGCAGCTGCAGAGTGCAGATGCCCGCACCAGTGGCGCCAGTGTGTTTGCCTACCATGTGCACGATGCAGAGCGTTATGGCGTGGTGGAGTTTGATGAACAGTTTCGTGCCTTAAGTATCGAAGAGAAGCCTATCAAGCCAAAGAGTAACTATGCTGTAACTGGCTTGTATTTTTATGACGCACAAGTTTGCGACATTGCTGCTGCTGTGAAGCCATCGCATCGAGGTGAACTAGAAATTACCGATGTCAACAAGCGGTATTTAGAAATGGGGAAGCTGAATGTAGAAATCATGGGCCGTGGCTATGCGTGGCTGGATACAGGCACGCATGACAGTTTGCATGAAGCGGCTGGCTTTATTGCTACTTTGCAAAAACGACAAGGCTTGATGGTGGCTTGCCCAGAGGAGGTGGCCTATGGGCAAAAGTGGATTGATGCAGGGGCCTTGCAAAAGTTAGCAGCTCCGTTAGCTAAAAACGGTTACGGTCAGTACTTGTTGGGTTTGTTAAAGTAAGCCTATGCCTTATCAAGTAATGCAAACGCCCCTGGAGGGCGTTTTAGTTTTAGAGCCCAAAGTGTTTGGCGATGCCCGAGGCTTCTTTTTTGAAAGCTTCAACGCCCGCGATTTTGAGCAAGCTACAGGCTTGAAAGAAACCTTTGTGCAAGACAACCACAGCAAATCAGCCAAAGGCGTGCTGCGCGGTATGCACTACCAAACTCGGCATGCGCAGGGCAAGCTGGTGCGCGTGACGCAAGGCTCGGTGTTTGACGTGGCTGTGGATATTCGCAAGGGCTCGCCCACATACGGCCAATGGTTTGGGTTGGAGCTCTCAGCTGATAACAAAAAACAACTTTGGATACCTGCAGGTTTGGCGCATGGTTTTTTGGTGATAGGTGACAGTGCTGAGTTTTTGTATAAAACGACCGACTACTACTACCCAGAATTTGAGGCGAGCCTACTGTGGAATGATGCACAGGTGGGTATTGACTGGCCGTTGCACTTGATAGATGGTGCCTTGCCACTCTTGGCCACCAAAGACGCCAATGCCACTTCGCTTAAGGACTTGGATGTTTGAAAAAGCTAAGTGGCCCATGCACATGATGGGGCTGTTTCTGTTGTTAACAGGTGCTGCGGCCTTGGTTATGCCACGAGGTTATTCGCTCGGCTTTTACGGCATTTGCTTTTTTGGTTTGTTGCTTTGGCTTGGCGTCCGTACACAACTTATTGACTCAACCACCAAGCGTTTTGCATTGCCAGTGCTAGTTTATGCAGCGGGGCATTTGCTGCTTGGATTGCTCGAAAACTTTGCTTGGCGTTCGCTAGACCCCGTACTGCCTTTTGGGTTGATGGTGTTTGGGCTTTGGGCGTTGCGCCGTTATAGACCCAGCGCAGCTTGGTTTTGGGTGGGGCTAGCCTTGGGTACCATAGGGGCAGCTGGCATATCGGGTTACCAAGCCATCAAGCTGGGTGCGCGCGCAGACGGGTTTACGCATGCCATTCAGTTTGGCAACATCGCGCTTTTGTTTGGCGTGCTGTGCATGGTGCGTGCTCTGGCAACGTTACAGTTGTCTTGGCTGAACTTATTACTCTGGATGGGTTTTGCATGTGGTGTGGTGGCCTCGATATGGAGCCAAGCACGCGGAGGCTGGGTGGCCATTGTGTTGATTTTTGGGTGGGTGTTTTTGCATGCGCTTAAAGCCAGGTCTTGGTTTAAGCGGGTTTTGGCGCTAGCTGTGTTGATAGGCTGCATGGCGTTACCTGTTTGGCAGCTTGACTTACACCAAGTGGTGGTAGCCAGGGTAAAGACAGCTGTAGATGAAACCAAGGCCTATGTAGACGCCAATCAGCAGAACTCTTCGGTAGGGTCTAGATTAGCCATGTGGCAGTTTTCTCTTCATCAGGTGGGAGATGCTCCATGGCTTGGGCATGGCCAGCAAGGTTGGATTGAATTGCGCGACCGAGGTATTGCTAAGACCGAATTGGTTCCTTACATCGGTAACTTCAGCCATGTGCACAACGAATATTTAGATGTCTTACTCAAACGTGGTGTGGTTGGTTTGGCGTTGCTGCTGTTGTTATTTTTGGGTCCAATTCTGTGGTTTTTCAAACCTTATCTCAATTCCAGTGATGTCGAAGTCAAGTCATTAGCCATGGCAGGCATGGTGATACCTATGATGTACATGGACTTTGGGTTAACGCAAGTATTTTTAAGTCACAACTCAGGACGTATGGTGTTGGTGAGCCTGTGGATGTGTGTGGCTGCACTGCTTCTAAATGCAAACGAAGAAGTGGGCAAGTCGCATCAAGCCACTGCATGTAGTTAATGTTTGATAGCACGCGAGATGACTCATATGACTACACGGCGTTCTAAACGTGCAGGGGGACCTAGAACTTTGGCTGGAAAGAGCGCTTCATCAAAGAACTCGTTCAAGCACGGATTAACAGCGCTAGGGTTTTCGGATGGTGTAGAGGCTCAAGAGGCGAAATCCTTTATAGACGAGCTTGTGAATTACTACAAACCGCAGTCGCCTTTAGAGAGCCTGCAAATTCAACGTATAGCCTTGTGCAAGGCGAAATTAGTCAAGCTCTACTCAGTGGAGCAAGCCGCGCAAGATCTTGCGTTGTTGAACTTGCAAGGTAATCCTGAGGTTGTGTTAAATCGTATAGAGGGATTTAGTCTTGTTTCTCGGCGAATTGCTCTAAGCATGATTAGAGGCGAAAAACATGTGCTTCCACTGGGACTGAGTGAGAGACGACTCAAAGAAATCAAACAAGAAATTGAGGGTGTAAAAAGCTTACTAGCTGATGAGTTGGCCTTGCGTTCGGCCCTCAAACAAACAGTACGATTTTTAGACACTTTGTGGACCGAATTGGATGAGGGTGAGTTTTCTGCAGATCGGTATTTGAGTTGGGCCGTTAAGAAAATAGAAGATTTCTCTCATGAAAAATCGTCGAAAAGTTCGAGGCAAGAGCCTTTTGAAGAGACGCTTGCAAAGGTTCATTTGCCTGATGAGGTCCGATCGCTTCCAAAAGTTTCTGTTAGAAAAGAGCTTGGGCCAGAGAGTTTTCATGACTCAATTTGCAATGATCTGGCTTATTTCACGCAGCTTTGGGCGGACTTTAGTGATGCAAAAAAGCTGGTTGAGCGATTCCATGAAACGCAAGCGCTGATGATTAAAGCTATCGCTCCCAATCCAGAAGAGTCGGACCGACTTATGCGATACCAGACATCGATTGAGAGAAGGTTGTCCTCCACAATAGGTGAGTTGCTGGCATTACAGGCCCGTAGATAGTAGTTTTGCAAAACGAACTAATTCTCAATTGCCTTGGGTGTGAACTGCATAATTAACTCATTAATTATCTTGACTTACATTGGATTGGCTTCGAATGCTCAAAACAGCAGCACTGAGCCCAACAGTCTGTTGCCAGTTTAGGTCGTGAAGATTCGATTTTTTAGGCAAGGTGGCAGTGGGCAACGTCGAGACCAACGTCAGACGTGAATCTGCGGCCAACAAGGTTTTGGTGCGTTGGTAGTAAGCGAGCTCAACCTTGAGAGTGACGCGGCAATAAACCAAGAGCTTTTGCGGTCCAGTTCAAATAGCAGAGGTAATGAATAACTATGTGATTTTCGCGAGAGGTTAGTTGTGCTTTCAGTGTGAGTCTGCAGTTGCGATGTATGGCTTCAAAAATGCTTTCGATATTGTTCAAGTTCGCTAGGCGGCATCATCGAACACCAATAACTTAAACCACAGTGAATACCCCAAATATTTGCTTCGTTCACATCATCAAATTTTTAATAGTGGGCTATTCACATGATCTGGAATTTGGCTGCAAATAAAGGTTTATGCGTAGGTGCTTAACGCAACCGAGCCATCCAAACCGTTAGCCCCAACAATCCCAAGCTACTAGCCAGAGCAAAAGCAGCCATGTGCTGTGTCGCATTGATGGGCTCGGCCAAACCCATCGGGGTCAATAGCACTAAGGCCTGTAATAGCCCCAGCGCCATACAAGCCCACGAATACGCACTGGCAGATTGCGTTTGAAAAGGGCGATGGCTAAAAGCTGCAGACAAACAAGCACTGCCTTGCCACAGCACCAGCGGCGCGATGTAGGGCCACACACCGCTCCAGCGTGGGTCTAGCCACTCAAGGTAGAGCGCCACGGCGCATGACATACCCAGCACAATGACAAAGGCGAATGCGCCTAAGCCAAGCCACCAAGGGTTTTGATTTGGATGGTTGCGTGTTAGGGCTACTTGCGCCCACGCCATGTGCACCACCGCAGGCAAAAAGCCCAGCACGCGCAGCAGGGCGCTCATCCAGCCTGTTTCTTCTGCGCCATACAAGCGTTGCCACACCACGATGATGGCTGTGGCCAACAACGCATCTACCAGCGTGTGGGCCATGCGCAATGCGGCGCTGCGTGTGTCGGACTGATGGGTGTTTGTTGCTGATGAAGCGTTGCCTGTGCTGACGTCACGCACGTGCAACGCCGGTACAAGCCATGCAGCGCCTACGGCATAACCTAGCAGTGCAGACAGCACCAAGGTGGGTCCGCTCCACCCCGCAGATGCCCCCATTAGCGCCGCTGTGAGTGCTGTAGCGGCTGCAGTGACAGGCGGCAGCACGCGCACTGCCGCTTGCTGCCAAGCCGAGCCTACGCGCAGGGTAAAGCTTTGCGCCAACATCCACCCCATTTGGCAAAACGCCAGTAGCAACGCCCACAGCAAAGCAGGCCACAGGCTGAGCTGGCTGAACCACACGGCCAGTGCCGCAATAGGTAGCAAGCCCAAAGCGCGCAACGCGCTGGTGCGCCACGCGAGCTGTGCGGCTATGTGCGCTGGCACATGTTGGTTGGCCAACATGC
>JACCDT011066803.1_pt1 | contig 39806 bp, 34 predicted proteins | sample 7446291 | NCBI WGS metagenome assembly JACCDT01 (sample SAMN15323446, study PRJNA562643) | freshwater metagenome | isolation source: river surface water | place: USA:Blue River Watershed | collected 2017-08-17
CCATCGTCAACCAGCGCTGCCTGCAGTGCCACGGCGAGCAGGTGCAGATGAAGGGCGTGCGCCTGGACTCGGAAGAAGGCCTGCGCAAGAACGCGCAGGCGGTGTATCAGCAGGTGGTGGTGACGCGCCTCATGCCGATGAACAACTCGACCCAGATCACCGAGGAAGAGCGGGCGCGGATCGGGGCCTGGTTCAGCGCCGGGGCGCGCTGAGTCAAATCTGAACCAGTTCCGAAGCGAGATCGAAGGCCTCCGCCAACGTATCGCTCGACTCGGGAGCGCCGACCGGAACATAGTCGGCGACCTCCAAAGCCAACCCGTCCTCTGATCCAGGGTTTACGCCATCCGTGTCCGCATCCCCAGCCGGTTCATCGATGCCGTCCTCATCGGTCTCCGCCGGATCGCTTGCCTGATCAATCGGCTGAGGGTCGTCCGTATCCTCCACTTCGGCCGGATGCGAGGGTTCATGGTCTGTGGGCAGTGAATCGGTCGGCTCGAGCAACTCGTCCTTTTTCTTCTTGTGAGCGATCGGGTCGAAGTCCGTCGACCGCTGCTCCTGGGGAGGCTGCTCCGTCCCGATGAAGTGTTTGCGCAGCAGGATCACCGCACGGAGGTACTTGCTGTGGTCCTGCGGGCCATGTCCTTGCATGCGCGAGAGCGACATCTCCAGCTTGCCAAGCCAGTCGCGGCCGATCGCCTGGCCCTTGTCCATGCTGGCCAGCATGTCCTTCACGCCTGCCGGCATGTTCTCCGGGTATTGCTCCTTCGCGAACTCATGGACCTGCCCCATGCCTTTCCACCCCATTCCGATGCCAAGGCCTTCGGCCATCGCCTTCACATGGGCGCTGTCGTTTCCTGAGGCGGCCTTGTCCAGCAGATGCAGGGCCACCTCGGCGCTGGTCTGGTGGTCCCACACGGCGACCAGCCCGGCCGTGAACATGCGCAGTTCATCGGGCGTGAGGGCGTACTGGAGGTCCTCGCCCCCGGCCTGCTCCAGGATGACGTCCATCAGCTCGATGGCCTGGTGGGGCGCGATGTATTCGCGGCCGTTGTGCTTGGCCAGCTGGACACCCGCTTGCATGAGGGGGCGCATGTCGCTGCCCAGATCCGCGCCGTTACTGCGGGCGGTGAGGTGCGAAAGGGCGAACTTGACCTTGTCCTCATGTTTGCCCACACCCAGAAGGGAGCCATGTTTCCAGGACCACTTCATGGTGTGCGGCGAGGGGTCGGCGATGTGAACCTGGGACGCCAGGGCGGAGCCATGACGCTCTTGCCAATCGTCGAGATCGGTGAAGCGTGCGACCCCTTCGGGCGACATGATGGCTTTCGAGCGCCACTCTTTGAATGCCTCGGCTCTCCCCTGTGCGAATCCGTCTCGGAGCGCCTTCAACAACCTGGGCCTCTCCGCCAGGGAGGTTTTCGATAGCAGCTCTTGGCATTCCGCGTGGGCCTCGGAGAGTGCTTGGCGCCCACGGCTGTTCTGCGCATGGGTCCATGCCGCCATCGCTCCGAGCCTGGACCCCAGGGCTTTCACGTCTTGGGCTCGGTTCTTCTTGTTGGAGAGTGTCTTGCCGAGGGCTTCCTTGTGGGCCTGGAGTGCCTCTCCGAATTTTTCGGCGTCCTTGAGGGTCGCTCTCTGAAACTCGACCGTCCTGGCCGACAGTTCCTTGGCGGGCGGGCCTTCCTCTTCGAAGGGCTGCGGCTCGTAATGCTGGAAGGCGGGAGGGGGCACGCCACGCAGTCCGTTGCCGGACTTGACGGTCCGATCGCCCTGCTGGCCGATATTGTTGGCTTGGCCTTCCGCCTGGGAGGGCCTTCTGGCCATTCCGAAAGCGCTTGGTGAGACGGGGCGGCTGTGGGCTTGATCCATGGATGGCTCCGGAAACGCAGGGGACAGGGGTAAGTGATCCCCGTCAGTACCCGGTTCCCGGTCCGGCTCCGGAAAAAGGAGCGCTCCCCGATGGGCGCCCTCAGCGAGCCAGCCCGCCCACTGCCCGCAGCACCCGCTCGGCCGTGGCCGGCGCGTCCAGCGCCACCGGCTGCCCCGGCCGGGCCGCAGCCACCGCGTCCCGCAGGGCCTCGAACACCGACAGCGCCAGCATGAAGGGCGGCTCGCCCACCGCCTTGCTGCCGGCCACGTTGTCCTCGCGGTTGGGCTCAGGCCAGAGCGCGACGGTGAGCCGCGCCGGCAGGTCGCCGGTGGCCGGGATCTTGTAGGTGCTGGGCGCGTGCGTGGCCAGCTTGCCCTCGCCGGTCCAGACCAGCTCTTCGGTCGTGAGCCAGCCCATGCCCTGGATGAAGCCGCCCTCGATCTGGCCGACGTCCAGCGCCGGGTTGATGCTCGTGCCCACGTCGTGGAGGATGTCCACCGCCAGCACCCGGCTTTCGCCGGTGAGGGTGTCGATCGCCACCTCGGTGCAGGCCGCGCCGTAGCTGAAGTAGTAGAAGGGCCGGCCGGTGAGGGTGGTCTTGTCGTAGTGGATCTTGGGTGTGCGGTAGAAGCCGTCGCTCCACAGCTGGATGCGGTTGGCGTAGGCGAGCTTGACCACCTCGTCAAAGGGCCGGCTGGTCTTGGGCGAGTGGATCTGCCCGCCCCGGAAGGTGACCGCACCCGCGCCGCAGCCGTCGAGGCCGGCGACGAAGGCGGCCAGGTTGTCCCGGATGTTGCGGGCCGCGAACTGGGCGGCCCGGCCGTTCAGGTCGGTGCCGCTGGAGGCGGCGGTGGCCGAGGCGTTGGGTACCTTGGCGGTGTCGGTGGCGGTGATGCGCACCCGCTCGAAGGGCACGCCGAGCTCGTCGGCCACCACCTGCATGATCTTGGTGTGCAGGCCCTGGCCCATCTCGGTGCCGCCGTGGTTGATCTGCACGCTGCCGTCGGTGAAGACGTTGACCAGCGCGCCGGCCTGGTTGAACAGGGTGGCGGTGAAGCTGATGCCGAACTTGACCGGGGTGAGCGCGAGGCCGCGCTTGATGACGGGGCTTTGCGCGTTCCAGGCCGCCAGCTCGGTGCGGCGCTCGGCGTAGCGCGCGTCCAGCGCCAGCCGGGTGATGAGCGGGGCGAGGATGTTGTCCTCCACCTTCATCTGGTAGTGGGTGACGTCGCGCTCGCCGATGCCGTAGAGGTTGCGCCGGCGCACCGCCAGCGGGTCGAGCCCGAGGTGGCGGGCCACGTCGCCCAGGATCGTCTCGATGGCGATCATCCCCTGCGGCCCGCCGAAGCCGCGGAAGGCGGTCTGGCTCTGCTTGTTGGTGCGGCAGCGGAAGGACTCGATGACCACGTCCGAGAGGAAGTAGGCGTTGTCGCTGTGGAAGATGGCGCGGTCGGCCACCGGCCCGGACAGGTCGGCGCTGAAGCCGCAGTCGGCCAGCTGCACCAGGCGCAGGCCGGTGAGGAGGCCGGTGTCGTCGAAGCCGGCCTCCCAGTCGTAGGCGAAGGGGTGGCGCTTGCCGGTGACCATGAAGTCGTCGTCGCGGTCCAGCCGCAGCTTGACCGGGCAGCCGAACTTGCGCGCCGCCAGCGCGGCCCACACCGCCATGTGGCCAGCCTGGGTCTCCTTGCCGCCGAAGCCGCCGCCCATGCGCCGGCACTCGACGTCGACCGCGTGGGTTGCCAGGCCCAGGGCATGGGCGACCCAGTGCTGCAGCTCGCCCGGGTGCTGGGTGCTGGAGTGGATGCGCCACTGGTTCTGCTCCAGCGGGATGGCGTAGGCAATCTGACCTTCGAGGTAGAAGTGCTCCTGGCCGCCCACCTCCAGGCTGCCGCGCAGCCGGTGCGGCGCGCGCGCGAGGGCGCCCTCGGGGTCACCGCGTCGCACCGTCACCGGCGGCAGCACATAGCGTTGCTTCGCATGCGCCTCGCGCGGGGTGAGCACCGGCGGCAGGGGCGCGATGTCGGGCTTGGCCAGGCGCGCCGCGCGGCGCGCCTGCATGGCGCTCTCGGCCACGACCAGGCCGATCACCTGGCCCACGTGCTGCACGGTGTCCAGGGCGAAGATCGGTTCGTCGTGGGTGAAGGTGGCCAGGATCTTCTCGCCCGGGATGTCGGCCGCCAGCACCACGCCGCGTACGCCGGGCGCGGCCAGGGTTGCGGACACGTCCACCCCGCGCAGCTGGCCATGGGCCACCGGCGAGAGGATGGGTGCCGCGTGCAGGGTGCCGCGCAGCTCGGGCAGGTCGTCGATGTAGGGCGCGGCGCCGGCCACCTGGGCGCGGGCGCTTTCGTGGGGACGGGAGCGGCCGACCACGTCGGTGCTCGGGGCGGTCGCCGCGGCAGCGGGGCGGGCGGTCGGCGGCGTCAGGCCGCTCAGGCCGCTGAGGCCGTTCACGGAGGGGGCCGGCTTGTTCATGCGAGTCCCTCCACGCCTTCACGGCTGCCGTTCCAGGCGTCTTCCGCGAGGCCCAGCAGGGTCCGCCCGGAGGCGGCTGCTTCCAGGTTGATGAGGCCCTGGCCCTGGCTCTCCAGCCACAGGCGCTGCATCAGGTTGGCCAGCACCTGCCGGCGGTAGGCGTCGCTGGCGCGCATGTCCGAGATCGGGCTGAACTGCGCCTGCAGGGCCGCGCCGGCGCTGCGGGCGGCGGCCTCGGTCCAGGGCTGGCCGGCGAGCGCCGCCTCGGCCTGGGTGGCGCGGGCCGGGGTGGCGGCCACGCCGCCTGCGCCGATGCGGGCGCAGCGGACGCGGGCGCCTGCGGGAATGCGGTCGACCGGACCGTTGCTGGCGCTGCCTCGACTTGCCGCGTCGATGGCGGGGCCGCTCGGGGCGCCTTCGATGTGCAGGGCCACCACCAGGCAGACCGCGGAAATGTCGTCGTCGTAGCGCTTGGAGATCTTGTAGGCGCGCAGGAATTCGCCCGGCGCCGGGTGGGGCACCTCGAGGCGGGCCACCACCTCGCCTTCGGCCAGCGCTGTCTTGCGGTAGCCCAGGTAGAAGTCCTCCAGCGCCAGGGCACGCTCGCCGCGCACGCTGGCCAGCACCACCTTCGCGCCCAGCGCGATGAGGAGGGGCATGGAGTCGCCGATGGGCGAGCCGTTGGCCACGTTGCCGCCCAGGGTGCCGGCATTGCGCACCGGCAGGCCGGCGAAGCGGCTGGCGAAGGCGGCCAGCTGGGGCCGGCGCGCGACCAGGGCGTTGAACGCGTCCTGCAGGCTGACCGCCGCACCGATGGCGAGGTGCTCGCCCCGGTCCTGGCACTGGCGCAGTTCGTGGGCGCGGGTCACGTCCAGCACCTGCGCGTACTGCCGGTGCTGCTTGGTGATCCACAGGCCCACGTCGGTGCAGCCCGCGACCAGCTGGGCCTGGGGGTGGGCGGCGCGCAGGGCGACGAGTTCCGCCAGGGTGGTGGGCGCGAGGTAGGCCGGGGCGCCGGATGCGCCCGACGGGGTCGGCGCGCTGGCGCCGGAAGTGAGGGCGGTCTTGGAGGCGGGCTGCGCGGTGGGTCCCCGCGCACCGGGCGCGGCGCTCAGGTTTGCCTTGGCGGCCGCCTGCAACACGCGCAGCCGCTCGGCCAGCGCCGCCTCGTCGACGACATGCGCCGGCGCGGCGGGCAGGGCCTGCATCTGGCAGGCGGCCTCGAGGATGGGGCGGTAGCCGGTGCAGCGGCACAGGTTGCCCGAGAGCTCGGCGCGGGCCAGGTCGGGCGTGATCGTCTCGCCCTGGCGGACATGGTTCTGGTACATGCCGAACAGGCTCATCGCGAAGCCGGGCGTGCAGAAGCCGCACTGGCTGCCGTGGCAGCGGGCCAGGCTTTCCTGGGCCGGGTGCAGGGCGCCATCGGGCGCGGCCAGGTCCTCCACCGTCCACAGCGCCAGGCCGTCGACCGAGTGCGCCAGACGGATGCAGCTGTTGACGGCGCGGAAGGTGAGCGGGCGGTCCGCGCCCTCGGGCGCGGGCTCGGCCACCACCACGGTGCACGCGCCGCAGTCGCCTTCGCCGCAGCCTTCCTTGGTGCCGGTGCAGTGCAGGTCTTCGCGCAGCAGGTCCAGGAGGGGGCGGTCCGGCGGCACCCCGTGCAGGGTGACCGTTTCGCCGCGGCGGATGAATCGAAGGGGCTTGGCGTCCATGACGCCAGTATGGCGCGTTCCGCCAGTCCCCCCATCCGGCGAACACCCGAGGCATGGCCCTTGCATGGGCATCGCCGCGGCTGCTCCTCTTGCCGTTAAGCCGAATGTTTCGGGTGCAAGCCCGGGTGGCGGGTGCTGCGGGGCAGTCACAATGGCGGCTGGCGCGGCGCTGCGCAAACCCCCGGGGTTTCCCCGAGGCGCGTCGGCCCCGCCCGAACACTCCTCGAAACCGACCTGCGTCCCACGCAAGCCCAACGAAGTGACCGAACACGCCGCGACGCCCTCCGGAACGCCCCCCCGCCTGCACCTGGCCGGCATCACCAAGCGCTATCCCGCGGTGGTGGCCAATGACCAGGTCTCGCTCACCGTCATGCCCGGCCAGATCCACGCCGTGCTCGGCGAGAACGGGGCCGGCAAGTCCACCCTGATGAAGATCATTTACGGCAGCGTCAAGCCCGACGCCGGCCGCATGCTGTGGAACGGGCAGCCCGTCACCATCCGCAACCCGCAGGAGGCGCGCGCCCTGGGCATCGCGATGGTGTTCCAGCACTTCAGCCTGTTCGACACCCTGACCGTGGCCGAGAACGTCTGGCTGGGGCTGGACAAGGCCATGCCCCTGGCCGAAGTGACCCGGCAGATCACCGAGACCGCCGCCGAATACGGCCTCGACGTGGACCCGACCCGCCCGGTGCACACCCTGTCGGTGGGTCAGATGCAGCGGGTGGAGATCATTCGCGCGCTGCTCACGCGTCCGCAGCTTCTCATTCTTGACGAGCCCACCTCGGTGCTCACCCCGCAGGCGGTGGAGCGCCTCTTCGTCGTGCTGCGCCAGCTGGCCGCGCGCGGCTGCTCCATCCTGTACATCAGCCACAAGCTGCACGAGATCCGCGCCCTGTGCGAGGCCTGCACCGTGCTGCGCGGCGGCCGCGTGAGCGGCAGCTGCGACCCGCGCGAGGAAAGCAACGCCTCGCTCTCGCGCCTGATGATCGGCGCCGAGCCGCCGCAGCTGGAGCACCGCCCCGCCCAGGTCGGCGCGCCGGTGCTGCAGGTGCAGGGCCTGTCGCTCACGCGCGAGTCGCCTTTCGGCACCGACCTGGAAGGCGTGTCCCTCGAGGTCCGCGCCGGCGAGATCGTCGGCATCGCCGGCGTCTCGGGCAACGGCCAGCGCGAGCTGCTCTATGCCCTCTCGGGCGAGGACACCCGCGCCGGCGCCGCCATGGTCCGAGTGGCCGGCCAGGACGCCGGGCGCATGGGCCCCGGCCGCCGCCGCGCCCTGGGCCTGCATTTCGTTCCCGAGGAGCGCCTCGGCCGCGGCGCGGTGCCCTCGCTGTCGCTCGCGCACAACCTGCTGCTCACGCGGCGGGAAGCCCTTGGCAAAGGCGGCTGGATCCGCATGGGCGCGCTCAAGGCGCAGGCGGCTTCCATCATCGAGCGCTTCGGCGTGCGCGCCGGCGGCCCCGACGCGGCGGCCCGCTCGCTCTCGGGCGGCAACCTGCAGAAGTTCATCGTCGGCCGCGAGATCGACGCCCGCCCGAAGCTCCTGATCGTGTCCCAGCCCACCTGGGGCGTGGACGTGGGCGCCGCCGCCCAGATCCGCGGGGCCCTGCTGGCGCTGCGCGACGCCGGCTGCGCGGTGCTGGTGGTGAGCGAGGAGCTTGACGAACTGTTCGAGGTGAGCGACCGGCTGCACGTGATGGCCAAGGGGCGCCTGTCGCCCTCGCTGGCGCGGTCCGAGGCCACCGTGGAAATGATTGGCGAGTGGATGTCCGGCCTGTGGGACCGCTCGCACGAAGAAGCCGCCCGGGAGGCCGTGAATGTTTAAGCTCGAACCCCGTCCCCAGGCCTCGCGCCTCTGGGGCGTGGCCTCGCCCCTGCTGGCGCTCGCCCTCACCGTCGTCATCGGCGTGTGCCTCTTCGTCGCCCTGGGCAAGGACCCGGTGCGCGGGCTGCAGATGTTCTTCTGGGAGCCGGTCAAGTCCGGCTACGCTCTGGGCGAGCTGATGGTCAAGGCCACGCCCCTCCTGCTGATCGCGCTGGGCCTGGCGGTGTGCTTCCGCTCCAACGTCTGGAACATCGGCGCCGAGGGCCAGTTCGTGCTGGGCGCCATCTGCGCCGGCGGCGTCGCCCTGCTGGCCGAGAAGGACACCGGGCCCTGGATCGTGCCGGCCATCCTGCTGGCGGGCATCCTCGGCGGCATGGTCTGGGCAGGGCTGGTGTCGCTCTTGCGGGACCGCTTCAACGCCAACGAGATCCTGGTCAGCCTGATGCTGGTCTATGTGGCGGTGCAGGTCCTGAACCTGCTGGTCTTCGGCCCCTGGAAGGACCCCATGGGCTACAACTTCCCGCAGACCAAGACCTTCGAGGCGGTGACCCGTATCCCGAAGCTGGTGCCCGGCTCGCGGGTGAACATCGGCCTGGGGCTGGCGCTCCTGGGCGTTGTCGGCCTCTGGGTCTTCCTGTTCCGCACCCGCGCCGGTTTCGCGCAGCAGGTGGGCGGGCTGGCGCCGGACGCCGCGCGCTACGCCGGTTTTTCCTCGCGCAAGGCCCTGTGGCTGGCGCTGCTGGTCTCGGGCGGCGCGGCGGGCCTCGCCGGCGCGCTGGAAGTGGCCGGCCCGGTGGGCCAGCTCACGCCCTACATCCCGGTGGGCTACGGCTTCGCCGCCATCATCGTGGCCTACGTGGGCCGCCTGCACCCGGTGGGCCTGGTGTTCTCGGCGATCCTGATGTCCATGTTCTACATCGGCGGCGAGCTGGCGCAGTCACGCATGGGCCTGCCCAAGTCCATCACCGGCGTGTTCCAGGGCCTGCTGCTGTTCGCGCTGCTCGCCTGCGACACCCTGCTCGTGTACCGCGTCCGCTGGGTCGGCTCGGCCCCCGCCGGTGCCTCCGTGACCCCCGCCCGGGAGGCCTGAACGCCATGGAAACCTACGCACTCCTCCTGGCCGCCACGCTCAACGCGGGCACGGTGCTGGCCATCGCCGCCCTGGGCTTGTTGATCAACGAGCGGGCCGGCATCGTCAACCTGGGCGCCGAGGGCCTGATGCTCTGCGCCGCCCTGGCCGGCTTCGCCACCGTGGTCCACACCGGCAGCGATCTGGCCGGCTTCGTCGCCGGCGCTGCCGTCGGCGGCCTGATGGCCGCGATCTTCGGCGTGCTGGTGATCTGGCTGGGCACCAACCAGTACGCCACCGGCCTGGCCCTGAGCCTGTTCGGCGCCGGCTTCTCGGCCTTCGCCGGCACCTCCTACGTCCAGGCCAAGATCCCCGAGCGCCTGTCCTATGAGGTGCCTGTCCTGGCCGACCTGCCCTGGATCGGCCCGGCGGTGTTCCGCCAGCACCCGATGGTCTACCTGACCATCGTCTTCGCCGCCGCCCTGATCTGGTTCCTGTACCGCTCGCGCCCCGGTCTGGTGCTGCGTTCGGTGGGCGAGTCGCCGGAATCGGCCCACGCCCTGGGCTACCCGGTGCGCCGCATCCGTCTGATGGCGGTGGTGGCCGGCGGCGCCCTGTGCGGCCTGGCCGGGGCCTACCTCTCGGTGATCTACACCCCGCTGTGGGTCGAGGGCATGGTGGCCGGCAAGGGCTGGATCGCCCTGGCCCTGACCACCTTCGCCACCTGGCGCCCGGCACGCGTGTTGCTTGGCGCCTACCTGTTTGGCGGGGTGACCATGCTGCAGTTCCACATGCAGGGCGCCGGCGTCGACCTGCCCAGCGAGGTCCTGAACATGCTGCCCTATCTGGCGACCATCGTCGTCCTGGCCATCATGTCCCGCAACCCGGCCTGGATCCGGGTCAACGTGCCGGCTTCCCTCGGGAAGCCCTTCCATCCCGGTTCATAATCAAGCGTTTTCTTTCGCCACTCCAACCCAGAGGTACCCATGATCGACCTGAAGAAACGTTCGGTGCTGCAAGTCGCCGCCCTGTCCGTCGTCGCCGCCACCGCCCTCGTGGCCTGCGGCAAGAAGGAAGAGGCCAAGCCGGCCGCCGCCGCCTCCGCCCCCAAGGCCGAGCCGCTGAAGGTGGCCTTCGCCTATGTCGGCCCCGTCGGCGACGGTGGCTGGACCTTCGCGCACGACAACGGCCGCAAGGCGCTCGAGAAGGAATTCGGCGACAAGATCGTCACCACCTTCGTCGAGAAGGTGCCCGAGTCCGCCGACGCCGAGCGCGTGATGCGTGACCTGGTTTCCCAGGGCAACAAGGTCATCTTCGGCACCACCTTCGGCTACATGGACCCGATGCTCAAGGTCGCCGCCGACGCCAAGGACGTGAAGTTCGAGCACGCCACCGGCTACAAGAGCGCCGAGAACATGCGCGTGTACGACGCCCGTACCTACGAAGGCGCCTACATGGCTGGCGTGATCGCCGGCAAGATGACCAAGTCCAACGTGCTGGGCGTGGTCGGTTCCGTGCCGATCCCCGAGGTCGTCCGCAACATCAACTCCTTCACCCTGGGCGCCCAGTCGGTGAACCCCAAGATCAAGACCAAGGTGGTCTGGGTCGGCGACTGGTTCAATCCGCCGAAGGAAACCGAGGCTGCCACCGCCCTGATCAACGGCGGCGCCGACGTGCTGATGCAGAACACCGACTCCCCGGCCGTGCTGCAGACCGCCGAGAAGATGGGCAAGCGCGCCTTCGGCTGGGACTCCGACATGACCGCCTACGGCCCCAAGGCCCACCTGGGTTCGGCCGTGATCAACTGGGGCCCCTACTACATCAAGGCCGTGCGTGAGGTCCTCGAGAACAAGTGGGCCACCGGCGACAAGACTTGGTGGGGCGTCAAGGAAGGCACCATCGACATGGTGTCCCTGGCTGCCGACGTGCCGGAAGACGTCAAGAAGAAGGTCGACGAGATCAAGGCCGGCCTGAAGGACGGCACCTACGCCATCTGGAAGGGCCCGATCGCCGACAACACCGGCAAGGTGGTGCTGGCCAAGGACCAGGTTGCCGACGACAAGTTCCTCGGCGGCATCATGTTCTACGTCAAGGGCGTCGAGGGCAAGGTCCCCAGCGACAAGAAGTAATCCTTCTTTCCGCGATGCAAGGGCCGCCTTCGGGCGGCCCTTTTCTTTGGCGCTGCTGGCGGGCGGCACGGCCACTGGGCGGCGGTCATGACGCTCGGAAAGCGTCGAAGGCGGGGGGGAGGGTGGCTCCTGACGGAGCCGGCCGAGAAGCGGAAAAAGGCGGCGGAGATGCGTGGCGGGATCACCCGCGCAGCTCGATGCCCCGTCAGGAGCGTCCCGCAAAAACCAGCGAGGTCAAAGTGCCGCACAGGGTGATGAGGATGCCAACGAGCATCACGCCGTTGAGTCTCTCCTCGTTGCGCAGCACAAAGTAACTCACGGGTACCACGACCAGAGGGGTGCACATGGAAACCAGGGCTGCCACGCTCACCGGGATGTATTTCATCGAGCCGATGACCAGCGTCTGCGCCAGGAATTGAAGGACGCCGATCGCAGCGAAAAGCCAGGCACCCCTGCGATTGCCCAGAACCTCCTGCTTGTACTCGTGCAGCTTGTTGCGGCTTGCCAGCAGAAGAACCAGCAGCGCCGCGCCGGAGCCGATCGTCGCGCCAAGCAGCGGCTCGTTCCAGAGACGCACGGCCGAGCCGCGAAAGATATGGCTGCCGGAATAGGCGGCGGAAGAACCCACGCCAAACAGCAGGCTCACCCAAATCACCGAGCGATCGCGAGGCCCTGTGACGGACGCCCCCGGGCGGGTGGCAGCGCGCCGCTGCAATCCAAAGCTCATGGACACCAGGCCCAGGATTGCCATGGTGATCCCCAGGATACCCACCCAGCCGATCACTTCGCCAAGAAACGCCCAGGCGAAAACCGCGGTGAGCAGCGGGCTGGTACTTTGCAAGGCGGACGCTCCCGACGGTCCGCTGAACTCAATGGACTTGAACACCAGCCAGCGACCCAGGTAGGTGGAGCAGACCCCGGCCAGGGCGAACGCGACGACGGCCCATACGCTGATGCCCGGGCTCATCTCCCCCGAAGCCAGCTGGAAACACGAAATGAGAAGCCCCGCGGGCACGCCCGCGGCCGCCGCAATGAACGACCCAGGCTCGCTGCGCATGGTCCGCATCCCGACGGACACCAGCACCATGCAGATTCCGTAGGTCAGCAGGGAAAGAATCGCCAGGGCGCCGCCCAGGACTACGTCGGGCGACAGATTCGGCAGCAGGCCCATTCGGTGCTCAGCGCAGCATCGCCCCACCGTCCACGGGGAGGCAAAGGCCTGTGATCCACCCCGCGGAATCGGAGACGAGGTAGGACAGCATGCCTGTGACATCCTGCGGCTCGCCAACTCGGCCCAGAGGGAACTCCTTCGACCGCGCATCCAGCAGCTTGTCGTAATCGGCTTGCGACATCCCTGCGGCCAGGTAGATTTCGCTGCGCACCAGGGCGGGCGCGATGCAGTTCACCCTCACGCCATGTTGAGCCGCCTCGATGGCGAGCGCCCGAGTGAATGCTTCCACGGCGCCCTTGGTTGCGGAATACGCAATGGATCCGGCGCGAGGCCGCTGCGCCAGGGTGCTGCTGAAGTTGACCACCGATCCCCTGCGCTCGATCACGAGTGGCAAGAACGCCTGGGTCACGAACATGGTCCCCAGCACGTTGATCTGCACCAGGCGCTCCACGTCTTCTGTCGACGTCTCGAGGAAAGGTGCCCGCTGCACGGCAATGCCGGCGCAGTTCACGAGGACGTCGAGTCCCCCGCAGGACTGTATGACCCATTGACGCATCCGTGCGATATCTTCCCGCTTGCCGATATCGCACTGGATGGTTTCGACGCCGCGCGCCTTCATCGCCTCGAGCTTGTCGGCCCGGCGGCCGCATACCAGCACCCGGTATCCCTCGCGCTGCAGGTGCAGCGCAATGTCCTCACCCAGGCCGGCGCTCCCGCCGGTCACCAGTGCGGTTTTCTTTGTTGTCATGGTGCGGACTCGGTCAGGTCAGGGAACAAGGGACTTGCCAGATGCCAGGCTGGCGGCGGTGGAGATGGCCGACATCATGCTCAGGTGCTGCGCCACGCCGCGGCCGGCGATGTCATAGGCCGTGCCGTGGGGCACGTTGAGCATCACGAATGGCAAGCCGACGTACACGGTGCAGGCACCTTCGAACGCGCTCGTCTTGATGGCGATCTGGCCCTGGTCGTGGAACATGGTCACGACCACGTCATGCCGACCTTCCATGGTCTGGCGGAACACCGTGTCCGGGACCAAGGGGCCCTGGACATCGATGCCGTCTGCGCGGGCGGCAGCAACGGCAGGCGCGATCTTGTCCTGGTCTTCCGGGAACATGGCGTGTGGGTTGATGGCTGCGACCGCGATCCTTGGCCTGGCGAAACCCCAGCTCCTGAACGTCCGGTCGACGAGCCGGACGACATGCGCCACGCGCTCGGGCGTCACCATTTCGATCGCCTGGGACAACGGAACATGCTCGGTCAGGGGAATGACGCGGAGGTTGCCACTCATTCGCAGCATGAAGGTTCCCGCAGGCTGCAGTTCGTCCATGTTCTGCACCTTGCCAGTCGCCATCATGGAGGCGCTTTCCATCGGCCCGAGCACGAGGGCCTGGAGCTTGCCCACCCGGCCAAGCTGCTCACCCAGCCTTAGCCACTGCAGAACAGCTTCGCCCGCTTGCGCCGATGCCACGCCAAACCGATTGGCAGTCGCGTCAAAGGTGCCTGGATCGAGCACGCCGATGGCGTCCTCAGGGACCGGGGTGTCCGGAACATCGACCGGCAGCAGCTTCATGGACAGGCCGCAGATCGCGGCCGCTCGCCCGAGCACGGCGCGGTCTCCAATGAGCACGAGGCGACATTGCGACTTCAGTTCGGGGCTCGCCGCCGCGCGCAGGCAGACCTCGGGCCCGATCCCGGCAGGGTCCCCGATCATCACGCCGACCAGCGGCAAGCTGTTGCGGGACATGGCCACCTCAGGCGGCAAAGAAGTCCAGGACCAGGCGGGCGAAGTCGTCCTTGCGCTCGATCTGGGTCCAATGGCCGCACTTGCCGAACATGTGCAGGTCGGAGTTGGCCAGCAGCGAGTGGAACTTGATGCTGTTGGTCGGCGGTACCACCTTGTCGTCCCGCCCGTGGATGATCAGTGCACGCTGCTGGATCTTGCGGATATCGTCATCAGGCGTCGCCAGGGCCTTGATATGGCGCTGCCGCGGCGCTGCGAACATGCGGGAAAAGGACTCCTGGTAGCCCGGGCGCACACTCGCCTCGTATCGAGAACGGACCAGGTCGTCGGTCATCATGCCCGTCTCGTACGCAAAGGACATGACGATCTTGCGCATGTTCTCGACGGATGGCTCATAGCCCCAGACGGCATCGAGCTCGGGCGTGAGCTCGAAGTCGACACCGGCCGCACCCATCAGCACGAAGCGGTCGACCCGCTCCGGATACCGGGCGGCAATGGCCACCGTCAGTGCCCCGCCGAAGGAGTTGCCGACGAAGCGTGCCCTCTTGACACCGACTGCGTCCATCCACTCAGTCAGGTGCCGGACCCAGAAGTCGAGATCGTATTGCTGGTCGGACTTGCGCTCGGTGTAGCCAAACCCGGCAATGTCCGGCGCCAGCACGCGGTACTTCTGCGCCAGGACGGGGATGGTGAGCCGCCAATTGGCGTAGGCGGTGACACCAGGCCCCGAGCCGTGGATCAGGATGACTGGCTCGCCTTCGCCGGACTCGAGGTAATTCGTCTTCAGGCCGGCGGCCAGGACGCTTTTGCCAATTTCGGGATCGTTGGTGGACATGCTTGAAAACCTTTGTGCGCGGGTCAGATGATGAAAGTGAGATTGGGCAGCACCTCGTCGTTGGCCGCGAGGTACACATGCTTTTCGCGCATCCGCAGCTCGCCCTCCTGGCGCACCAAGACATGCGTCACGCGGGCACCCCAGTGCGCGGTCTTCCCGTTACGGACTTCCGTGATGATCACCCGGGAGGTGACCGTTCCACCCGTCTCCCGCCGATAGTCATCCCCGAGCACGATGTTGCTCACGACGCGGGAGAGCCTCGAGCGAGGCAGCTGCGCATGCGCGTGCTTCGTGCCCAGTCGAAAGAGGCGCTCGTCAAGCTCCGGCCGGTTGTCGTTGATCAATGCGATCTTCTTGCCGATCCCGGCGTCATCGCCGTTGCAAGGCACCCAGTACAACAGGTCCTGGGTGAACAGCCCGAACCAGGCCTGGAACTGGTGGGTGTCCGCGAGCTCGGCTTCTTTGTAGAGGAACAGTTCGACCTCCCGGAGGGTGATCCAGTCGGTCAGCGCAGTTGATTGATCCGTCACGTTGATCTCCAGTGTCATCGCGCGCCATTCGTCATCAGGTGAAGCCAGTATTTCATCTGGCCCCGCTGTGGAACTTCGTCTGTGATGCGGCCGACGATGCTCCCGTCCGTATCGACATACTCGCGGTGCATTCCGCGCGAAATCTCGAGCCAGGGATTGACCTCGGCCTGCATTCCGCGCTGGACGCGCTCGAAGATCTCGGCGTCGTCCGGCGATCCAGAGCCCGCAGGCCCGTAGAACGACTCATGCTGGCGCACCCGCATGGTGTTGATCTCGTCGCTCACACCACCCAGCCTCACCATCGACATCAGGACCTGGGTCACTCCCGGGGCGATCGGGACGATGATGCGGACCTGGTTGCCGATCAATTGCAAATTGGGGAACACGCCAAGATGCGGGTCACCCGAAAGACTGATCAAGAGCTCCGCTCGTTCCTTTCCGTACGCGCGATGCATGTCCTCGACATATTTCTCTCCGCCGGGGACCTTGGCCAGGTAGGCCGCGTGCTTGCTGTAACTCTTGAGGCGTTGCGCCCTGAAGTCCAGCATCGAGTGGCCATGACCGTAGTCGCGCGTGAGTGTGAGCGCTGCGTCGCTGAAGGGGTCCTCCCGGTGCATCGCACCGATTCCTGATTCGGCATTGCGCGCCCAGCTCGCCACGACCGAGGCGTGTACGAAGTTCGGGTGGTAGCCGTCCATGCCGACCAGTTTCCAGTTGCCGAGATATTCGGTTTTGTTGGCCCCCGCGTCCAGAAAGATCTCCCCCGTCGGGGATGCATCGACCAGCATGTCGAACTGCGATGCGGCCTCCCCCAGGAAGTCGGCGAGAGACTCCCCCTCGGGCTTGAGGCTCGCAAACACGAATCCGCGATGCGATGCCACCCGAGGCACCGGGGTCAGGCCCATTTCCTCCGGCTTGAAGTCAGGACCGTAGCCGCCTGGCTCGGTCACCTCGCGCAGGGCGCCCGTCAGGTCGTACACCCAGCCGTGATACCAGCATCGCAGCATCTTCGTGTTGCCTGACTCGGTTTCCACGACGGTGGCACCCCGGTGCCTGCAGCGGTTGATCAGGACGCGCACCTGCGAGTCCCTGCCGCGAACCATCAGGACAGGGGTGCGCCCCATCCGGCGCGCCTGAAAGTCGCCTGCGCGTGACACCTCACTCTCGTGACCGACGTAGATCCAGGAGGTGTGGAAGATGCGCTCCATCTCCAGGTCAAAGATGCCCTGGTCCGTGAAGGCGCGGGAGTGGACTCGGCCCTCCTGGACCAGCGAGGCGATGGCCTCGTTGGAAATTGCCGGCTGATGCCAGGCGATGGGCGATTCAGTTGTGCAAGGGGCGCTTTGACACGGGTTCATTCGGCTTCGATCCTCGATGCTTTCACTGCGGCCTGATACCGGGGGATGTCGCGGCGAATCGTCTCTGCCAGCAGGCCAGGCGTTGCCGAGGCGGGGGGCTCGACACCGGCTGCATGCAACCGGCTGATGGTGGCGGGGTCACGAAGTACCCGGGCGATTGCCGTCGACAGTTTCTCGATCACTGGCCGCGGCGTTCCCGCCGGGGCGAGCAACGCGTTCTCGCCAGGGAAGTGGAAGTCACGAAGGCCGGCATCGCCCATCGGAGGGTACTCGCTCAGGATGCTCGCGCGCTCGCGGGTGTTGGCCGCCAGGATGCGCACTTTGCCGGCCTTCGCGAACTGGCCGACGGAATTGAATGCCGCGACGGCCATCGAAACCTGGCCGGCGGCAAGCGCGGGGACGGACTGTCCCGTTCCCTTGAACGGGACATGCAGGATGTCGAGACCCAGGCCCGCCTTGAAGGCCTCCATCGTCAGGTGGTGCAGGCTGCCGACCCCGGAAGAACCATAGCTGTAGAAGCCAGGCTTGGCCCTCACGGCCGCCACCAATTCCTGGAGGTTGGTGGCAGGGAATGACTCGTGCACCGTGAGGAAGAGGGAGGATGTCGAAATGATCGAAACCGGCGCCAGGTCCCTTTCGAAGTTGTAGGGGAGCTGCTTCTTGGTGAAGGGGTTGACCGCCCAATGCGCCGCGTCGCAGTCGACGAGCGTATAGCCGTCGGCAGCGGCGCGCTTGACCTGTTCGATCGCCGCGATTCCGCTCGAACCCGCCACGTTTTCAACCACCACCGATTGGCCCAGTGCCGCAGCCAGCGGCTGCGAAATGATCCGTACCACGGTGTCCGGCGATCCGCCGGGCGCGTACGGCACGATGATCTTGATGGGGCGAGCGGGGTACTCCTGAGCCCGCACCGGCGATGCGACGCTGGCCAGGGCCGCAATACCCGCCATGTGACCGAGAACTTCACGACGCTTCATGGTTGTCTCCTCGTTGATCTGAATTTTGGACGGCCCGTATTGCTCGGCGTACCTTGCCCGGGCAGGGAAATTCTAATGTCACATTTCATTTATTGAACTATTCAAAAGGGAAAATGTCCAACATTTGAGGGAAATCCCTAGTGTCTGGAGGGCTCGGATCGCAGGCAAGCTGCCATAATTCGATTTATTCAGAGATCGAAATATTCTCAAAACAATGCAAAGACCAAAAAAGAGGAACCCCGCCTCGCCGGGCGGGCAGCCAGTCCTTCACCTGAGCGATCAGGTGGCGGTGAGCGCTGCCCTCGACAAGGCGCTTGACGGTTCTGCGCTGTGGGTCCTTCTGAGCATCTACCGCACGTTCGCGATCCTGGACCGCGACCAGGCGGATGAAGTCGGCGCCATGGGCCTGTCGCCACTTCAGTTCAACATCCTCACCACCCTTCAGCGAACGCGCCAGCCCACCACGATGGGCGCCCTGAGCGGCATGCTCGTGGTCAAACCCAACAACCTGTCCGGCAACATCAACACGCTGGTTGAAAAAGGCCTGGTGCGCCGCGAGCTCAATACGACGGACCAGCGTTCACTCCTGGCGGTCCTCACGCCGACCGGCGAGACCTTCCTCAAGCAGCATCTCCCGGCGCACTGGAAAAGGCTGGAACGCCTCATGGGCGGGCTCACCCGTGCGCAGCGTCTGCAGCTGGTCACGCTGCTGACCCAGATGACCGACTCCATTGCCCTTGCGCAGGAGCAGGAAGTTCAGGCGGAGGCCGCCGCCGCGCGCAAGAAGGCCCGCGCAAAGCGGGGGGGTGCCTCCCCTGAGGTGATCGCCTGACCACAGGCCGTTTCGGAGACAGACATGGCAGAAATCCTTGGCGTGGGCTTGTCCCACTATCCTCCCCTGAGCACGCCCGACGAGATGATGAGCGGAATCCTGCGCCTCACGCTCAAGGACCCTGGCATCCCGGATGCTTTGAAGGCCCCGGAGAACTGGCCTGCCGCGATGCGTGACGAGTGGGGGAGCGACCAGGGAACTGTTGCCGCTGGCCGGCATCGGGCTGCGCTGGTGGAGCAGTTTCGCCGTGTGCGAAAGGCTATCGACGATTTCGCTCCGGACGTGGTGCTGATCTGGGGCGACGACCAGTACGAGAACTTCAAGGAAGACATCATCCCGCCCTTCACGGTCTGCGCCTATGACGACATGGACCTGTACCCGTGGAGGCACGCTCAAAGTTCATCGATGATGACGGGGCGGCCCAACGCCTGGGGCGAAGGTCCCGACAAGATGTACCGCCTCAAGGGGCGCCGTGACATTGGCAAGCACCTGGCGACCGGCCTGCTCGAGCAAGGCTTCGACGTCGCCTACGCCTACAAGCCCCTGCACCATGAGAGCCTGGCGCACGCGTTCACGAACGCGGTCCTTTACCTCGATTACGACCGAAAGGGCTGGGACCATCCGACCATCGCGATGCCGATCAACTGCTACGGGCGCAAGGTGATCTCGGCGCGCGGCTTCCTGTCGAACATGAACGCCGAACTGGACCTGGATCCTCCGGGTCCGTCCCCGGCGCGTTGCATGGACATGGGGGCCGCAGCGGCGCGCGTCCTGAAGGACTCGCCCTGGCGGGTCGCGCTGATCGCGTCGTCCAGCTGGTCCCATGCCTTCCTGTGCGACCACACCTTCCACATGCGGCCGGATACGCAGGCCGACCGGGCCCTGTTCAAGGCGCTCAATGAGTCGGACTATGACTACTGGTACAGCCGCACGACCGCTGATTTCGAGGCCGCCGGGCAGCAGGAGCTCTTGAACTGGTGCCCCTTGCTGGGGGCCATGAAGGAGCTGAACGCGCCGCTCAAGTGGAGCTCGTTCACGGAAACCCACATCTTCAACTCCAACAAGGTGTTCGCTGAATACAGCGTCGGCTAACGATGTCCGCTGCACCCAGTATCGTGATCGTCGGGGGCGGCCTCGCTGGCTATACCCTCGCCAGCAGGATCGCTGACCTCGGCTATGCCGGTTCGGTCACGCTGATCGGCGAGGAGGGCCATCCGCCCTATGACCGTCCACCCCTTTCAAAGGAGTTCCAGCTCGGGGATGAGTCTGCGGTGATGCTCGAGCCCGGCGGGCTCAAGGGTGTCCAGTTCATTTCCGGCCAGAGGGCCGTCGCGCTCCACGCGGATCGTCGCGTGCTGGAATTGATCGACGGACGGCAGCTCCCCTGGGACCGGCTGGTGCTGGCGACCGGCACGCGGCCCAGGGCGCTTGCCGGGGTGGATCCGAAGGCCGAGGTTCATTACCTGCGCACCCTGGATGATGCCCGCGCCATCCGCAGCAAGCTGCGGGGTGGCTCGAGCCTGGCCGTCATCGGCGGCGGGCCGATTGGACTTGAGCTTGCAGCGTCCGCCCGGCAACTCGGCGCGCGGGTCTCCGTCATCGAGGCAGCGCCTCGCCTGATGTCCCGTACCGCACCCGCAACCATCGCCGCAGCGCTGCTCGCGCATCACCAGGGCAGTGGCGTCGAGGTGGTGCTGAGCGCCGAGGTGAAAGCCGTGCATCCGGGCTGGGTTGAGCTTGCGGGCGAGCGTCGTATCGAGGCTGACCTCGTCGTGATCGGAATAGGCGTTGTGGCCAACGATGATCTCGCGCGCGACGCCGGCATCGCCACGGACGATGGAATCTTCATCGACGGGCGTTTCAGGACCACGCAGCCGGACGTCTACGCGATCGGCGATGTCACGCGCCAACGCAATCCCGTCAGTGGCCGATTCGAGCGGATCGAGACCTGGTCCAACGCTCAGGGCCAGGCCCGGGCCCTCGCAGGTCAGTTGTGCGGTGAAAGCGGAGCCTCGGTCTCCGCCGAGGTTCCCTGGTTCTGGTCAGACCAGGGGACGCTCAGGCTTCAATGCGCCGGCCTGCCGCAGGCAGCGGTGGAGGTTCGCCGCGGCGATCCATCGACCGGGCTCCTGGTGGGCCAGTGGTCTGGCGGCAAGCTGGTGGGCGTGGCCGCGATCAACGCACCGCATGACTTCAATCGCCTGCGCCGGATGCTGAACGCCGGCGAGAACATCACCCCTGATGCGTTCTCGTCGCCGCTCGAGTTGCCGTGTTCCGCGCGCCAGGAGGACCGGGGGGGGGCAAGCAAGGCGCCAGTCACGCCCGCCCAACCTTCGCTGGCAGTGTCTTCCGCGCCTTCTGCGCCTTCCTCGCCTTCTGCGCCTTCCTCGTCCGACACGGCCCTTGAAGCCTGCGCGCTCAAGGATATCGAAGAGGGTGGAATCGGGAGCGCCAGCCTGCCCGATGGCACACGGATCGCCATCTACCGCATCCAGGGCGAGGAAGTCTTCGCAACCGAAGACAAATGCAGCCACGGATCCTCTTCGCTCTGCGACGAGGGCACCCTGGACGGGCATCTGGTCGAGTGCGGGCTTCACCTGGGCTCATTCGACGTCCGCACGGGACGACCGGTGGCCGCCCCGTGCACCAAGGCGATCCGGAGCTACGCCACCCAGGTACGTGATGGCGTCATCTGGATCGCCACCGAGCCCAAGCCCCTGAACCCATGACGTGCTCCTGCGGCCTGATTGATATCCACACCCACTGGATCCCGGAGCGGTTCCCGGCCTATGTCGGCACCCGCAAGGGCGTCGCCTGGCCATCGATTGAACCGGGGAGCCATGCTTGCGAGCGCCACGTGATGATCGAGGGAAAGGTGTATCGCACCGTGCCCGACACATCCTGGGATGCGGGCAAGCGCGCCAGGGAGATGGAGGACATGGGCGTGACGCATCAGGTCGTCAGCCCCATGCCGGAGCTGCTGTCGTACTGGCTGGCTGCCGATGACGCGCTGGTGCTCGCGCGTTTCATGAACGAGGAGCTTGCGGCGCTGCAGGAGCGCCATCCCCGGCAACTGACATGCCTGGGGTCGGTGCCCCTGCAGGATGTCGATCTCGCGATCCGTGAGCTCGAGCGGGCGGTCGTCGACCTGGGTTTGGCCGGCGTCGAACTTGGCACCAACGTCAACGGCAGGCCGCTGGGCCACCCTGATTTCCTGCCGTTCTTCACAGCGGCCGAATCGCTCGGGGCAGCAATCTTCGTCCATGCGCTGCGTCCGGCGGGGATGGATCGTTTGGTCGGTGCAGGGCTGGAACAGGTCGTGGCGTTCCCGGGAGAGGTAGGCCTGTCGGCCGCATCGCTCCTGACTTCCGGGCTCATGTCCCGGCATCCCGGACTGCGGATCGCCTTCAGCCACGGCGGCGGCGCGCTCCCGATGATGCTTCCCCGGCTGCAGCACGCCTGGACCCAGATGCCGGCGGTGCGCAAACTGATGGACGAGTCGCCGCGGGACATGGCGCGCCGGCTGTTCGTCGATGACCTTGTGTACGACAGTCAGGCCATCCACTATCTGCTGGCGACCTTTGGCGAGCGCCAGGTGATGGCCGGCACCGACTACCCGTTCGCCATCCTCGACCGGCACCCCGCCAGGCGGATCGACGACCTGGCGCTCGATGAGGCCACCGTCCGCCTGCTGCGCCAGGACAACGCCCTGCGATGGCTTGCGCGCGAGCGCATCGCCGGCTGAACCTGCCACTGCCCCAAACAAAAAAGGAGACCCATGACCCTGAACACCACGCACATTCAGGCGGCCGCCGCTTTGCTCAAGGCCCGCCAAGGGCGCCAGACGATAGGCCGCATTTCGGAGAGCCATGGCATTTCCGGGATCGACGCCGCCTATGCGGTGGCGGAGATCAATACCCGTGCCCGAATCGAGCAAGGTGCCCGCGTCGTGGGCATGAAGATCGGTCTCACGTCGCGAGCGGTGCAGCAGCAGCTGGGCGTCGACCAGCCGGATTTCGGGATTCTCTTTGACGACATGGAGTTCCTGAGCGGGGAGTCCATCCCGATGCAGAGGTTGATCCAACCCAAGGTGGAGGCGGAGGTCGCCTTCGTCATGGCCCGCGACCTGCCTGAAGGCACGCCGAGCTATGCGCAGTTCCTGTCGTGCGTGGCCTATGCCCTGCCCGCCATCGAAGTGGTCGATAGCGTCATCGCCGACTGGAAGATCACCTTGGTCGACACCGTGGCGGACAACGCCTCCAGTGGCCTCTTCGTACTGGGCGACCAGCCCGTGTCGATCGGCCACCTGGCGCTGGGTGACGTCGGGATGCAGATGGAGAAGAACGGGGAGACCGTTTCCATCGGGACCGGCGCTGCCTGCCTCGGCCATCCGCTGCGAGCGGCCTTCTGGCTGGCTCGGACGATGGCCGCACGCGGGAGCAGCCTGCGCGCTGGCCAGATCATCCTCTCGGGGGCGCTGGGCCCGATGGTCCCGGTCTCGTCCGGCGACCTGGTCACGGCAAGCATCGGCGCCCTCGGCAAGGTGACTTGCCGCATGGCCTGAGGGAGCGACCATGAGAAAACTCAAGGCGGCCATCGTCGGCAGCGGCAACATCGGCACTGACCTGATGATCAAGATCATGCGCCATGGCGAGAACCTGGAGATGGGCGCCATGGTCGGTATCGATCCCATGTCCGACGGACTGGCCCGGGCGAACCGTATGGGCGTCGCGACCACCGCTGCCGGGGTCGAGGGGCTCATGGCACTGCCGGTGTTTCGCGACATCGATATCGTCTTCGATGCCACCAGCGCCGCCTCCCATGTGAAGAACGACGAATTGCTGCGTCGGGCCAAGCCTGGCATCCGGATGGTGGATCTCACGCCGGCGGCAATCGGCCCTTACTGCATTCCGGTCGTCAACGGAGACGAGCACCTGGACGCGCTCAACGTGAACATGGTGACCTGCGGAGGGCAGGCCACCATCCCGATGGTGGCCGCCGTCAACCGCGTCGCCAAGGTGACCTATGGCGAGATCGTCGCGAGCATTTCCAGCAAGAGCGCCGGCCCGGGCACACGCGCCAACATCGACGAATTCACGGAAACCACCTCGCGGGCCATCGAGGCAATCGGCGGCGCCCGAAAGGGCAAGGCGATCATCGTGCTCAACCCGGCGGAGCCACCGCTGATCATGCGCGACACGGTCTACACCTTGAGTGCGACCGGCAGCGAGGAGGAAATCGCCCGGTCCGTCGAAGAGATGGCTGCGGCCGTGCAAGGCTATGTCCCTGGATACCGCCTGAAGCAGAAAGTGCAGTTCGATCGGGTTGCGGATCTCAGGATCCCGGGTGTCGGTGAGCGCCTGTCGGGCATCAAGACCTCGATCTTCCTGGAGGTCGAAGGTGCCGCCCATTACCTGCCCGCCTACGCCGGCAACCTGGACATCATGACCAGCGCCGCACTTCAAACTGCAGAACGCATGGCCGCACGAATGCTGCGCAGCGCAGCCCCCGCCTGAGGACCCCATGATGAACGGTAAGAAAGTCTACATCTCGGATGTGACGCTGCGCGATGGCAGCCACGCCATCCGGCATCAGTACACCGTGGGGCAGGCACGGCAGATCGCTCGGGCGCTCGACGACGCGAAGGTTGACTCGATCGAGGTGGCGCACGGCGACGGCTTGCAGGGAGGCAGCTTCAACTATGGGTTCGGTGCGCATACCGACCTGGAGTGGATCGAGGCGGTCGCTGACGAAGTGAAGCACGCCAAGATCGCGACGCTGCTGTTACCCGGTATCGGCACCGTCCACGACCTGAAGGCGGCCTATCAGGCCGGCGCACGGATCGTCCGGGTCGCAACCCACTGCACGGAGGCCGACATCTCGAAGCAGCACATCGAGTACGCACGAGAACTCGGCATGGAGGCAGTCGGCTTTCTGATGATGAGCCACATGAACACGCCAAGGGGCCTGGCCGAACAGGCAAAGCTCATGGAGAGCTACGGCGCCACCTGTTGCTACGTGGTGGACTCCGGCGGAGCGCTTTCGATGGGCGACGTCCGGGAGCGCTTCCGGGCATTCAAGGACGTCCTCAAGCCCGAGACCCAGACGGGTATCCATGCGCACCACAACCTGAGTCTCGGCGTGGCCAACAGCATCGTCGCCGTCGAGGAAGGATGCGATCGCGTGGACGCCAGCCTGGCCGGCATGGGTGCGGGGGCGGGCAACGCTCCCCTGGAGGTGTTTATCGCAGCGGCGGCTCGTCTTGGCTGGAACCACGGCTGTGACCTCATGAAGCTGATGGACGCTGCCGACGACATCGTGCGGCCGCTGCAGGACCGGCCTGTGCGCGTTGACCGTGAGACGCTGGCGCTGGGTTACGCGGGCGTCTACTCGAGCTTCCTGCGGCATGCCGAGGCCGCCGCAAGAAAGTACGACCTGAAGACTGTCGACATCCTCGTCGAACTGGGCAAGCGGCGGATGGTCGGCGGCCAGGAGGACATGATCGTGGACGTCGCGCTGGACCTCCTCGGGCGCCGGTAAGCCGGGCAGGCGCGCCTTCACCCGGCGAAATCCTTCCGTCCCGCCAAGCCAGGGCCGCCTTCGGGTGGCCTTTGCGCTTTCTAGAGTTTGCGTATCGCGGTGACCACGTAGCGGCCGTCGATCTTCTCGGCGGTGAAGCGCACCTTGTCGCCTTCCTGCAGGCCCTGGAGCAGCTGGGGCGCGGCGGCCGTGAAGACCATGGTCATGGCCGGCATGGCGAGGTTGGCCAGCGGGCCATGACGCAGGGTGATCTTGCCCTGGGCCGGGTCGAGACGGCGGACTTCGCCCTCGGAGAGCGGGGCGGCGTCCGCCGTGCCCGCAGGCGCCGGCGCCGTCGCGGCCGGCGGGTGGTGGCCGGCATGGTCGGCGGCGTTGCCGCTCGGCGCCTGCGCGCGGGCCAGGCCGCCCAGTGACAGCAGCAGGGGCAGGCTGGCCAAGGCCAGGACGGCGGACGGTTTCTTCATGGGAGATCCTCTCCGGTTCATCGGACGATGACGGTCCCCACCATGCCGGCCTCGAAATGACCCGGCAGCAGGCAGGCGAACTGGAAGCGGCCGGCCTGGGTGAACTGCCAGACGACCTCGCCGGAGGCGCCCGGCTTGACATGCGCCATGTGCGGCGCGTCGTGCTCCATGCCCGGGTGCTGGCGCATCATCTCGGCGTGCTCGGCCAGTTCCCTGGGCGTTCCCAGCACCCACTCGTGCAGCGCCTGGCCCTTGTTGGTGATGCGCAGGCGCACCGTCTCGCCGCGGCGGACGGTGATCGTGCCCGGCCTGAAGCGCATGTCGTCACCCATGTCGACCCGGATTGTGCGGGTGGCTTTAGCCGGGTCGCCTTCCTGGCCGAAGGCGGTGGCCTCGACCCGCGAAGGGTCGAAGGTCCGGTTGGAGCCGGTGGCGTGCGCGTCGCCATGGGCATGGGCCGCCGCGGCGGCCAGGAAGACCGCTGCGGCGGCCAGGAAGACCGCTGCGGCGGCCAGGGCGTGGCGTGTGATTCGTGTGTTCACGTGGGTCGCTCCTTGGCGTTCAGTGTTGCCCGTGGCCCGAGTGGCCGCCCGCGCCGGGGGCACCCCCGGGCTTGTGCACCCGGTACCCCGCCGGACTTCCCGCCGAGGCCGCCGGCGCCCCCGGCGCGCGCGGCGCCTCACCGAGGGTTCCGGTGTACTCGCGGGCCACCGTCCCCGGCGGGTGCCGGTAAGGGCCGGGGTCGCGGAAGTCGCCCGGCCTCAGGTCGTCGCGCACCTTGACCACGCTCATCATCCCGCCCATGCCGATGGGCCCGAAGGGGCCCTGGCCGGCCATCATCGGCAGGGTGTTCCCGGGCAGGGGCATCTCCATCTCGGCCATCTCGTGCATGCCCTTCTCGCCCATGGCCATGTAGTCCGGCACCAGCCTGGCGATGCGCTCGGCCAGGCCACGCTGGTCCACGCCCAGCATCGTGGGCACGGCGTGCCCCATCGCGCCCATGGTGTGGTGCGCCTTGTGGCAGTGGATCGCCCAGTCGCCGGCGACCGCGTCGAACTCGATCGCGCGGATCTGCCCCACGCCCACGTCCACGGTCACCTCCGGCCAGCGCGCCGCCTTGGGCACCCAGCCGCCGTCGGTGCCGGTGACCTCGAAGTGGGGCCCGTGCATGTGGATCGGGTGGTTGGTCATGGTGAGGTTGCCGATGCGGATGCGCACCCGCTCGCCGCTGCGGGCGACGAAGGGGTCGATGCCGGGGAAGATCCGGTTGTTCCAGGTCCACATGTTGAAGTCGGTCATCGTGCTGATCTTGGGCGTCATCGCGCCCGGCTCCACGTCATAGGCAGCCATGATGAACATGTAGTCACGGTCCACCGCCAGCTGGCGCGGGTCCCTGGGGTGCACGATGAGCGAGCCGTACAGGCCCATGGCCAGCTGCAGCTGCTCGTCGAGGTGGGTGTGATAGAAGTGCGATCCCGGGCGCAGCAGGTCGAACTCGTAGACGAAGGTCTTGCCCACCGGGATGCCCGGCTGCGTCAGTCCGGAGACGCCGTCCATGCCCGAGGGCAGCATGAGCCCGTGCCAGTGGATGGCGGTGGGCTCGGGCAGCCTGTTGGTCACGAAGATGCGGATGCGGTCGCCCTCGACCGCCTCGATCGTCGGTCCCGGGCTGGAGCCGTTGAAGCCCCACATGTTCACCTTCATGCCGGGCGCGAATTCGCGGACCACAGGCTCGCACACCAGGTGGAACTCCTTGACGCCCTTGTTCATGCGCCAAGGCAGGGACCAGCCGTTCAAGGTGACCACCGGGTTGAACGGCCGCCCGTTGGGCGGGGGCGGCGGCGGTACGGTGGCGGCAGCTGATTGAATGGGCGCCTCGGGCAGCGTGGCGGCGCCCGCGCGGCTCAAGGTCGCCGCGCCCAGGGCCACGGCGCTGGCGGCGCGGAAGAAGTCGCGACGTTGGGTCATGGTGTCTTTCCTCAATGGCCGACCGGGGCGGCAGCCGCGGCGGGGGCGATGGACGAGGAGGCCGGGCTGGAGCCGGCGGGCGAGCGTGCGGTCAGGGCGAGCTCGAGCTGTGTCTGCGCGATCCAGTGGTCCCGCAGCGACTCCACCGCGCCGGTCACCGCGGCGAACTGCTCGCGCGCGTCGGCGAGCAGTTCGAACACGCTGATCAACATGCCGTTGTAGCGGAGCAGGTTCTCCTCCGAGATCCGCTTGCGAAGCGGCACCACCTCGTCGCGGTAGTGACGGGCCAGCGCGTAGGCGGTGCGGTAGGCGGCATGGGCCTCGCGCACCTCCGACTGCGCCTGCGCTCCCAGGGCCGCGGCCCGGTTCACCGCCTGCAGGTAGGTGGATTCGGCGCGGGCCACGCGGGTGGCGCCGAAGTCGAACAGCGGCAGCTCCAGGGCCACCTCGTAGCCGCTGGCGCGCGGGCCGCCGCTCTCGCGCTTGTCCTGCCAGCCCGCCTCCAGCACGTTGACCACGCGGGTGCTGCGCGTCAGCCCCAGCGCGCGCGCAGTGGCCTCGGCCTGCTGCCTGGCGACCTGGATGTCCAGGCGCTTGTCCATGGCCACCTGCTCGGCATCCTGCCGCGCCACCGGTGCGCCAGGCAGGTCGGGCAGGCGATCGGGCAGGGTGAAGCGGGCCTGCTCGCCAGCGAGACCCAGCAGCCGGGTCAGGCGCTCGCGCTCGGCCAGGGCCTGCTGGCGCGCCCGTGCCAGCTGCACGGTGGCGTCGGCGTGGAAGGCCTGTTCGCGCAATTGCGCCAGCCTGTTGAAGTTGCCGGCCTGGGCCATACGGGTGGCCAGCTCGCGCGAAATGTCGGCGGTCTCGTGGACCTGTTCGAAGTAGCGCAACAGCTCCTGGGCCGCCACCGCGCCGTAGAAGGCGCGTCGGGTCTCGGCCGCGAGGACCACCGCATCCTGCGCCGCCTGGAACTGGGCCTGCTCGAAGCGGCGTTGCTCGCCCTCCCGGGCGATGGGCAAGGTGATCAGCCCGAGCAGGTCGAACATCACCGAGCGGTCGATTTCCACCGTGCCGCTGCCGCTCAGGCGCCCGATGCCAAAGCCGGGGTTGCGCAGGCGACCGGCGCGCACGAGGTCGGCCTCGGCGATGCCCAGGCCTGCCAGGCTCGCCTGCAGGCCCCGGTTGTTCAACAGGGCGACCTCGACTGCCGAGTCGGCGCTGAGCGGCACGCGAAGCAGCTCGGCGACGCGGGCGCGGGCGCTGTCGGCTGCCGCGCCGTCGCGCTGCAGGGTCACGGGCTGGCCCACCCGCTCGCGGGTCAGGGCTGACACCCGGTCCATGCCGCCGTCGGGGGAGAAGGAGGCGCAGCCCGCGAGGGCCAGGGTGCTCGCCAGGACCGCCAGGGGCGCTCGCGCGCGGGCGTAGGGTGGTTTCATGGCGGGCTCCATCAGGAACGGGTGGCCCCGGCGGGAGCAGGCTTGACCGCGGGATAGGAGGCGAACACCCGCGCTCCGCCGCCCCGGCCGACCAGCAGGACCTGGAAGGTGTCGCGCCGGCCGCCGTCTTCCATCCCGGGCGACCCCACCGGCATGCCGGGCACCGCCAGGCCCACGGCCTCGGGCCGGGTGGCCAGCAGGCGCTTGACGTCCTGCGCCGGCACATGGCCCTCCAGCAGGTAGCCGCCCACGCGGGCGGTGTGGCAGCTGCCGAACTTGTCCGGCATGCCCAGTTGCCTGCGGGTGACGGCCGTGTCCGGTACTTCCTGGACCTTGACGGTGAATCCGGTGGCCTGGAGGTGTTCCACCCAGGCGCCGCAGCAGCCGCAGGAGGGGTTCTTGAACACTTCGACGAGTGGCAGGGCGCCATTGGCGGCCTGCACGTGCAAGTGGGTGGCGGCTGCCGTGGCGGCCAGGCCCAGCAGGAAGGATCGGCGGCCCAGCGGCCGTTTGGCTCGGGTCTCGTGCGCCAGGTTCGGTGTCATCGGTGCTCCTCGGAAATTCGCGCTCGGGTTGACGGCAGGCAGCCGCCGGAGACGGCGCCGGCGACGTCCGCAGGACGTGCACCGACGCGGCCGGGCCCTGGGAGACCCCGTGATGAGGGCTCAGGGCCGGCGGGTCAGAGGGCGCGAGGAGGGCGTTCCAGGCCGGCCAGGACGACGCTGGCGACGGGGGCGGACTCGGCGGAGAACTTCACCGTGCCTGCCGGTGGCAGGACAGGCAGGGCCTTGACGCCTGCGTGCGCCAGGGGTGCCCCGAGGCAGCAGCTGGCACAGGCGCTGCACTGGCCGTGGACCTGCGACGAAGAGTCATGCAGCGGGTCCTGGGATGTGTCCGCCGTCGCCACGGCCACCTCTGCGTCCGCCGGGCCATGCGCGTGGGCGTGTGCAGGGGAGTGTCCAGGGGCGTGGCCTGCTTCGCCTTGCGTGTTCTTTCCAGAATGCAGGTGGTGGTCGGAGTAGCCTGCACCCGCGTCTGCTGGGACGGCCTCCGATGCGAGGGGGGCCGCCGGGCCCGCCGACCGGGGCTGCGTGGCGGCTGCCATCGCCAGGGTGTGGCCCGCCGAGCAGGGCTGTGCCTGGGCCAGCGCGCCGCGCAGCGGCAGCACGAGGGCCAGCAGGAGCAGCAGGCAGAAACGAGCAAGTCTCACAGCGGAAAGGTTAGCAGATCGCCCGGCGCCGCCGGGCTTGTCCCTCGCTCTGCTACGCTCTTTCCATGACCTCGATCAAGTCCGCTTTCCACCTCCCCGCGAACCTGAACGCCATCGCCCCTGAGCGCCTGCCCGAGCTGCTGCGCGCCATGCCGAAGGCGGAACTACATATCCATATCGAGGGCTCGCTCGAGCCCGAGCTGATCTTCCACATGGCCGGCCGCAACGGCGTGGCCCTGCCCTATGCCTCGGTGGAAGACCTGCGCAAGGCCTACGCCTTCACCAACCTCCAGAGCTTCCTGGACATCTACTACGCCGGCGCCAGCGTGCTGCTGCAGGAGCAGGACTTCTACGACATGGCCTGGGCCTACCTCGAGCGCGCCCGCGCCGACAACGTCCTGCACGCCGAGATCTTCTTCGACCCGCAGACCCACACCGCCCGCGGCGTGGCCATGAAGACCGTCATCGACGGCCTGCACCGCGCCTGCCAGGACGCGAAGGCGAAGCTGGGCGTGAGCGCCAGCCTGATCCTGTGCTTCCTGCGCCACCTGAGCGAGGAGGAGGCCTTCCAGACGCTGGAGGAGGCGCTGCCCTTCGTGGGCCGCTTCATCGGCGTGGGCCTGGACTCGTCCGAGGTCGGCCACCCGCCCGAGAAGTTCGCCCGTGTCTTCGCCCGCTGCCGCGAGCTGGGCCTGCGCCTGGTGGCCCATGCTGGCGAGGAAGGGCCGCCGGCCTATGTGTGGTCAGCGCTGGACGTGCTGAAGGTCGAGCGCATCGACCACGGCGTGCAGTCGATGAAGGACCCGGAGCTGGTCAAGCGCCTGGCCCGCGACCGCGTGCCGCTCACCGTCTGCCCGCTGTCCAACCAGAAGCTGTGCGTCTTCCCCGACCTGTCCGGCCACAACCTGGGCCGGCTGCTGGACGCCGGCCTCGTGGCCACCGTCAACTCCGACGACCCGGCCTACTTCGGCGGCTACATGAACCAGAACTTCACCGAGACCTTCGCCGCCCTGGGCCTGGGCGCTCCGGCGGCCTACCGCCTCGCGCGCAACAGCTTCGAGGCGAGCTTCGCGGATGCAGGTGCCAAGGCCGGCTGGATCGAGCGGCTGGACGCCACCTTCGCCCGCTTCGCCTGAGGGCCGTCACGCGGCCAGGGGCGGTGTCCCGGCCCGTAGCCTGGCCAAGGTCCTGGCAAACCCCCACGGGCGCTCACTCCGAAGCCGGGCCTTACAATTCGAACCGCGCCGCTGTGCCCCGCAGCGGCGCTTTTCTTTGTCCCGGGGCCATGTCGAGGAACACCATGTACAAAAACCTCGCAGCCGCCGTCCTGGCGGCCGCCAGCGTCTTTCTCCCCTCCGCCGCGCTGCATGCGCAAGTCAAGGCGCCCGCTCCTGTCGCTCCTCCGGCCTCCGCGCCGCTCAAGGTCGGCTTCGTCTACGTCACCCCGGTCCTGCCTTCGGGCTGGGTGCATCAGCACGAGGAGGGCCGGCAGGCCCTGCAGGCGGCTCTGGGCAAGCGGGTGGAGACCCATTTCGTCGAGAACGTATCCGAAGGCCCCGACGCCGAGCGCGTGATCCGCGACATGGCGCGCCAGGGTTACGGCCTCATCTTCACCCCCAGTTTCGGCTACATGGAGCCCACGCTGGACGTGGCCCGTGACTTTCCGGGCGTGAAGTTCGAGTCCATCACCGGCTACAAGACCGCGGCCAATGTGGCCGCCGCCAACGCCCGCTACTACGAGGGCCGCTACCTCGCCGGCATCGCCGCCGGGCGAATGAGCAAGACCGGCGTGGCCGGCTATGTGGCGGGTTTCCCGATTCCCGAGGTGATCCAGGGCATCAACGCCTTCACCCTGGGCATGCGCTCGGTCAATCCCAAGGCACAGGTCCGGGTGATCTTCATCAATGAGTGGTTCGACCCGCCCAAGGAGCGCGAGGCGACCCTGAGTCTTTTTGACCAGCAGGCCGACGTGGTGGCCTTCCACACCGCGTCTACCGCGGTCATGACCGCGGCCCAGGAGAAGGGCCGCATGGCGGTGGCCTATCACTCGGACATGCGCCAGGTCGCGCCCGACGCGCAGATCGTGGCCGTCACCCACCACTGGGGCGGCTACTACACCCGCCGCGCGCGCGAGGTGCTCGAGGGCCGCTGGATCCCTGGCAATGTCTGGGGCGGGGTGAAGGAGGGCATGGTCAAGGTCGAAGGCTTCGGCCCCAAGGTGCCCAAAGCGGTCCAGGCCGAGGTGCTGGCGCGCCAGAAGGACATTGCCGCCGGCCGCCTCAAGCCCTTTGCCGGCCCGCTCACCGACAACCAGGGCCGCGCCCGTCTGTCGGCTGGTCAGGCTCTCTCCGACGCGCAGATCCTCTCGATGGATTGGCTGGTGGCCGGCGTCGTGGGCAAGGCCTCCAAGTAAGGCCTGATAACACGGCCCGAAACCAGGCCGGGCCGGCGCCGCGTCCTTCCGGCGCTCCGGCCTCACCGTGACGCCACAATAGGAGCCATGAGAGCCTACCGCGCCGCCCTCCTGCGATTCGACGACGAGGGCCGTCCCGTCTACGACGCCGACGGCCTGCTGGTCATCGGCCCGGGGCCTGAGGGCCTGCGCCTGGTGCGCGCCGCCGGTCCCTGGAACGCGCTCAAGGACCGCTTCCCCGGCGTGGCCGTGGAGCATCTGCCCGGTCGCCTGCTCGCGCCCGGCTTCGTCGACCTGCATGTGCACTACCCGCAGACCGATGTCATCGGCTCGCCCGCCGAGGGCCTGCTGCCCTGGCTCGAGAACTACACCTTCCCGCACGAGTCGCGCTTCTCCGACGCCGCCTATGCCGAGGGCGTGGCCACCTTCTTCCTGGACGAACTGCGGCGCCACGGCGTCACCACCGCGCTGACCTTCGCCACCTCGCACCCCGCGTCGGTCGACGCCCTCATGGCGCAGGCCCAGGCCCGCGGCCTGCGCCTGATCGCCGGCAAGGTGCTGCAGGACCGGCACAGCCCCGACGGGGTGCGCGACGAGACCGAGCAGTCCCTCGTCGACACCGAGGCCCTGATCCGCCGCTGGCAGGGCCAGGGCCGCCTCGGCTACGCCATCACCCCGCGCTTCGCGCCCAGCTGCTCCGACGCGCAGATGCGCGGCGCTGGCGAGCTGGCGGCCAAGTACCCCGAGGTGTGGATCCAGTCGCACGTGGCCGAGAACCGTGACGAGATCCATTGGGTGCGCGAGCTCTATCCCGACGCCCGCAGCTACCTGGCGGTGTACGAGCGCTTCGGCCTGCTGCGCGATCGGGCCATCTACGCCCACTGCATCCACTTCGACGACGCCGACCGCGCCCTGATGCAGGCCACCGGCGCCGCGGCCGCTGTCAGCCCGACCAGCAACCTCTTTCTGGGCAGTGGTTTCTTCGACTACGCCGGGGCCGACCGGCACGGCATGCGCTACGGCCTGGCCAGCGACGTGGGCGGCGGCACCAGCTTCTCTCCCTTCCACACCATGCTGGCGGCCTATTACGTCGGCCGCGAGGGCCACACCAAGACCGGCCTGTCGCTGGCGCCCTCCCACCTGTGGTGGCAGCACACCGCCGGCGCCGCCCGGGCCCTGGGCCTGGAGGGCGTGGTGGGCAACCTGCAGCCCGGGTGCGAGGCCGACTTCCTGGTGCTCGACCCGCAGGCCACGCCGCTGCTGGCCCGCCGCAGCAGCCAGGCGGCCAGCCTGGAGGAACTGCTCTTTTCGCTCATCGTCCTGGGGGACGACCGCGCGGTGCAGGCGGTCCATGTGGCGGGCGGGGCGGGCCTGGATCGGGCGCCCGGCACGCCCGCCTAGAATCGCGGCAGGAGCCCCCTCACATGACCATCAAGAGCGACAAGTGGATCCGCCGCATGGCGGAACAACATGGCCTGATCGAACCCTTCGAGCCCAACCAGGTGCGCGAGGTGGACGGCCGCCGCGTCATCAGCTACGGCACGTCCAGCTACGGCTACGACATCCGCTGCGCGCCCGAGTTCAAGGTCTTCACCAACATCCACAGCACGGTGGTCGACCCCAAGCAGTTCGACGAGAAGAGCTTCGTCGACTTCCACGGTGACTCCTGCATCATTCCCCCCAACAGCTTCGCGCTGGCGCGCACCGTGGAGTACTTCCGCATCCCGCGCAATGTGCTGACCATCTGCCTGGGCAAGAGCACCTACGCCCGCTGCGGCATCATCGTCAACGTGACTCCCTTCGAGCCCGAGTGGGAAGGCTACGTGACCCTGGAGTTCTCCAACACCACCCCGCTGCCCGCCCGCATCTACGCCGGCGAGGGCTGCGCGCAGGTGCTGTTCTTCGAGAGCGACGAGCCCTGCGACGTGAGCTACAAGGACCGCGGCGGCAAGTACCAGGGCCAGCGCGGGGTCACGCTGCCCAAGGCCTGAGGCTTTCCCTCCTCCCGGGAGCGCCTGCCTTCAGGACCCGCAGCCTGCCTGGGAGGGGCGGCAGAGACGCCGCGGATGCGTTTGCTTCCTACAGGCCAGCCCAGTTGGCGGTGACAGCATGGACCTTGCCGGGCTCCTGAACGGGCCAGGCAAGCGCCCATGCCCCGCCTCCTGCCACCCCTCATTTCGCCCTTCCTGCTCCTGCCGCGGGTCGGGCCGCCGCCGGCGCCTGAGGATGCGTCGCGGGCGCCGCCTCCACGTCACGCGTTGTCACTGGCGTTCCGCCGGAACTGGCTATGGGGCCTGGCCGGCGGCCTGCTGGCGTTCGAGGCCCTGGCCCTGGCGGTGGTCTGCCTGTGGCAGATCCGCGTGGCCGAGGTGCGGCAGAACGAGGCGCGCCTGCGCGAGGCCCGCTACCTGCAGTGCCTGCAGGAGATGCCCGGCGCGTCCTTCGCCCGCTGCCGCAGGCGCGCCGCGTCGAGTCCCTGAATGCGGGGTGCGAGGGGTGCGTTCGGAGGCGCGGCCGGCCCCGGCGCTCGAGGGCGCCTTGGATCAGCGCTCGTCAGCGCCTTCGATCAGGAAGCGCACCCGCCGCTGCCCCTGCCACTCGTCGGCGTCGAGGCGGAAGGCCAGGCGCACGCGTGAGGGCAGCGGGTCGGTGTGACCGAACCAGATGCCGTCGACCGGCTGGCCCTGGTGCTTCAACTTCAGCGCCAGGTGCTTCTCGCCCACCAGACGCTGCGACACCACTTCCAGTTCCTCGCTGAACACCGGCGGCGCAAAGCCCTGGCCCCAGACCTGCTGCGAGAGCGCGTCCACCAGGTCGATGCGGCGGTACTCCGGGGCGAGCGGGCCGTCGGTTTCCAGCCGGCGCTGCAGGGTGGCGGGCTCCAGCCACTCGGCGGCCACCTCGGTGAGGGCCTGCTCGAAGGTGTCGAAGTGCTCCTCGGCCACCGTGCAGCCCGCCGCCAGCGCGTGGCCGCCGAAGCGAAGCAGCACGCCGGGGTGGCGCTTGGCCACCAGGTCCAGCGCGTCGCGCAGGTGAAAGCCGGGGATGGAGCGGCCCGAGCCCTTGAGCTCGTGCTCCTTGCCCGCCGCCTGGCTGGCGGCGAAGACGAAGACCGGCCGGTGGAAGCGGTCCTTGATGCGCGAGGCCACGATGCCCACCACGCCCTCGTGGAAGTCGGGGTCGTAGACGCAGATGGCCGGCGGCGGCTCCTCGCCCTCGTCGAACAGGGACTGCGCGATCTCCATGGCCTGTTCGCGCATGTCGCCCTCGATGTCGCGGCGCTCGCGGTTGATGCCGTCGAGCGTGCGCGCCAGTTCGTCGGCGCGCGACTCGTCGTCGGTCAGCAGGCATTCGATGCCCAGGGTCATGTCGGCCAGGCGGCCGGCGGCGTTGATGCGCGGGCCCAGGGCGAAGCCGAAGTCGCCGCTGCTGGCGATCTCGGGCTTGCGGCCGGCGGCGCGGAACAGGGCGGCCAGGCCGGCGGGCATGCTGCCGGCGCGGATGCGGCGCAGGCCCTGGGCCACCAGGCGGCGGTTGTTGGCGTCCAGGCGTACGACGTCGGCGACGGTGCCCAGAGCGACCAGCGGCAGCAGGGCGTCGAGCCGCGGTTGATTGGCAGCGTCGAAGGCGCCCCGCGCGCGCAGCTCGGCGCGCAGCGCCAGCAGCACATAGAACATCACGCCCACGCCCGCCACCGACTTGCTCGGAAACTCGCAGCCCGGCTGGTTGGGGTTGACGATGACGGCGGCCGCCGGCAGCTGCGGCCCGGGCAGGTGGTGGTCGGTCACCAGCACCTGCAGGCCCAGCTCGTTGGCCACCGCCACGCCCTCGACGCTGGCGATGCCGTTGTCCACCGTGACCATCAGGTCGGCGCCTCGTTCCTTCACCCGGCGGGCGATGGGCGGGGTGAGGCCGTAGCCGTCGACCACCCGGTCGGGGACCAGGTACTCCACATGGGTCGCGCCCAACATGCGCAGGCCGCGCACGCCGACCGCGCAGGCGGTGGCGCCGTCGCAGTCGTAGTCGGCGACGATGCAGATGCGCTTGTGCGCGGCGATGGCGTCGGCCAGCAGGCGCGCGGCGTCGAGCGCACCTTTCATGAGGTCGGGCGGGATCAGGCGGGCCAGGCCCTCGTCGAGGTCGGCCTTGTCCTGCACGCCACGGGCGGCGAAGAGGCGGGCCAGCAGCGGGTGCACGCCGGCCTGCTCCAGGGCCCAGGCGGCGCGCGGCGGAACGTCGCGGGTGATGAGTTTCATAGGGTGTCCAGGACGTGGGCCGGCGCGGGCGCGCGCCAGCGGGCGACGAGGCCGGTGATCGCCCCGGTGATCGTGCTCGTGAGGCCGGTTCCTGCGCGCGTGGTGAAGGTGGTGGCGCGGCGTTCGCCGGCCAGGGTGAGTTCCACGCGCCGGCCGGCGTCCAGCGCCGCGAGCAGGGGCGGCAGCGCCTCGGCGTCGAGAGCCTGCCAGGCGGCGGCCCAGGCGGCGGCGTCGGCCTGCAGCGCCGGGCGGCGCAGGCGCTCGTCGAGGCGAATCGGCGCGTCGAGGTGGAGGAGCGTGGCGGCGATGCCGGTGACGTCTGCGCCCGGGCGGGCCACCTCGGGCTGTGCCAGCAGGGCCGTCGCGCTCGCTGCGGGCGTCCAGCCGCCGGGAAGCGCCCCGGCGCGGTCGACCCAGAAGGAGTTGACCGGCAGCAGGCCGCGCCGCTCGCGCGCCTCGTTGACCGGATGGGTGTACAGGAGCATCTGCATCTCCTGCTGCAGCCGACGGATCGGGCGGGCCGAGGGAGTGCGGGGCAGCCAGTCGTCGACCCGGCGGCCGACCACCCGGTCCAGGCTGGCGCAGGGCAAGTCGCGCAGCATCTCGCCGCGGGCGGTCCAGGCCAGGGCGGCGTCCCAGCGCACCGCCAGGGCGTCCTCGGTGAAATAGGGCTGCATCGCGGCCAGCAGGGCCTGCGACTCCTCGTCGGAGAGGTGCAGGGCCTCGGGGTCGCGGAGGGCGATGTGGTCGCTGCCGACCGCCCATTGGCAGGGGGTGAAGCGGGCGAAGGCGGGAGGCGCAGTGGCGGGAACGGCGTCTGCGTTCTCGCGGGTGGCCGCGCTCCGGGCATCGCCACGGGACGAGGCGGATGCCGATACCGCCTCGCGCCAGGCGGCCCAGGGCAGGTGGCCGTCCCGCGCGGGCAGGCCGAGGGCGCGCGCCAGGGCCAGTTCATGGGGCAGGCTCAGGGACAGCTCCGGATGGAGGCCGGCCGAATCGTCTGAACGGGCGGGCGGCGCCGCACCGGGGCCGGTCCCGGCCGCGCTCGCCTCCGGCCGCGGCGCCAGTCGGGCCAGCAGCTGGGAGAGATGGGGCAAGCGCAGCCCCGCCAGGGCCTGGCGGGCCGCCTCGTCCACCGGGCCGGCATGGGCGACGATGAGCCGCAGCGGCGAGGAGAGGGCCGGTTGGGCGGCCGGGTGGGCGGCCTGGGAGGTGCCTGTCATGGGCGCTATTGTCCCGGATGCCACAATCTCCCCATTCCCGGCCAAGGGCCCCTCCAGACTTCCGAACACCACCCCTGCGCGGCATGCAAGTCCCCTACGAACTGCTCCTGGGCTGGCGCTACACCCGCGCCGGCCGCGCCGGGCGCCGCAACGGCTTCATCTCCTTCATCTCCGGCGTGTCCATGCTGGGCATTTCGCTGGGCGTGGCCGCCCTCATCATCGTGCTGTCGGTGATGAACGGCTTCCAGAAGGAAGTGCGGGACCGCATGCTGGGCGTGGTCTCCCACGTCGAGATCTATGGCGCCGGCGGCCTGCCCCTGGCCGAGCCGCAGCAGACGATGGAGCAGGCCCGCCGCCAGCCCCAGGTGCAGGCGGCCGCGCCCTTCGTCGCCACCCAGGCCCTGCTGGCGCGGGGCGAGGACATGCGCGGCACCCTGGTGCGCGGCATCGACCCGGCGCTCGAGCCCGACATCACCGAGCTGGCCCGCAAGCTGAGGGACGGCCCCTTTGCCCGGCTGGTGCCCGGCGAGTTCGGCCTGGTGGTCGGCGCCGAGCTGGCGCGCCAGATGGGCCTGCGCGAGGGCGACGCGGTCACCTTGATCGCCCCGGGCGGGCAGGTCACCCCGGCCGGCGTGGTGCCGCGCCTCAAGCAGATGAAGGTGGTGGGCGTGTTCGACGCCGGCCACTACGAGTTCGACAGCGGCCTGGTCATGATGCACATCGACGACGCCCAGCGCCTGTTCCGGCTCGAGGGCCCCACCGGGGTGCGCCTGCGCCTGGCGGACCTGCACCGCGCGCCCGAGGTGGCGGCGCAGCTCGCGGCTGCGATGGGCGAGGGCGTGGTGGTGCGTGACTGGACGAAACAGAACCGCACCTGGTTCGCCGCGGTGCAGCTCGAGAAGCGGATGATGTTCATCATCCTCACGCTGATCGTCGCGGTGGCCGCCTTCAACCTGGTCAGCACCCTGGTGATGACGGTGACCGACAAGCGCGCCGACATCGCCATCCTGCGCACGCTGGGCGCGAGCCCGGCCAGTGTCATGGGCATCTTCGTGGTGCAGGGCGCCACCGTCGGCGTGGCGGGCACGCTCTCCGGCCTGCTGCTGGGGCTGGCCGTGGCCTTCAACATCGACGTCATCGTGCCGGCCATCGAGCGCCTGCTGGGTGCAAGCTTCCTGCCCCGCGACATCTACCTGATTAGCGCCATGCCCAGCGACCCGCAGGCCGCGGACATCGTGCCCATCGCGGTCATCTCCCTGGTGCTGGCCTTCCTGGCCACCCTCTACCCGAGCTGGCGCGCCAGCCGCGTCAACCCGGCGGAGGCGCTGCGCTATGAGTGAGGCTGGAGTGAGCCGGGTCGTGCTCCGGGCCCAGGGCCTGTCCAAGCGCTTCGCCGAAGGCGGGCTCGATGTCGAAGTGCTGCGCGGCGTCGACCTGCAGGTGCATGCCGGCGAGACGGTGGCCATCGTCGGCGCCTCGGGCTCGGGCAAGAGCACCCTGCTGCACCTCCTGGGCGGGCTCGATGCGCCCACCCGCGGCGAAGTGACGCTCATGGGCGCGCCCCTGGCCCGTCTGGGCGCGGCCGAACAGGGCCGCCTGCGCAATGCGCACCTGGGCTTTGTCTACCAGTTTCACCACCTGCTGCCCGAGTTCAGCGCGCTGGACAACGTGGCCATGCCGCTTCGCATCCGCCGCCTGCCGGTGGCCGAGGCCCGGGCCCGCGCCCGCGAGGCCCTGGCGGCCGTGGGCCTGGCCGGCCGCGAGCGGCACCGCCC
>JACCDT011822799.1_pt1 | contig 39765 bp, 64 predicted proteins | sample 7446291 | NCBI WGS metagenome assembly JACCDT01 (sample SAMN15323446, study PRJNA562643) | freshwater metagenome | isolation source: river surface water | place: USA:Blue River Watershed | collected 2017-08-17
GGTGTCCGGCAATGCGCAGGTGTCCGGCAATGCGCAGGTGTACGGCGATGCGCGGGTGTACGGCGATGCGCAGGTGTCCGGCGATGCGCAGGTGTACGGCAATGCGCAGGTGTACGGAATATCCTCAAAAACACCTGTATTAATATCTGGGCTGCGCTGGCATGTAACAATAATTGATAAAGAAATGTCCATAGGTTGTCAATTTCATAGCATAAATAAATGGGATGAATTTTCAGAAAGAGAAATATCAGAAATGGACTCAAAAGCGATTGAGTTTTGGGCAGAAAACAAAGCTTTGATTATGCCTTTAGCAAAAAATCACATGGCAAAAAATGGGGAATAACTATGCAAGATCTAATCAACAAATTTGTCAGGGCCAAAAAATCTGCCACCAAGGCCCGCCGTGAACTTTCGAAAGTGGTGTTATCAGGAACCAGCGGCCTTAGCGTTGAGCAAGTGCTTATACTTGAAGCGATAACCATTGAGGCGCGAACCGTGAGCGACATAGCCAAGCGCTGCGCCATGCACGTTTCTTCGGTATCGCGGGCGCTCGCCGATCTTGACGGCAAAGGAATTTTTGAGCGGTTGCTTGACGGCGGCGACATGCGTTACTGCATGATTAAGATCACGGCGCACGGAAAGAATCTTTTGGCCATGGTGGACGAAGTGCATTTAGGACTGGTGGATAAAATATGAGACTTAAAAAAGAATTTAAAAGATTAGATGGGACATGGGTTGAAGTTAATGTCAGCTTCGGTTCATCCTCTCTAGAGGATACAGGGTATTGGGACTATTCATTTTTGATTAAAGAAAAAGGAAATCGCAAGTATATAAAAGCTCCATATGGATTTAACGCAGATAAGGAGATAAATAATGCGCTTGATGAGCTTTGGATGAATATGAAACCGCCTGTTTGTTTGACGCCAGATTTTTAATTGATGAAGCCCAAAAAGCCTAAGCGCTGCAAGGTTTGCAAAAAAGACTTCGTGCAGTTTAACTCTATGCGCGGGAAGGTTTGCAGCGTTGAATGCGCCATTGAATTTGCCCGCCAGGAGGCCAAGAAGAAGTCCGACAAGGAGCACAAGGATAAGAAGAAGGCCTACAATGAAAACAGCCTTAGTTGGCTTGCACGGGAGGCAGAAAGGGTATGCAACAAATACATAAGACTCAGGGACAAGGACGAGCCCTGCATTAGTTGCGACACGACTAAACCGGATATCCAGTACGCTGCTGGCCACTTTATACCAAAGGGCAGATGCAAGGCCCTGCGGTACGATGAGGCCAACATCCACAAGCAGTGCAACAGCTATTGCAACCTGCACATGAGCGGCAACCTGATCGAGTATGAAAAGCGGCTGAGGTTGAAAATAGGCGATGCTGAGGTTGATCGGCTGAAAGGGCCACATGAGCCAGTTCGATACCGGGCAGAAGATTACAGACGGATTATTGAGCACTACAAATCTAAGATCAAAGAACTACCTGGGGGCAAATAATGCTGCACACAAAAGAATACTACGAGCAAAAGGCAAAAACTCTACTGGCCGAAATACGAGACCTAGAGAAGTACGTTCACGATGATTTGTACAATGGAGAAGAGTTGAGGACTCAGGCTAAGGTTAGGATAAACCTCCTTATTTCTGATATGAGGAGGCACCACATTAGCCTGCTAGAGCTTATAAGTTTAATTTGACCCAGTGCTTGCCCGCCTAGTGCGGGCTTTTTTTTACCATCTGCATAATGGCTCGCCACTCCACCGCCTCCAAATTCCAGCGCAATACATTTTTCTGTTACCGGTTGGCGGATCAAATGCAACGATTTGAAATGATGTAATATGGCATCCGCCTGCGCCTCTTGGCCCAGCAGTAGTTGGAAAATTCTGAGGCCATGAATACCACTCTATCCCATCCGGCGAACATTTTTCTTGTTGAGCAACTTCAGAAAGTAGTTCATCAATATTCATCTGCAAGTAACCTCTTTATAGTTGTACACTAAGAGCTTTTATAATTGCCTTGAGGCATTTCTTGCACTGACGAGCCGATCCTTCAGATGCCAAGGCCGCGTGTTGAGCGTCTTGAAACCTCCATCCTGATTCTTTAACTCCGCACCACATTTCGGGCACTTGCAGTTTAACGCCATCGCTATATTCATACTTTGTTATATGCTTAATATCGCTCATCTGCAGGTTACCGGGAAAAACCGCTCAGAAAGCGGTATAGGAAGATTGTTCATAACGTACCATGTAACATCAAAGCCGTTCTGCCAGTACCGGTACGGCGTGGCGTAAACGAAATAGCGGTTAGGATCGAACATTTAGGGCGCACTCTAGCATGGCAACAGATTCATCAACTTCTGAGGCGTCAAGTTCAAATAGGCTGGGCTGCAGCCGCATAGCTAAAAGCCATTCTTGCTCATAAACGGCGCCCCAGAACACAGATCCTTCGATAGCTCCAGAAAAAAGGAAAGCCTCATCAAGCAGCTTGTCCTTTCCGCCGCTTAGCTCAAAAGCCCTGGCGCGCAGCCGGGCGGTTGGTAGTTCTGAAATTAACATAGTGTTTCCCCAGTGGTTTTCGTACTAAGATATGTATTAGTTGCTTTCATCAGCAAGCTTTGCTATTCGCCAAAATGGCTGCAATTGCTCATTTGTGTAAGCTAGGTTATTGTCGTTCAGCGGGCCTCCAATACCGTATATTATCAAATTGATTTTTCTCATAGCCTCAGACATGCGGGTTACTTGCAATTCCAATTTGGCAATATTTAGCGCTTGTTGCGCACAAAGAGCTTCGTAATTCATAAGTTATCAACAGTGTTAGCCCCTTGCGGGGCGTTTTTTATTTTGGAGTTGACTCAAGAAGCATTTTAGAAATTTCTTCCTTTAGCATTCCATTTTGATTCAAGTTCATAACTATTGCGGTTGCAAATGCTACGTCATATCTTGATTTCAATTCTGCTCCAATTTCTTTTGCCCTACTTTTAATAAACTCATGCGGGCTGTTCCAGCCAGAGTTTCCATAAATATTGAGGCTACATGATCGGAAATTTTAACGGTCGTATTGTGTCTGATAATTTCCCCAGCAGACAACAATTCATTCATCCGATCTTGTATTATTGAATCAACGTCGTTTTTCACTTTATCAACAACAATGGCTGTTATTTGTGAATCAACCTTTGATTTTATTCTTTCCCATATTTCATTCACTACGCGTGAAGTTACGTGTCTGCTCAAGCTATCTCGCAAAGACTCGTCTTCGTCTTGGTAAAAATCTTCTAAATCAACAACAATTTTCATAATATTTATTCCCAGGTTTCAGCGCCACCCAATGTGCCGCCGTTGAGGTAACTATAATACAGGTGTCATGACACCGCAAGCCCAAAACGCAAAAAACTTGAAAATATTTAGGCAAAAAAAAGCCCCGGTTAAGGGGCTGTTTTCCCGCGCTGATGGCGGCATGTAGCTCTTGACTGGGGAGAACAAGAGGTCTAACATGATTCTGCTGCTTGAGATTAACGGCCTCAAGCAACTTGATCGGATTGTGATTACGACACGAAACCGACCCACGGCATAAATTCTACATGCCACAAGTCATTCTCGCAAGCTCACATCCACTTTCAGGTCATCGCATCTATGCGTCTGCGCTCACGCGTGCTCGATTTGGTGCGACCGGCAACCCTGGCAAAATGGTGACGATCAACACCCGGGTGGGAGAACAGGGCTTAAAAGCCTGGAGCGACCCCAGATCGGCGGAGGTCTTGATTACTGGGGTGAGGCCAACGACACCTATAGCTTGTGGAGATATTTTTGCCAAAACTGGCCGTGGCTTGGCGACTTTAAGCCTTGCCCAGAGGGGCACGAGTTTGCGCACTATCCAAACACGGACGGTTTCAAACCAAAAACAATAAACCTAATTAGCCTTGCTAGAAAAATTGCGCCGGAGTTTTTATGAGTAAAACTAATCAAGATCAGCCATCTACACATTACGACCGCGAAAAATGGATGGTTCATGTTTATGGTCCAGGCAGCGTTCTAGCCGCCAAGAGCTTTTCTGAGGCCGTCGAGAAATGCAATTTAATAAACACGCATTTATTGGAAATTGCTAAAACCGTCCGAAATGAATTGAAGCCCGTTTACCCGCTGGCATGGGCGGTAGTGGAGATATGGGATTCGCTAGTTCTAGGTGATCACGATCCAGAAGAAACCGACTGGACTGAAATTTTTTGAGGTTTTATTTATGAGCACAGCAATTCCAAAAACCGAATGGCCAAAGCTAATGGAAAGTGGCTGCAGGGCTGGATCTTTCCGCCGTCACCGCCCAGCGGGATGAGCTGCTAGCGGCAATTAACAAAATTGGAGCTGTAGGTTCTAAAAACGCATCATTCCAAAAGCAAATGGCAGAAGTTGAGGACATTGCCTTTTCTGCTCTTCGAATAGTAGAAAACCCATTAAAGAATGCCAAGTGCGAGGTGAAAAATGGTCAATAAATTAAGCTATAAGTTATGTCATTTCCACGGTCTTATTGCAGCATCAATGGAGGCAAAACAACTTGAAGACGATCTAGAAGCCGCTTTATTAGAGCGAGACGCGCTAAAGGCTGAGCTAAAAGCCGCTGAGTCAAGACTTCACGAGGTTGCAGTTGGGTGCGCCAATGCAGAGTTTGAGCTTGATGCGGCGCGGAAGCAGGAGCCGGTTGGCTGGATGCTAGTTAAAACCGGATGCCGAGCGCCTGACGACTGCGAGGATTACCTGGATTTTCATGAAATGGGGGAAGTCGATGCAGATGAGCTTGCGCATTATTTAAACCATGGCCGCGCTTTTCAGGTCTACGCCAGCCCGGTACCGGCTCAGCAACCGGCAGATGTAACGCCAGGAAAAGCCATAGGCGTATCTGTGCAAGAATTTTTGAATTCATCGCAAAACAAACCAACTGGGGAGCAAAACTAATGAACATTAACGAAATGACTGAGCGCTGCCATGGCGCATCATTAAACGCTGGCTGGTGGAAGCATCACCCAACAGGTCTAGATTTAGTGCAGGTAATTAATTCACCTGAAAATGAGATGCAAAAACTAATCGGGCAGCTTGTTGTTGTTCAAAAGATTTGCCTAACTCACAGCGAAGTAAGCGAGGCGATGGAAGGTCATAGGAAAGGCCTAATGGATGACAAATTGCCCCACAGGTCAATGCTTGAAGTTGAGTTGGCTGATGCAGTGATAAGGATTGCCGACCTTGCCGGTGCGCTTAATTTGGATCTTGGAGGCGCTATAACTGAAAAGCTGGAATACAATCGGAATCGAGCAGATCACAAGATTGAAAACCGGTTGAAAGATGGTGGGAAGGCTTACTAATGAACGCAGACACAGTGCGGCAAAAGCCGCACGATGTTTAAAGATTTTCCCACCATTTAAGCGGGCTAGTTTGCATATATTCACGGTTTCCAGCTTCGTCAATGAAAAACCACTGCGGTAGTCGAGAAGTGCCAACCAGCATGTGTGTCCAGCAGTACGGGGAGACACAAACAATCCGGTGAATATGGCTTGGCGTTATTATGTTGGTATCGCCAGGCTTTAAATCTCTGGTTTTCACATCGCCATCATCAAGATAGGCCTCTATGTATCCTCCTACCAAAATTGAGCTTTGAGCGTTCCATGGGTGGCTGTGCAAGTGCCTATCGCCATCAGCGCTCAAGAACTGGTGAATCCACTCTTGGGAGCCATCCGGGTGTTCGCACACTAAATAGCGGGTCAGGTAAGGTTTGCCGCCAACTTCAATAGTTTTGCGCGGCATATTGGCCACATAGGCAAGCATTGCTCGGTTTAGAACAGTCTCGCTAGTTATATTCATTTTTTCCATTCCCCACATTCTGTTTTAGGTTTTATTTGGCCAGTGTACTTCATAGGCCGCTCTTTTTCGCCAGCTGAGCAGGCAATCTAGACGATAAGCAGGACTATCACGAATCTAAGCATGGCACGCTCCTCTTTGGCTTCCTGAGCCGAATTTCCGCCTTTTCTAGTTCTTCCATGCGCTCAGGCAAAACCCAGCAAAGGCGCTGCTTAAGGCCCTGCGCTTTTAGCCGGTTGTGCCTTTCGGCTCTAATCACGTTTTTGTCTTTTGGCATTAATTCACCCATTTCCCGGCTGTTAATATTTGACGCAGTTTTTCTTTTTGTGCGGCCCCGGCAGCGGCCCAGGCAGCGGCCACGGCCCCGGCCCAGGCAGCGGCCCCGGCCCCGGCAGCGGCAAGCTCGTCATCTTGGATGCTAGCCACCAGGGCATTTAAGCTGAGCTCGTCAGTCATTAGGCGCTTTACTTGCTCTGCGCGCCAAACAGCATATAGCCGCCACAAATTAGCGTACTCCGGCAGGCATTGTAGGCACCAAAAGGTGTCGTTTAATCCGTTACTATCCAGAACGTCTGTTAATGGAAATTCAATATCATCAGCAGATGTTTTGCCTTTTCTGGATAGCAGTTTTTGCCATCCTTCGGCGCATGGGCTGTGTGCGCGTATCTTGTTTAGTGTTATTAAGATCATAGTGTTCTCCGGTGTTCAAGCCCCCTTGCGGGGCGGTGGTTGTTAATCGTCTAAACTGACCCAAGACCAAGGGCAGCGATCCCACAGGTAGTGGCAAAAGAATTCCACTTCTTCCTGGCAGTTTTCGTCGGTGCAGTGAACGCTTTTAATGCTCTGATCGTCCAAAACTTCGATTTCAGCGTCTGGAAATTTTTTAGTCAGTTCCGATAATGCCCAATCTCTATAGCCGTCGGCGTCGGCTTCTGTAACGTTATCGCCCATGCTTCCAATTGGTGCAAAGTAAGTAATTTTCATAATCGTATCCCCAGTTCGGCGCCGCCCAGTGCAGCGCCCATGTAAGAATCATAGCGCAGGTGTCATGACACCGCAAGCACTTTCTAAAGTTTTTTTGCAAAATCTTAAAACGTGGTAGAATGCGGCTTATTACATTTGTCAATAGGGCTAGACCAATGCGCCGAACCAAGCCAAGCAAGCCACGAGCGAGAGACGTTGAGAAAGGCAAGAAAACGCCAGCACCAACAAAAACGGCATACGGCCCGGCCACCCGGCAGGCGCCAACACGCAAAGGGCGCTAATCATGCGCTGGCTTCCGTTCTTTTTAGTTTGTCTTAGCTATTTTGCGCCTGTAGAAAGCCTTGCCAGTACGCTTGAGGGTGAATTGATAATTCGTTCAACTTGGTCGCTAATGCTTGTGCTATCGCTATACTTTTGCATTAGCGCCAAAAGATTGACGATGATACTTTGTTGCGAATTTTGGTCAGTAGCCTATAATTTGGCCATCGCGCTTGGGTATTTTTTCACAGATAAAAGCCTAACTGCGCTATATGAGCCTCTAATGCTATTTTTATTCAGCTTAGAGATATTTGCAGTACTGCCAGGGCGTACCCGACGTGACAGCAGAGACAGTAGAGGTGGTGGCAATCGTTATAATCGTCGCTCATTTATCGCTCGTAACGTGGCTCATAGTGAGCCGGTGCAGGTGGCTGCATGCAAAATATAGACAGCATTTCAAACGGCGCTGACCCCGTGTGGCATTTTATTCTTTACCACAAAGCCTTCACAGTAGCCGCCACCACAAGCGCCATAACATACCTAACCGCATATAGCACCGACATGGGCCAAGCCGCCCAGGCAGTCCCCCAGGTGATCAATTTTATAGGCACCCATGGCCCGATAGAGGGCAAAAGCTGGGCAGACGTAATGGCCTTTTTCTCGTTCCTCCTGGTAATCACCAATTTAATAATCGGCCTTCAAAAAATAGCTTCCGGCATCCGCGATTGGCTCAAAAAGCCAAAGCGCAAGGGGCGCAGATGAACGCCGCCGCAATCCTGGCCGGGTTGTCCGGCATCGCTTTTATTATCTGGTTGGTGGCTAAATGGCCGTGAACAAGTCAATTTTTTCCACCACCGCAAGGGCGATAGATGAATCACAAACCGACATTCCATTTGCGGCATTGATGGCCTTCATTCAGGTTGAATCTGGCGGCAAAGGTTTTGATTCTGCCACCGGCAAATTACTGATTCAGTTCGAGCCGCACTATTTCAAAAAGCGCGAGCCCTACGCCCCCAGCGGGGCATGGTCGGTTAATCGCGTTGATGTTCAGTCTAAAGAGTGGATCGCGTTCAACAACGCTTTTGGCATTGATCCTGATTCAGCAATGGAATCAACTAGCATTGGTCTTCCGCAGATCATGGGCGCACACTGGAAGCGCCTGGGGTATAAATCAGTAGGCTCCATGTGGGATGATTTCAAAACCGGTGAGCTTGCGCAGATCAAAGCCCTGATCAAATTCATCGAGACCGATCAGCGCCTGTATAACGCCCTGCGCGCCCAGGACTGGCACACTGTAGCAAGCATTTACAACGGATCAGGCTACAAAGAAGTTGCCAAAAAATACGGCCGCCAGCCATACGATCAGGCTATGTACGAAGCGCACCGGAGTTTTTCATGATCCTTGACCCAATCACAGCCATTCTTGACTTGGGCCGCACGGCGCTAGATAAATTTGTGCCAGACCCAAAAGCGAAGGCCGAGGCCATCTACAAGCTTCAGGAATTGGCCGACAAGCGGGACAGCGAGCAATTGCAGGCTGAGGTGCAGCGGATTCTTGGCCAGATTGAAATCAACAAGATTGAAGCCGCTAGCTCTGACAGATTTGTGTCCGGATGGCGCCCCTACATAGGTTGGGTATGCGGCACCGCCTTTGCGTATCAGTTCATTGGTGAGCCTTTGTTGCGGTTTATAGCCCAGGTGTGCTTTAAATACACAGGTGCATTCCCGGTTTTACAGATGGATCAACTGACAACCATCCTGCTAGGATTGCTTGGCCTTGGCGTAATGCGCACGGTTGAGAAAACAAAAGGGGTGGCCGGGTGATGAAAGTTGTGGCGATAAACAAGGCCAATACGGAGCCAAATATACATCTTGTTGAGCTGCTGAAAAGGCTATTAGCTGAGGCTGAAAGCGGAAATATGGTAGGGTTTGGGTGCGTATCGGTTTATGAAAACGACACCTCGTCGCTTGCATATATCCCATGCCGGCCTGTTGTACTATTGGGCGAGCTTAGGATTCTAGAGCGTGAAATAGTTGACAGCGCCATACAGCTTACCAAGCACGACCCAGGAGAGCCGTACTAATGAAAAGCCAAGATTACAGCAAAGAAAAAGACGATCTTATTTCAAAAATGAGCGATAAATCATGATTGGTGTAATTATGGCCGGTGGCGGCGGTCTGGCGGCACTCGCAGCAATAAAACCAATTCACGACTGCAATCTATGCAATGACGCGGGATGGGTTTGTGAGAATCGCCCGAGCACACCATGGGGCGGCGGCGAAAACGTTATTGCAAAAACAGATGGCTGCTATTTTGATGAGCAGCGATATGGCTGGGTTAGATTTGGTAATTTCTTTCCGTTTGAAGTTTTTGGTAACGGGCCATTTTTTCACGACAAAATAAACGAACAAAAAACAATAGATTTGGCGCCAAAACATAGTCGATAATCGCGCCAGTACCGAAAAACACGGGTTTATACCCAAAATTTAAGCCTACTAGGTGATTTTATGAGACAGATTCAAAATAGCCCGTTTTTACTAAGCGATAACGGTAGGAAAATCGAAGGGTTAAAGCACCCAGATAATACCGAGGAGCAAATTTTTAAAAAAAACAGCCCATCACAATACTATAAATTTTTTATACCAGGACAGCAGTTTATTGGCTCCGGTGATGCTAAAGACAAAAGCGGAAACGCTGCTGATGCCACACGGCTTGCGTCTCTAACGGATGCCGCAGCGTGGGCAAACCCTGGTTATGTGACAACTGGGGCTGGGGCCAATGCAGGTCTAACAATTCCAGCGGCAAAATTTGCATTTGATCTTGACGGCCAATCTGTGATCTTGTCGTTTAGGCTAAAAAAATCTGCCCCAGTTGGAGCCGAGGCCTTCATTGGCTGCGGGGATGCTGGTTCGGCACAAGGGTTTTACTTATCAATGCGTGCGGCATCTGGTGGGGTTTCAAAAATAAGACCCATTTTGAATACATCGGGCGGGGTTGTCTCTGGTTTGGCAGATTCGCTAGCTACATTTGGAGAGGCATCGGCAACTGACCATGTTGTAACATTGGCAATAGACGGCGTAACAAAAGGCGTTTTCTTATTTTGCGACGGGACCCTATCAAATAGCTACTCATCAGCCTTTACTGGAGGGACCAGCACAGCAACCCCGTTCGGGTTTGGTGCAAGCAATGGTTCAGCCGGGGCAACGTCAGTAGCTGGCCAATTTTCCGGCGTGCACTTTTTAGTTATTCCTGGCGGCTTGCCAATAAATACCGCATTGGTTGCGCAAAGGCTTGCATCTATGCCTCACACTCACCTTACCGATCAAGACTTAGAGTTTTAGCATGCGAATAATAGCGGCGATAGTTGGGCAATCGAATGAGGTTGGATCAGGGGTGGCAAGCGATTTCACCCCAGCATATGGATGCCCTATGCGCGATCCAGTTGGGCCGAATGGTTCAACTGCTCGCAGTATGTGGCCATATCTTAGCGAGATGCTAGGAAGAAAAGGCATATGGTTTACAGTTAAAAACACGGCTGTTGGATCAACATCTGCCGCGCATTCATGGTGCGGGTATATTCGCACTTGGTCTTCAGGTGTTTTAGTGGCTGTCGGCAGTTATGTGCTTTCCGGCGGGAAAACATGGAAATGCACTGGCGCCAGCACCACGGTAAACGCTAGCACTGTAACTCCAGCTGCAGGGTTGCAGGCTGATGGCGTTACATGGTCAGAACTTGGGGCAAGTTTGGGAACTGATACGGTGGGTTTGCTTTCAGAATCAAACCCAAGATTTGACCCCAATGGGTATATTTCAACCGCTTTTAACAGCATAACCGGCGCCGTTGGATACGATGAAAAGTGGTGCTTTATCAGTATTGGGCAGGGAGACAAAACAATGGGTACTGTGCGAGCAGACTATGCTGCAGCACTTATAAATATTACGAATTACATGCTTTCAAGGGGTGTAAAGGTGGCGATAGGGTTTACATGCGCAGGCAACACTGCAGGGCTTGATGCTTGGTATCAGTCAGAGTTGATTCCAGGCTGGTCTGATGCTGTAGTTAACTTTAACGGCAACAGCAGTGTAATAAGAGGCGCAAACCTTCGCATTGCTTTAGGCCCGCTAGTTACATCACCGGCCACAGGGCCAGGCGTACAGTCGGACAACCTGCACATGAACGATGCAGCGTACAAGTTGGCGTCCGAGGCGTGGAGAGACGCCCTATTGGCCGGGGGTTGGTAATGGCCCGTCCAAGACTACTAACCCCAGAGCTGCAAGAGAAGGCAGAGCAGTACCTAACCGTGTGGGAAGCAGAGGGCGATGTGATACCTAGCATCGCTGGGCTTGCATTATTTTTGGGTGTAAATCGCAGCTCAATACAGCTATGGGCAAAGGGAGAGGATGAGGCATGTGATCAATTTTCCGGCACGTTAGACCGACTTATGCACATGCAGGAGCGAATCACGCTAAACAAGGGGCTTACAGGCGACTTTACGGCACCGATTAGCAAGCTAGTTCTGCACAACCATGGCTACAGCGACAAGGCCGAAAGCACTAACACTCTGCAGGGGCCTGGAGGCACACCAGTGCAGGCCGAGTGGGTGATCGCGCCACTAACCAAGCCGGGGGCAGATGACTAAGCGTATCGTTTGCAACTTTGCACCTAAGCTAATTCCATGGGTGCAGAAGCGCAAGCGCATCAAGATCGCATTGGGTGGCCGTGGCGGTAGTAAGTCCGTTGCGGTTGCCCAGGCTGTTTTGCACCGTGCGTACTTTGGTGCCCGCATTGCCTGTATTCGTGAGTTTCAGAACTCAATTGATAATTCCGTTTATCCGCTGCTGTGTAGAACCATCGTTGAACTTGGCCTACAAGATGAATTCTTGGTTAGGGATACATACATTGAGCACCCGGCCAGTGGTGGCTATATTTTCTTTGCCGGCGTGGCCCGCAATATCGACTCGATCAAGGGTTTTGACAATGTTGACGTGGCCTGGTTTGAAGAGGCGGCCAAGGCTAGCGCCGAGTCACTGCAAAAGCTGCCGCCTTCTATCCGCAAGGCATGCTCAGAGATTTGGTACACGCTGAACCGGGAGAACTCGCAAGATCCTTTTTCGCTTCGGTACTTATCCACAATCGAAGAGGGTTTGGCTAATAATGGCGGATGGTATGAAGACGACTTCATGGTTGTCTGCGAGGTCAACTACTACGACAACCCGGCCTTCCCTGCAGAGCTTGAAATGGAGCGCGCCAGAGATCAGGCATTGCTGCCTCCAAATGAATACGCCCATATATGGCTAGGCAAGTACAAAGACTCTGTTCCAGATGCCATTATTCAGCCAGACTGGTTTGATGCTTGTGTGGATGCCCACCTAAAGCTAAACATCAAGCCACAAGGTGTGGAAGTTGTCACCTATGACCCGGCAGACAGCGGCGACGAAAAAGCCGCGTGCTATCGCCAGGGCAATATCATTCGTTCGGTCATCACTACCGACAAAGGCCTGGTAAACGATGCTACCGACTGGGCGCTCGATATTGCGATGAACTTTAAACCAGATTGGTTTGCATGGGACGTCGGCGGGATAGGGGCTGGCTTGCGCAGGCAGATATCGGATGCCCTGGGGCCAAAGCGTATTAGTCTTTATGAGTTTAATAATGCCGGATCGGTAGATCTGCCAAAGGCGACCTATGACCGGGTAGACAGCTACATCCAAGGCGCCAACAAAACCAATGCCGAAGCGTTTGAGAATTTGCGGGCCCAGAAGTACTGGCAGTTACGCAACCGGATAATTGACACCTTTCTGGCCGTTAACCGTGGTGACGCCATCGACGCTGACCGCCTAATTAGCTTTGATTCCGCCATGGGCACAGCAGAAATTGCTAAACTACGCGCAGAACTGTGCTCAATACCGAAGGTGCCGAACAAGGCACAAAAGATCCAGCTAATGAGCAAGAAGGACATGCGCGAAAAGCTCAAGCTCAAATCGCCAAACCGAGCCGACGCTGTTGTAATGTCAGAGCACTCAGAATTTAAGCCAGTTGGCGCAGTTAATGCCAACGCATGGAACAACTTCAACCCTAATTCAAGGCCGCGATATGCCAGATAAATTAAGCGACGACGATTTCAAAAGCTATCTCAAGACGGCTATTGCAGGCACCGACTATCTGCGCTCGCAGGTAGGCGCAGATGCTGACAACCTAGATGAATACTATGCTTGCAATCCTCGCGGCGACGAGGAGGAGGGCTATAGCTCTTACATTAGCTCGCAGGTTGCGGATCTGGTTGATGCCGACCTTCCTACGCTTGTGCGCATATTCCTTGGTGCCGGCAAAGCAGTTGAGTTCCTTCCATGCAACGAAAACAGCAAAGAAGACGCGCGCGAGGCGCAGAACAAAACCCGGTACATCGATAAGCTCATAACGTCGGCGCCAGGATATTACCGCACGATGCTGTCTATGCTGATGGGTATTGAGCTGCACCCTATTTCAGTTCTGCGCTATGGCCTGCAGGAGAAAAAGACCGTCCGCATCAAAGAACACTGCGGCATTACCCTTGAAACCATGGTCATGCTTGATGAGCAGTACCGAAAAGAGTTCGATAAGGTTGAAATTTTAGAGCAGGAAGTTGACGAAGACGAAATGGAGGAGGGCGGCGAAACCCTCTATGAGGTCAAATACCGCCTAACCAAAAAAGAAGACCCAATCCCATACATCCGCCGCGTAGCGCCGTCGCTGTTTTGCATATCCTCCAATGCAGAGGGTAAGCACGATGGACGCTTGATCGGTGAGCACGTCTATTTGCGCCGTGGAGATTTGGTTGCCAGTGGGTACAAAAAAGAGCTGATTGAGCAGATCACAGTCACCTCACAAACACGCGACAACGTAGACCAGCAGCGCAACAGAGTCGAGGACACCGAATGGGCCAGCGAAGTAGTGTGCGGATTCGACGGGTTTTTCCGCTGCGACTATAACGGAGACGGAATTATCGAGCTGCGCAAAGTCCTAATCTTTGGCGATATTCTGTTAGAGAACGAGGAGTGCGACGACGACGCCAGGGCAATCAACTTCGCCTTTGGTTCGGCCACCATGCTTCCAGATAACGTGATTGGGATTTCACGCGGCGAGCGCGCTGTTAAGTATCAAGACGTGATAACCGACATGACCCGTGCAATGATCGACAACACTGCCCAGTTGACCCGTGGGCGCGTGTTAGTAAACGAAAGCCCTGAGGCAGGAATTAGCGTTTACGACCTGCAGGGCGACGGCGATATGATCCGATATAACCCTCGCCAGGCGATGGATCCAAGCCAGGTAATATTCCCCGTTACGGTTCAACCAGTAGCAACCGAGGCGCTAACCGTAATCCAGTACCTAGACAGCAGCAGGGCGCAGAATACCGGCTCCTTGATGGCCAACCAGGGCCTTAAAGCCGATACCCTATACAAAGAGACTGCCACACGGTTTGACGGCATAGATGCTGCGGCACAGGCCAAAGTAGAGCTATTGGTGCGCAACATTGCCGAGACGGTAATTAGAGACCTGTATGAGGGAATGGCCTACTACGCCCAGAAACACCGCCTTAAAGCGCTTGAGGTTAAGGTGCTTGGCGAGGAGATTAAGATCAACCCTGGCGAGTGGATGTATGACCATGTTTGCGGCGTTACCGTAGGCACTGGCTATGGCGACAACGAGAAAACGCTAACAACCCTCACCACTCTTCTGCAGGTCATGGGATCTCTGCAGGGCACCGGTATTGTTGACGCCAAGAAGTTCTACAATCTTCTGACTAAAATGGCCCACGCTGGCGGAATCACCAACCCTAGCGAATACCTCAACGACCCTGAAAACCCAGAAGAGACGCTGCAGGCCGAAAACGAAATGCTCAAGCAGCAGTTGGCCCAGCTACAGCAGCAAATGGCAGACGCCACGCCTTTAATGCAAATCGAGCAGATGAAGGCCCAGGTAAGCGCCATGGCTAAGCAGCTGGAAATGGCGTTCAAGGAAAAGCAATTGGCCGTTGACACCGCCATGAAACTTACCGAGCTTGAGCAAAAAGCCGGAACCCAACTAGACAAAGAGTTCAACGACAATGAATCTACCGTTCAATAGAGAAAAAAAGATATTTCAACAAATCAAGATCGACCTTGAGTCCGGAGAACATGCCAAGGCGCTGCGCGAGAATGTAATTTTCGCAGCCGCGTTTGCCCGTAAGAAACAGTCACTCTATGACCAATTCGCAAAGTCCAAGTGGTATCAGCGCAAACTGCGGGAATCTATCTGGACCCAGCTGCAGGGAATAATCGCGCTAGAGGTTGAACTTCAATCTGCAGAAGCTGCCGCCCATAACGCGAAGGAAGAGATAGACAAGATCAACGCTAAGAAGTCGGCTTAAAAACCGAGAATAGCTGCATGTTATCCTCACTCAATCAGTCGTCCAGTGAAAAGGTACTTGAGGCGCTTTAGGAAGGGCGAATTTTTAATTTGCTCATTCTCATTTTTTAAATTTGCCACTTCTATGCGCAGCCGTGCAATTGTTAATTTAAGCTCTATTTCTTGATCTATAAAAATCATATTGTCTCGAAGTAGTGCCACGTTATTCCCCCTTAACGTTAATCAATGGCAGCCCTGGATCTGGCTGCTCGCTAAAGCCGCACCTTGGGCGATATTTCAGTTCAAATACACCGGCCCTAAATTGATCGTGGTTTATCACCACTAAATTACCATTGGCGGCTGCATCAAAAGCCTTTAGCGGCGCCCTGCTGAATTCCCACGCTGTAAATATTTTCTGCTCTTTCATGCTATCACCACGTTATGCCACGTGGCCAATTATACACCTCATAGGGCTAACTATTGCAAGCGCATGTAAAATTCATGTACCTAAATCCACAGGAAAACCATATGCCTGATAACCGTGAACCCGGCCCAGACATTTTTGAAAGAGCTTTAAATCTGACAGATGACGAATCGACCAACCGTGAACCCGGCGCCGATGAAACAACTGAGACAGAACAAACCGGTGATGAAGACCTTGAATTGTCGCTAGACGACGAGGAAGGCGAATCGGAAACCACCGCAACCGAGGACAAAATAACCAGAAAAATTAAGGCCTATGGCGAGACTGTAGAGCTTGATATTGACGGGTTAGAAAAATATGCACAGCTAGGCCTAAATGCAGAAAAGCAGCAAAAAAAGCTGCTGGATGAGCATAACAGCCGCTTGCAGGAAGTCGCTCAGGAGCGGGAAAAAATTAATGCCGAGGCCGTGCGCCTAGGCGAGCTTTTAGAGGTGTTTGGGCAGTCGGAAAAAGCGCAGGAACATTTAGACTTCTTGATGGAAAACGACCTGCCAGAGTACAAGCGGCAAAAGGCAATGCTAGACGAGGTGGCCAAACTGGCCGAGTCATCGCGCAAAGCCAAAGCAGATGCGGAAGTGGCCGCAGGCGTGGAGCTTTTAAGTTCGACATTCCCCAGTGAGTGGGCAGACGACAAGAAGCGCCAAGACCTGCTAGGCGAAGCTGCTGACGTTTTCAAAGACGTTGGCATAGACATTCGCACAGTAACCGACGGCAAATTATTTTTAATGGCAATCAAGGCTAATCGCTTAGCCGAGAAAGCCAAGAAATATGATGCTCTAGTTGAGAAAGCCAGAACCGCAAGAGACACACCACCTAAAAAGCTCCCAACCACCACAGGAACCAAGGCAAAAGCAGATACCAGCAGCAAACCGTTCGACGTTGTTGCTGAATTTTTTGGCAGATAATTGGAGCTTATAAAATGGCCGTAATTTCACGAGTATTAACCCTGACCGACAAAATTGATCGGTTAGAACCCCGCAGTCGCAACATGGCGCGATTCTTTGTTGAATTGCTCAACCAGGACACTGCGATTTTACAAACCTTGCCGACAATTGAGGCAAATAACCTTACATCGCACGAGTACAAAGAGCGCGTATTGCTGCCAACTGTATCCCGTGTTGCTGCAGGTCAAGGCGCAGTTCCTTCTAAATCAGAAACCCAAAACCGCTCAACTCCTATCAGTATCTTTAAATCGGTATTGAATATCGAAAAAGACGCTTATGAGCTTGGCGGCAGCGGTGACGCTTACGTTAAAAGCGAGCTTGTCGCCCACTTAGCAGCACAAGACATTGCGGTCAGCTCTGATGTGTTCTATGGATCAAACACTAACCCGCTGGTGATCCGTGGCCTTGCCAACCGATACAACTCGCTGTCTGGCAATATCGCGGACAATGTTATTTCAGCCGGTTCTGTTTCTGGCGGTGACGGCACTTCGATTTATATCACTGGCATCGGTGGTACTGGTGGTGCGTCGTTTGTGTACCCAATGGGTTCAAGTGCATTTGGCTTCGAGCGAACTGGTGATGCGAAATGGACTGCTTACACCAACGGATCGGGCGAGGTTACTTGGCAGATGTTCAATGAATTCTGCATTCGCCGTGGCCTTGTGATCCCGGATTGGCGCACCTGCGCACGTATCTGCAACATCGACAAATCAGCCGCAAGCGCAGATACCACAGGCGCAACGATTAACATCGTAAACCTGATTATCGAAGCGCTTGGCCGTTTGCCTTCTCAACAAGTAGGCAAGTATGAAGACGTGAAAATCTGGATGAACCGATCCATCTTCACAGCGCTTCAAAAGCAGATGTACAACAAGGCTAACGCCCAGTACATGATTGAAAACATCGGCGGCAAAAAAGTCTCTACCGTAATGGGTTATGAAATTATGGTCACCGACTCAATCACCAACTCAGAAACTACCGTTTCTTAATTAGGAGAATTTCCATGATCGAGTACATTAACATTCTTGGCAGTTCTCAGGCTGTAACTACTGCCACCACCACCAGAACCACAAATACCAAAGATTTTGGCGGTGATTTTGACAAAGGACCAGGTGAAGCAAAAGGTATTATGTTTGTTGTTGAGGTAGCTGCTGACTACACAACTACTGACGAAACTCACAACTTCCAGCTGCGTACAGACGACAACACTTCGTTCTCATCGCCTACTGTTTTGGTTGAAACAGGCGCCATTGCTGGCAACTTATTGACTGCCGGACGTCGCATCGTTTTGGCATTGCCAAACGAAAATGAGCGTTATTTGGAAGGTGCAGTGGTATCTGCCGGAACTTCTCCGCTGATCACTTGGAGCTGCTACTTTGGCAACCTTAAAGACTTCAACGTAGGCCAATTGACAGCTAGCGACAGCGGTCTGGTAGTAGGCTAAAATAACGGGGCTTCGGCCCCTTTTTATTTGGAGAATTTATGGCTTATCAGATTACTGAAGGCTCAGAGGTTTATGAAATTGAACCTACCGATTTTGTTGAATGCGTTGCTATTCAGCAGGGTTTTGTTCAAGAGCACGGCGAGTTAATAGAGGCCGGAAAGCGCATCAATTTGCCAGGCACTGCTTTTTCGAATGGCAAAATCTCATGGCTGCAAATTATCAACGTTTTCGGCGGAAAAAAAGTCGAAACCGTTGAGATTGACACCACTAAGAAAAAAGCGCCAAAACCCGCTAAGGAATAAATATGAGCGCGAAGACGTACAATGAACTGCGGGATTCAGTGAAGAAATTCACCCGCCGAAATGACATAGACTTGATTCTAGACACGATGATTGAAGCGGTCGAAGATTACGTTTATCCGTTGCTACGTGTTCGCGAGATGTTTGATTCTCACGCTGCAGTGCTTACTGTTGGCAGCCGTGTAACGCCTCTTCCTGATAATTTTGAAGAGGCTGTTCCGCACGGGTGTTACACCACTTTGAACGGTGTGAGATACCCGATTGAGTACACCTTAAACGCGATTGATAACCGCGATTTAAGCGGTCGACCAATGCAATTTAAGATCACCGATCAAATTGAGTTTGATGTTAAGGCCGATTCCGCCTATGCGTTTGTTTTTGAGCACTTTGCCAGGCCAAATAAATTAACCGAGGCAACCGGCACGAATTCTATTTTGACCGCGTACCCGAGCATTTATCTCTACGGCGTAATGTGGCAGGTCAACGAATATTCAAAAGAGTTGGAATTGGCAGACCGCGAAAAATCAAAATTAGATATGGCGATAGGACAAGCAAATCTGCGCTTTAAACAGTCTCAGTTTGGCCCGTCTCCTAAATTACATGGAGTCCAGCGCAGCAGCGTGCGCTACGTTACTATGCGGGGCCACTGATGCCGCGCACAACTCGATTTAAAAGGGTTCCGATCAACGTCGCGAGCGGGATAAATCAGGCCCAATCTCGCGCCGTTTCTGTCACCAGCCTGTCAAATTGGTATCCAGAATCAACCCCAGACGGCACCGGGCAGGCCGCTTTATACCCATTTCCAGGGTTAAGCCAATGGGGCGGGGCTGTAGTTTCTGAGTCGAATTACATTGACCGAGGCGCCTACGTTTTTAACGGCGTACTGTATTTTGTAAAGGGCAGCTACCTGTATTCGAAGGATTCAGCGGGCAATGCGACCTCAATAGGTACAATTTACGGCTTTGAAATCTGCCAGTTTTCCGACAATGGTAGTGTAATGCTCATTACTACTGGAGGCCCGGTTTATCAGTATGATGGAGTAACCTTAAGCGTTGTAAGCGACATAACATTTAACCCAAAGTCGGTTAAATATTTAAACGGCAAATTTATTTTTGATAGTGATACTGGGAATTTTTGGCACACAAACCCAGGCACTATATTTGTTGATGGGGCGAACTTTGCCGCTCCTGAGTCAAACCCTGACCCGTTTGTTGCCCCCTACGTTTTCAACCAAATTCTTTACCTGTTTGGCACAAAAAGTATTGAGCCGTGGCGCGATGTTGGCAGCGGTAACCCATCATTTGAGCGTGAGAGTCAGGCCATTATTGATGGTGCCGGTTGCTCATCTGTGCACGGCATCTGCAACACTGCAGACTACATGTATTTTATTGACCGATCTGGCGCTATTTACAGAATCAGATCATACCAAGCTGAAGTAGTAAGTAATCACGCTATTAGCAACATGATTAAAGGCTATGACCTATCGCGATACGCAGCGAACGCGGTTAAATTTAACGGTCACTGGTTTATTATTTTTAACTTTCTCGCAAATGACAAAACTCTTGTTTATTCGGAAAATACAAGAGAATTTTTTGAACTAACTAGCGGCGCAGATGAGGGCGCTTGGCAGGGTGGCTCTTACGCTTTTTGCTATGGTCTTCATCATTTCATGGATCGAACCACTAGCAGCGCTTATAAGCTGGACTGGGACACCTATTACAATTCTGGCATTGTGACGATTCGCGAGAAGATTTTTGATTTCGTCTGCGGTGAGAAATTTGGTGACCCGCGTGGCTGGTTTGAGTGCTCGCAAATTATTTTTGGCATTGAGCCGGGAGTGGGATTGAGCGAAGGACAGGGAGAGAATCCATATTTGATGGTTTCCAGGTCAGTTGACGGCAAAACATGGAGCAATGAGGAGTTTATTGAGATTGGCCGACTAGGCGAATTTAGCAAGGAAGTATATTGGAGCCACATGTGCAGGTTTCAGCAGCTGGCCATCCGTGTTCGCGTTTCCGATCCTGTGCGCTGCGTGTTTTTCTCGGCGGCAATTGACGTTAGGGAGGCAGGCGTATGATCCCTACTCGCTCGCTTGATAAAATGCGTCCTGACGCGCTGAAAACCACAAAAGAAATTGACGGTTATTTCCTCGAGCTTGAGCGGATTTTGGCGCTTATTGGAGATTCTGTCACCGGCATATCATATGGGCGTCAAGATGGTGATTTTGCTTATTTAAGCGCTCAATTGACTGGTGCTGTTGCTAGGTTTGATACCGGCACAAATTTGACCTGCGATTGCTCGAGCTTGACTGCAGATAACGATTATATAACGGCGGATATTGCATGAGTTACGACCCGGTAAATATTGGCGCGTCTGCTAATGATGGCACTGGAGATCCGATTAGAGACGCTTTTGGTGCTGTTAACGGTATGTTGCAAGAGCTTTACACTCAGACCACAGCCAATGCCAACGCCGCATCCGATGCGCAAGCGGATGCTGACACAGCAAACAGCGCTATAGCCGGTTTACGATCGTCTGGCTACATGTATCTCACAGCGGCACCTCCAATTGCAGTAGCCATAGCATCATCTGGTACATTTTATGGCATTGGAGGAACTTCTGATTTTAGCAGCGCCGAATTGGTGAATTTTACTCTTGTCAATGACGGCACAAATCAGGTGCTACAGTACAACGGCGCCGAGACTTTAACAGCTGCGGAAATCCATATAACAGTGACCGCCGTTGCATCCGCAGGAACCAAGCAGATTGAGGTTAGGTTTGCAAAAAATGGCGTGGCGTCAACAATTAAGGGTCCATTGACACAAAATTCAAACGTGTCGTCCGTTACTCACTCTGCCGTTGTTAGCCTGGCAACTGGAGATAGAATTAAACCGCTGATCACTAACAACGACGACACAACATCGTTAAACGTCCACCGCGTTACAATGCTGGTGCGCGGATGACAGTTAAGAGCCTTAAAAATTCGTTCCGCCCTGGCTCAACAGCTGAGGCAACGCTTTACACAGCGGACACAAATAGCCCTGGCGTTTTAATAACGCATTTTGCCGCTCACAATGATACCAGCACAGCTGCGATGTACTCAGTGAAGATTTATCCAGCTAGCGGAGCGGCCTATAGCCTTGTGCCGGTCAAAGTTTTAAACCGTTACAGGTACGAAGTTCCTCAATCGGTTGTTGGTGCAGTTATACCGCCCGGGGGAAGGCTTGTTGTTACTTCAAGCATTGCAAATACAATCGCATTTACGGTTGCTGGAGATGTTTAAAGAGACCAATGATGTAAAGTTTTTAAATTATATTTGCAATCATCCAGATGTTAGAGCCGGTGGCGAAAATGATTTAGATGTGTCTGTTTTAGTAGGTAATTCTATCGCATATTCTTACGATAATGGCGCTATAATCTACGTTATAAAATCTCCTGGTGTTTATGAAGCTCACACGCAGGCTTTAAAGTCAGGAAGAGGTAAAATACTTAGGAAATTTATAGCTTGGACTTTGGATGATTTATTTAATAAAAAGGGAGCTAAGGAAGTAAAAAGTTACGCATACCACACAAACCCATCGGCAAAGAAGCTTGCTCTTGAGTTTTTAAAACCAAACGGTTCAAACGATTCAACAGATTTTTTTAGAGTTACACGCGAGGAATATTTATGCCAGTTGCAGCGGCAGTCGCAGTAGTAGCAGCATCAGCATATTCGGCAAATCGCCAGGCTTCAGCCGCCAGTAAAGCAGCTAGAGCACAGGGGCAGGCCGGGCAGGCCTCGATAGAAGAGGCAATTGCCGCCCGCGAACAATCGCGCCAAGACCTTATGCCATATGCCCAATTTGGTCAGCAATCATTAACCCCTTTGGCCAATATGTTGACACATCAGGGGCAGTCGGATTACTTGCAAAATAATCCTATTTTCCAGGCTTCGCAAAAAAACATGAATGAGCAGGTTTTGAATAACGCTGCTGTGCGCGGTCGTTTAAATGCAGGCGATACCCGTCAGAGATTCTTTGAAAACTTCCAGGCTGCGGCTTTGCCATTATTGAATTTTCAAACCAATAACCTTTTTAATGCTGCCAATATGGGCCAAGCATCTGCGGCTGGGCAGGCTAACAACTCTTTGACTACAAGCGCCAATATCGGAAATACATTAACTGGAATAGGTAACGCTCAGGCGGCTGGTTTAATTGGAAGAGCAAACGCACAAAGTCAATTTGCAAGCGATTTAACAAAAACAATATCTTCAGTATATGGCGGTGCTTATGGCAATTGATCCATCTATCCCATTAAGTGGAAGGCCTTTAAGTATAGCTGATGCGGCAAATCAAGGTTTAGCATTTGGACAGCAAGTACAGGCTCAAAAGTCACAACAACAAGAGCAAGAGATTGCCAAAGAGCTTCGTGCTGCAAAACTAATGCATGATACGTCGGTGCAGCTTAAAACATTGCCTATTGAACAGAGGGCAGCTGCCGCACAAAAAGCCATCCCGGTTTTGGCTAAATTGGGCGTTGATGTATCTCAAATAGACACATCAAATCTGACAGATGAGGTTTTAGATTCGAGCATTAATGCTTTAGCTCCCTATGCAAGTATAGGACAAGCAAAGGCATCGGCTAGCCCGACTGGCAGCGAGAGCATTGTTGATAAAAATGGCACGGCATATTCTCAGATTAAAGTGTTTGACCCTGCCACTAAAAAAGTTAGCCTAATTGAGACTGCACTCGGGCCAACTTCAAGCCTAACTAACCGTATGGGGCAAACAGCAGAAACTGCTGCAGAACAGGCAATTCGCTTGAAGCGTGAACAAGAAGCAATAGCGGCTCAGTCGGCGCTCAATGTTGCGTCTGGTCAAGCTAATATTAAATTAGGAACTGAACAAGCTATGACGCCAATTCTTGCACAGCAAGAAGCATCTAAAAAAATTGGATCAGGAACAGCAACTACGACACTTGATGTTATTGATCTTGGCGAGAAAGCAGCGCCTATTATTCCGCGTGTTGAGCGAGGCATTGAGTTATTGGGCAAGGTCGATACAGGCGGCTTTGATGCCCAAATGAAAGCTATTGCTGACTATACCGGCGCAGATACAGCAGACGCCTCGGAGCTTCAAAGCATTTTTTCTGAGCAACTGCTAAGCCAGATGCAATCCATGAAAGGCTTGGGGGCTATGTCAGAGGGCGACCGTAAAGCCATTGAATCAGGCATTGCTAGCTGGGGTAAATCTGCTGCCGGTAATAAACGAATCCTGCAAAATTATTTGTCAGTGCTGAAGCGCCAAAAAAACAACGCGCTTATGGAAATTAAGCGCCAAGGGCAAGAGAAATTCCAGGGCTCTTATGAGCGGATTAAGGGTGATTCTCAAGAGCCGCAGCAAAAAGCACCTGCAGCCGAACCTGCATCGACAGGGGCAAGCCGATTCAAAATTGAGGTATTGCCATAATGCCTACCTATTTGGTGACAGATCCAGCAACGGGCCGTAAGCTAAAACTAACCGGCGATTCGCCTCCAACTGACCAAGAGTTAGAGGAGATTTTTGCGCAACAATCTGCGCCACAATCAATAGAGCAACAGATAAAGCCAGAATCCTCGCCAGTACAACCTGCAGCGCCTGCGCAACCAGATAGCTATTTAAGCGCCGCTGCGTCGCGCACCGGAGCGCCTGCACAAATGGCCGCCACCGCCACAGATACAGCTGTACAGCAGGCAAATGCCAATGCAGAAGCGCGCATGGCTGAGCTAGAAAAAACCAATCCATACTTGGCCGCGCAGATTAAAGCCATGACGCCAACCGAGCGAACTCTAGCCGGTATTGGCATGGGCTTTAATGATATTGCCAGAGCCACAGGAGCATCTGAGTCTCAAACGCTGCAAAAGGTTGGTGATGTTTATCGCTCAGCTGTTGGAGCCATTCCTGGAGTTGGTGATTACTTAAGCCGTGCATCGTTAACGCCAGGAAGCACACAGGCAACAGATAGGCCATTGACCGACGTAAGCAACGCGGCTTCGGCAGGTCAGATAGTGGGACAGGCGGCACCGTTCATTGCACCTGGCGCGGGCATAGCAAATTTCGCCTCCATTCCTGCCCGTGTGGCGGCCAGTGGAGCACTTGGGGCAACAGAGGGGGCATTGATTGCGCGAGGAACAGAACAAGCAGGGCCTGAGCAGGTTAAAAGCGGTCTTATTGGAGGCGGCATTGGCATTGCTGCTGAGGCTATTCCTATTGTCGGGCCAGCTCTTGTCGGCTTTGTGCGTCGCCGCCTTGGTAAAACTGTAACGCCTGAGCAGTTAGTCCAACCTAACGGCCAGCTGACGCCTGAATTTAGCCAATATCTCGACTCGCAAGGGATAACCCCTGAGCAGGCGATTAGAGAAGCGCAAACCGAGTCAGGAACAGCATCAGTATTTGCCGAAAATGCCCCTCGCACAGCAGCTGCTGCTGAGTCCGGCGCTAACATCGATATTCCTGCCGCATTGGCTGCGGTTGATCCACGTCTAGTTAAAATCTGGACAGATCGCGGAGTGGCGATTGAAGACGTGCCGCTGGCGGCGGTTAGTCGTAACAATCAGGTAGCAGAAATGTCCGCCCAGCTTGCCGCAGTGCCAGGCAGTGGTGCACGGGATATTGCCATTAAAGCGGCTGAGGTTGCCCGCAATGCGGCTAGAGATACCATTGAAGAGGCCGGTGGATCAATGGCTGCAGGTGAATTCAGCGAGCGCACATTAAACTCCATGCGCGCCACACGGGAGACTTTATACCAGGCCGAAAACACAGCTTATACACAGCTTGGCAACCAGATAGAAGCGAGGCTTGCCGGTCTTCCCCCGGTTTCGGTTAGGGCCCATGAGCTTAAATCCGAGCTAATACGCAAGGCTTCCAGATTGCGCGAGACCGGGCTAAGTACAGTGGAGGCTAAAGCGTTAAAAATCTTAAGCGGAAAACCCAGCTATTACGATATTGACAATTTTCGCAAAGAGATCGGGGACTCCATTGGTGACATACCAAAAGGAGTATATGCAGACCAAGCGCAGGGGACGCTAAAACATATCTACGGACAGCTTCAAGAAGCGCAGAACAAATTTGCCAGGGGGCTATTGGGAAGCGATGCGCTAAGATCCGCTCAGTCAATATCACGCGACCGTAATTCTATCCAAGACCAAATTGAGTTCTTTGGTGGCAAAGACGGCTTTGGCTCAATGGTGGCAAACTTGAAACAAGTTGCCGGTGGCTTGTCGCGTGATGACTTCGCCCAGTTTGACCGCGTAATGGATAATGTACCAGAGCAGTACCGTAAAGGCGCTTTGGCTACCATAATGAACCAATCACTGCGCATTAGCCCAGACGCCACTATGGAGGGAGCTAAGAACGCAGGGTTTGCCAATATGTGGTCAAACATCAGAGGCGATGCGGCATTGAATTCCAGGGTGAAAAATATCCTTGGAGAAGACTCATACAATGCTTTTGACAAAATCGCTGATATGTCAAAAGGTGTTTCCCGTGCGCTGGGGGGAAAGCAGACAGGTATTGCATTGGTAGCGCTAAAAGAGTTCGACAAGCCCAACGGGATTTTGGCAAAGCTGGCTAAAACCATGCGCCTTGGTTCAGCGGCTAGCGGGATACCAGGAGGAGGCCAAGCAGCTGCTATGGTTGATGGTATATCCGCTATTGCCCAGGCCGGTGACACTAGCACTATTGGGAATGTAACCAGAATGATAAGCTCGCCAACCTTTATGAAGGCCGCTATTGAAGCCGCAAGAGATCCTGCATCTGCAGAGGCCAAGGCGCTATCGGCCACGTTAATGAAAACCAAGGCGGCAAACGACTTTATGTCAGCGGCAACCGCCGACGCACGCAAACAAATAATTGCGGCCGGTGGGATTCCTCTTTGGCTGATGACCTCACAAAATGAAGAGGAGAAACAATAATGGCCTGGCGCCCTATAGCAAGAACCCCTGTGCAATATGAAAAAGCGGACGGTAACCCAGCCAATGGCTATTACCTAAAATTTTATTTGGCCGCCACAACTACGCCTCAGGCTATGGCCACTGACACGACTGGAAGTGTCACTCTTGCTAAATGCAAACTGAATGAGAGCGGATACCCGCTATCAAATCCAAACGATGAGGCAAGCATTTTTATACCTCACGTAAATACAGCTTTTTCGGCGTTTCGATACGTGATTTACGCAAGCGCTGCAGATGCTGACGCAAATAATTTTTCTAGCTCCGTTGTTAACATTTCTTCTGTATATCAACTTGATGATATAGACTCGTATTTATCTCAAACAATAAAAACAATAGCAACATATTCAGATATTAGCGCTGCATTGCCAGATTTGGAAATTGGTCAACAGTTTATTTTATTAGGACATACTGTTACTGGAAAAGGTGGAGGTATTTTCAATGTTGTTAGTTCATCTGGAAGGACAGCCAATAACGGCACATGCGTTATAAATGGAGCAAAGGCTGCAATTAGGCAAAGTCAGGGCGGAAGAGGCTTTAGCATTTACGATTTTGGCGCAATGGTTGATGGTGTAACTAGCGATTCTACGGCAATTAATAACGCAAATTCATCAGGAGAGCTGATAACTGCTCCAGCTGGCGAAATACTGCTAGATCAGCCTACATACCTTCGGCAGTTTAGGGGTAGTGGGAGATATATCAATCAAACTCGATTTATACTTACCGGGGCTGGGCAACTGTTGCCAGGAGACGCCTACAGCACATGGAGCGGTTTTAGCGTAAGCACGTCTGTAAATAATAAGATAATGATAAAAAATGATGGGCATAGTTATTTTACATGCACCGACTTCAGATTGTATAAAACGGGAGGTTCTGGTCAGCGTGGAGTGGAATTTGACTGTACTAACTCAGACATATATTTCAATATTATTGATAACTTCTCGCTTGAGTGTGATTATCCAGTCCGGATTTTAGGAGATTTAGGAGGAGGAGCGATTAGGGCGTTTAACTCTAATATACTTGGACGCAATGTGGCAGGTAACAAATGGTTTCAGTTCCAGAGCGCTATCACAGTTGAAATGGGTACAGGCGTTTGTGACGCTAATGAATTTAATGGATATTATGAATCTGGCGTTAATATAGTCACAATTGTTAGCGGGAGCGCAACACCATTCAAACAGAACAGGATTAAAGCTGTCCAGGATGCAGTGACTAGAATTATTAACAGTTCAATAGCAATAACGAACCAAAACTATTGGGAAGTTTTAGACGTTGGGCCTTTTACGTTTTCTGGTGTTATGCCTCAAAACCAAATTATTGTCGGCCCAGTAAAAACTAAAATTAGAGCAACAGATACATATAGCACCGGTGTTTTGACTACCGCAGTAGAAAAGGTTATGACTTTTGATGCTGAGACTTACGACACAAATTCCGAGTTTGTAATAGGTACTGGCATTTTCACTCCAAAGGAAACAGGATGGTATTCCGTTAGCTGTAGCGCTGCAACTCAGGCATATACTTGGCCGCTAAATAGTAAGTTTGAGCTAAGACTTTATAAAAATGCTTCAATTTACTCATCCGATGTTCAATATAGCGAAACATCTTCTGCCGCTACAATACCATTTTCGTGCAGAATAAATTCTGATGTTTACATGGTTGGCGGAACAGATACGCTAAGTGTGAAAATTATACACAATAGAGGCAATAACACATCATTAGATTCGGCGCCTACTTTGAATTTTATTAACATATCACGATTAAATGATTAGGATGACGCTATCCCATAATAGCCATATTCTATGCAGTATTTAGTTTTTACCAATGGAATCACGGACGATTCTATAAAACCCGCTGCTAGTTTAAAGCTCGTTTTTTCTCGAAACACCGGTAAGTAGCGGTTGTACTGCATACCGTTTGGAGTGGTGCAGTACAGCGTTATATAAAATTCCCAATCGACTGTTGTATCCATGGCGAAATTAAACGCCTGCTTATTGCTTTTGTAGTGTTCTGCCAATGCTTCTAGGCCGCGTGTTTCATAGTGAATCTGCGCCTTGCTTTTCTTCCCCCACCTGGCCTTTTTTATTTCAACCCAGCTGCTGTTATGGGCGATAGTAACCCCGTCCAGTAAATGCACAGGGTTAGCCTTAGGCATCCGTAAAAATAGGTTGCTCATTTACTGCGGGCCTTTACGACAAAAGCAATGGATAGGATGATTAATGCCAGAGTTGACAGTGCGACAATGTCGTTCATTTTTTATTATTCCCATAGTGATCGGCTAAAAGTTCAAGATTGCGACCTTTCATGACTACGGCTTTTGCCTTCTGCTGGTCTTTAATGCCGCGATTTTTTATCGCTTTTTCCGCTGCTGTAACTGTCTTGTGCAGTTCGCCCAGCTGCTCACCGTGATAAAACGCTTTGTACATTCCGCTTTGCGGATCTTGCCGGATGCTAATCTGTTTTCCGAACGATGAGCGCAGGTTTGAAACAGTCACTTCCAAAAAATTGAGCTCGGCTGATGACATTGAGCTGATATAGGTTGGCGCCATCGAGTGGCCGGCTGGCGGCAGAACTTCAATCTCCCGGCCTCTCTTCAAAAACTCCTCTACCTGCTTGGCTATCTGCTCACGCTCCTGCTCACGCGCCTTGTGATCGGCTATCGCGTGGTTTGTCTCCTGGCCGCGTCGGACTATTAAGACATTAAATTCATTTTGGCTTAAGCTCATAAAACCTCCCCAGGTTATTTGATGTAGTTGTCATGCTCTGCGGAGAACCGCATTAAATCCAAGTTTTCTTTGTGTCGTAGCTGATTAGCATTTGCTCTATACGTTCAACTTCATTGTAAAAAGCAATGCACTCAATCAGCATATTTTTTAAATATTCACCATCTCTGTAAACACGCTTCAAAAAAGTCGGCATTCCTTTGCAGTAGCAAACAAAGTCAAGCCATTCGCAATCCATAACCAAAAGTCCGGTTTGTATTTGAGCTTTGTGCTCGCTTGGGACTTTTCCTGATTCCAGCAGCTCAACCTGCAGATCAGGCTTGCGGCTCTTAATCTCTAGCAGGCCATCTGTTAGCACATAGTCAGGCGAGTAACCAATTCCGCCAAGTTCTTGGAAGTTAAGAGCAAATCCAACTTTGTTACCGGTGTTGCCGGTGATTGTCTTGTAATAATCAACCGCCAGAGGCTCCCACTCGTGACCGCGCTCCGTGTCTGCATTTCCTTCCCATTCCTTCCATGCCTCGCCACGATACCTGGCAGCTGCTATCTGCCTTGCGTACTTGCTGCGCGTCTTGCCTTCACCCTTGGCCAGCACCTTGCTCATATTGCTAGCCGTGATCACTTGAGAGCGCTGGAAATCCCATTCAGCACTATTTTGTTCGCAGTCGAATAGCTCAAGTGGCATTGGCTTGCGCCTCTGATTGTTGTGCATTTGCTAGCCACGCCTGGGCATCGTTAAACATATGCGCAGGAACGTCCTTTGGCTCGCCAAGCCAGCCATAAAATATTTCTTGGTTGGTCTCTGACAGTTTGTCGAATATCGCCTGCAGCGTTTTAGCTTGCCCTGGTGAAACGGTTTTAACTGGCTGGGCTGACGCTGCGTCGTTGTCGTCTCCTGTGCTTATATTTAGCAGTGCTCCAACTGCATAGCGTTTGCCATATGAGATAGTTGATCCTACAGCCTGAGTGGCGTTTTTGGAGCCAGAAACGTCAATAGGCAGGGTGATAGTTGTCTCCGAGCTGTGCCCCATACGGTGAGACAGCACAGCGGCAATAGTGACCTGCTTTTCTGTCTGCTGGACTCGGAAAGTAACGGCAAAGCCATACTTCTGCAGCGCAGGACGGATTGCCTGGTTAATGTCCTCAAGTAGCGCATATTTGGCCTGATTGTGGCCGCGCCCATTTTTTGAAACCAATGGCAATTCTGTCTGCATGGCGGCAAGGTCAGCGGTAAATGCCTGGTGCGCGTTGCGGTTTAAGATCCGCTCCTGCATATCAAGCATTTTCTCAACCTTTTCGATTGATACAGAATCATTTAAAACTAGGCGCTCGATCACCTGAAGCACTGCTGCCGATTCGTTTGTTTTTGCTATTTCTGTACTCATAACCCTGCCCACCAAGCGATTAAAGCACCGCTGTAAAAAATGATTGTTGATATTGCGATGAATCCGATAATAATAGTCGGCAACTGTGATTTTGGTTTACGCTTTGTTGCCATTGGCTTCATGACTTGCTCCAGAATTAAATCGTAAATTTTGGCTCACTTAAATATGGATGGCCTTTCGGTAGCTTCTCGCTGTAATCGCACGAAGTGCATTGCATGCGCGAATGTCGACGCGGGTATGTGTTGCTAGCTACTAGTTGATGCTTTTCACCATTCAAGCAATCTGCTTTTTGCGATTCATAAAGAAACATAATTGAAGTATGAAAAACGAAGTTCTTTTCGCATTCTCTGCATTCCATTTCGTGAGCGCGGTCTTCTTCGTAACCAAACCCGTCATCGTGACAAATTTCATTTGATTTTCCACAGTAAGGGCAGTCAACGGCCATTCAAACCCCCATTGGCGGTAGAGCCGCCTTGAGTTCTTCTGCGGTGTTAATGCCTACGCTGCACTCTTCACCGACCAAAACGAATTTGTATTCTTCATCAAAATGATCGTTTGGCCGCTCCGCTTTGAAATAATCCATAGAAGCCAGCGCAACCTTTTCGAATTTTGGCGGCGCTGGAATTAATGCAAGGCCGTTAAGATCTGCCTTATCTAAAAGTTCTTGATACATGTTTGTTCCCCTTTGTTTGCCTGAGCACAGTATTAGCCGCCGCGATAAATAAAGCAAGAAAAATATTGCGCAAAGCGATAATTGTGTTAATCTGTAGTTATTGTAAATGCGTAGGCTGATGCGCTGATGGGAAAACGAGATCTGAACCAGTTCAACCGGGTTAATTGGTGAGTCGAATTTTGTGTAGATAGTTGAATTAATGCACAACCCAGAAATAGACGATATGCCGGATATCAGCACCGGCCACAACACTGCCCCTGGCAACGGGGGCTTTTCAATCGCTAACTAAGAGCATTTACTATGGAAGAGATAGAGCAAGAAATTCAAGACAAAGGCCTTACAGCGCCGCGTGTTACTCCTGAGGATATTGAAGCAAATATCATTGATGAGCATTATTTTACGGCGGCACAAGGATTCTGCGCGTCTGAAAGCAGAGAACACGGGGTTGAATACGATACCGTTTGCTATCACAAAGCATTGGATTTATTAACGTTTTGCGTTCTTGTCCTTAGCAATGGGTTTACCGTAACTGGCGAGAGCGCGTGTGCTAGCCCTGAAAACTTCGACGCCGAATTAGGCCGTAAGATTGCCCGTCAGAATGCAGTCAATAAAATATGGCCGCTCATGGGTTATGCGTTAAAGCAAAAACTCAGCGAGCAGTAAAGCCAAGCCCTTAACCGGGCTTTTCAATCAACCAACCGTCAAGCAATACTTGGCGGTTTAACCGGCCACTGGCCTAAATAACTGGGGGAAGTATGAGCGAATTAACAGATTTCGCATTGCAAGATTTTGAATCGTGGTGGGATTTAGTTGGCAGCGGAATAACGCCAGTCCCAGGAGAAGACAAAGAAGAGCACGCAAAGCGAGTTGCTTATCGTGCGTGGTTAGCCTGTTTAGACGGCTAGTTTCTATTCTCAACCCACCTGGGGGACGGCGTAACTGGTTTTACGTAGATGGGCCAGCCAAGCGGCCTAGGTGGGTTCTGAATAACAACTGAGGGTAATTGATGAGAACGCTAAAAGAAGTCGTTCAGGACTACGGCCAGGAAGAAGTGGCAAGACAATCCGGGCGCAGTCAGTCTGGCATCTGCTCTGCCTGCAAGCGCGATGTTTACGCTCATGAGGAAGAAGGCTACATCGTTCTATTCGAGGTGAAGCGCATCGACAAAACCGGACTGGAAGTCCCCAGCCCCAAACTTTCACTGCCGAGGGATAAGTGATGTTATTAGACTTAATTGGATTTATTGTTATTGTAATCGTATTGGTTATTGCGTATTTCTTATTTTGGCTTGGCTTTAATATAACCTACAAAGTAGATAAATTTCTGCAAAAAATTGGAGTTATTAAAGCGAATAATAAGGTGAAGAAATGAGTGAAGAAAATTCAATATCAACCCATTATGACCGTGAAAAATGGATGGTTCATGTTTATGGCCCCGATAGTGTTCTGGCCGCAAAAAGCTTTTCTGAAGCTGTCGAGAAATGCAATTTAATAAACGTGGGATTGTTGGAAATTGCTAAAACTGTCCGAAGTGAATTGAAGCCAGTTTACCCATTAGCCTGGGCGGTAGTGGAAATATGGGACAGTCTTGTTCTAGGTGAGCACGACCCAGAAGAAACCGACTGGACTGAAATTTGGTGAGGATAATCTATGACCGACACAAAGCAAATAACCTTCGAGGGCCAAACCTACACTGTGCCGGTTTGGGTTAAGTGGGTGGCGCGTAACTATGATGGTGAAAAGAATGGGTTTGACCATAAGCCAAAAATATTTGGCGGGTTCTTTTTTCCTGTGGAAGGTTAAAGATCTATCGTTATTTTTCCTGATAAAGACGATAGCTGGCGCGACTCTCTAACTGAGGTTTAGTCTTGCGCCCTAGCCAAGATATGCTATAGTAACAACTGCCGAAAGGCGCCCCTTGTGGTGGGGGGTTATGCTTAAATTATTGAGTAAATCCTAGAGCGTCTAGGATTGCTGGTGTTTACTTGCTTGGGATACTCAACCCTTAAGCGGCATTTAAACAGACCACCCAGCAATCCTAGGCGCTTTTTTATGGGTAAAATTTATGCGTTTTACAATTCTAATAAACCAGCAGCGGGCCACCGAGTGGGGCCTTAACTGCCAGCAAGCAATCCTTTTTTCATTCCTATATGGCCTTCCCAGCTGGGCAAACGAGCATATCAAAGACGGCGAAGCCTGGTACAACATCAGCAAGAACAAGATCTGCCAGGAGCTTCCTATTCTGACCGACAAGGCAGACACGGCATACCGGATGCTGAAGCAACTTGAGGAAAAAGGCCTAGTATCGGTTGGCTGTTTTGACAACAAAACTTATGTGCGTGTCACCAAAAAAGGCAAGCTATGGGACGACACAGGGTCGGAAAAAAATCCGAACTCTGAGGCCAAAGGGTCGGAAAAAAATCCGAGCAGGGTCGGAAAAATTTCCGACGAATTAAATAATAAAGAATTAAATAATAAGAGTGCGCCTAAGAAATCAAAAACCGACTTAACCTTTAGCCAGTGGGCAAGCCAATGTAAGGAAAACGGGGAAACCTTACTTCCAGCCGATAGCGGGGTATTTGCCTACGCTAGAACTATTGGGATTCCAGAAGAGTACCTGCGCTTAGGCTGGGAGACCTTCAAGCGTGATCACCTGATAAGCGACAAGAAGCAAAAGGACTGGCGGTTGACGTTCCTAGTTTACGTTCGAAAAGGCTATCTAAAACTCTGGTACCTTGATCAACAAGATGTTTACCAGCTAACGCAGGCAGGAAAGCAGGCCATGATGGAATTGTTCGTATGAATCACTCTATCGAAGCCGAGCAAGCGGTTATTGGCGGCCTGATGTTAGACCCTGAGAAGCTGCATGACGTTTTAGACCTGATTACCCACCTTGATTTTTACGTGGCCAGAAACCGGGTCATATTCCGGGCAATTCACATGCTGGCGTCTACCGGGCACCCTATTGACGCGGTGACGGTTTCTGAGAGCCTGCAGGCTGGCAACAAGCTGGACGAAATCGGCGGGATGGGTTTTATCATACAGCTGGCCGAAAGCGTATCGAGCACCAGCAACCTAGTTGCCTACGCTCGGATCATTGGCGAGAAATCACTACAGCGCAAAATCGTTGAAAGCTGCCAAAACGTCATAGACGCCACAAGTTCTGGCCAGTACACCGCGCAGGAGCTAATTACCCACGCTCAGAGCCAAATGGCCATCATCGACGGAACAACCAGGGCGGATAAATTCGACACCTTCAAGGAGCTAATCAAAGGCCGATTTGAGGCGCTTGATAATCGAGCCAATGGGAATGTGCCAACCAACATAACTTTCACCGGATTTCATGCGCTGGATGAGCGCTACGGTGGGATGGAGCCGGGGGAAATGATCATAATCGCCGGAAGGCCTGCAATGGGTAAAACGACTCTGGCGCTCAACATCGTTGCTGCGGCGGCCAAACAGGGTGACGTTCTGGTGTTCTCGCTCGAAATGACCAAAGAACAACTTGTTGACAAACTGATATGCGCAGCTGCTGCTATTAGTTATGGAAAGTACAAAAAAGGCGAGCTAGGGGAACGAGACTGGCCAATGCTTGAAGCGGGCGCCCGCAAGCTGATTGGCCTAAACGTCATCATCGACGATAGGGGCGGCATGGATGTTGGCCACGCATTCAACATCGCACGGAAGATTGCCAAAAATGGCAACCTAAAGCTGATTATGATCGACTACCTGCAGCTTATGCGCTGCAAGTCAGCGACCAGATTTGAGGAGGTTTCCGAGGTTTCGAGACAACTTAAAGCCATGGCCAAGGCCTGCGCCTGCCCGGTGCTAGTTCTTAGCCAGCTTAGCCGGAAGTGCGAGGAGCAAAAGCGGCGCCCAATATCATCCGATCTTAGAGAGTCCGGCCAGCTTGAACAAGACGCCGACATTATCAGCTTTATCTACCGGGATGAGGTTTATAACCCGGATTCAGTTGATAAAGGAATCGCCGAAATAATTACCACTAAAAACCGCGAGGGCGAAGTTGGCACCGATGGATTAGGAGCGCGCTTGCACGAGTCTAGATTTGTCGATTTGGGCTACGCATTCACACCAAAAGAAATTAAACACTCAAACAGAGGGTATGACTAATTAGCAATGAAGAATTCAATCAAAAAGTAATTGAGCATTTAATCGCGCTAGGTAACCGCCTTGATTCAATAGAGAGGATGCTTATGGAAGATAGCAAGCCAGAGCATAAGGAACCAGAGTGGAGGCAAATGTGGACTGCGCCTTATGACAAAAAAATTCTCGTAAAATTGACTAACATTTCGGTTAGTAGTCTTGATGACAAATGTAGGTTACTTAATGAAGAAAAAGGACTCACGGCAAAATATGAACATGGACTATGGATGGTAGAAGACTTTTACCTGATGATAGATAAATCTTTTGTAGGCTGGCGCCCACTTTAGATCAAGTTGAGGAGAAAACAATGCACTCAGACTATATAAACTACCTGGCTGATCAGCCGGCTAAGCATGGGCTAAAAGCTAAAATAGACGATTGTGGACAGCTTGATATAACTGGGAAATTAAACATTGCAAATGAGCGCCAAGCCAATTTAGGTTTTTAATTAATTAAGTACAGGCCCGAGCTAACCGAGTTCTACCGCAAGCGGCTTGAGCCTGCAACAACTACTTGACACGCTAACAACCATAGCCCACAATTAGGCAACCTGGGGAGGTTAATATTATGGCAGCACCAATAAACCCTGCACACGCAGAAGCATTACCGCACTCTAAGTTCACCATAAAACAAGCACAAGCCATCCGCGCTCGTATTGAGTTTAAGCGTGCACGTCTTGAGGCACTTCGCGAAGAGCGCGACAAAATTGAAGCAGAAATAAACGAGCTGATAAAGAAAGACACTCAACAGCAATTATGCTTTGAATTCGGTGTTTCTCCTACAACTATCCAGCGTATATCCAATTACACAACATACTTTAGGAGGAAATGATGGACTACTCTGAATTTATCGGCGCAAAAACATTCAAGCCAATTAATGCCGGGTTTAGATCTGACGATATCTGGTCTATTTATCCATCTGTGGCTAAACCTTTTCAAATAGATATTGCTCAGTTTTGCACGGTGCGAGGAAGGGCAGGATTGTTTGCTGATACTGGGTTAGGAAAAACTCTAATGGAATTGATCTGGTCGTCATGGGTTGCTCAGTACACGAAAAAGCCTGTTTTAATTGTGACTCCTCTATGCGTTGCTCAGCAGACCGTACGTGAAGGCGCTAAATTTGGCATTAACGCTAAATTCATGCGCAGCTGTGAAAATACAGAATCACGCATACACGTGACAAATTACGAAATGCTGAAAAACTTTTCACCTTCTGACTACGGTGGCATGGCTTTAGACGAATCAAGCATTTTAAAAGGAATGAACGGCGCATATAGGAAGCAGCTAACAGAGTTTGCGGCGTCGATTCCTTATCGACTTAGCGCAACTGCGACCCCAAGCCCTAACGACTTCATGGAGCTAGGAACTCAAGCTGAATTTTTAGGAATAATGAGCCAGACAGAAATGCTTGCAACGTTTTTTATACATGACGGAAGCGACACAAGCAAGTGGAGGCTAAAAGGTCATGCTCGCAGGAAGTTTTGGGAGTGGCTTGCAACGTGGGCAGTTTTTATCAGCAAGCCTAGCGATTTAGGTTATGAGGACTCAGGGTATGATTTACCAAAGCTAAATATCGTTGATCACGTGGTTGATACTGAGGCGACAAATGGGCTTTTTGTTGATGTTGCACAGGGTTTGTCAGAGCGACTAAAGGCAAGGAGGGATACCATAGACATAAGATCTGAAAAGGCCGCTGATTTAATGCGAGGTTTTGAATGTGGTGTATGTTGGTCAAACCTAAATGATGAAAGCCAGCTAATTACTAAGTTAGTTGATGGGTGCGAGGAAATAACAGGATCAATGGACTATGAGGAAAAGGAGAGAAAGCTAATTGGATTTTCAGACGGGGAAATTAAGAAAATATCAACAAAGCCGAGCATAGCTGGGTTTGGGTTGAATTGGCAGCATTGCCATAACACAGTCTATTTGGGGCTATCTGATTCGTGGGAGAAGTTTTATCAGTCAGTAAGGAGATTTTATAGATTTGGACAGAAAAAAGAAGTAAATGCGCACGTAATTATATCTGATCGAGAGATAGCAGTTCTCGATAACATAAGGAGAAAAAAGGCTCAGGATGAAGAGATGAGAGCAGAAATGCAGTCTATTATGAGTGAAATTTTAATAAACGAAATTAGACATGCTACAGTTAATAAGGCGCCATATAATCCATCCAAAACAATCATTATTCCTGGGTTCATAAAATGAAAGTATTAGATCAAAAAATCGGTGAGAACTACGCAGTATATAACGCTGACACTGTAGAGGTTGCAAAATCATTACCTTCTGAATCAGTAGATTTTTCAGTGTTCAGCCCGCCATTCAGCTCTTTATATACTTACTCAAATTCAGATCGCGATATGGGCAATGTAAAAAACGATGCTGAGTTCTGGGAGCAATACAGGTATTTGATTAAAGAGCAATTCAGAGTAATGAAGCCAGGCAGGAATATAGCTATTCACTGCATGAACTTGCCAAGCAGCAAGCAAAACGATGGATTCATAGGGCTTAAAGATTTTAGGGGCGATATTATCCGCGAATACCAAAAAGAGGGGTTTATTTATCACTCAGAGGTATGTATTTGGAAATGCCCGGTAGTTGCTATGACTCGCACAAAGGCGCTTGGACTTTTGCATAAAACCATCAAAAAAGACTCTGCAATGAGCCGAATGGGTATTCCTGATTACATAGTAACCATGCGTAAACCTGGGGATAATCCTAAGCCTGTAGCTGGCGAGTTTACTTATTACGTTGGTGATAATGCCCCGCATGGATTTATCAAGCACCAGCGCAATGATGGATCGTTTTTTTGTGTCCCTGGTGAATCTAATACTAGCGTAGATGTTTGGCAAAAGTACGCCAGTCCAATATGGGACGACATAAACCAAAGCGATACGCTGAATTTCAGAGAGGGCAGAGACTCGGATGATGAGCGCCACATTTGCCCACTTCAACTAGATGTTATTGAGCGATGCTTACAATTATGGAGCCTTCCTGGCGACTTGGTTTGGACTCCTTTTATGGGAATCGGAAGCGAAGTTTACATGGCTTTAAAAACAGGAAGAAAAGCCATTGGAGCAGAGCTGAAAACTAGCTATTTTAATCTTGCATTGCGCAACATAGAAATGGCCGAAAAAACTCAATACGATATGTTTGGTTGATTTATGTTTGATAGAGAACTTGAGTCTCGCCTAGTGTTCGAGGACACAGTAAGCCGCCCGCCGTATGAGTTCGACGTAACGATTCACAGCGAGGATTCAGCGTGGCCAAACTGCTATCGAGATTACCATGTGCATGTTGGGTTTGACTGTTGGGTTGAGTCAAGAAAGCAGCTTTTAGGCGGCCAGGTAATAAAAGAATCCGAGACAGTTATTAATTCTTTCGCCGCTTTTCGTTCTGCCATTAGCACCATCTGGGCCTTGTGGTGCGAGCACAAATACATCCGGCTAAGGTGGAGCACCAGCAAGAACCGCACGTTGGACCAGAATGCACTTTGGGCGGCTATGTACCAGCGAATCAGCCAGGTTATGGGAGACGGCTCAGCAAACTACGCCCATGAGGTTAAATCAGAATGCAAGCTGCTGTACGGCGTTCCTATCCTGCTGAGCGAGTCTGAGCGATTCAAGGCTGGCTGGGAGCGTTATTTCGCAAAGGAGAGTTACCAAACGCAGCTTTTTTTGATGGGGCCCAATCCGCTATTCGGAAAAGATGGGTTTCCCGTAACAAGGTTGCTCGATACTAAAACCGGCGCCGAGTATACGGATACTTTAGCAAAGGTTTATTCACAAAACGGGGTCAATTTTTCCGACCTTATTAAAAACTAACTGGGGATACTTATGAAATACAAACTTTCTGAAAAAACTAAAATCGCAATGGGCGTTACAATTTTCAAAATTGTTGCGCTTGTGGATATTGATATTTATGGAGTAAAAGCCGGAGACGAGGGTGGATGGGTAGAAAAGGTTGAAAACCTTGACCAGTCCGGCGATGCGTGGGTGTCCGGCAATGCGCAGGTGTACGGCAATGCGCAGGTGTACGGCGATGCGCGGGTGTCCGGCGATGCGCGGGTGTCCGGCAATGCGCAGGTGTACGGCGATGCGCGGGTGTCCGGCGATGCGCGGGTGTCCGGCAATGCGCAGGTGTCCGGCAATGCGCAGGTGTACGGCGATGCGCGGGTGTACGGCGATGCGCAGGTGTCCGGCGATGCGCAGGTGTACGGCAATGCGCAGGTGTACGGAATATCCTCA
>JACCDT010030210.1_pt1 | contig 39746 bp, 37 predicted proteins | sample 7446291 | NCBI WGS metagenome assembly JACCDT01 (sample SAMN15323446, study PRJNA562643) | freshwater metagenome | isolation source: river surface water | place: USA:Blue River Watershed | collected 2017-08-17
AGATGCGTTGATATGAGATCAATCCCAAGGTCGGCCCTTCGCGACGGCTCGCGGTGAACGTCCTGAGGTGCCCCGAACAAGGACTCCGCGAGAGCGCGGCGTGTTCCCGCTGGGCGGGCCAATTTCAGGAGATCCGGACGACGGGCGCTGGCTAGCGCTTCAACAAGAGGCGCGCGAGCGCGACGAGATTATTCAGGACGACGAGCCCAAGACCGGCGACGAGGCCCGCCAAGGCGTTGGTGCCTGCCAGGGACACGAGCGCGAGGATGAGACCCATACCCGCGAGGTAGGCGAGAGCGAAGACCCCGATGCCGTACCTCGCGATCACGGATCGCCAAAGGGGATTCGCCTCGCCGTCCGCCGATGAGAGGCGGAACCCCACAAGCGTGGTGATGAGATCGGCGAGCGCGAGGATGACGGCGATCAGCAGGAGCATGGGAGCGGCCTGGTGGTGGCGGAGAAGCATTTATCGTATCCTGCGATTCGACACCCGCAACCGCCTTGGGCGGAATGACGCGGTGACGTTCCGGAGTGAACCGAAGGGACGCTTGAGGGCGAAGAGGAGCTGGCGCGCCTGGACCCGCTGAGACCACGAAGGCGATCCTCAGGGACGGCCCCGTCCTGGATTCGGAGCGGGTTGGCAGCGGGTCGATGCCGGACCCTGGGGGACCAAGGGCAGCGCTTTGTGAACCGGCGATCTCGCCGGGCCTCAACTCAGGCCAGGTTGACGACGCTAGCCCTTGGTCAGTCCGTAGGTGCGCAGGTAGCCCTTCATCGCGTGGTCGACATGCTCGAAGAACGCTTTCTCGGCTTTCGGGCCGCTTCCGAGAGCGATGACGTCGACCAACTTGAGGTGCATCTCCGAGGTGGCGGTGGGGCTGACGGTCTGCAGGTAGCGATACTGGTCCCGGCGACCCAGCACTCGAATCTGACTCATGTCGTAGGCGCGGATCAGCCGCGTGTGCTGAGAAGCCTGGACGATGACCCAGTGAAACTCGAAGTCGCAGTCGTCGAGGTTGTCCCACGCCCGCTCGTCGACCGACACTTCATTCATGCGCTGGCAGATCTCGCGAAGGTCCTGCAGTACCTGCCGCTTGTCCTTGCTTTCCGCGACAAGCCTCGCGGCGAAAGGCTCCAGCACCCGGCGAAGGGAATAGATCTCCGCCAAGTCTGCGGGGGAAAAGTCGACCACGTAGGCACCGGTGTTCTTGCCGCTCAGCACCAACCCCTCCGACTGAAGGCGGATGAGTGCTTCGCGCAGGGGAATGCGGCTGATCATCAGTCTCTCGGCCAACTCCCGTTCCACGAGACGTTTTCCCGCAGGAAGTTCACCCCGGTAGATCATGTCCTTCAGCCGCACGTAAGGGCTGTATTGCGTCGGGAGCGGGGCGCGCTTCGCGCCCGCCTGGGGTCCTAGAATATTTTTCGGCATTTTAAAAAAATGCTTTACATCGACTGTGGTATACCATTGCCGTGGTATACCAAGCTTCTACTTCACCGCCGTGCGATCGAGACGGCAAGCGATTTTGCGGACGCGCTCCTGCTGGTTCCTCGAATGACACCCACCATGTACCCCCAAATCCCTCCTCCACTCCGGTTCGTTTCGGCCTTCGCGCTCGCGCTCGCTTCGGCGAGCTACGGGCTTTCCCAAGTTGTTCCCGCCCCAGCCGCAAAAACCAAGACACCAGAAAAGGCCACTGAGGAGGTCGTTGACCTCTCTCCGTTCGTGGTCTCTTCCGCTGAGGATGAGGGCTACTCGAGTCGGCAGACGTCGCTTTCGACGCGTTCGGCGAAGGACTTGCTGGAGGTTCCCTCGAGCGTGATCGTGATCAATCAGGATCTGTTGAAGGATCTGAAGGGCAACCTGCAGAACGCGCTGAACTTCGGCGTGGCAGGCGTGAACAACAACCAGCGGGCCGACGAGGACCGCACGATCCGCGGCTTCCGTGCCAACCAGACCCTGCGCAACGGATTCACGCTTCGGTCCTATAAGAAGGTGCCGACGTTCGACATTGATCGGGTTGAGGTCATCAAGGGTCCGCTGAGCATGATTCTCGCTTCCCAGAATGTCGGCGGCGGCGTGAACACGATCACGCGGGCGCCGAGTTCTGTGCGAAGCACGGATGTCTCGGTGGGAGTGGGTGACCACAATACCTATCGCGGCACGTTGAACACCACCGGGCCGGTGCTGGAGCGGAAAGACCTGCAGATCGACTACCGCCTGACGCTGGGCCTCGAAAAGGGAGATTCGGACAAGGCGGCCTACAGCGTCGATCAGTCGTTCGTCGGCGGCTCGCTCCGCGCTAAGATGTCGAACTCACAGATCCTCACCCTCGATTTCTTCCACTTCGTCGACAATGACTACGTGTACTGGGAGGACTTCCTGGATGGTTCCGACACCGGCAGCGTGATGGGCCGTTCGCAGTCGCTGAAGAAGGCGCGGATCCACCCCAACTCCACGCGGAGCTTCTCCGTGCAGAATCCCAACGACGTCTCGTGGAAGACGACGAGTACCTATATCAATCTCCAGTACATCGCCAAGGTCCTCGCGGGCGACGTCAGGCTCAGCTACTCCTACCACGCGAACCGCGACCGCGAGATGCTGCTGAGCGGCGTCGTGGTGCAGCCGGACAACATCAATCTCAGCCGTCGCTACGTGGATGCGTGGGCTGAGTGGGAGGATTCCAACGTCCAGTTTGACTACCGTCTGGATGTCGACCTTGGCTTCGCGAAGTTGGAGAACATGGTGGGCTTCGATTACCAGAAGGCCTACGCGCGTTACTACCAGACGCTGTTCCCGATGCCCATGCTCGACACGCGTCCGGCCAATGCCGCCGCCATCCGCAACGCGGACCGCGCCTTCCTGAACGCCCTCGGCAAGAACGCGTGGGGTCACTACAATGGCGGCGCGTACGCCGACGTGGCGTACGGGAACAATTACTCCGCCTACATCCAGGAGAACCTGAAGCTCCTGAACGACCGCCTGATCCTCATCGCCGGCTTCCGCTACCAGAACGGCGGAAAGAGCTTCCGCGGCGTTTCCACCACCGGTGCTCCGGCGGAGGTGACCGGCGGGGGACCGCAGCGCTCGTACGACACCTACCGCCACGGGATCATCTTCCGGGCGACGAAGAACATCTCCCTCTACGCCCAGCAGGCCGAGAATGTGTTTCCCCGTTCGGGAGTGCTGCGTCAGCCGGGCACCGATGGTCCGACGGACAAGGGTGAGCTTTTCCGGGATCAGCAGGGCGTGGTGAAGGAAGCTGGTTTGAAGTTCGACGTCGACGTGAACCGAGCATTCGCCGTCTCCGGCTCGATCGTTGTGTTTGACCAGTACCTCACCAATGTTCGCACGTTGATTACCGGCCCGCTGACCGGCGCCCCTTATCCCACCGCTTCCGCCAAGGATCAGGTCAAGGGACTCGAGGTCGACCTCCGTCTGCGCTACAAGTCGGACGCGGGCATCTCGGACGTGATTGCGACGCTGTACGATGCGGACGGCAAGACTGCGGACAACCGGCTGGTCAACAACCACGTCGAGTTCCGCCCGAGCATCTTCGCCAAGCACACGTTCGTTCAGGGTACGCTCAAGGGACTGACGGCGGGACTGGGCTGGCTCGGGGAGGGCGAGAAGCGCGCTGGCGGCAGCTTCTGGGTCACGCAGGCGGCCACGTACGATCTGATGGGGCGTTACGCCTTGAACGATCGCCTCTCGTTCCAGCTTAACCTGTACAACCTCTCCGACGAACGGAACATCCAAGGCATCGCCGGCACCGGGTTGGTTCAGGTTAGTGAGGGCATGCGCAGCATGCTCACGGTCGACTATCGCTTCTAGTTTTTTGGTTTGGTTCACTAGGTTGATCCGCCAGTTCCTTCACCGGGCTGGCGGATCATTGCTTGGAGAGCCTTTCTGCCATCTTGCGCTGTGAAATATCGGTCTGCCTCCGTGCCGCTTCGTCTGACAACTTATATCATGGCGGCCCTCGCCACGGTCCTCACTGCGTCCGCGGCGCAGATCGCGCTCTCCGGCGCGACCCATCTCGGACCGCGTGGCGTATCGGTGAACGCGATGGTTCGAGCCGACGGTTCGCCGGGGCGTTATTGGGTCGTCTATGGGGCGCGCGGCCAGATGAACCAGCGAACGGAGGCGCGCGCCCTCCCGCCGGTCCGCGGCGCCTTTCTGGGGGAGACGTGGGATCGGGATCAGGCTGGTTGGAGCGGGGGTCTTTCCGGCCGGGACTTGATTCACGCCCGCGAGGGGGCAGCGACGTCGTTCGTGCGCTACCTCGGACCGACGGAGAAGGAGAACCGTGCCTTCGTCGGCGAACCGCCGGGTTTGGACGTGAATCACATCGACGGGATCGGTGGCCTGCACCTTTGCCACTACATCTACTCGGCGAGGATGGGGGCGAATCCCCTGCATGCCTCGCGCAGCACGGGTCTCAATCTCGGCGGTGGACGCCCGGACTTCAGGGACGCGCGGATTGACGTCCGTCTGCGGGGAAATGGTGTCGATCCCAAGGGTGCCGAGCTGACCTTCTGGGCCCAAAGCGATCATGATCCGGCGCTGCAACTCACGCCCAACTGGGTGCGGGCCAACTGGGCCTACACGGGCCGGTATGCGACTCACGCGCTCCTGGACGGGCGGTGGAACGATGTCTCCTACGTCCTCGAGAACGATACGCGCCGCTGGACCTACGGTGGCAACAATGTCGCACAAGATCGCTCCGAGCGTTACGCGTACCTGAACTTGAATCAGTCGCTGGAGGACCTGAACGCCAATTTCTTCCACCTTTATGTCTACGTGGACGGACAGCGGCCGCCGGCGGGGACGATCGACTTCGATTCCATCGTCATCAACTACCGCAATCACTCCTTGCTCCTCCCGGCCCACGGGACCCGACTGACCGGATCGCCCTCCGGCTCGGTCGGCTTGGCGGAGCGCCTCACGGACGGGTGGCGCCACGGACCTGATCGCGAGTGGCATTCCGCACCGGCACCGAAGGGGCCGCAGTCCTTCGTCTGGCAATTTCCTGCGCCGGTTCGCCTGCAGACCCTGCAGGTGCATCAATCCATCCGCTACCCCTCTCGCGACGTCGCGGCCTACGTGTCGTCGGACGGCGCCCGCTGGGATCTGCTCACGCAGCTCTCCCTGCCCCGTGAGTCACCGGTCAGCGCGAACCATGCCTACGCCCTCGCGGACGTGCGCGCGGAGGGAGTGACCCACTTGAAGCTGGAGGTTCGGTCGGGTTATGAAGATGAACGCTGGGGCCTTGGAGAGGTCGAGCTGTTCGGGAGCGGCATACCCCTCGCCTCCGACCCCGAAGGTGCGGCCGTCAATGTCGACCTCGAGAAGCTGACTCCGGGCGAGGAGTATTCCTACCAGTTCGTGGTCGAAACCTCCGCCGGAGAACGGCGAAGCCCGGTGGGCTCCTGGCGGGTTGGCACGGAGGACCGGCCCGTCACCGTCGCTCTTTGGCAGCAGCGCCAGTCCCCGAACGCCGATCCGGGACTTTGGGCGCGGGTCGCCCCCCTGGGGCATCGGACCCACGCGCGTGTCGAGGTCCTGCGCGAAGGGAGTTGGCAGCGCGCTTCGGCGGAGCATTACGTCGGAAACCAAATCACCGAGCGCAACGTACGGTTTGACGTGCCGGAGAATTGGAACGCGGGCGCGACCGCCCTCCGGGTCGTCCTGCGGTATGGCGCTCAGGCCGAGACTGCGGGCGATCCGCAGGACCTTGTTCGTCTCCCTCTTTTGAACCCATGACCCCTCCCTCGCGATTCGCTCGTTTCCTGCCTCTCGTGTCTACCTGCGCGTTGGCCGTTGCGGCTGACGTCCTCGCGGCGTCGGCTCCCATCGAGATTGGAAGCCGACTGGAATTGCTGGTGGACCGGCATCTCATCGCCGAAATGCGGGGCGTTGATTTCCGCCTGCACGAGCCCCGGCCGGCGGAGACTTCGATCGTCTTCGACCGGGACTGGGAAGGAAACACCAGCGCCTACGCCAGCCTGATGAAGACGGAGAGCGGTTTCCGGATGTACTACCGGGGACACAGCCTGCCTTCCTACGCGCTCCCGGGCACGCTGCAGCCGGGCGAGCGGATCGTCCCGGAGCACGACGAGACGGTTTGCTTCGTGGAGAGCCGGGATGGGGTGCGCTGGGAGCGTCCCAAACTCGGTCTCTTCGAATTCAACGGGTCGCGCGAGAACAACATCGTGTGGATGGGTCGCGGCGCCCATAACTTCTATCCCTTCCGCGACGGGAATCCGGACGTGCGGCCGGACGAAGCCTACAAGGCCATCGCGTCGTTCCGTCCCCCGTCCAGCCCTCCCCCGCCACCGAGTGGTGCGGACGCGAAGACCCAGTACGAGTACTTCCAGCGCAACGACACGCGGCCCGCCCTGTACTTCTTCACGTCACCGGATGGCATTCGCTGGAAGAAGGCCAGCGAAGCACCGATCATCCGCGACGGCGCGTTCGACTCGCTCAATGTGGCGTTCTGGGATGGGTTGCGGAAGGAGTACGTCGCGCTCTACCGCGACTTCGAGAACGGGGTCCGCAGTTTCAAGTTTGCGCGCTCGCCCGACTTCCGAACCTGGACCAAGGGGGAGTGGGCTGACTTCGGGATGGCCCCCCGTTTCCACCTCTACACGATCGCCGCGGCGCCGTACGAGCGAGCTCCGCACCTCTACGTTGGCCTGCCGCGCCGCTACCTTCCTTGGAGGACGTACTTTCGCGAGATGGATCGAGAGACACCGGGGGTCTCGGATGCGCTCTTCATGAGCAGCCGCGATGGCGTCGCATGGACGCTCTTCCCGGAGGCATTCATCAATCCCGGCCCGAACCCGCGGAATTGGAGCCATCGCGCCAACACGCCCCTGCCCGGCTTCGTGCAGACTTCGGAATCCGAACTGTCCCTCTACATCGAGCGCGACTACACCTTCGCCAGCAACCGGGTGGAGCGGATGACGCTGCGAGTCGACGGGTTCGTCTCCCTTCGCGCCGGTTATCCCGGTGGAGAGTGGACCTCGAAGCCCCTTATCTTCAAGGGATCCCAGCTCTTCCTGAATTACGCGACCTCGGCGAACGGTAGCCTCCGGATTGAGATTCAGGACGCCGTGAGTGGTCAACCGATTCCTGGATTCGTGCTCGAGGACTCGCCGACGATCTTCGGCGATCGCATCGCCGGATCGGTCGACTGGGGGCACCAGAAGGGCATGACGGATCGGTCGCCCCTGAGCGCGCTCCAAGGCCGGGCGGTGCGCCTGCGCTTCGTCATGAAGGAGGCGGACCTGTTCTCCTTCCAGTTCCGCTGACCAACCCCGTTTCGTTCTCCTCCAGTGTTTTTCGCCCAATCCCTCGATCGACGGGATGACTCGCTTGCCGCCCAGGTGCGGGAGTTCCTGCCCCGGCGCGTGTTCGATATCCACGCTCATCTGCATGATGCGCGTTTCTTTCCGCCGGACGCGTGGGTGTCCCTTGCGGGGTTGTCTCCCCTGGGGTGTGATGCGCACCGCGCCTCGCTGCATCGCCTGCTCCAACCGCTGGAGATCGCCGGGCTTCACTTTCCGCTGCCGCACGCCGGAGCCGATCGCGCCGGCGTGAATGCGTGGCTGGCGGCTGAAGTGTCGGGGCAAGGCGCACCGGCAAGCCGGTCCCTGATCCTCGCCTCGCCGGCGGATGCTCCCGAGAGCCTCGCGCGGCAACTGGGGCTGCCGGGGGTCTGCGGATTCAAGGTGTACCACTGCTACGCCTCGCGCCGGCCGACCACCGATTCGGAGATCGAGGAGTACGCGCCGGACTGGATGTGGGAACTCCTCGATGGCGTCGGGGGCATCCTGATGCTGCACGTGGTGCGCGATGCAGCGATGGCGGATGAGGCGAACCAGCGCTCGCTGCGCCGACTCTGCCGACGCTACCCGCGGGTCCAGGTGGTCCTCGCCCATGTGGCGCGAAGCTTCAGTCACCACCACGCGCGGGCTGGCCTGCGGGCGGTGGCTTCACTGGACAACGTCGTGGTCGACACGTCCGTCATCTGCGACGAATCGGCCTTTTCGGAGGCCATCGAAATTCTCGGGGTCCATCGGGTGCTGTGGGGTTCGGATTTCCCGGTCAGTGAGTTCCGCGGGCGCTGCATCACGGTTGGCGACGGTTTTCACTGGCTCTATGCCAAGGAAACCGAAGGCATCCCGGCGGAAGGGTTCGACGCCCGGGCGTCCCTGATCGGACTCGAGTCACTCGTGGCCCTGAAGGGAGCCTGCGAGCGGGCAGCGCTGACTGCGGCGGATCTGGCGCTGGTCTTTGATGGAAACGCCCGCCGCCTTTTGCGTGGCTTCCTTCCGGCCTCGGAGGCGCCCGCTCCGGTCGAAGGACCGGAGCGGTGGCGTCGGGTCAAGGAGGTGATTTCCGGCGGCACCGGCTTGATGTCGAAGCGGGCCGAGCAGTTCGACCCGGAGCACTGGCCCACGTTCTTCAGCCGCTGCGAAGGGTGCGACGTCTGGGATCTGCAGCATCGCCGCTTTCTCGACTTCGCCGGAGGGGTGGGAGCCGTGCTGCTCGGCTACGCGGATCCGCAGGTGAACGCGGCGGTCCAGCGGCGTGTCACCCGGGGGAACTACTGCACGCTGGTGAATCCGGACGAGTATGAATTGGCGGAGCGCCTGCTCGCGTTGCATCCGTGGGCCGGGAAGGTCCGTTACGCCCGGGGCGGTGGAGATGCCATGGGCGTGGCGGTGAGAATCGCCCGGGCCGAGACGGGCCGGAGCGGCATCGCCTTCTGCGGCTATCATGGCTGGCAGGATTGGTACCTTGCGGCGAACCTGGGTCGGACCCATGCGCTCGATGGACACCTCTTGCCTGGCCTAGAGCCGAGAGGCGTGCCTCGGGAACTCGCGGGTACGGCCGCACCCTTCCGCTACAACGATCTTGCTTCGTTCGAGGAGGCGATCCGGCAACTGGATGGAAACCTCGCCGCGGTCGTGATGGAGCCGATGCGGTCGCAGTGGCCGAAGGAAGGTTTTCTCGAAACGATCGCGCAGCGCTGCCGGGCTGCCGGGGCGGTTCTGGTGATCGATGAGGTGACCAGCGGTCTCCGCTATGGATTCCCGGGCGCGTGCGCCCGGCTCGGGCTCGAGCCGGATCTGGTGGTGTACGCCAAGGCGATGAGCAACGGCTTTCCCTTCGGGGCCTTGGTCGGCCGCAAGAGCCTGATGGAGGCGGGGGAGGCGAGCTTCATCTCCTCGAGTTACTGGACGGACGGAGTCGGAACGTCGGCTGCCCTCGCGGTGCTGCGACGCATGGAGGAGGAGCGTCTCTTCGACGAAATGTGGTCGCGGGGTCTGACGTTCCGGTCGTCGCTCGAAAACGTCGCGGCAAGGTATCCACTGTGCCGGGTCTCCGTGACCAGCATGCCGACGACTCCCACTCTGGCGTTCGACCTCGGTCAGGCGTCCGCTGGGGCGCAGAAGCACTATGTGCGGGAGATGCTCCACCGGGGCATCCTCGCGGCCTCCTTCAGCTACCTCATGGTGGCGCACTCGGACGGCGCGCGAGCGCGCTTTCTCACGGCGTTCGACGAGAGCCTGGCGGCGCTTTCCCTGACGATCAGTCGCGACGGTCTGACCAGCTTGACTAACCCCAACGCCCCTCGCCGCGGCTTCGCCCGGCTGGCCTGAGGTCGGCTGCAGGCACCGAGTTCACGCGGGCCCGGTGCACGGCACAGCGGTGGCTGCCGATCGATCGTGGCGTACTTATCCAGCTGGCGCGTTGCCCTGACTAAGGCGAGCGGATGAGCAGCCGCCGCAGCCGGTAACGAGGCTTCGTGGGCTGTGCGCCGCCGCTGAACGGCTTCAGTTCGGGCCAGGGGCTGGGTTGGCGGGAACCGACGCTGGCGTGGCGCTGGCCGCCGGAGCCGGCGCGGGTTCGAAGAGGTCGGCGCGGGTCTGCGGGAGAGTCGTGAAGGTGCTCTCGAACACCTGGAAGCTGCGCTTGGCCATGAGCTGGTTGACGGGCGCGGCGGCGTCGGACGCGGTGACGAAGGCATAGACCGGGCCGGCGGGGATGGTCTCGGTGGTGCTCCCGGCGACGGCAGCGGGGCCGGCGGATTCGCTGGGCGCGGAGGACGACGCGGCGGTGCCGGTGCTGGCTGCGGCTGGCTTTGCGAGATCGGCGAGTGAGCCGAGGGCGGCGGGACCGGTGGCGCCGGCCTTGCCGGGTTCCGGTGCCTTCACGATCTTCTGCTCGGGTTTACGACCGATCGCCACGGTGTACGAACGACCGTCGAAGGTCTTCATGGTGAGCGTCCGGGCGTTGGCCTTGGCGGCGACGGCGTTGGGTTCGGCGAGATCCGAGGTGTCGGAGAACCGCAGCGTGCCGATCGTGCTGAGCAGCGAATCGATCTTGGCGCGGCTGAGTTGCTGCCCGGCGGGCGCGTCGGCGGCGGCGAACGGGTCCTCCTTCTTCGCGCGCGAGGCGACCACGGGGGCGGCCTCAGCGAAGGAGAGCTCAACGTGGGCGATGTCGTCGGACTTCAGGGAGAGGAGGGCCGCGTCGGCCCAATTTTTCGCGTCCGTGTCGAGGAACACACTGAGTCGGCTCAGGTAGGCCTTGGTCTCGGCATCGTAGCGGACCAGCCGTCCGCCGCCCTCGGCGTTCTTGCCGAGATCGAGGCTCCAGACCGCCTTGCCTGACGCATCGTTCAGCGTGATGCGCGCGTCGCCGAGGTTGAAGCCCTGGATCCGCTCTGGATTCTGGGAGACGAGACGTTCGACCTTGGCGCCCACGAGGTCGCTGACGAGCCGGGACAACTTCGTGAAGTCGGCCGGAAAGCCGTGGTATTCCTGCACGGTCCAGCCCCCGGCGGACGCTTTGCTCAGCGTGACGGTGCGACCGTTTTCGGTGAGCGTGAGTACGGAGGCCTGATCGATGCTGGCGGCAGTCAGGAGCGGCTGGCCGAGGCGCGGGTCGACACCGGTGGGCTTGGCGGGACGACCGACGAAGTAGACGGCGGCGGACAGCACCGCGAGGAGGGCGACGACGGCGAGGAGCGGTTTCAGTTTCATGCCGAAGGAGGTGAAGGAATGCGGAAGACCGGAAAGGACGGTGAGGACCGGAGGAAAGGCGGGGCCGGAGGAGACGGTGAAACGGCAGGCCGGCTCAGCGGCGGCGCCGGCGATGGACGACGAAACCGACGGCACCGACGAGCAGCACGGGAGCGAGCAAGTTACCGACGAGGAGGCCGTTCTCGAGGCGCTCGATCTCCTCGCGCAGGGCCTTGCGGATTTCGCGGCGCTCGCCGCGCATCACGGCCTGCTGCGCCTGGAAGTCCTCGATCGCCTTCTGCATTTCCGGGGTGGCGACGAGACGGTTGCCCTCGTTGCGCTTGCCCTGGAGCTCGGTCAGCTTCTGCTGCACGTCATTGATCCGTGCCTCGAGGGCGGTGAGCTGTTCCTGGTAGCGACGTTGCGCGTCGACCTCCATTTGGCGCACGACGGTGAAAGGCCGCATGGAGCTGCCCTTGCCGCGGATCGAGATCAGATCCTGCGAACCGCCGAGGAACTCGAGGCTGTTGCTGGCGAAGGCCAGATTGTCGTTGAGCGGTTCTGCGGCCTGCACGCCGAGGAAGTTGAAACGCCGCACGCTGTAGTCATCGAAGAGCCAGTCGGTATCGGCGACGACCAGCAGCGTGGAATTACCCGAGGATTCCTTCAGCGCGGGCGTCGTCGGCGGTGTGGCGGGGGTGGGCGCCTTGCTGGCGTCCGCGCCGGGGGCGGGCTCGTTGCTGGGGGCCCCATTGGGGAAGGCGGAGGTGAACTTGCCGCTGATGACGGCGGCGAGCGTCTTGCGACCGGACGGGACCAACTGGCGGGAGACCTCTTCCGGCTGAGCGAACTGGAGTGAGAAGGCCGGCACGTCGCCGCCCGACGCGGACGTCTCGATCAGCGGAGTGACCGTGCGACCGCTTGCCTCGATGGCGAGGCTGCCGCTCTCGACGAAGAGCGCGGACTTCAGCTGGGCGACTGGCATGGCCTGCCGGTTGAGAGACTCCTGGGCCAACGTGAGCCAGACCGGGTAGCGGACGATGCCGGTGCTGGTCTGCACCTGGGTGGCGCTGGCGAGATCTCCGGTGACGTTCTGCGGATTGTAGGTGATCCCGTAGGCCTTGAGGAGCGTGGGCAGGTCGCTGGAGACATTGGGCTGCGCACCACCGAACATGGCGGCCTGGCCGCCCTGGCGCTTGAAGTGCTGCGAGGAAGGATCAACGGCGAGAAAGACCGGCTTCCCGCCGAGCAGGAACTGGTCGATGGCGAATTGCAGCTGGTTCGACAGACCCTGCGGGTGAATCACGGCGAGGACATCGAGGTCGCCTGGCAGGGCGGTGGCGCTGGCTTCGATCGGAACCAGCTCGAACGTGCGGCCCCATTCATCCGCGACCATCTGCCCGGTCGGGCGCTGCCGCTGCTGCATCATCATCATCATGTCCATGGCCGGGGCCTGGAGTGGCAGGCTGGTGATGAGGCCGAGCTTCTTGCGCGTGACGGTTTGGACGCTCGCGACCAGCTGCGACAGATCGTATTCGAGGAAGGATTCGCGCTGCGGGTTGAACGACGAGATCGTCTTTTGTTGGTCTGCCTGCGTGGCCACGAGACCGAAGTGAACCGTCTCCCCGGTGGGCAGTTGCTGCGGCTGGAGACCGGCGGCGGTGGCCTTTTCCTCCTCCGGCGTGTCGGGCCGCGGATCGATGACGTTCAGCTGCAGCTTGCCCCCGGAGGCGCGGACGTATTGCCGGAGCATTTCCTCCACGCGGGCGGCGTAGTTTTTGTAGGTGATCGGCAGACCCTGGACGGACTTGGAGAAGTAGAAGTCGAGGACCACATCCTCCTCGATTTTACCGAGGATGGACTTGGTTCCCGGGGACAGCGTGTAGATGCTCTCGGCGGTCGCATCGCCCCGGAACGGCAGCCGGGAGGCGAGGAAGTTGACGAGGACCAGCGCGACGAAGAGCAGGACGATGAAGATGAACTTGGAGCCGGATTTCATGATGGCGGAACGGGAGGTTTCCGGGAAAGGCGGGGGTGGCGGCGATCAGCGCTCGAGCGCGACCACGTTGAGGAAGAGGCAGAAACCCGACAGCGAGAGGAAGAAGATCACGTCCTTGGGATCGATGATGCCCTTGGTGAACGCCTCGAAGTGGGTGCTGAAGCTGAAGTTGGCCAGCAGGTCGACGAGCCACGTTGGAAAGATCGCGGAGAGAAGAGTGTTGAACACGCTCAGACCGAGGAACAGCAGCAGCAGGCAGGCGAGGGTGCCGACGACGAAGCTGACCACTTGATTCTTGGTCAGGGCGGAGGCGAGGGAGCAGACCCCGAGGTAGGAGCCGGCCATGAGGATGCTGCCGAAGTAGCTGGCCAGCAGTACGCCCCAGTCCGGATCACCGAGGTAGGCGACGGTGAGGGCCATCGGAAAGGACAGGACCACGGCGAGACTGAGGAACGCCCAGGCGGCGAGGTACTTTCCGATCACGGCGTCGAGGGTCGTGACCGGCAGCGTGAACAGCAGCTCGATCGTGCCGGAGCGCTTTTCCTCGGACCATAGCCGCATGCCGGCGGCGGGGATCAGGAACAGGAAGAGCCACGGATAAAAGTTGAACAGACTCTCGAGGCTCGCGGTGCCGCCGCGGAAGAAGCCGCCGACGAAGAAGGCGAGGATGACGCTCGCGACGAGGAAGACCGCGAGGAAGACGTAGCCCACGGGCGAGCGGAAGTAGCCGAGGAACTCGCGTTTGAAGAGAGGGACGATCGATCGCATCGGGAAGAAGGGGGCGGGACAGGCGAGGGAGGCGGGAGGAGGCGGAAGGACGGAGGCGCGGGGAGGGCGGGCGCTGGAAACGCGGAAGACGACGGCGCGCAGTCAGATCAGACGTCGCTGTGCGTGAGGCTGCGGAAGATCACATCGAGCCGAGCGCCCGGTTGGCGGGCCTGCAGCTGAGCCGGGGTTTCGTCGACGACGACCCGGCCCTGCGAGATGATGATGACCCGGGTGCAGATCGCCTCGACCTCTTCGAGGATGTGGGTCGACAGGATGACGGCCTTTTCGGCGGCCATCGACTTGATGAGCGAACGGACCTCGTTCTTTTGGTTGGGATCGAGGCCATCGGTGGGCTCGTCGAGCACCAGCACCGGCGGATTGTGCAGCAAGGCTTGGGCGAAGCCCACGCGCTGCTTGTAGCCCTTGGAGAGCGTCTCGATGCTCTGGCGGCGGACCGGATCGAGGTGGGTGAGGGAGATCGCGCGATCGACCTGGGCAGTGCGTTCCGCGGCGGAGCGGAAGCCCCGGGCCTCGGCGATGAAGCCGAGGAATTCCTGCACGGTCATCTCGCCGTAGGCTGGTGCGCTCTCCGGGAGGTAACCGATGCGGCGCTTCACCGCCACCGGGTCTTGCGTCACGTCGTGTCCATCGACGAGCGCGGTACCGGCGGTGGGCCGCAGGAATCCCGTGATCATCTTCATGGTCGTCGACTTGCCGGCGCCATTGGGCCCGAGGAAGCCGAGGATGTCGCCGCGGTTGACCGTGAATGAGACGCCATCGACGGCCCGCTTGGCGCCGTAGGTTTTGACCAGACCTTTGACTTCAATCATGGGGAAGGGGAATCGGGGGGAGAGACGGGAGCACCGGCTGAGCGGAGCGAGAACTGTATCCCGCAGATGGGTTTCCGCTAGCTGGGGGAAAGGTTCCGTAAATTTCCGAATGCGGATTTTTCAAGTGAAATCACGTGCATCCGGACAGGCGACGGGGGGGCGGGCTTAGGCCGGGGTGGGGGCGGGTGCGCTGCGATCCTTTTCCGTCCGAAGGCGAAGCTGACCGCAGGCGGCGTCGATGTCATGACCCTTCTCGCGGCGGAGCGTCACCGGAATTCGCGCGGCGCGAAGGACATCCGCAAACCGCTCCTGGCGGGCGATGCTGGGACGCTTCCATTCCAGTCCTTCGACGCGGTTGTAGGGGATAAGGTTCACGTGCGCGTGCAGGTCGCGGGCGATGTCGCGCAAGTGCTCGGCCTGGTCGAGAGCGTCGTTGATGTCCTCGATGAGAATGAACTCGAGCGTGACCATGCGACCGTGTCGCTCGGAGAACGTGCGGATGGCGGGGAGCAACTTGGCCAACGGGTAAGCCTTGTTGACCGGCATGATTTTCTCGCGGACCTCGTCGGTGGCGCCGTGGAGGGAGATGGCGAGGCGGAAGCCGAGCGGCTCGTCGGCCAGCTTCAGGATCTTTGGCACGAGCCCGCTGGTGGACACCGTGATGCGCCGGGCTCCGAAGCCGAGACCCCATTCGGCGTTGAGGATGGTGAGCGCGCGAATGAGGGCGTCGTAATTGGCGAGTGGCTCGCCCATGCCCATGACAACGATGTTGTCGAACGACGCCAGTTCGCGGTCGGCGCGCGCGGTGAGCGGGTCCTCGCGGTAGCAGACATGGAGGAGCTGGGCGACGATCTCCCCGGCGGAGAGGTCGCGCTTGAGCCCGGCGAGGCCGGAGGCGCAGAACGCGCAGGCCATGGCGCAGCCCACCTGCGTGGAAATGCAGATTGTCTTGCGGGAGTGTTCCAGCCCCACGCCCTCCTGGGGGGCGCGGATGATGACCGTCTCGATCAGTGACTGATCGCGGAGCTCCAGCAGCAGCTTGTCGGTGACGTCCGTGGACTGTTTCCCATAGAGTAGGGATGCGGGCAACAGATCGAAGGTCTGGGCCAGCCAGCCGCGGAGGTCCTTGGACAGATTGGTCATCTCGTCCCAGGAGCGCGCGCGCTTCTTATAGACCCAGTCGAGGATCTGGCGGGCGCGAAACGGGGGCTCGCCGCGCTCGCGCAGACGCTCGCTGAGGGACTCGAGGGTCTCTCCGGTGAGCGGGGGGAGGGTGGGAACGAACCGCATGGGATCGCCAGTATCGCTGAGAGATGCCCCCGCGTCTAGAGCCAACCCAGGGCGAGGGCGGGGTGAGCGGATCGGGTCGGAGCGGGCATTCCGTGGCGAGAGGGATTGACCTCGGGGGGTGAATGAAGCGGTTTGGAGGGGTAGGCCCGCGGATGTCGCTGCTCCACCGTCACCTCTTCTTCAGTGTCCTGATCGCCTGTGCGGGCGCGGTGGGCCTGTTTGGCTTTGTCCTTGTGCTGGGCAACGCGTTGAAGGACCTGCTGCCCCTCGTCTTGAGTGGACAGTTGGAGGCGGAGACGGCGCTGACGCTTCTCGCGCTGCTGGGCCCTTTCGTGGCGGCTTATGCGCTGCCGATGGGGATCTTGACGGGCGTGTTGTTGGTGCTCGGTCGGATGTCCGCCCAGCAGGAGATCACCGCGATGCGGGCGGCGGGATTGAGCCTTTTCTACGTGGCCCGGCCGATTCTCGTTCTCGGCGCATTGGCGGCGGCGCTCTCCGCGGCCGTGAACTACGAGTACATGCCGCGCGCCCGGGCGCTCTACAAAGAGACGCTGGCCAAGGCGGTGCAGCGTAACCCGTTGAGCTTCATCGTCCCGAAGACCTTCATCCGCGACTTCCCGGGGGTCGTCCTGTACGTGGGCGAAAAGAAGGGCAATGAACTCCGCGACGTCTGGATGTGGGAGTTGGACCGTGAGAGCCGGGTGAAGCGCTCGGGTCGGGCGGCGGCGGGAGTGGTGGAATACCGCGAGGATGATGGATTGCTCGTACTGCGCCTGCGGCGGGTGAACATTGAGGCCCGCAAGTCGGATCGACCGGAGGATTTCTCGGTCCCGGTGGCGCCCCTCTTTGCGGAGGAATTTCCGATCGAGCTGCACCTTGAGACACTGTTCGGTCGCCGGAACGTCCAGAAGAAACTGGCGTGGATGACGCTCGCGGAGCTGCGGGCCGAAGAGGCTCGGCTGGCGGAGGCGGCCGCGGCGCCCGGGGCGAACCCGGTGGAATCGCGGAAGAGTCAGATGAAGGTGGCCTTCGCGATGAGCGAGAAAGGGTCGACTGCACTCGCCGTCTTTGCCTTCGCCTTCCTTGCGGTGCCATTGGGCATCAAGGTCTCGCGCAAGGAGACCTCCGCGAACCTCGGCGTCGCGCTGGTGCTTGTGATGGGCTACTACTTCCTCAGCGTGTGCGTGGGCTGGCTCGAAGGCCGGCCGGAATGGCGGCCGGACCTCCTGCTCTGGCTCCCGGCGCTGCTGTTCCTGAGCTTGGCCGGGTGGCTCTTCAGCCGCCTCGGCCGGGTCTGATCAGCCTGCGAGGGCGCGGTTGAGGGCGCTGACGATCGCCTTGATCGATGCCAGCTCGATGTTCGTATCGATGCCGGCTCCAAAGAAGGCGTGCCCAGAGGCGGCCTTGATTTGGATGTAGCTCACCGCGCGCGCCTGCGCTCCGCTGCCCAGGGAATGCTCGGAATAGCTGAGCAGCTCGAAGGGAGGAAGACCCGCCTCGCGCAAGGCATGGACGAAGGCATCGATCGGGCCATTGCCCGCGCCGGAGACCACGTGGGAACGCCCGTGGACGGTGAGCTCGGCCTGGCACGTGACCGTGCTGCCGCGCTCAATCGTCCGGAACTCCCCGAGCGCGACCGGCGAGGTCCGCTCGATGTAGTCGCGGACGAAGGCATCGTGAATCTCCTGCGGCGTGAGCTCGCGGCCGGTGGCGTCGGCGAGCTCATTGATCGTGCGGCCGATCTCCTTGTGCATGAGCTTCGGCAGCTGATAGCCGAACTCCTGCTCCAGCACGTAGGCGACGCCGCCCTTGCCCGACTGGGAGTTGATGCGGATGATCGCCTTGTAATTGCGCCCGATGTCGGCGGGGTCGATGGGAATGTAGAGCACATCCCACGGCGCGTCCGGCACCTGCTGGCCCCACGATTTCTTGATCGCATCCTGATGGGAGCCGGAGAACGCCGTGAACACCAAGTCGCCGGCGTACGGATGGCGCGGGTGCACCTCCATGCGCGTGGTGCGCTCGTACACCTCGCGGATCCGCGGCAGGTCGCTGAAATCGAGGCCCGGATGGATCCCCTGCGTGTACAGGTTCAGGGCCAGCGTCACGAGGTCCAGATTCCCGGTGCGCTCGCCGTTGCCGAAGAGCGTACCCTCGACGCGGTCGGCGCCAGCCAGCAGGGCCAGTTCGCTCGCCGCGACCCCCGTGCCGCGGTCGTTGTGTGTGTGCAGCGAGACAAGCGTCAGATGGCGCCGCGTGAGGTGCGTGCACATCCACTCGATCTGGTCGGCATGGACGTTGGGGCTGGCGTACTCGACGGTGGCGGGGAGATTCAGGATGATCTTGGAGTCGGGCGTGGGCCCCCAGGCGTCGGTCACGGCCTCGCAAATCTCCAGGGCGAAATCGAGCTCGGTGCTGGTGAAGCTCTCCGGGGAGTATTCCAGGCGGAGGTCGGTGCCGGCGTCGATCAGGGCTTGGCCGTGCTGCTTGAGCCAGCCGATCCCGCGCGTGGCGATGCGGATGATGTCCTCGCGGCTGGCGTTGAACACGTACTTCCGCTGCGCCGGTGACGTGGAATTGTAGAGGTGGAAGATGACCCGGCGGGCGCCGCGCAGCGCCTCGAGAGAACGCACGATCAGGTCCTCGCGGCACTGGCAGAGAATCTGGAGCGTCACGTCCTCCGGGATGCGCTTCTCCTCGATCAGCCGCCGGCAGAAATCGAACTCGATCTGGGAGGCGGAGGGAAAGCCCACCTCGATCTCCTTGAAGCCGATGCCGACCAGCAGCTCGAACATCTCGAGCTTTTCCTCGACGCTCATCGGTTGGGCGAGGGCCTGATTGCCATCGCGAAGGTCGACGCTGCACCACCGGGGAGGTTGGGACAGGACCCGATTGGGCCACTGCCGCTGTGGCAGGGCGACGACCGGGAGCGGACGATACTTGGTGACGGGAGCGGACTGCATGGACGGGAAAGGGACGAAGGCTAGCGGGGAGTGAAACGACGAAGCAGGAGCGAAGACGAAGCGAGGGGAACGCGGGCGGCGCCGGGCGACGGGGCTCCGGGGCGACGGGCGGAAACGGGCGGGCGGACATGACGCACGATCGGGCCCTCACGGGGCTCGCGGGACCGTGCGTCTAGGTAAGTCGAAGCGCCTGCCGGAAGTATCGCATCCAGACTTCCCTTATCGGCCGCGGGAGCGCTGAAGTCAAGTGGCTCCTCTGTCCCCAAGGTCGGCTCTCTCATCGCAAAGGTCTCGATAAAAAGGACTTATTGATCAGGCGAACGGTGATTGGCGTGGAATGGCTGTAACCGCGGAGTGGGGAGCGTCGTCTTGCCCTCGGTGCTCTTCAACCGTTCCATCGCAGCATGTCTGAACCCGCCGACTCCGACTTCGATGTGTCGGGTTGCTTGGTCCGGGTCCGCGCGGGGGATCAGCGGGCGGCCCGGGAGTTGGTGGAGCATTTGTATCCTTTGGTGCTGCGCATCATTCGCGGGCACTTGCCCCGACGGGTGGCGGAGGAAGATTTGGCGCAGGAGGTCTTCTTGAAGATGTTCACGCGCATGGATCAGTTCCAAGGGGCGGTGCCCTTCACGCACTGGGTCTCGCGGATTGCGTTGACCACCTGCATCGATCACCTGCGGCAGCAGCAGCGGCGGCCGGAGTTCCGGTGGGCGGACCTTTCGGAGAAGGAAGCGGACGTACTGGACGCGGTGTTGGCAAACGAGCGGGAGGCGACGCCGGACGATGCGGTGGCGGCGCGGGAGCTCGTGCAGCGCCTGCTGTCGGAGCTGAAGCCGGAGGATCAGCTGGTGATCCGCCTGTTGGATTTGGAACAGAAGACGATTGCGGAGATTGCCACCCAGACGGGCTGGAACGCGTCGCTGATCAAGGTTCGGGCTTTTCGGGCCCGGCGGAAACTGCAGAAGTTATTCAAGCAGCTGGAAAAGTCGGAACGTCGATGAACAAGCACACTCCTCAGGAATCATGGCAGCGGTTGGTGGCGTTGGCGCGGCGCGCCCCGGAGACGCCGTCGGAGCGAGGCTGGGAGGCCCCGCCCGGCTTTGCCACGCGCGTGGCGGCGTTGGCGCACGGAGCGCCGGAGCGGGAGCGCGGGCTCGGCTCCGCGCTGGAGGCCTTTGCGCTTCGCGCGCTCGGAGCGGCATCGCTGCTCGCCGTGGGCACGGTGCTCGCCACGGCCAACCCCGTGCTGCAGTCGCTGCACGACGAGATCGCGGTGGTCGAAGCGGATGTGGTGACGGATCTGACGGAGTGATGATGACCCTCTGACCATGAAGCTCTCTTGGAAAGTCCTGTTGGTTTTTCTCGGCGTCTTTCTCGCGGGCGCAGTCGTGGGAGGCTTTGCGTCGCTACGCTTCGCGCGGAGTTTCGTGCAGACGCGCAGTGTCTCGGGCGATCAGTTTGCCGCGTCCAATCTCAAGCGCCTGCAGGAACGCCTCCAGCTCACGCCGGAGCAGGCGGCGAAGATCGAGCGTATCGTGACGGCGAGCGGCGAGGAGTTGAAGCGCTTGCGGCAGGACACCGCCCGCGTGTTTCGTCAGATGGACGCGAAGATCGAGGCGGAGCTGGATCCGCAGCAGAAGGCCGCGTTTGCGGAAATGCGCCGTCGTTGGCGCGAGCGATCGGGCAACCGGCCTGGCTCGCCTCGCGGTGATGGCGAGCGTCCGCCGCCTCCGGGTGCGGGTGCGGACCGCCCGCCGCCGCGCACTCCCTGAGTCGCGACAAGAAACCAGTTGCGCTACCGGGCGGGCTGGTCACCGTTGGTCTTGGCCAGGCGCCATGCATGGGCAGGCGCGTGAACCCCGCCAGGACCGGAAGGTAGCAACGGTAACGACGACCTCCTAGTGCCGTGGAGTGCCTGGCCACCTTTTTTCCCGGATGGGTCCGGGGTAAGCGCATCGGTCGATTCGCTCTGCGGTGCCAGCATCGAGGATGCCCTTGGAGCCTCGATTGGCGTCGGGGCTTGAGTCACCCGGCAGCCAGAGCAGCGTGAGACCCGTGACGACGTTTCTGATGCCTCGCCGCGTCGGGCTTCTCGCCCTGACGATCGCCCTGTGGGTCTGCGCCGTGGCTTCGCTGAGAGCGGAGGCCGGCACCTATTTCCCGCCGAAGGGCGAATGGGCCCGGCGGACTCCGGCCGAGCTGGGGATGGATCCGGTCCGGCTCGCTGAGGCGATTGCCTTCGCGCAGAGCCGCGAATCCACACGCGAATTCGATTTCTCCGATCAGGAGCGCATTTTCGGCGCTCTGCTCGGCTCGGTGCCGACCCGGCGCGCCGCCACGAATGGCGTGGTCATCTACAAGGGCTACGTCGTGGCGGAGTTCGGCGATACGACGGCGGTGGACCCAACGTATTCGGTGGCGAAGAGCATGATTGCGACGGTGGCCGGCGTCGGGGTGCGCGACGGGCTCTTGGCTGAGGAGGACCGCGTGGGCGCGTCGGTCCGCGATGGCGGTTACGATTCACCCCAGAACCGTGAGGTGACGTGGCGGATGCATCTGCAGCAGGAGAGCGAGTGGGAGGGTGAGATGTTCGGCAAGAAGCACGACTTCGTCGGACGCGAGGCCTTCGGTCAGGGCGCCCGGCCCCCGCGTGCGCTGCAGCGCCCTGGCTCCTTCTACGAGTACAACGACGTGCGCATGAACCGCCTTGGACTCTCGCTGCTGCGAGTGTTCCGCAAGCCGGTGCCCGACGTGTTTGCCGACGAGATCATGACACCGATCGGGGCTTCGACGGACTGGAAGTGGGTGCCCTACCACAATAGCTACGTCGTTCAAGACGGTCGGCGCATGGCCTCGATCAGCGGCGGGACCCGCTGGGGCGGTGGCGTCTGGATTCACACGTGGGACCTCGCCCGCTTCGGCTACCTGTGGTTGCGCGGAGGGCGATGGAACGACCGTCCCTTGCTGCCGCCCGCCTTTGTGAAGGCGGCCCTTTCACCGAGTACGCACGGCCCCGACTACGGCTATCTCTGGTGGCTGAACACGCAGGGGAAGAACTACCCCGGCCTGCCGACGACGGTCTTCGGCGCGCGCGGCGCCGGCAGCAACACGATCACGATTTCGCCCGAGCATGACCTCGTTGTCGTGTGGCGCTGGCACCGCGGCAACGAAGCTGAGTTTGTCCAGCGCGTGATCGCGGCGATTCCGCGCTGAGTCTCCCGGCGGCTTGGTCGGGCTGACGATTTGGCGGGTGGCGAGGGCGGCGAAAATGAAACGGGCCGCGATGGAAATCGCGGCCCGGGCTGCCTCGGAGAGGCGGGAGTTGCAGGCCGCGCGTGCGGCGTGGGCGACGTCGGTTCGTGGAGCGCAGCTCCCTGAGAAGACTTCAGGTCAGCGTCACACCCTTCGCCTTGGCGGCGCGCAGGAGGGCGTCGGCCATGTCGGAGGGCGTGGCGGCCACTTCGATGCCGCACTCGCGGAAGACGGCGATCTTGGCGGCCGCCGTGTCCTCGGCGCCGCCGACGATCGCGCCGGCGTGGCCCATGCGACGGCCCGCCGGAGCGGTGGCGCCGGCGATGAAGCCGGCGACCGGCTTACTCACGTTCGCCTTGATCCAGCGCGCGGCCTCGACCTCGGCATTGCCGCCGATCTCACCGATGAGGATGATGCCGTGCGTGTCCGGATCATCGTTGAACATCCGGATCACATCGAGGTGCGACGTACCGTTGACCGGGTCGCCGCCGATGCCCACGCAGGTGGATTGGCCGATGTTCTTCGACGTGAGCTGGTAAACCGCCTCGTAGGTGAGGGTGCCTGAGCGGGAGACCACGCCGACGTGGCCTTTCTTGTGAATGTAGCCCGGAGCGATGCCGATGCGGCAGCCCCCGTGGCTTTGCGGACCGGAACCCGGCGTGACGACCCCGGGGCAGTTCGGGCCGATCAGGCGCGTCTTGCGGCCGGCGATCGCGCGCTTCACGCGCACCATGTCGCGCACCGGGATACCTTCGGTGATGGCGACCACGAGATCCAAGCCGGCATCGACGCCCTCGAGGATTGCGTCGGCAGCGAAGGGAGGCGGCACGAACACCACGGAGACCGTGGCGCCGGTGGCGGCGACGGCTTCGTGGACGGAGTTGAAGATCGGAACCTTGTGCTCCTTGTGCTCGAAGAACTGTCCGCCCTTGCCGGGCGTCACGCCGCCGGCGACGCGTGTACCGTAGTCGAGCGAAAGCTTGGCATGGCGACCCCCGAAGTCGCCGGTGATGCCTTGGACAAGGATCTTGGTGTCGGGCTGGATGAGAATGGACATGGAGGCGAGAGGATGAGGAGGACGTGCGGGGCGCTCAGGCGACGAGCTGGACGATCTTGCGGGCGGCGTCGGCCATGGTGTCGCCGCTGACGATGGGCAAGCCACTGGAGGCGAGCGTGGCCTTGCCGGCGGTGACGTTGTTGCCCTCGAGTCGGACGACGAGTGGGAGCTTCAGCCCGACCTCGCGTACGGCTTCGATGATGCCGGTGGCGATCACGTTGCAGTCCATGATGCCGCCGAAGATATTGACGAAGATCCCCTTCACGTTGGCGTCGCCGAGGATGATCTTGAACGCGGCCACGACCTGATCCTTGGTCGCGCCGCCGCCGACATCGAGGAAGTTGGCCGGGCTGCCGCCGAAGTGCTTGATGATGTCCATCGTGCTCATGGCGAGACCGGCGCCGTTGACCAGACACGCGATGTTTCCGTCGAGCGCGATGTAGGACAGGCTGAACTTGGAGGCCTCGATCTCCTTCGGATCCTCCTCATTGAGATCGCGCAGCGCGGTGATCTCGGGGTGGCGGTAAAGTGCGTTGGAATCGAAGGACACCTTGGCGTCGAGGGCGAGGACCTCGCCGGTGGGCGTGGTGATGAGCGGGTTGATCTCGACCATCGAGGCGTCGGTCTCCCAGAACATCGTGTAGAGATTGCGGATGAGCTTGGCGGCGCCCTTGGCCTCCGCGCCGGTGAGGCCGAGGCCGGCGATGAGCTGGCGGACCTGGAAGTCGGCGAGCCCGTAGGCCGGGTCGACGAAGACCTTGAAGATCTTCTCGGGCGTCTCGTGGGCGACCTTCTCGATTTCGACGCCGCCCTCGGTGGACGCGACGATCACGGGGCGCGACGTGGCGCGGTCGAGCAGGATGGCGAGGTAGTACTCCTTCTTGATGTCGCTCGCGACGGTGAAGTAGACGGTTTGGACCTTGCGGCCGGCGGGGCCGGTCTGGAGCGTGACCAGCGTGTTGTTGAGCATGCGGCCCGCGATTTCCTTCGCGTCGGCCTTGGTCTTGCAGAACTTCACGCCGCCCTTGAACCCGTCGGTGAACGTGCCCTTGCCGCGTCCACCGGCGTGGATCTGGGACTTCACCATGGTGGGTCCCTCGGGGAGTTGCGCCAGGGCCGTGTCGAAGTCGGAAGCGGCCTTGGCCGCTACACCCTTCGGAACCGGTACACCGAACGTCTCGAAGAGCGCCTTCGCCTGATACTCGTGAATGTTCATGGAAAACCAGAACGTGCCGAAACCCCCTCGCGAAGACACGTCAAAAGTGCGCCTGAAGCACGCCAGTCGGGATTGCCATTCCAGCTAGCAGGTGGCTTGATGGGTCCATGCAATCGCATGAGGTGCTCCGGGAGGTGCTGAAGAAGACCAGCGCGAAGCAGATCGCGGCTGAGATGGGGCTTTCACTTTCCCTGATCTACAAGTGGGCCGAGCCACCCAGTGACGCCACCGGCAGCGGCGCCCACAATCCGCTCGACCGCGTCGATCAGCTGCTCGCGATCACCAAGGATGCCCGAATCGCGCAGTGGGTTTGCGAGAGGGCGGGTGGTTTCTTCATCACGAATCCCCAGACGCCGACGCCGCACACGTATTCACTCATCCCGACCACCAACGCGATCGTGCAGGAGTTTGCGGACATGCTGGCGGTCATTGCCACGGCGGCGGCCGATAACTCGGTGACGAAGGACGAGGCGCGACAGATCCGCCGTCGTTGGGAAGACCTGAAGAGCGTGACGGAGGGATTCCTCCGCGCGGCGGAGGACGGTAATTTCGCGGCGGCCCGCGAGGCGCTGCCGGTGAAGCCGAAGGCCTAAGTCCGGCGCTCGGCGGGTCGCGGGCCCGCAGATCGGGCGGACGCGCTGCAGACGCCGGATCCGCGCTGCAGACTCAGTTCCCCTTGGCGAGCAGCGCCTTCATGAGAAAGGCGGTCTGCAGCGAATGGATTTCCGCGAGGCCGGCGCGGGCGAGATCGAGCAGGGACACGAATTGGTCGTGCGAGAAGGTCGCCTCCTCTCCGGCTCCCTGCACCTCCACGAAGCGTCCCTGCCCCGTCATCACCACGTTGCAGTCCACCTCGGCGTCGCGGTCCTCGACGTACGGAAGGTCCAGCAGTTCGCGTCCGCCGAGGATGCCGACGCTGACGGCGGCGACGGAGTCGGAGAGCGGATTCTCGCTGAGTTTCTGCGCGTCGATCAGCCGCTGGACGGCGAGGCGGCAGGCGAGGTAGGCGCCGGTGATGGACGCGGTGCGCGTGCCGCCGTCGGCCTGGAGGACATCGCAATCGACCCAGAGGGTATTTGCACCGAGCTTCTCAAGGTCGATGACGGCGCGCAGCGAGCGGCCGATGAGGCGTTGGATCTCGACGGTCCGCCCGTCCACCTTGCCGCGGCTGGAGTCGCGCGTCTTGCGCTCATGCGTCGCGTACGGAAGCATGGAATACTCGGCGGTGAGCCAGCCGCCCTTCACGCCCTGCTGCTTCATCCAGGAAGGCACGCCGGCCTCGATGGTGGCGGCGCAGATCACGCGGGTGGAGCCGAAGGACACGAGCACCGAGCCCGTGGCGTGCGGAGCGATGCCAGCCTCGAAGGTGATGGAGCGGAGCTGATTGGGCCTGCGGCCGTCCGCGCGGGTGGGAAGGGTCATGAGGGAAAGGAAGGTGCCGGCTTACGTTTCGGCCGAAGGCTCGTCGGCGGGCTCGCTGGCGCGGACATTCACCTTCTTGGCGGGCGCGGGAGCGGCGTTCATGAACGCGATCAGCCGATCGTTGAAGTCCTTGGCCGGATCGTGCCCCATGCGCTTCAGCGCCTGAGTGAGTGCCGCGACCTCGACGAGGCGGGCGATGTCGCGGCCCGGGCGCACGTAGATCTCGATGTGCGGCACCTTGAGTCCGAGGACCTCGTAATGGTTCTCCTCCAAGCCCGTGCGCTCCTCGATCACGTCGGGATGCCATTCGTGCAGGGAGACCACCATGTCGATCCGCTTCTCGAGGCGGATGGACTTCACGCCGAACATCTCTGCGACATTGATGATGCCGATCCCGCGGCACTCCATGTAGCCCCGGTTGAGCGGGCGGCTCGAGGCCATGAGTTCGCGCTCGTCGAGCAGCCGGATCACGGTGAGGTCGTCGGCGACGAGCGAATGGCCGCGCTCGATCAGGGCCAGCGCGCACTCGCTTTTGCCGACGCCGGATTGGCCGCGGAGCATCACGCCGACGCCGCGGATGTCGAGGGTGGTGGCGTGCTCGGTGCCGGACGGGGCGAACTCATTGTCGATGCAGAGCGTACCGAGGTTCACCCAGTTCATGGTGATCATCGGAGTCTTGAAGAGCGGCAGGTTCTTTTCCTGCGCGACCTCCAGCATGGCACGCGTGGGATTGTAGTTGCGCGTGAGCACGACGCAGGGGATCTGGCGCTCGGCCATTTCCGTGAAGATCTCCTTCTGCCGCTGCTGGCTGAGCGTCTTGAGGTACGTCATCTCGGCGGCACCGAGGACCTGGATGCGCTTGTTGGCGAAGTAGCGGAAGAAGCCGGTGAGCGCGAGGGCGGGCCGGTTGATCGACCCCTCGCGGATGAGGCGGTGGAGGCCGCGGTCCCCCGTGAGCAACTCGAGGCGAAGCTTCTCGCGGTAGGTCTCGAAGAAGTGCGAGACGGAAATGCCGTGGATCGCTTTGGGCATGGGGTGGGATGGGGGGCGAAGGAAGCGAAGCGGACCGATCGGGAGGCGGCGGCGGCGCGCGGGAGCGGGAGCGGAAGTCGGGTGCGGGGCGGAAGTCGGGAGCGTGCGGCGCCACCCGCGCCTCAGAGGTTGAAATCCTTCCCGAGGTAGAACTCGCGCGCCTGAAGATCGTGAATCAGGAAGTCGGCCGTCCCCTCGGTGAGCACGCGACCTTGGTGGATCAGATAAGCGCGGTCCACGATGCGCAGGGTCTCGCGGACATTGTGGTCGGTGATCAGCACGCCGATGCCCTGTGACTTGAGGGTGCGGATGATCTTCTGAACCTCGGCGACCGAGATGGGATCGATGGCCGCGAAGGGCTCATCCATCAGCAGGAACTTCGGACGCGTCACGAGCGCCCGCGCGATTTCGAGGCGGCGCCGCTCGCCGCCGGAGAGCGTGTAGGCCTTCTGCCGCGCGACGTGGAGCAGATTGAGTTCGGTAAGGTGGCGTTCGACGCAGGAGGAGCGGTCCCGCCGCGGGATCCCAATGGCCTCGGCGATCGCGAGAATGTTCTCCTCCACCGACAGCTTGCGAAACACCGACGCCTCCTGCGGCAGGTAACCCAGACCAAGGCGCGCACGTTGGTGCATCCCGAGCCGCGTGAGATCGCGCTCGCCGAGGGCCACGCGGCCCGCGGTCGCCGGGACCAGACCCACGATCATGTAGAACGTCGTGGTCTTGCCGGCGCCATTCGGACCGAGCAGACCGACGACTTCGCCAGCACTCACATGGACGTTCACCCCGTTCACCACGGTGCGCGCGCCGTAGACCTTGACCAGGCCTTCGGTGCGGATCTCCGTCGGGGAAGAGGCGGTGGGGGAACTCACGCGATGCGGGGGTTGGAAAGATTAAGGACCAGGAGTGGTGGGTGGAGCCGGCGAGGCCGTCGCCTCCGTTCCCGGCTTGGGCGCGGGAGGAGCCTCCTTGCGGTCGAAACCGAGATCGATGATCGGCGGGCCTTGGAACACGCTGTTCTCGACGATGACGCGCCGTTGGCCACGGAGGAGGATGATGCGCGTCCCCCGCTCGGTGTAGGGACCCGAGTGGTCGATCACGACCGGGGATTCGGTCAGGATGATCTTCTCTTCCAGCGGCAGCACCTCGGCGCGCCCACAGGTCACCTCGCGGTCACCCTGCACGATGCGGACGCGGCCGGTGGCCACGAGGCTCTTGAACTGGTCGAGCTTCGCCACCGTGTCGGTGGTGTTTCCGATGCGGCTGGCAACGACCTCAAGATGATCGCAGGTCAGGCGCAGGTTTGTCCCGGTCACCACGACGTTCTGGTCGAAGACGGCGATCGTCTCCTTGTCGGTGCTGCGCATTTCCAGCGAGCGGCTCTCGATCACCGTGGGCTGCGCGGGGGTGTTGGCGGCCGCGGCGGCCGGGGCAGTGGTTCCGGCAGGTGGCGTGCTGGCGCGGACGCCTGGCGGAAGACTGGCGAGCAAGCAGGCGAAGGTGGCGGCAACGAGAGGAGAAAGGAGCGGGCGGTTCATCGCAGGAGGTTGCGGATCTCGGTTTGGAAGACGACACGCGCGCCGGCCCGAATCAGGATGCGCTTGGCATCATGCTCGTAGCGCCAGTCGGTGCCGATGAGCTCGAAGGTGTCGTTGACCACGCGGACTGATTCCTCGCCGAAGACCACGCGCTCGTCGAGCCGGACCGTCGCGGCCGGGCTGACAAAGACCGTCTCCACGCGCGCATCCGCATCGCCCGAAAAGACGGTGAGCGTCATGTCACGCAGCCGGGCCTCAGTCTTGCTCGCAACGATCGCCTCGCGACCGCGGACGAGCATGGTCCGGAACCCCTGTTCATTGAATGACGGCAGCGAAAAGTTCAGGATGGGCGCGTTGGCCTGCACCTGCGGTCCGGCGGCCTGGAGGGGCGCGGTGGCGAGAAGGGCGCAACCCAGCACGAGGCGAGCGAGCGAGTTCATGGCTGGCTGGGGCGAATGCTGACGTGGGCGAGGATGAGGTCGCAGACCTCACGTACCGCACCCGCGCCGGCTGGACGTCGGGTGATGTGATCGGCTGCGCGCAGGGCGGCTGGCATGGCGGTGGGCACGGTGGCGCCGACACCCGCCCACGCGATCGCCGGCGCGTCGATGTCATCATCCCCCATGTAACAGCACTCTGCCGCGGACAATCCCAAGCGCTGCGCGAGCTCCGCGAGGGCTTCGCGCTTGTCGGATCGGCCTTGGATGACGTGCGGAATTCGGAGTTCCTCAGCGCGACGCGCGGTGGCGCCGGAGGGACGTCCGCTGATCCACGCCACGGTGAGACCTGCCTTCAGCAGGCGGGCCATCCCCATGCCATCGAGGACCGAGAATCCCTTGGTCTCCGAACCATCCGACGACACGTAGATGGTACCGTCCGTGAGAATGCCGTCCACGTCCAGCGCCAGCAGGCGAACCCGCGCCCAAGCCCGGGACGAAACGGGCTTGGCTCGGCAGGAACGACGTGAGGACGGCGACGACGAGGCCATGATCGAGTGGGGGATGGAGTTAGCCCATCCAGTCGGCGATGCGGGCGATGACGCGGTCGCGACTGGGGCGGAACTCCGCTTCCAGTTCCGGCGCAAACGGCACCGGAACGTCGAGCGCGGCAATCCGCAGCGGGGGAGCCTCGAGATCGAAGAAGAGCGTCTCGGTCAGGCGCGAGACCAGCTCGGCGCCGAATCCATGGTTGCTGCGACCCTCGTGCAGGACGATCAGCCGGTGCGTGCGCCGGACGGAATCGGCGATGGCCTCGAGCCGCAGCGGGGAAAGGGCGCGGAGATCCCAGACCTCGAGGGAGCGTTCGTATTCGGTGCGGAAGTAATCGGCGACCTCGAGTGCGGTCAGGGTCATTTCCCCGTACGTCACCACCGTAGCGTAGTCGCCGGCAGCCAGGCATTGCGGCTGCCAGACCTCGCGAAAGGCAGGATTCCAACGGACCGTCTGCTTCCGACGCCGGTAGAGCCCCTTGTGTTCGAACAGGAGCACCGGATTGTCGTCCTCGTAGGCGGCGAGCATCGCATCGAATGCATCCTGAGGGGTAGACGGGTAAAGGGCCTTGAGGCCCGGCATGCTGAGGAAGAGCGATTCCAGTTCTTGAGAGTGGAACGACCCGAACGTCAGGCCACCTCCGCAGGGCAACCGGAGGACCAGAGGGACCCGGGCGCCGGAGCGGAAGTGATAGGTGGCAGCGTTGAGCGTGATCTGGGTGGTGGCCTCGGTGGCGAAGTCGGCGAACTGGAACTCCTCGATCGGACGGACTCCCCCGAGGGCCAAGCCGATCGCGTAGCCCGTGGAGGCGCTTTCCGCGAGCGGGGTGTTGAGCACCCGGCTGCGGCCGAAGTCGCGCAGCAGCCCGTCGGTGACCTTGAACGCGCCGCCGTAGGTGCCGATGTCCTGGCCGAGGACAATGGATTCGGGACGTTCGGTGAGGATCTTGCGGAGCGCGGCGTTCAGTGCCTGGGCCTGATTGATCGGCGTGCTGGCCGGGTCCTCCGGCTTCCACGATAGCGGTGCCGCATGGGGTGCGAACACATCGGCGACCAGTTGGGCCGCGCTGGCGGAAGGGCGGGCGGTTGCCAGGGCCTGCTGGATGCAGGATTCGATGTACGGGCGCAGCGCACCCTCGATCTCCGTGAGGCGATCGGCCAGCCCTCGTTGCTCCAGGGAGAGGCGGAAGCGCGGCAACGGATCGCGAGCCTGGATCGCCTCGTTTTCCGCCGGGCTCAGGTAATCGCAGGTGTCGTAGGCGGCGTGTCCGCGGAGCCGCGCGCAGTGGGCCTCGATCAGCATGGGGCGGGACGTCGCCCGGACCTTTTCGATGACGGCGCTGAGCTGGCGGGCGACCCCGGCGACATCGCCGGTGGTCGTGTCAATCCGCAGCCCCTCGATCCCGTAGCCTGCGGCACGCTGCCAGAGCTCCGTGCGACCGGAAAACTGTTCGTTCACCGGCGTCGAGTAGGCGTAGCCGTTGTTTTCGACGACGAAGACGATGGGCAGGGAGAGGACGGAGGCGAGGTTGAGGGACTCGTGGATGTCCCCGGTGGAAGACCCGCCGTCGCCGAAGAACGTGAAGCCGACGGCTGGGCGCCCGTGCCGTCGCTGGGCCTCGGTGAGACCGACCACGTTGGAGAGCATGGCGCCGAGATGACTGATCATCGGCAGCGAGCGGTTTTTGGGGTCGCCGTGGTGAACATTGCCCTCGCGGGCCTGAGTCGGGCTCTCGGCGTTGGCGCAATACTGGTTGAGATGATCGACGAGGTGGGAGCTCCAGACCAAGTGCCCGCCGAGGCCCCGATGGGTGAAGGAGATCACATCGATGTCCTTACGGGCGAGGAGCGTGAGAGGCGTGATGAGCGCCTCGTGTCCCTGGCCTCCGGTGACGGTGCCCTTGATCAACCCCTGTCGGAAGAGGTCGAGGATGCGATTATCGACGGTGCGCGCGTAGAACATCCATGCGTACAGCCGGAGAAGGGCCGGGACCGGGTCGCTGGCGGTGAGTTCCGCGGGATCGAGGTCGCGATCACGGAGGATCGCCGGAGCTTCTGGGAGAGCCATCGCCTGGAGGGTGGCGTGATGGGCTGGCGTGCGCAAGCGCGGGGCGAGGAACGGGACGGCGGAAAACGAAGCGGCCCCGGAGGTCGTCCGGGGCCGCGGGGGGAGAGGGTAGATTTCGAAGCAGCCCTTAGGGCGCCTTGGCGACCGCCGGCGGGGGCGGAAGCTGGGCGGCCGAGCTTTCCGTGGCGCGCTTGGCGACCATCGCGTGGATGCGCTGGATCTCGAGTTCGGCGTTGCGCTTGTCGATCCGGGCCAACTCGACCTTCTTGAGCAGCTCGAATGACTCGCGACCGGAGGTCTCCTTCTGCTTGCGAAGGGCGACCAGTTGCGCCTCGAGGTCAGCGACCTGCTTGGCGGAAGCCTCGGCTTGGGCCGTGTACTTCTTGGTGGCGTCAGCGATCTCCTGGCCTTGGGCATCCCACTTGGCGCGGCGATCGGCTTCCTTCTTGGCCGTCTCCTCCTCGCGCTTGCGGGTGCGTTCGTCGGCGTCGGCGCGGGCCTTGGCCTCGATGTCGTCCTTCTTGCGCTTTTCCTCAGCGATCTTGGCGGCGACTTCCTTCTTCTTCTGCGCCTCCTTGATCTGCTGTTCCTGGGCGAAGTTGAAGTAGTAGACGCCGAACAGCGCGCAAAGCACGAGGGGCGTGATGACGTAGAACTTGTTCATGTCGGCAGAGGGGGCGTGAGATCAGCTCTTGGATTTGGCAGCGGCAGCAGCGGCGGCGGCCGCGGCGGCTTCGGCGCGCGCTTTGTCAGCGGCGTCGATCTTGTCGATAACTTCGGCGAGACGCTTCACGTTGGACTCGGCCTGCTTGACGAACTGACGCAGGAAGGCCTCCTCCTCGCGATTGAGTTTCTTGGTGTCGTCGATCTTGGCGATGGCCTCGCGCTCGACGGTGATCTCCTTGGAGAGGCGATCGACCTGCTTGGCGAGCTTCTCTTGGTCGCGGTAGGCCTTGTCGCGGGCATCGATGGCATTCTGGCGGGCCTCCTTCTCTAGGCGGTCCTTCTCATCGCGCTCGATCTTCTCCTTCTTGCGCTGTTCCTGGAGACGGATGGCGTCCTCCACGGCAACGCGGCGAGCCTGCTGCTCTTCCTTGACCTTATCTTCCTTGGCCTTGCGGATCGCAACCTCCTTCGCCCTCTGTTTTTCGGCGTACTTCGTGGCGAAGTTCCAGTAGAAGCCTCCGAAGATGAGGAGGCTGATGAACGGGACGATGACGTAAGCTTTGTTCATGACGGGGGTCTTAGGCGGCGGGTGAGTTGGCGAGCGCTTCGCGCTCCTTGATGGCGTCTTCGATGGCCTTCTTCAGGCGTTCGGAATCCTTGCCGGCCTCTGGATACTTCAGAGCGGCGTTGATGGCCTCGAGGGCCTCGGAAAACTTCTTCAGCTCGAAGCAGATGTAGGCGAGGAACGTGTAGGCCTGCCAGGGCTTGTCCAGCTTGTGGGTGACGGACTGTCCCGCGAAGGAGTAGGAGTCTTCCAGCTTATCGAGCGAGTAGTAAATCTGCGCGATCGTGAGGTAGAGCGAACCCGAGTCAGGGAACTGCTTCGTTGCCTCCTTGAGCACGTCGATGGCGCGGACCTCACGACGCACCTGCTGGAGCGAAGCCGCGAGGAGTTCCCAGTTGCGCTGCTCGCTATCGATGGAACCGTCGCGCAATCCCTTCTCGAGCAGAGCGATCGCCTGATCGTACTGCTGCATGTTGAAGTAGATGCCGACCAAGTTGAAGTTGTCCTTCGGCGTGTTCATCGCCTCGTGGACTTGGGCGCGCTCGATGGTCAGGGCAGCGCGCAGGTCCTGTTGGAGATTGAGGTACGTCGAGGCCAACTGGGCCCAGTAAGTCTTGTTTTTCGGGGCGATCTTGACCAGCAGCTCGAGGATCTCAGCCGACCGGGCGGTTTGGTTCTGCTGCTGAAGGGTGGCGAGGAGAAGCACGTAGAACGTGTCCTTCGGACGCACGGTCATCTCCAGACCCTTCTCAACCTCTTCCTGCGATCGGCGGATCAGGGCCATGTCGACATTGTTGGGGTCGATCTGGGCCTGATTGTACAGGAGCGAGGCGAAGAACAGCTGAGCATCGGGATTCGGCTTGGTGTTCGCCTTGGACCACTGCTCGAGGTACTTCGCTGCCTTGCTATAGTTGCGCACCAGAGCGTCGCGCGACTTGGAGGTCACTGCCTCCTGGTAGAAGAGCTGGGCGAGGAAATAGCGGAGCTCCTGATTCACCTTCGGCTCGAAGTAGCCGTTGCGCTCGGAGACCAGAACGGCCGTCTCAAGCGGATCGATGGCCTTCGAGTAGTCGGCCTGGGTGAGGAGGATCTGCGCTTTGACTTGGGAGAGGACCGCGAGGTCGTAGCTCTCGGGCGCGGCGCCCTTGAGCAGACGATCGATGATCGCGACTGCCTCGGCGTAGTTCTTGGCGTCGGTGGCGGCGCGGATCTTGGCCAGATCCTCGGACACCTTCTCGCTGAGTTCCTTCTTCGGTGCAGCCTGCTGGCTCCATGCCGGAGCGAACGTGCACCCGAGGAGCGCGGCGAGGCTGAGAGCCGTCGCAGTGCGTCGGAACGGGAGGAAAAGAGAGGAGAAAGTCATGGAAGGGATCTTATTCCTCGGTGATGCTGAACACGATCGGCACCTGCATCTTCGTGTTGACGTTGCGGCCGCCCTTCTTGCCGGGGCGGAACTTCCACTTGGAAACAGCTTGGACGGCGGCGGCCTCGAACTCACGTTGCGTGGAACGGATGGCGTAGGCCTCGCGGACATCGCCGTTGGAATCGACGATGAAACCGACCAGCACATCGCCGGTGATGCCGGCGCGGCGCATTTCAAACGGATAGACCGGCTTGGCTTGGAAGCGCGGCGACGGGATCTGGTCGAGATTGGCCAGATCGAAGAGGTCCTTCATGCCCTTGCCGATGTTGCCCGTGTTCGGACGACCGGTGGGGATCGAGATGACGCCCGTCGGACGGTTCAGACCGGGAGGGGGAGGCGGCTGCAGCTTCTGGACGAAGGACTCGACGGTCACCTGGGCGGGGACGTCCGCGGCCATGGGAGGAGCGAGTTCGACGACCTCCTCCGGCGGCTCATCCGTCTCGGTCACCTCAACCTCCTCAGGTTCGGGAGGTGGCATCTGCATGAGCTCGATGGTGGTGTCTTCCTCGACGACCTTCTTGGCGACGGCCTTGGACTTCGGGAACAGCTGTTCACCGAAGAGGAAGCCACCGTGCAGGAGTGCGGAGAGAAGAATGCCGATGATCAGATCGCGATGCATGGCTGAAGGGGTTGCGGATTACTTACCCGTGGCGCGCCAGACCGTTTCGACCGAGACCTGCTTGATGCCCGCTTTGCGGACTTCGTCCAGGACCTGAATCGTGGCGCCGTATTTGGCGCGATCGTCGGAAGCGATGAGAACGCGAGGCGTTGCCACGCTGTTCGCATAGTTGGCGAGACGCGGAGCGACCTCGTTCATGCCGATCAGCTCCTTATTCCAGTAAAGCGTGCCGCCATCGGAGACCTGCAGCGTCACGTTATCATCCGTATCCGGTGGATTCGCCGAGGGAGGAGCGGCGACGGGCAGGTTGATGGGAAGGGACTGGATCTTGTTCAGCGAGAGCGTGAACAAGACGAAGGTGGCGAGGAGGAAGAAGATGACGTCAATGAGAGGGATGATCTCAATGCGTGCCTTCTTGGCGCCTTCGCCGGGGGAAGAGGGAGCTCCGGACATGGTGGGAGAAGTCTGGCCGAGTGGCGGGTGAGTGGATTCCGGAGGGTTACTGCGCCGGACGCATGCGCGTCTCGATCAAGACCTTTTGGATGCCCGCCTTGCGCACTTCGTCGAAGACGTAGCGAGCTTGGCTGAAGAAGGCGTTCTCGTCTCCGTTGATCAGGATGCGAGCGTCCGGACCCATCGCCTGCTTGTAAGCTTGAAGGCGGGTCAGGAACTCATCGAGGGTGATGGGATCCTTGTCCCAAGCAATCGTGCCCTCCTGAGTGACGGTGATGGTGACGCCCGTGGGATCGCGGGGCTCGCTCGTCGACGTGCTCGGGAGACTGACGGGCAGTCCCCCGGACTTGTTCAGCGAGAGCGTGAAAAGAACGAAGGTGGCCAGCAGGAAGAAGATGACGTCAATGAGAGGGATGATCTCAATGCGCGCCTTCTTGGTGCCACCTGAGCCGCCGCCGCCAGAAGAGGAGCCTGACATGGATGACCGAGGGAGAAGGTTATTCGAAGACGCACGGAGGAGCCCGTCGCGTCAGACAGCCAAGGCGATTAGACCGAGGCCTCGGACTTCTTGACGATCAGCTCGAGAGCGTTTGAGGCGTCCGAGATGTCGTGCTTGGCGTCCTCGATCTTTGAATTGAGGTAGTTGTAGGGCAGGAGTCCACCGATCGCGATAGCCAGACCCGCCGCCGTAGCGATCAGCGCCTCAGCCACGCCACCGGTGATCTGACCGGCCGCCGCAGCGATGTCGCCGCCGGAGAGGGCGCCGAAGGTGTTCATCATGCCCGTCACCGTGCCGAGAAGACCGAGCAGAGGGGCCGCGGTGATGCAGGTGTCGAGGGTCGACATTCCCTGCTGGAAACGGGTGAGCTCTTGGTTGGAGGCGCGCACGAACGCGTTGTGCAGCGAGTGCTCCTTGTGGGTGAGCGCGTACACCAGAATGCGGGCGACGTAGTCTTTGCTCTTGCGACCGAGGGCGACGGCACCTTCGACGTCGCGAGCTTCGACCTTCTCGAGCATCTTCTCAACGACCTCGCGCTCGCGGGTGGTGGCTTCGCGGACGGCGAAGATGATGCGCTCAACGGCAACGGTCAGACACAGGAAGGAGACGATGATGATCGGCCACATGATCGGGCCTCCATGCTTGAAGAGCTCCATCGGAGTCTGGCCCATGAGGAATGCGAGCGGGAGGCTGGTCGTGATCATGATATTTTTCGGAGGTCGGGTGGAAGGTTGGGGGGAAAGGGGGCTGTTGGGGGGCTGCGAGAAGAAGGCGGGGTTTTGACGGCGAGCCAAGCGTTTCGCTCAAAAAAATCACCGAGCGTCGCTCAAAAGAGCAAGGTTGAGGCCAAAGGAAAGCAAAAGGAGAGCAATTCTTGAGGCTATTAGATCACTTGCCGGGGTTTGTTTCAGCTTGTGCTGAATGCTGCACACAAGGTCGAGGGAATCGGGGTAAGCCGTAGGGTGCAGGGGAGGCTGAAAATTGAATGAAAATAACTGACTCGGGAGGCGACTAACGCCGCAGCGCGTTTGCCCTGTCAAACGTTCTTTTCTCTCTTCGACTCCCTCAGGTGAAACATCGAGGTTACGATGGCTGCCCGGCTAGGACTCGAACCTAGACAAGCAGAGTCAGAATCTGCTGTGCTACCATTACACCACCAGGCAGTGGAAAGACGAAGGGCGTCCAGTTTTTGGAGGGCGTCAATGCGACGGCACTACCCCGCCGAAAGTGGAGCCGGCGACGGGAGTTGAACCTGCAACCACCTGTTTACAAAACAGGTGCTCTGCCATTGAGCTACGCCGGCAAAAGGGGCTTGGGGTAGTGCCTCTTGTAAACTGCGGACAGCCAAGATTTAGTGAAAAAGAACGCTTCCAGAGGTCAGCGGAAAGTTGCGCTTGGTGGCTCCCCGGGGACTCGAACCCCGAACCAACTGATTAAGAGTCAGCTGCTCTACCATTGAGCTAGGAAGCCAGCGAAGCGGAGGGGCGAAAAGTCATGAATCGGGCGGGGGTGTCAACAGCATTTCGCAGGGGAAGACGCTCTCAGCGGGGGCCGGCGAGGATGTGCGGCGGTCCAGCGGTCTGCGCTGGCGTTTGGTGGCGCGCGTTCCGAGGGTCGTGGGTGCCATGCCAGACTCGCTGCCCCAGTTCTCCGATGTCCAGGCCGCCGCCGTTCGGCTGCGGGGGCGGGTGCACCGGACTCCCGTGATGCGGTCGGCGACCTTTGACTCCCTCTGCGGCAGCCAGGTGTGGTTCAAGTGCGAGAACCTGCAGCGCGCCGGTGCTTTCAAGGCCCGGGGGGCTTTCAACGCGGTGTTTTCGCTCACGGACGAGCAAGCTCGGGGCGGGATCGTCACGCACTCTTCCGGCAATCACGGGGCCGCGGTCGCCTTGGCCGCCCGGGAGCGCGGGGTGCGCGCGGACATTGTCGCTCCGCGCGGCACCGCCGCCATCAAGTGCGCCGCCATCCGGCGCTATGGGGCAACGTTGCACCTGTGCGAGCCCACGCTCGCCGCCCGGGAGGCGCTGGCGGCCAGCCTGCTCCGTGAGCGCGGAGGGACGCTGGTGCATCCGTTTGATGATCCGCTGGTGATTGCCGGGCAGGGAACCGCTGCGCTCGAATTGCTGGAGGAGGCCGGCCCACTCGACGCCCTGCTGGCGCCGGTGAGTGGGGGAGGACTGCTTTCCGGTACTGCCCTTGCCGCCGCCGGTTACGGTGGCGCAACTGAGGTGTTTGGTGCCGAGCCCAGCTCGGTGGATGATGCTGCCCGGTCGTTGCGCGCCGGTCGCCTGATCAGCGACGGCAATGGTTCCACGATCGCAGATGGCCTACGCGCTACTCTGTCGCCGCGTACTTTCACGCTGCTGCAGCGCCATGTTGCCGCGATCCCCACGGTCTCCGAGGAGGAGATCATCGCCGCGATGCGCCTGGCGTGGGAGGTCTTGAAGCTGGTCATCGAGCCTTCCTGCGCGGTCCCGCTGGCCGTTCTCCTCGCGGGCCGTGAACCTCGCCTCCGCCACCGCCGGGTCGGGGTGATCATCACGGGCGGAAACGTCGATTTGGACCGCCTGCCGTGGGCTTCGGCGTCCTGAGGCCATCCGGAATCGCGCGCGGTGGAGTGGATTTTGCCCTTGCCAAGGGAATCCCGGGCCTCTGTTTTCTCCCGTTCTCCATGCAAAAGACCAAAAAGTCCGTCGCCAAGCGCTTCAAGCTGAGCGCCCGGGGCAAGCTCATCCGGCGCACCCCTGGCTTTCGGCACCTGCTGGCCTCCAAGAGCACGAAGTCAAAGCGTCGTGCCACGAAGGACAAGCTTGTCGCCGAGGGGCATGCCGCTCCTCTGAAGCGTTGTCTCCCGTTCGGTCTGTAAGCGTCACCGCTCCCAGCCGACCACCTCCAACCGCGCCAGGCGGGTGAATCATTCAAGCCGACCCGCCGGCCACATCTAAAAAAGGAAAACCAACATGGCTCGTGCAACGAACGCCCCGGCCTCGCGCCGCCGCCGCAAGAAAGTGCTGAAGTACGCCAAGGGCTACTACAGCAGCAAATCGAAGCTGTTCCGCTACGCTAAGGAAGCGGTCCAGCACGCCTGGCAGTACGCTTATCGCGACCGCCGCAAGAAGAAGGCCGAATTCCGCGGCCTCTGGATCGTCCGCCTCAACGCGGCCTGCCGCAACGCCGGCATCACCTACAGCCGCTTCGTCGAGGGCCTCAAGGCCGCGAACATCGAGCTCGACCGCAAGGTCCTGTCCGACATCGCCATTCGCGACGAGGCCGCGTTTAACGCCTTGGTCAAGCAGGCGCAGGACGCGTTGAAGGCCAAGGCCACCGCCGCCAAGGCGAAGGCCTGATTCCACCCCAACGCGAGCCGGGTCGGCTCGCCCCACCGCTCTCTCCCGGTTCGCCGGGATTGAGCCTCACGAGGACGGGCCCCTCCCCGGGGCACCGTCCTTTTTCTTTCCCGACCGCCCGCCGTCGTTCTCCCTTATTCCCGCCGTCTCGATCGTCCCGTCCGGACGTCCCGGGGCGTCGCCCTCCTCCCGTTTCTTCCTCCCCCCGTCGTCGCCATGGAATCGCTTCTCTCCGCCCTGCAGGAAAAGGCGCAGGCCGATCTCGCCGCCATCTGCTCCCGCCCCGAACTCGAGGCCGCCAAGGCCCGCCTCGTCGGCCCCAATGGCGAGCTCACCGCGCTCATGAAGCAGATGGGCTCCGTGCCCAAGGAGCAGCGCCCCGCCCTCGGCAAGCGCATCAATGAGGCCAAGGGTCATGTGCAGGCTTTGCTCGACGCCGCCCTCCAACGGGTCGTCGCCGCCGAGATCGCCGCCCAGGTCGGCCCGGCCATCGATGTGTCGCTTCCGTCCCCCGACGTCGGCCCGGGCACGTTCCACCCGCTCACCCAGGTGCGCGAGGAAATGTGCCGCATCCTCCGCAAGGTGGGCTTCACCGTCGCCGACGGCCCCGAGGTCGAAACCGAATACCACTGCTTCGACGCGCTCAACACGCCCGCCGATCACCCGGCCCGCGATGCCCAGGACACGTTCTACCTGCCGCGCGATGCCGCGTTC
>JACCDT010182522.1_pt1 | contig 39709 bp, 36 predicted proteins | sample 7446291 | NCBI WGS metagenome assembly JACCDT01 (sample SAMN15323446, study PRJNA562643) | freshwater metagenome | isolation source: river surface water | place: USA:Blue River Watershed | collected 2017-08-17
ATCAAGGACGAGATGAAGGACATGGAAGGCCGCCCCGAAGTCAAGGCCCAGATCAAGCGCCGCCAGCGCGAGATGGCCAATGGCCGCATGATCGACCGGGTCAAGGATGCCGACGTCGTCATCACCAACCCGGAGCACTTTGCGGTCGCACTGTCGTATGATCCGAACGGCGACAGCGCGCCCATCCTGCTGGCCAAGGGCTCGGACGAGATCGCCGCCCGCATCCGCGAAGAAGCGGCCAGGCACGGCGTCGAGATTTTCCGCGCCCCGCCGCTGGCGCGTGCGCTGTTCTACACCACCGAGATCGAGCACCCGGTGCCGGAAGACCTGTATTTCGCGGTCGCGCAAGTGATCGCCTATGTGTTCAACCTGGCGAGCGTGCGTCCGGGGGCGGCGCCGATGCAGAAGCCCGACCCGAAGGTGCCGAAAAACATGCAGTTCGATTCGGACGGCAAGCTGGAAACTGAAGAGGCCACGACGTGACCGACATGGACAACGCTATGAGCAACGATACCGTCGGCAACGACGGTATTTTCCTTCGTGCGGCCGACCGCGCGCGCTTTGATTACCTGATCCGGGCCATCCGCGACGACAGTGCGTCGGTGGCCCTGTCGTCGGACAATGACGGCGTGCTCGATCATTACGGCCGCCTGCTGCTGGCCAGGCTGCGCAAGACCGAGGGCCTGCAGATCGAGGTCTTCCTGCCGCAGAACACCGAGGCCCTGCTCGAGCGCTACAACCAGATCCTGGCCGGCCTGTCGATCGAGGACGCGCGCAAGGCCAGCGGCTCCCCTGCCCCGCGCCGCGTGCTGCTGGCGCATGACGCCAAGGCCCTGTCGACCCGCGACCTGCAGCTGCTGGCGCGCCTGGTGCAGGATTTCCCGGGCGCGAATGTCGCGCTGGTCCTGCTGGTCGACAAGAACGGCATCAAGCTGCATGAACGCACGCTGGACGGCTTTGGCCAGCGCCTGCTGCGCTGGCCGGTCGAGGCCCCGACCCGCACCGAGGGCGATGCCTTGCTGAAGGTCGCGCGCGCGATGGGCTTTGAAGTCGAGGTCAAGAAAGTCCTGGCAGCGACCGGCTACGCCGAAATCAAGATCGCGCCCAAGAAAGACAAGGGCCGGGCCGAGCCCGACGTCGCCCAGACCCGCTTCGAACAGCAGCTGGCCGCGGCCCGCAAGGAACGCGACGAAGCCGACCGCGCCGAGCTGGAAAAGGCCCGCCAGCCGCGCCCTGCCGCCGCCGAATCCCAGGGCCGTACCGAGCCCTCGCTGGACGGCCCCGCCCCGACCGGCCAGCTGTTCAGCGCCGCCCCCAAGGGCCGCTCGCTGGCAGGGCTGGCCGTGCGCTGGGTCGGCGCGCTGGCGCTGCTGCTGCTGGTATCGGGCGCCGTGATCGTCGCGCTGTTCCCGCAGCGGATGTCGCCGCTGCTGGCCAATTCCCCGATTTTGAAAGACAACCTGCCGCCCTGGGCCATGGAGATGGTGGTCTCCGTGGTCGGCAAGCCGCCGACCGCTGCGCTGGAAGAGAGCAAGGCCGACGCCGCCAAGGCTACAGTTCCGGCCGCTGGCGCCGATTTACCGAAAGACGAGCAGGCTTCCGTGCCGGCGGCCAGCCCCGTGCCCGCCCCGGCAGCACCGCTGCCGGCTGCCGATGCGAAGGCTGAGGTGAAACCTGAACCCAAGCCGGATGCCAAGCCGGATGCCAAGCCGGATGCGAGGGCGGATGCAAGGGCGGATGCAAGGGCGGATGCAAAAACGGACGCCAAGGCGGATGCGAAGGCGGATGCAAAGACTGAGGTGAAGGCGGATGCAAAGGCCGAGGTGAAGGCGGAAGCGAAGGCTGACCTGAAGCCCGAGGCCAAGGCCCGGCCCGCGCCGCTGGCCGATGCGCTGGCGCCGCGTTCCGAAAGCGGCGTCGATGCAATGGTGCGCTCGGCCCGGACCGGCAGCTTCTTCGTCCAGCACGTGTCGCTGGGCTCGATGGCCGAGGCCCAGGAATGGCGGGCCCAGTATGGCGCGCTGTCGGCGTCAAAGATTGTCGCGGTCAACACGCAGGACAAAGGGATCAAGTTTGCCGTGATCTCCGGCCCCTTCGCCGATCGCAAACAGGCCGAGGGCTTTGCGGCCAAGCCGGGCGTGCCGGCCGACCCCTGGCTGCGGCCGGTGAAGTCGCTGCAGGGCGCGCTGCTGAACGTCGGCCGCTGAGGCCCGGCCCACAAAGGAAAGCGGTAATGTCGAACGAAGAACAGACACAGATATTTCGCGGTGATGACGCCCCGCCCGAAATGGGCATCGCCGAGACCGGCGGCCCGCGGGTCAGCCGCAGGGCCGACGCGCCCGTCGTGGACCGCGGCCTGCACGACCAGAAAAACGGCCCGTCGGACACGCGGCAGCTGCGAGATGCACAGGATGAACTGGCCGAACTGCGCCAGCTGCACGATGCCCGCGGCGAGGCTGCCGACGGAACCGCGCGCGACCGGCAGGACGGACCGATCGACGCCCAGCACTTGCATGATGCCGATGGCCCGTCGGACCGCCGCCAGTTTTCAGACGCCGACGGCCTGGCCGAGGCGCGCCACCTGGACGATGCGGACGGCCCGTCCATCGCACGCCACACTGACGACGGGGACGGACCGTCGGACCGGCGCCAGATGCACGACCATCATGCGGACATGCCGCCGGCAGCGGCGACCGGCACGGTCACGCTCAACGGCTTTGGCGACGTTGTCGAGGATGAGCACGATGAGGACGCCCTGGCGGCGACCGAGCGGGTCGAGGCGCTGCCGTCGGCGCCCGTCAGCGATCCGGACCTGACGTTCGAGGCAGAGGACGATGCGACGCCGTGGGCCCTGGCCATCCACCTGGAAGCGCGGATTGCCAGCCTGTCGGAATCGACCTTGAAAGTGAATGAACAGCTGAACGGACTCGACGAGTCCATCAAGCGACTTGCAAAACGGATCGGAAAATGAGCGACGACGCAAAAGACGACAAGGCCGCTGCACCTTCCGCTGACGCCTTCAGCGCGGCCCCGCCCCCGGCGGACCTGAGCGGTGACGAAGCTGCCGTGGCAGCGGCCGAGGCCGCAGCTGCCGCCGAGGCTGCCCGAGCTGCTGATGAGGTGGCCTTCGCCGGCCAGATGCCCGACGGCTCGATCGCCGTGCCCCAGGACACCGCCAAGCGCGCGCTGGAGGCGGTGCAGGTGCTGGTGCAGAACAACCGCGCCGCGTCCCAGCAGCTGGAATCGCTGATGACGATCGTGCTCGACGCCGCCGAGGTGGCCAACCGCTCCGCGTCGGCCGTGGCCACCACTGGCGGCCATGTGAACAAGGCCGCGGAAAAGCTGATCGAGGGCGCGCAGCGCACCTCGACCCAGGCCAAGGTCGTGCTGGCGCTGGCCGGCGCGGTACTGGTCGGATGCGCCGGCGTGTTCAGCTTCATGAGCGTGCAGCTGCAGAACAAGGTCACGCAACTGGACGAGATGATGCTGGCCGTCGGCAAGCGTGCGGTCGACCTGAAGCGTCGCATGGAGAGCATGGACGACATCCACCAGGCCCTCGAAGAATTGAAGCTGGCGCAGGAAAACACGCAGTCGGTGCAGGAAGCGATCGAGACCAAGATCGCCAAACTGTCCGAGGCGCCGCGTGCGCCGGCCAGGCCCGAACCGAAGGCTGCACCGGCGGCTGCGCCCGCGGGCGCGGCACCGGCGCCGGCCGCCAAAGACCCGGCCGCCGTCGAGGCTGCCGCCAGGAAGGCCGAAGCGGCAAAGGCCGAAGCGGCGAAGGCCGAGGCCGCCCGCCAGGAGCGCGCGCGCGCCGAAGCCGCCAGGGCCGAGGCCCAGAACAAGGCGCTGCTGCAGCAGCTGACGGCGCTCGACGGCATGCTCAAGGACCAGGCCAAGGCCGTCAAAGGCCTGTCGACCCAGTTCAACAAGCTCGAGGGCTCGGTGGCCAATGTCGAGGGCGTGAAGAAGGATGTCGAGGCGCTGGCTGCCCAGCAGAAGCAGCGCGAGAAGGAAATGGCGCAGGAACTGGCCGCGGCCAACGCGCGCCGCGACAAGGACCTGAAGGACAAGGAACGCGAGCTGGCCCGCGAGCGTGAGCGCGCGCGCGAGATCAAGGAAAGCAAGGAGCGCGAACTGGCCAAGGAGCGCGAGCAGGCCGCCAAGGATCGCCAGGCGGCCGAGGCTGCGGCAAAGGAGAAGAAGGACGCGATGGTCTCTTATGCCCGGGAGGCGAAGGACGCGAAGGACGCCAAGGCGGCCGTGCCGTCAGGCACCGGCATGCCGGCCTATCGTCCGCCCAAGGCCGAGCAGTAAGCCGCCGCACAGCAGCATGCCACGTCGGCATGGACAAAAAAAGCCACCGCAAGGTGGCTTTTTTTTGGGGTGGCGGCGACCGGCGGCCGGTGATGACCCGGGCTCAGCCGCCGTAGGCATCGACCAGCACTTCGATGCGGCGGTTCTTGGCGCGGCCTTCGCGGCTGTCGTTCGGGGCCACCGGACGCGTGTCGGCCATGCCGCGCACCACCACGCGCTCGCGCGGCACGCCGGCGGCGCCGGTCAGGTAATCGGCCACCGAGGCAGCGCGCGCGCCTGACAGGTCCCAGTTGGAGCGGTAGCGGTTGTGGCCCGACAGCGGGATGTCGTCGGTGTGGCCTTCGACGGTGATGCGGCCGCCGGACCTGGCAATCGTCTGCCCTATCTTCCTGAGCATGGGCATGAAGTCCGGCGACAGCTCGGCGCTGCCGGAGTAGAAGCTGCCCTGCACCACCAGCCGGATCACGACGCGCTCGCCATCACGCTCGACCTGGGCCTCGCCGGCGTCGATCTCCTTCGACAGCAGTTCGCGCAGCTGGCGATACTGGCGAGTCGCCTCCGAAAGCCGCTCGGCGGCATCGCCCCCCTCGCGCACCTCGATCGCCGTGTCGATCTGCGCCTGCGCATCGGCGATGCGGGCATACAGGTCGATCAGCTCTTGCGGCAGCAGCCCCTGGCTGCGCGCAGGCAGCTGGATCACCAGCTTGCCGTTGTCGGTCGTCAGTTGTATTTTTTTGCCGACCAGGTCGGTCGACAAGGCCTTCTGCAGCTTGCCCAGGTCTTTGGCCAGCTGCTCGGGCAGCGGCAAGGCGTCCTCGGTGGGACCGGCGACCAGCCGGGTCTCGCCGGGCTTCGCGACCACGGTCGGCAGCGCCTCTTTTTCGCCGAGGGATTTTTGCAGCGAGCCGGTGACGTCGCGAAAGCGGGTCTCGTTCAGGTCGGAGAAAGACAGCACCAGCACGAAGAAGGCCAGCAGCAGCACCACCATGTCGGCAAAGGTGACCACCCATAGCGGCGCACCGCGCCGGTGGACCTGCTCGTCTTCCTCGGCATTGAAGGTATCGAACAGCGACATCGGCACGCGCGCGCCGTCATCGTCCTCCTCGAGATGGGCTTGCGGCATTGTGCTCAGGCCTTGTCGGCCTCGGCGGGCAAGCCATCGACCGGCTCGTCAGCGGCGCCTGCGGCCGGCAAGTCCGGCTCCGGCAGATGGCCCAGCAGCAGGTCCGGCAGCAGGCGCGGGTCGCCGCCCTTGTGCATGAACAGCACGCCGGCCATGGTCAGTTCGTAATTGCGGCGCACGACCTTGCTGTGGCCAATGATTTTTTGCACCAGCGGACCGAGGATGACGTTGGCAAGGATGGCGCCATACAGCGTGGTCAGCAGGGCCACGGCCATGCCGGGCCCGATGGTGCGCGGGTCGCTCATGCCACCCATCATCAGCACCAGGCCGACCAGGGTGCCGATCATGCCCATGCCCGGCGCCAGCTCTTGCGCATAGCCGAAGAAGTCGCGCGCATGTTCGTAACGGATCTTGACTTCGGTGATCTCGCGCAGCAGCGCGTCCTTGAGCAGCGAGTGCTCGATGCCGTCGACCCACATGCGTGAGGCCTTGGCGATGAAGTGGTCGCCATAGTCGCGGTCTTCGAGGGTGATCATCCAGCGGTCGTCATAGCGGGCGATACGGCCGATTTCCATCAGCTCGTCGATCAGCCCGTTGATGGAGACCGGACGCGTGGTCAGCACCTCCCTGGCGGTGGTGTAGGCGCCCTTGAACTCTTCCAGCGAGCTTTTCGCGAGCACGCACAGGAAGGTGCCGCCGAGGACGATCATCACGGCCGGCAGGTCGAAGAATTGCAGGAAGTGGCCGCCGGTGGCTGCCGCGATCAGCAGCAGCGCCCCGCCCACCCCGATCAGGCTGACAATATCCATGGATTGAGCGCGATTGATTGCGTTGAGTGCGTTGAGTGCGTTGAGTGCATTGCGTACTTTGGGTACGTTGTGTGCGTTGTGTACGTTGTGTCTGTTACGTGCGTTCGGTACTGTCGGTACCTGGCGGGCGTCGCTTGCATGGCTCGCTGTGGCTTACGCCGAACGCAGCCGGTACTTGTCGATCTTCTCGATCAGGGTGGTGCGCTGCAGGTTCAGCAGGCGCGCCGTCTTCGAGACGTTGCCCTGGGCGCGGTCGAGCGCCTGCTCGATGTAGGCGCGCTCGATCTGGGCCATCCGTTCCTTGAGCGACATGCCTTCCGGCGGCAGCACGGCGCCGCCTTGCGCCAGCAGGATGATGTCTTCCACATCATTGTGCTCGCGCTGCGCCGCTGGCGCGGCACCGGCCGCGGCCATGCCTGCGCCGTCCAGTGCGAACATTTGCAATACGTCGGCCGAATCCTCGCCAGTCACCGGCGATGCCTGGCCCTCGACCGGCGCCGCTGACACGTCATCCGGCACCGCTTCGGCGGGCAGCTCGCCGCCCTTCTCTTGCTGGATCTTTTGCAAGCCCTTGGGCAGCATGGCGGCGGGCACGCTGCGCAGCGACAGGCGCTGGCCGGCGAACAGGGTCGAGAAGCGATGGATCAGGTTGGACAGCTCGCGCACATTGCCCGGCCACTCATAGGCCTTGAGCGCGTCGGCGAAGTCGGCACTGAAGGTGATGGGCAGGCCCTTGTGCGAGAATTTTTCCGCGTAGTGCCTGGCCAGCACCACGATGTCGTCATTGCGCTCGCGCAGCGGCGGCGTGCGCACCGGCAGCACATTGAGGCGGTAATACAAGTCTTCGCGGAAGCGGCCCTCGGCGACTTCCTTTTCGAGGTCGCGGTGGGTGGCGGCGACGACCCGCGCATCCACCTCGACCGGGCGCGAGGAACCGACGGGATCGACCGTCTTTTCCTGCAGCACGCGCAGCAGCTTGACTTGCATGTCGAGCGAGAGGTCGCCGATTTCATCCAGGAAGAGCGTGCCGCCATGGGCCAGCTCGAAGCGACCGACACGGTCGGCCAGCGCGCCCGTGAACGCCCCCTTGCGGTGGCCGAAGAGCTCGCTTTCCATCAATTCTTTGGGGATGGCCGCGCAATTGAGCGGCACGAAATTCGCGTCGGCACGGGAGGACTGGTAATGCAAGGCTTGCGCCACCAGTTCCTTGCCGGTGCCCGACTCTCCATTGATGAGGACGGTCGCGGTCGTATCCGCGATCGTTTCGATCAGCTTGCGGATCTCGCGCATCGGCGGACTGTTGCCAATGATGGGATTCGGCTGTCGCATGGGCGTCGGGGGAATATCCTCGGTATGAGAATCACGGGACGGATGCTGCAGTCGCAAGATGCTGACTCGCACACAATGCCCCGATGTTTCCGAATTGGAACATAGGGGTGTAACACTGTCAACGCGTATCCGGCTTTCTTGTTAGTTTCGGATCGGCTTTGACAGCCTTCCACGCTTATCCGGCGATTAAATATCGTTTCAATAATCTTTGGCCGGGCCCGAATGTTATCAATGCAAGAACCCGGGCCGGAGGGATGCCGGGCGCGCGCCAGTTGCTACAATGCGCAGACAAAAATCATCCGGAGACAAGACGATGAGCACGGTCGCAGAACTGCGCCGCATCCTGAAGGGCAGCCGCACGATCGCGGTGGTCGGCCTGTCGGCAGACTGGTTCCGCCCTTCCTACTTCGCCGCCAAGTACATGCAGGAGCATGGCTTTCGCGTGATACCGGTCAACCCGAAGTACAGCGAAGTGCTGGGCGAGCGCTGCTATCCGGACCTGAAGTCGATCCCGGAAAAAGTCAATATCGTCGATGTCTTCCGCAAGAGCGCGGACTGCGTGCCGATCGCCGAGGACGCGGTGGCGATCGGCGCCAGCACCTTGTGGCTGCAGATCGGCGTCATCAATGAAGACGCGCGCCGGGTCGCCGAAGCCGGCGGCCTGTCGGTCGTGATGAACCGCTGCGTGAAGATCGAATATGCCCGCCTGTTCGGCGGCCTCAACTGGTTTGGCGTGAATACGAAGATCATTTCCGCCCGCCGCCCTGTCTGACCTCATCGATACGCCCATGGCCCAGGATCCGAACCCAGACCACGAATACGATTTCGACACCCTCTGCCTGCACGCAGGCCAGATGCCCGACGCCGCCACCGGCGCGCGGGCGGTGCCGATCTACCAGACCACGTCCTATGTGTTCGACAGTGCGGAGCAAGCGGCCACCCTGTTCAACCTGCAGACCTTCGGCAATGTGTATTCGCGGCTGTCGAACCCGACAGTCGCGGTGCTGGAAGAACGCATCGCCGCACTCGAGAACGGCCGCGCCGCGGTGGCCACCGGCAGCGGCATGGCGGCGCAGATGATCGCCATGCTCAATGTCTGCGAAGCAGGCGACGAGATCGTCGCCGCCCGCACGCTGTACGGCGGCACGATGACGCAGCTCGACGTCAATTTCCGCAAGCTCGGCATCACCACGACCTTCGTCGACAGCGAAGACCCGGAAAATTTCGCGCGTGCGATCACGCCCAGGACCAAGCTGCTGTATGCGGAAACGATCGGCAACCCGTCGATGAATGTGCTGGACATCGAGAAAGTCGCCGCCATCGCCACCGCGCATGACTTGCCGCTTTTTATCGACAACACCTTCGCCAGCCCTTACCTGTGCCGGCCATTCGAATGGGGCGCGGCCGTGGTCATGCACTCGGTCACCAAGTTCCTCGGCGGCCATGGCACGACGATGGGCGGCATCATTGTCGAGTCCGGCAAGTTCAACTGGGGCAACGGCAAGTTCGCTTCAATGACCGAGCCGTCGCAGGGCTATCACGGCGTGCGCTTCTACGAGACTTTTGGCGACTTCGGCTTCACGATGAAATGCCGGATGGAAGGCCTGCGCACTTTCGGCCCTACCCTCTCGCCGATGAGTGCCTTCCTGCTGCTGCAGGGGGTCGAGACCCTGCACCTGCGGATGGAGCGCCATTGCAGCAATACCCTGAAAATTGCCGAGTACCTGTCGCAGCACCCGAAGGTGTCGTGGGTGAATTATCCGGGGCTGAAGAACAACCGCTATTACGATCTCGCGCAAAAGTACCTGCCCCGGGGTGCCGGCGCGGTGCTGTCGTTCGGCGTCAAGGGCGGTGCGGCGGCCGGCCAGAAGTTCATCGAGAACGTCGAATTCCTGTCGCACCTGGCCAATATCGGCGATGCCAAGACGCTGGTGATTCACCCGGCATCGACCACGCACCGCCAACTGTCGGAACAACAGCAGATCGCCGCGGGCGTGCCGCCGGATTTGATCCGGCTGGCAGTGGGCATCGAATCGGTGGACGACATCCTGTGGGATATCGACCAGGCCCTGTCCAAAACCTGAACCGGCCCGGCCGGTGTGCCGATGGCAGGCCGCCTGTGTCCGGCATCGGCAAATCGCAGTAGACTTCAGGTTTGTAGCCCCCTGATTTATCAACCCCAGCAAGCAAGAAAGATAGACCCATGAAGAACCTGTTCATTGTCCTGCTCACCGCTTTCCTGTCCCAGGCCGCCTCGGCCGGCGCGCCGCCGAAAGTCGATCCGAACGCGCCGCCGCCCGATTATTACGTCGAGCCGACCGAGCAGGAACAGCCGGCCAAGAAAGCCAAGAAGGCCAAGGTCAAGTCGGAGAAAAAAACCGGCGCCGAGGCGCGCCAGTAATCAGGCAGCGAGCCGCTCGACCAGCCACACGGTCGCCATCACGCCGATGGCGGCCGAGCCCCAGCGCTGCACCCGGCTGACCACGCGCTCGCGCGCCAGCCAGGGCCACAGCAACAGGCCCGCACCCGCCACCACCAGCAACTGGCCGGCCTCGACCCCGAGGTTGAAGGCCAGCAGGGTCTCGACGAAATGACTGGACGACAGGCCCAGTTCACGCAGGCCGTTCGCAAAGCCCAGCCCATGCACCAGGCCAAAACCGAAGGCCAGCTTCCATTGATGGCTGCGCTGGCCCGAGAACAGGTTGAGCAGCGCCGAGACCAGGATCGAGGCCGCGATCGTGGCCTCGACCAGCACATCCGGCAAGACCACCCAGTCCAGCGCCGCGGCCGCCAGCGACAATGAATGGGCGGCCGTGAACGCCGTGATCACCACTAGCGCATAGCCCGTCAGCGGCCGCAGGCCGTCGCGCGCCAGGCCCAGCCCGGGCAGGAGCAGGCACAACAGGAACAGCAAATGGTCGGGCCCGCTCCAGATATGGTGCATGCCTTCGCGCGCATAGGTCCACAGCAGCTCGGCCAGCGCGACCTCGCGCAGCGCCAGGCGCTGCACCGCATGGCGCGGATCGAAGACGGCCGAGGTCTCGCGCTGGTTCGACTGCAGCCGGACAAAGGCGCGCGCCAGTTTTTCCTGGTCGTTGAAGAAGCCGTAGTTCACCAGCAGCTGGCTCGCGGTGCCGGCCAGCGGCGGCCCCGCATGCCGCTGCCGCACATACAAGCCGTCGTTGTGCAGCACCACCTCTTGCGCGACAAAGGCGAACTTGACGGGCGTGCCATCGGCTTCGAGCTGCAGCGATTGCCGGATCAGCGTCGCCAGCGCGGGCTGCAGCGCTGCGATCTGCTCGCGCCCGGGCTCGCTGCGTTCGCCAGGCGGCAGCTGCAGCAGGCTGCCGAGTTCGCGCACGGGAAAATCAAGCTGAATGTCGAGCTGCTGCGCGGTGCTGTCCATGCGCAGGTAACTGTTGCCTGACTGATGCGCCTGCGCCAGCACCGGCCAGAGCAAGAGCACGGCCAACAGCTGGCGCAGGCAAGGCAGCAGGACGTTCACGGCGCAGACAAGGCGTCGAGGGTGGCCAGCTTGAGGCTGTCCGGCCAGCGCGAACGGAAGACTTTCTTCAATTCGGCGACACGGGCCTCGGCCCGCGCCCGGGGCAAGGCACCGTTGCCCAGCGCCTGCAGATAATGCATGGCCAGGATGAAATGCACTTCTTCGCTATCGATGGCTGCATTGGCTGCAGGAGCAGCAAGGCCGGCCCGCATGTCCGACGATGCCGCCTTGCCCCGGGTCGCGTTCGACCCGGCTTTGCGCGCCGTGGCTGGCAAGGCCGTCAATTCGGCGACTAGGGTTTCGCCCAGCGCAAGCTGTTCGCGCAGCTGCGCCGCCGATTGGTTGACAGGCTTGAGCGGATTGTCGGTGAAGCTGTCGTAGAAATGGTCTTTGAGCAGAAGGTAGCGCGCCAGCGGCGCATGCGCGCCGCGCGCATCGAGCTTCAATGCATCACGGTAGTAAGCGGTATCGGCCAGATAGAGCCGCGTTTGCGGCGACAACTGCAGCTTGCGGGTCGAGCCGTTGAGCTGGCTGACCAGCAGCGAGGTCTCGAGCCCCTGGGTCTTGCCGTGGCTGATGATGTCTTCATTGAGCAGCGAGCGGATCTCGTCCAGCACGCGCCCGGTCTCGACCAGCGCCGCGGCGCGGGCCGTCGGGCCGGCGTTCGAGCCTGCGGTGCGCTGCAACTCGTCAAGCCGGGCCAGGTAGGCGGCGCGCGCTTCGGCGCTGATCGCATCATGCGCGCTGGCCATGCCCGCAGTGCCCGCAATGCCGGACAGGCAGGCAGCCAGCATCAGGGCAAGCGGTCGCCGCCAGGCCATCATGCCGCCGGCGGCGGGTCGATCGCTTCGCCCAGCGCCGCCTTGCGCGCGCCAGGGTGCACCGCCATGCCGAACATGCCGTCGAGCGGCACCTTCACATGCAAGGGGCCGGCCTCTTCCAGCAAGGCGCGCGCCAGCGCATAGCCATGGTGCAGGGGCAGGTCCTCGCGCGTGACCAGCAGGTGGGTGCCGTTATCGAGCATCACCTGCAAGGGCATGGGCCGATAATCCTCGAACGGCGGGCTGGCCTGGAACATCGCGCGGGCATGCGCATGCGAGAGGATGGCCAGCTTGGCCTGGTTGGTCTTGAGCAGGCTGGCCACGCGATCGACGTCGCGCGCGCGGCTGATCATGGCCTGCGACAGCGGCAGGCGCTCGCGCAACAGCGCGACCCAGTCATCGCCGGTGGCGTCGCCGTCGAGGTCGCTGTGGGAAGTCAGGATTTGCAGGTAGCGCTTGCGGAAAATGTCCCACTGGCGGTAAGGCGTGTGCGCCATCGCATCGCGCAGGGGCAGCAACAGGGCGGCCGACAGGCCCAGGCCTGCGCCGAGAAAACGTCGTCTTTGCATCGATGGTCCTGAATGTATCAGGCCGGAGAGCGAGGCAATCCCCGCGCTCCGGCCTGACTGTTCAACAGCAGTTTACTTCTTGAAGATTTCCAGCGGGCAGATCGTGGTCACTGCATAGTTCGGCACGTCCACGACGTTGCTGATGCGCAGGTCGCAAGCGACGCTGGTCACCACATAGGCTTGCTCTTTGCTCAGGCCTTTTTCGGTCTGCAGCCACTCGATCATGGTCAGCAGCGAATTGCGGGCGGCCAGCGTGACGTCGTTCGACAGCTGGGTCAGCGGCTTGATCTTCTCGCTGTCCAGATACGTCCACTGCGGCGGCACTTCACCGGCTTCCTTGAACGGATAGCCGACGACGGCGTGGAACTGGTCCGGCTCGAGCTTCTTGAGCTGCGAACCGCCTTCGAACATCGGCTGCTTGACCACCGACGCCATGCCTTTGCGGATCTCGGTCTGGACGGTCACGATGGCGCCCATTTCGATCGCGGTGCCGGCCACTTCGCCATCACCTTGTGCATAGTGCACGTCGCCGATGAAGAAGCCGCAGCCGTCAACGAAGCAAGGCAGCAGCAGGGTGGTGCCTTCGACCATCTGCTTGACGTCCATGTTGCCGCCGTTTTCGCGCGGCGGAATGGTGCGCAGGCACTCATTTTTGTGGCTGCCCTTGGGGCCGCAGACTTCCGGCGGACGGGCGCCGGTCGGCTCCGGCGGCAATGCCACGCCACCGGCCTTGGCCAGCTGGCCTTCGCGCTCGAGCCACTTCTTGACTTCCGGCTCACCCGGCAGCACGCCGACCGAACCCATGAAACCGTTCATCGGGATGCGCACGCCCGGCAACTGCTCGGACACGGCTTCGCGACGGTTCAGCTTCCAGTTGGCGACGAAGGGCTCGGTGTACTTGTCCGACAGGAAGCCGAAGCCCGGGACGATGGTGGTGTAGCCGTATTCGTTCGGGTTGATGTCGATCAGTTTGACCGCCAGCACATCACCACGCTTGGCGCCTTCGATATAGATCGGGCCCGTCATCGGGTGGACCAGGTTCAGGTCGATCGCGGTGACATCTTTCGGCTTGGAGTTGATCGTCAGGTTCGAATCCAGCGCATCACGGGTATGCACGACGATCATGTCGCCCGGCTTGGCGCGCGCGACCGGCTTGATGCCCGGATGGTAGCGGTTGAAACAGTTCGGGTCTTGCTCGCAGTGAGCGCCCTTCTTCTTGACTTCAACAATGGTTTGGGTCTTGACATCAGTGGTGTCGGCAACAGCAACCTGACCGAGACCTGCCGTCAGCAAGCTGATCAGCAAAGCAGGCAATAAGCGCATGGGGAACTCCGATAGGGATGGAATACGTCGAACTTGCAGACATCGAATCCGTTGTTCTGCCGACACAGCGAGACTGCATCGCCTGCAAAACTTAATTGACGTACAAGTCTTTGTCCACAGCAACTTATTGATAGGGCCGATAGGAATCCGCTATGAATTTCATCTTGACAAGCCGACCGACAAGCCGAGTGGCCGCCACCCTCGCCGCAGCCGGGGCTGATGCCGAGGCCGAAGCCGAAAATACTTTATTGAAATATATAATGTAATGCGATAAAGTCAGCACCAGGATCTGCTTCACTCCCCTGCCGTATTGACCTGTTGCCCAAGGAGGATTTCATGAAAGCCAACGTTGGAACGCCGGACCGCGCGCTGCGCCTCCTGGCCGGCCTCGTGCTGGTCGGCCTGACCCTGGCGCAGGTGATCGGCCCCTGGGGCTGGCTCGGCCTGATCGCGATCGCCACCGGCCTCTTCCGCTACTGCCCGGCCTATGGCCTACTGGGCATCTCGAGCTGCAAGCTCGCCGCCAGCGACGAGCCGCCGGTCGCATGAGCAAGCTGTTCGCCAACCCGCGCCAGACCTGGGACGATCGGTTCTCGCAAACCGACTACATCTTCGGCACCGAGCCCAACGCCTGGCTGAGCGGCCACGCGGCCTTGCTCAAGCCCGGCATGCGGGTGCTGGCCGTGGCCGATGGCGAAGGTCGCAACAGCGTGTGGATGGCACTGCGCGGCCTGCAGGTCGATGCTTTCGACATCTCGCCGGTCGGCGTCGAGAAGGCGAAGAGGCTGGCTGCCGCTGCCGGCGCCACTGTCAACTACAGCGTCAGCAGCGTCGAAGACTGGCCATGGAAAGTCGGCGAATATGATGCCGTCGTTGCCATCTTCATCCAGTTCGCCGATCCGGAAACCCGTGCGACCCTGTTCAAGCGCATGAAGTCTGCCTTGAAACCGGATGGCCTCGTCCTGCTGCAGGGCTATACGCCGAAGCAGCTCGAGTACAAGACCGGTGGCCCGCCCTTGCTTGACCACCTGTATACCGAGGACCTGCTGCGTGATGCCTTCGGCGACCTCGACATCACCGAGTTGCGCAGCTACGACGAGGTGCTGCACGAAGGCACGCAGCACAGCGGCCAGTCGGCCCTGGTCGGTCTGGTGGCGCGCAAGCCCTTCGGCTGCAACTTCCGCTGATACCGTCCGCGGCCAGCGCGGCCGGCGCGGAATAAGCAAACTCCTCTGGCCATCGGCAACCCTGCCAATGGCTGCCTCCCTCTCCTGAGCGGCGGGAACTTTACCCGCAGGGACTCCACTTTGTATCGCCCGCGTGCGGTTGCCGCAAACGTCCGGCCGCCACCGCTGCGTGATCACCGCGCCCGTCGTCGTCGACGACGGGCGCCTACCACCTGCCCTTGACCCCGAGGTAAGCCATGTCCCTGCCGCTATTGAATAACGCCAAATCCAGCCTCGCCACTGCTGATGACACTGCCGCGCGCGACGCCTCAGCTTCGTCACACAACTCGCCCCGCCCCCAGCCAGCGTCTGACTCGCCATCGACGACCGCGCCGACGACCGCGCCGACAATCAGCAATACCGGCGACCGCTTTGCTGCTTTCAATGAGCATTGGCCATCGTCCACGACCAGCCGCGCTGCGGCCGATGCGCTGCAAGCCGAGGCGCGTGGCACGCCGATGAGCCTGATAAGCACGAGAACTACTGCCGGGAGCACGACAACGACGAGCACAGCGGCGTCGAGTCGCGCAACAACAAGCTCCGCCATGCCCGCCCATACCGTTGCCATGTCAGACGCCGACGAGTTGTTCATCTTGAAGAAGACTCTGGGAGAAATATGGGCGCAGATGCAGCAGCTCCAATCCGGGATTTCAACCGTCTCAACAAGCGCGAACGCCTCGGGCAAGATCACCCGCAAACAGCCGTACGATGAGAACACGGAGCGTGAGCAGCTGGCAACAGCCATCAGCGCCAACGACCTCGATGCCGTGACTCGCATCGTGGAAAAACATCCTGCGCTGCTCAGGAAGCGTGACAAAGATGGGCACACACCACTGACGCACGCAGCGAGCGCCGGCGCCGTGCAGATGGTGTCGCATCTGATTTTGCTCGACTCGCAGTACGAGGGCTGCGACAACACCGGCGTGCCCTATGTCTTGCAAAGAAGCAGCAAGGGCGACGCACCCATTCATTGCGCCATTGCTGCCGGCCACCTGAATGTCATTGACCTGCTGATCGAAGCAGGCACGCCGCTCGCGATCCGCAGTGCGGGTGACCACATACCCTTGCTGGCCTACGCCAGCCGGCATGGCGAAGCAGCGGTCGCCCACCTGCTGGCTTGCCTTCCCCCTGCCTTCAGGGACCTGGCTGATGACAAAGGCAGGACGGCGGTGTATCACGCCGCGAAAGAGGATGGGCCCGCTTCACTGACGCTGCTGCTGAAGACAGGCTGCAAGGCTAACTTGCCTGCCAACAACGGCAATACACCATTGCATGTGGCGGCACGCTTGAAGAACAAGGCCTGCGCCGAAGTGCTGCTGGCATCCGCCTCGCAGGCTGACATCGATGCCGTGAATGATGAGGGAAACACAGCGCTGCACATCGCCGCGCAACACGGAAATCTCGACACGGCTCGCCTGCTGGTCAGGAGCGGCGCCAGCATTGACACGCCCAACCGCAACGGATACACGGCGCTGGCCATGGCGACTGAGGAAGGTCACAAGGAGGTCATGACCTATCTGGTGAAGCACCGTGCCCAGATCTTTGCGGGCCGTTATCTGTGGGCATGGCCTCTGACCCGTGCCGCAAAAAGTGGCGACCCGGCGAGGGTGGATATCCTGCGCAAGGGCAAGGGCTTTGTACAAGCGGATTCGTACGGCCCGTACATGACCCGGCAGGCGATCGCCACCGGCAATGTCGTCATGCTGGAAGCCTGCCTGACAGGGCACATCATGTCGGGTGCCAGTGTGCGGGAATCTGATGTGCGCACCTACATCGACGGCGCCGTCGACAGCGGCAACCCCGAAATCATTGCACTGGTAGTTGGCTTTATCAAAAAATACTTCTACGACAGTTTCACGGATGCCGAGCTCGGGCATGCCTTCGTGCGGGCCCATGCGCACGACAAGATCGAGGTCCTGCTGCCGATCGCAAGCCGGCTCAAGCATCTGGCCTTGAGCAGCGGAACGCTCGGCAGCGTCCTCGCCAGTGCGCAGGCGCGCAATGACTACCTGCTGCTGGACGCGCTGGCTAAACTCAAGATCAAGGTAGATGGCGGCAAGCTCGCCACGATAGCCGATGAGCTCTTGCGTGACCCGTTGGCGCGTGAACTGCTGAATCCGGCAAAGGCGCCCAAGCGCAGCCTGGCAACGGCCTTTAAAAAGCCGAAGCCGGCGCCCGCCCCGTCGATCGACGCCACCAATACGGCTTCGCAACTGGCGCTGGACGCCACACACGCCGATCCGTCCACCGCCATCGCCGCGACACTCGCTGCACAAAAAATCTCTCCGCTATTGCACCAGCCAATCGCCAATTCGCTGATACCACTGTGCGCAGCCTTTGCTTCAGCCGGCAACCTGCAGCTGTCACAGGCACAGTACATCATTGGCCATGGCCTGGCGCAGTATGCGGATCCGGCGCATTTGCCGCTGCCCGCAGAGCTCCACAAGTTGAGCGGCGCCCCGGCCCTGCTGCAAAAATGCGATGCGCATCGCGAAGCGCTGGCCGACGCCGGCATCACCCTGCTGGCAAGGGCAGACGACAGAATCAACAGCGAATTCATCCACGCACTCGCGCTGGTGACGATCAGGACGCCGGTCGATACGGTCGGCGGCCATGTCGCTGCCATTGCCCAGCAACTGGCGATCGACTTCGGCCTGCTACCGATCTGGGCAAACCAGCTGGCCAAGGTCTGCGCCCGGGCCGGCGCGTCGGTGATAACTGGCTACCAAGGCAGCTTCAACACCGCCCGGCCGCCAGCCGACCTGAAGGCGAAACTTTGCTCGACTTTGCTCCGGATGTTCGCGCAAGAGATGAAGGCGGCGTCCGCACCCGAGGGCTTCATCGAGGCCTCGCTGGCGATCGACATTGGCCTCGTGAAGGACTTCAATGACCTGCTCTGGCGCCAGTGGGACAGGATCTGCGAGGTCATGGCAGAGACCGCCGAGGACCAGATCGGCAGCCAGGGTAGCTGAGGCAGCCGGGGTAGCTGAGGCAGCCGGGGTAGCTGAGGCAGTCGATGGTGCCGGGCAGCACTCAGCCGACCTGCTTGCCCTTCATGCCCAGCCGTCCGAGCAGGGCGCGGTCTTCCTCGACTTCCGGGTTGCCGGTGACGAGCAATTTGTCGCCGTAGAAAATCGAGTTCGCGCCCGCCAGATAGCACAGCGCCTGTATGCCCTCGCCGAGCTGGCGACGGCCGGCCGACAGGCGCACCCGCGCCTTGGGCATCGTGATGCGTGCCACCGCAATGGTGCGCACGAATTCCAGCGGATCGAGCGGTTCCTGATCAGCCAGCGGCGTGCCTTCGACGGCCACCAAGTGGTTGATCGGCACCGAATCCGGGTAAGGGTTCAGGTTGGCCAGCTGGGCGATCAGGCCGGCGCGCTGCTGGCGCGATTCGCCCATGCCGACGATGCCGCCGCAGCAGACCTTCAGACCGGCCTGGCGCACATGGCCGAGCGTGTCGAGACGATCCTGATAATCGCGGGTGGTGATGATCTCGCCATAGAACTCGGGCGCGGTATCAAGGTTGTGGTTGTAGTAATCGAGGCCGGCAGCGGCCAGCCGATCGGCCTGCTCTTCTTTCAGCATGCCCAGCGTGGCGCAGGTTTCCAGTCCCAGCGCCTTGACGGCCTTGACCATTTCCTCGACGGCATCAATGTCGCGGTCCTTCGGCGAGCGCCAGGCCGCGCCCATGCAGAAGCGGGTCGCGCCGCTGTCCCTGGCCGCCTGGGCGGCGGCGACGACCTCATCGACGGCCATCATTTTTTCGGCGACGACGCCGGTGTCATGATGCGCCGACTGCGGGCAGTAGCCGCAGTTTTCCGGGCAACCGCCGGTCTTGATCGACAACAGCGTGGCCAGCTCGACTTCGTTCGGATCGAAGTGGGTGCGATGGACTTGCTGCGCCTTCCACATCAGTTCATTGAACGGCAACGCAAACAGCGCGACGACTTCAGCCACCGGCCAGGTCTCGTTGGCGGCAGCGACGGCGGCGACTTTTTTGGCAGCGGCGTGGAAGGCGATCGGTTGGGAAGACATGCAAACTATCCTTGGTTCTACGATGTTCGGCGCGGTGTTCTGCGCAATGTTCAGCTCAAATTTCAGCTCAATGTTCAGTTCAATGTCCGGCGTGGCGTCCGGCGCGCTGTTCAGCGCAGCGGCGCAGGCCAGGACGGCAGCAAGCCACCGTCAATCAGGCTGGCCGCCACAGCGGCCGACGGCGTCGCCATCCACGGGATCACGCCCAGCAGCGGCGCCGGCAGCCGCGCCTGCAGCGCGGCGAGGCTGGCGGGCTGATGCAGCATGGCCGGATCGACCTGGTTGGCGACCCAGCCGGCCAGTGTCAGGCCGCGCGCGGCGATGGCTTCGGCGCTCAGCAACGCATGGTTGAGGCAGCCAAGGCGCAGGCCAACCACGAGGATAACATCAAGCTGCAGTCCGGCCGCCAGGTCGGCGGTATCAAAATCGTCCGACAAGGGCACCCGGAATCCGCCGACGCCCTCCACGACCACGGCCTCGGCCAGCGCCGCGGTCTGCCGATAGGCATCGAACAGCACGGCCGGATCGATGCGCACCTGCTCCATCGCCGCGGCCACGTGCGGCGCGCAGGCCTCGCGCAGGATGTAGGGCGAGGTCATGGCCTGCGGCAGCCTCAGGCTGGCTTCAGCGGCCAGTGCATCGACATCGTCATTGACCAGCCGGCCGTCGACCAGGGCCGTGCCGGCGGCCACCGGCTTCATGCCGACCGCCTTCAGGCCGCTCGCGGCCAGCGCATGCACCAGCGCGGCCGACACCAGGGTCTTGCCGACACCGGTGTCCGTGCCGGTCACGAAACAGGCGAATTGCAGTGCCATGCTCAAACCTCTGCCAGCGAAAGTACGCCGCCGGTCGCGGCCAGCTCGGCCTCGATCGCATTGACGGCCGTCGTCAGCGCGCGCACCTCGTCGGCCGTGTGCGCGGCCGACAAGGTGATGCGCAAGCGCGCACTGCCATTGGGCACGGTGGGCGGGCGGATCGCGCCCACCCAGAAGCCGCGTGCCTGCAAGGCAGCGCCGGTGACCATGGTCTCGGCATTGGTGCCGATGACGACCGGCTGTATCGCCGTCGCCGAGGGCAGCAGTTGCCAGCGCTGCAGCGACAGGCCCTGGCGGAACAGGGCGATATTGGCCTGCAGGCGGGCCCGCAGGGCGTCGCCATCGGCGCTGCCGATGATGGCCAGGCTGGTCAGCAAGGCATGGGCGACGGCAGGCGGCGCTGCGGTCGTGTAGATGTAGGGCCGCGCGCGTTGCACCAGCCATTCGATGACCGTGGCATGCGCGCTGACGAAGGCACCGGCCACGCCGGCGGCCTTGCCCAGGGTACCGATGTAGACCAGTTGCGGCGACGACAGGCCGAGCATCTGCAACGCGCCCCGCCCCTGCTCGCCCAACACGCCGAAGCCATGCGCATCGTCCACCACCAGCCAGGCCTGGTGACGCTCGCACAAAGCGAGCAGCTCGCGCAGCGGCGCGATGTCGCCATCCATGCTGAAGACGCTGTCGGTGACGACCAGTTTGTCGTCGGCCTGGCTGGCTGACAACAAGGCATCGAGCTGATCAAGGTCACGATGCGGATAGACACTGAGCTTGGTGCGCGACAGGCGCGCGCCGTCAATCAGGGACGCATGGTTCAATTCTTCGGAAAAAATTTCCGCACCCTTGCCGACCAGCGTGCTCAACACCGCCAGATTGGCCATGTAGCCGGTCGAAAAATACAGCGCAGCACCGTCTGGCGTGCAGGGTGACATGAAGGTGGCCAGTCGCTGCTCGAGCTCGGCATGGGCGACTGAATGACCGCTGATCAGGTGCGAAGCACCGCTGCCCGCGCCGTAGCGCAAGGCGCCTTCGCGCATGGCCTCGATGACGCGCGGATCGGCCGCCAGACCCAGATAGTCGTTCGAACAGAAAGCACGCAAGGCCTGACCATCGGCGTTCAGGCAGGTACCCTGGGGCGTGGAGACCGTGCGCCGCCGGCGCAGCAGGTGTTGCTCCCCCAAACGCATGAGCGCTTGCTGCAGACGGGTAAGCAACGGGAAATCGGTGGTCATGCGATCGATGGGTACGGAATCAACTGTTCAGCCACGAGGGCTTGCGCTTGTCGAGGAAAGCCTGCACGCCTTCGCGCCCTTCGGCCGACACGCGCACTTCAGCAATGCGACGCACGGTATCGGCGACCAGATGCGGCTCGATAGGCTCGCCGGCAATGTCGCGCACCAGGCGCTTGGCCTCGCCCACCGCATGCGGGCTGCAGGCGACAAGCGCCTGCGCCAGGCGGTCGACGGCATCGTCGAGCTGCTCTTCCGCCACCACCTCATGCACGAGGCCGAGCTGCCGGGCCGCGGCGGCGCTGAAGCGCTCGGCCGTGAGGAAATACCGGCGCGATGCGCGCTCACCGATGGCGCGGATGACGTAAGGCGAAATGGTGGCCGGGATCAGGCCGAGCTTGACCTCGGACAAGCAGAATTCGACGCGCTCGACGGCCACGGCGATATCGCAGGCGGCCACCAGCCCCATGCCGCCGGCATAGCAGTCGCCTTGCACGCGGGCGATGGTCGGTTTGCTGCATTCATAGATCACATGCATCATCTCGGCCAGCGCCGCTGCGTCGGCCAGGTTCTCCTGCTCGGAGTAGCCGGCCATTTTTTTCATCCAGTTCAGGTCGGCGCCGGCGCAAAAGGCCGGGCCGCGCGCCGCCAGCACGATGGCGCGCACCGCGCGCTGCTTGTCGAGCGCGCGGAAGGCGTGCGTGACCTCGGTGATCGCCGTCTCGTTGAAGGCATTGCGCAGGTCCGGGCGGTTCAGCCAGACGGTGGCCACATGGCCCTGGTCATCGATCGTTAGCGTCGTGTACTGCATGGGTCGGTCCTGCCTTTCAGCTTCCTGAAGCCTTGGGTTTTTGCAAGTCCACCGAGTTATCGATGCGCAAGCGCTTGCGGTCCGGCTCGACGGCGGCCAAGGGCGCGACCTCGGTCATCTCGGCCAGGCATTGCACGGCCAGTTGCTGGTACTCGAGCGTGCCCTTGCGTTTCCATGCAATTTCTTCATCGCTCAGTGTACGCGCAATCTTGGCCGGCGCCCCCATCACCAGGCTTTTCGGCGGCACTTGCATGCCGGTCTTGACGAAAGCCATCGCCGCGACGATGGACGATTCACCGATGACAGCGCCATCCATCACCACCGCGTTCATGCCCACCAATGCATTGCGCCCGATGCGCGCGCCGTGGATGACTGCGCCGTGGCCGATGTGGCCATCGACTTCGATCACGGTGTCGCTGCCGGGGAAGCCATGCATCACGCAAGTGTCCTGCAGATTGGAACCGGCTTCCATCACCAACCGGCCGAAGTCGCCGCGCAGGCAGGCGTTCGGGCCGACATAGCAGCCGGGGCCGATGATCACATCGCCGATCAGCACTGCGGTCGGGTGCACATAGGCCGTCGGATCGATCACCGGGGTCACGCCCTCGATCGCATATACCTTGGGTCGCATCGTCATCAGCGTTCTCCTTACTGGCGCGGGCGAATCACGATCTTGCCGGTGACCTTGCGCGAGGCCATATCATTGAGCGCCTGCGGCGTATCGGCCAGCGCATAAGTGCCGGAGATGTGCGGACGGATCTTGTTTTCGCGGTGCCATTGCATCAGCTCGTTCATGGCGGCGACATGGTGCGCCGGTTCACGGCGCGCGAAATCGCCCCAGAACACGCCGACCACGGAGGCGCCCTTGAGCAGCGGCAGGTTCAGCGGCAGCTTGGGGATTTCGCCGTTCGCAAAACCGATCACCAGATAGCGGCCGCGCCAGGCGATGGAACGAAAGGCCGGTTCGGTATAGGCGCCGCCGACCGGGTCATAGATCACGTCCGGGCCTTTGCCGCCCGTCGTGCGCTTGATGCCTTCGCGCAGGTCTTCCGTGGTGTAGTTGATGCACTCGTCGGCGCCATGCTGGCGGCAGATGGCCAGCTTTTCTTCGGTCGAGGCAGCGGCGATGACGCGCGCGCCGATGGCCTTGCCGATCTCGATCGCGGCCAGGCCGACGCCGCCGGCCGCGCCCAGCACCAGCAGGGTCTCGCCTGCCTTGAGCTGCGCACGGTCCACCACTGCATGATGCGAGGTGCCATAGGTCAGGGTCAGGGCGGCGGCGGTGTCGAAGTCCATCTCGTCGGCCATCTTCAGCAAGGCATGGGCCGGCACGATGGCCTGCTGCGCGAATGCGCCATTGGCGACATAGGCAAACACACGGTCGCCGGCCTGGAAGCCGGTGACGCCCTCGCCCACCCCGCGCACCACGCCGGCGAGCTCATTGCCGGGGCTGAAAGGCAGTTCCGGCTTGAACTGGTATTTGTTCTGGATGATGAGCACGTCAGGGAAATTGACACCGGCGGCCATCACGTCGACCAGCACTTCGCCGGGGCCGGCACTGCGCTCCGGCACCTCATCGATCACCAGCGTTTCCGGCAGGCCCCAGGCCTTGCATACGACTGCTTTCATGTGTGTCCCGATCTTTATCAGTGATTTTGATTATTGGAATTTCGCCGGCCGCTTTTCAATGAAGGCACGAATGCCTTCCTTGCCGTCCTCGGTGTTGCCGGAGGCGAGCATGTTTTCACGCTCGAGGTCGAAATGCTGGTGCAGGGAATGGTGGTGCGCGGCATTGACCAGCGCCTTGATGCGGCCCTGCGCCTGCGACGGGCCCTGCGCCAGCTGGCGCGCCAGCTTCATCGCCGCCTCATGCAGGTGGGCATCCGGATGGACGGCATCGACCAGGCCGATGGCCAGGCACTCGGCCGCCGGGAATGCGCGATTGGTCAGGAACACTTCCTTGGCCTTGGCGGCGCCGGCGCGGCGGGTGACGAACCAGGAACCGCCCACATCGGGGGTCAGGCCAATGGCGGAATAGCCGCCGCGCAGCTTCATCGACTCGGCGGCCAGCACGATGTCGCCGCACAGCGCAAAGCCGATGCCGCCGCCGCCGACGGCGCCATTGATGGCGCAGACGATGGGTATCTCGAGCAGGGTCAGCATCTTCATCGCTTCATGCACCGGGTCCAGCAGTTCCTGCAGGATGTCGGACAAGGGGCGAGAGGTATCGGCAAAGACGGTGATGTCGCCACCGGCGCAGAACTGGCGGCCGGCCGCCGTGATCAGCAGCGTGCGCACCGACTTGTCGCCGGCGATGCGGGTGACGGCTGCGGCAAAGGCCTGCGCCATGGCCTGGTCGAGCACATTGGCCCGCTCGGGATTGTTGAAGGTGATGACGGCCAGCCCGGCATCGATGTCGAGCTTCAGCGGGGAAGTCATTGGGGGTCTCCGGAGGAAGGTTTGCGCCCGTCTGGGCGCGGGCTCTGCCGCAGATTCTAGCAAAACGGGCAAGCCTTCCGGGGACGGACGGACTTCACCGATTCAAAAGGCTGCACCCTGTTCCAGATCAAGACAGCAAGGCATCAAGGTTTGCGGCCGTTGCGCCCGGCCGCCGACATTGAAAAACCGGGCAATACAAACAAAAACGGCGCCGATTGGCGCCGTGTTGTCGATGAAGTTAGTAACGGTACCTTACGCCGAGCATGACGCTGCGCGGCGCGCCGGGCGCGATGAAGCGACTGATGTTGCCCGGGTTGGTGTTGTCTGCCAGGGCCGCGCCGTATTGGTCGAATGACGAAGCGGCGATCATGCCGTAGGTCTCGTAACGGCGATCAAGTACGTTGTTGATGCGGGCAAAATAATCCAGGCCTTTGCGCGCTTCGTAGTTCGCGTGCAGGTTCAGCAGGAAATAGCCTTTGACGCTGGCATCACCCTGACCATCTTCACCGATATTGCCTGCTTCATTGCCTTGCGTGACGATGCTGGAGGTCGCCAGCACCGTGCCGCCGAGGGTCAGCTTGGGCACTGCCAGCCAGTCGGCGCCGAAGCGCAGCGTGTGCTCAGGCAGGCCGGCGATGCGGGTGCCGGGCTTGACCGAAATTTCGAGATCATCACCGCCGAACAGCTCGCCGGCAGTGCGGTAAGTCGCGTCGAGGTAGCTGTAGCTGGCCTGCAGCGTGACCGGGCCGTAGCTGGTGCGCGCGCTCAGATCCAGGCCCTGGCGGCGGGTACGGCCGAAGTTGGTGAAATAGCCGCGGACCGGGTTGGTGCCAGTGGCCTGGAACAGGATGTCATTGCTGTTATCCGATCGGTACACGGTGGCCGTAATTTCCGATCCGTCGAAACGCCAGCGCGAGCCGAACTCGACGGTGCGCGCGATCACCTGCTTCAGGTAAGGATCGGCCTGCAAACCGGTCGGCAGCGCGCACGGGCTGGCCGGGTCCGCACAGCCGAGTTCAATGATGGTCGGCACGCGATTGCTCTGGCCCACGCTGCCGAACAAGGTCACAGCCGGTGCCAGCTTGTGGCTGATGCCCAGCGAAGGATTCAGGCTGTTGTAGGTGAAGGCCTCGCGCGCGCGGTCGCTGCCGACGCCACCGGTATAGTTGGTGATGATGTTGCTGACATTCGCATGGTTGAAGCGCGCCGCGCCCGTGATGTGCGTGATCTCGCTGTACGACCAGGTGTCTGACGCATAGATGCCGAGCGCGGCCGATTTTCCGCGCACGCCTGCCGTACTCTCGGCCAAGTCGCAACTGTGGATGCCGCGGGTGGCGTCGATAGCGCAATCCTCTGCCTGCTGCGCGCCATAGCGCATGTGCGCGAAATCGGTGGAGACACCCGCCGTGATCTGGTGGCGATCCAGCAGCTTGGTCAGGTTCAGGCTGCCGCCGGCGCTGGTCTGCTTGCTGTTGTTCAGGTTGAGGACACCTTCGTTTTCATAAGTACCGGGGTTGTTGGCATCTTCCTCTCGCTCGACATCCCCGCTGAAGCCGTTGCGCACCGCATGCCGCACATAGGCCATGCCGGCCAGCTCGGTCTCCCCATCCAGCATGCGCTGCAGGTTGAACGTCAGCTGGTTCAGCTCGTTCTTGGTCTGGTCGGGATGGGTATAGATCCAGCGCCGGTTGTTTTCATACATGCCGCGCTGATACGGCAGGTCATCACCGTCATCGCCATAGTTCCGGCTCGGCAGCAGGCCGTTGCCAACCAGCGTGCTGCGCCCGACCAGCAGCGACAGGTCCCAGTTGCTGTCGCCCTGCTGGCGGCCGACCTTGGCGAACACATTGCCGAGCTTGCCCGATGAGTGCTCACGCCAGCCATCCTCGCGGAAACCGGTCGCTGCGATGAAGCTGTGATAACCGTCATCGCTCTTGCTGCCGTAGGCGACATCGGCGCGCACCCGGCCAAAGCTGCCGGCCTGCAGCTTCACTTCCGTGCCCGGCGCGGTCAGGCCCGACTTGGTGGTAAAGGCCAGCGCGCCGCCGAGGGTGTTGAGACCGTAGACAGGGTTCGAGCCCGGCACCAGCGTGACATTGTTGATCGCCGCCTCGGGGATCATGTCCCAGTTGACCACGTCGCCGAAGGGTTCATTGACGCGCACGCCGTCGAGATAGACCGACAGGCCCTGCGAGGAGCCGAGGATGCCGGACAGGCGGAAGCCACGGTAGGTGATGTCGGCCTGGAACGGACTGCCCTGAATGTCATTGATGTTCACGCCCGACAGGTTGCGCGACATGAACTCGGTCAGGTTCAGGGTCTGGCTCTGGTGCAATTGCTCGGCGCTGATGCTCTGCACGTCATACGGCAGCTTGTCTTCTTCGATGCCCAGGCCCGGCAGCGGCGAGGTGCCGACCACCTCGACGGCCTTGAGTTCCTTGTCGGCCTTGGCGGCCTTGGCATCCTTGGCGGCCTCGTCGGCCATCAGGTACGGGGAAGTGAACAACGCGGCGATCGCCAGCGCGATCGCAGGGGATTTCAGGGGGGCGTGCATGCTTGTCTCTGTCGTTATTGTGCCCGCTGGGAGCGCGGAATGATTTGGCAATCATAAAAGGATTGCATCTCGGGCACTATGGGAAAAATTCCCGATAGGCCGCTGCAAGATGAAAATTGTGCGCCGGCAGCGGCTGCACCCCCGGCCTGCCGCCCTGCAGCCTTGCCGGCGATCGGCGTTTACAATGCCGGTCGCCGCTTCTTTTCCCTGTCCCGCGATGAACGCCGCCAAGATCACTGTCATGCTGGTCGACGACCATGCCGTCGTTCGTGCCGGCTACAAGCGCTATATCGAGCTCGATCCCCAATTGCAGGTCATCGCCGAAGCCGCGAGCGGCGAGCAAGCCTACTTCCAGCTGGAATCGACACCGGTCGATGTGGTGGTGATGGACTTGTCGATGCCGGGCCAGGGCGGCTTTGAATCCTTGCGCCGCATCCTGAACCGATTCCCGCGCCAGAAAGTGCTGATCTTTTCGATGCATGACAATGCCTCGATCGCACGCCAGGCGCTGCAATTGGGCGCCGCCGGCTATCTGACCAAGAGCATGTCGCCGGACCTGATCGTGTCGGCGATCCGTGAGGTGATGACGGGCGGAACCCCGGTCGAGCCGGGCATCGCGGCCAGCCTGGCCGAGCTCGATGAACAGGGCGCGCCGCACCAGCAATTGCAGCCGCGCGAATTCGAGGTCTTCATCCGGCTCGCGCGCGGGGAATCGGTCGATGCCATCAGCGCCAGCCTGCACCTGTCGCCGAAGACGGCCGCCAATTACCAGGCCTCGATACGCAAGAAGCTGAACGTGAACTCGGGCATGGAATTGCACCAGTACGCAAGGGACCACGGCCTGCTCTGACCCGGCCTGTAGGCCATCATGGCAAGAGCGCGCCGGCTCAGTCGGGACGGCTCCCTCGGGACGGCTCAGTCCGGCCGCTTCAATCCGGCCGGCTGGCCAGTGGGAAGGTCGCCACCAGCAGCAGCCCGCCGCCCTGCCCCGGCTGCAGCGACAAGCTGCCCTGATTGGCCAGCACCCGCTCGCGAATGCCGGTCAGGCCCAGGCCTTCCAGCGCAGACCTGCCGGGCAGCGCGGCGGACAGGCCGATGCCATCGTCGGCCACGCTGAGGGTCAAGGCCGACTGCGCCGGATCGACATCGACCCGGATCTCGACCTGGCTGGCCTGCGCATGGCGCATCACATTGGTCAGCGCCTCTTGCGCAATACGATAGACGGCGACCGCCAGCCGCTGCGGAACCCGGGCCGTGCCGAGCTTGACGGCCAGCCGGCAATCCAGCGCCGCATCGCCCCGCGCCTGCCTTTGCCTGACCAGGTCGCGCAGGGCCTGTTCGAGCGCGATATCGTGCTCCTCGTCGCCCTGCAGCCCATAAGGCCGCAATTGCGCCAGCAGCCCGCGCAACTGCGCGAGGATGCTGCCGCTGTTCTCGTGCATCGCCTGCGCACAGGCCTCGAGCGCGGGCTGGCCAGCCGACTGCTTGAGCAGGTAAGAGGCATCGACCTGTATCGCCGTCAGCAATTGGCCGAACTCGTCATGCAGCTCATGCGCGAGGCGGCGGCGCTCTTCTTCCTGCACGTCCTGCAGCCGGTGCAGCAACTCGCGCTGCTTGGCAATCTGCTCGGTCAGGGCCTCGGACAAATGGTTCAGCGCCTGCCCGATCTGGTTCAGCTCGCGCGTGCCGCTGACAGGAATGCGCGCCGCATAGTCGCCGGCCTCGATGCGCGCGATGCCCTGCAGGATGCCCGACAGCGGCGCCAGCGCATGGCGCACGCTGACCCATAGCGCAATGATCAGCGCCACCGCGATCGCACCGAACAGGCCCAGCTGCAACAAGGCCGCCATGACCGCCTCGCCGCTTTCGGCCTGAGGGGAGGATTCAAGCGCGACCGCCAGCCGCTGGCCATCCGGACGAAGCACGCCCAGCATGTAAGTCGGCATCGCCTGGTCCGACAGCATCCAGCGCTGCAGCCAGCCCGGCTCGCGAGCGCCCGCCTCATGGGGCGGCCTGGTCAGGCGATTGCCATTGGCATCAAGTAGCGCCACATGGAAATTGCGCAGGGTGTCGCCGTCATTGATCTGGTCGATCGCCGCCGCTTGCCGGGCCACGGGCGCGCCTTCCTGCAAGGCCGCCAGGATCGTGACCAGTTGGCCGATGCGCTGGCTGCTGTCGACCTCATCGGCAATGTTGCGCTTGGCCATGGCCAGCGTCAGCGCCATCGCGACGGCCATCATCGCCGCACCGACGATCAGCAGTCGCAGCAGCAAACGGGTCACCAGTTGCATCCCTATCCTCCTGCGGTTCCCCGGCCTTTGCAGCGGCAACACTGCGGAGCAAGGACGCGTCGGGCCGGCTGCTCGCCTGGTCAGGCCAACATTACCGGGCATGAAATAAAGCCGGAATTATAGGGCTTGCATCGGGCGCCATGGAGCGGCACCGACGGACAGGATGCCGCATTGGTCTGCACGGGGCTGCATGGCCGATTCGCTCCCCATCCCGGCCGGGCTCGCCCTAAAATGAATTTTTACCGCTGGCCTGACATGACCGCCCATCATTCCGTGCTGCCCTATTTGCGCGAGACGCTGATCTTCCTGGCCCTCGCCGGGGTCTTGATGCCGCTGCTGCAGCGCTACCGGGTCAACCCCATCCTCGGCTTCCTTGCCGTTGGCGTGCTGCTCGGCCCGTTCGGCCTGCTGCTGTGGGCCGGCCACTTGCCATGGCTGAGCAATTTCACTTTCCTGCGGGTCGAGGGCGTGGTCGCGCTGGGCGAGCTGGGCGTGCTGTTCCTGATGTTCACGCTCGGGCTGGAGCTGTCGGCCGAACGCCTGTGGGCGCTGCGGCGCTGGGTATTCGGTGCCGGCATGGCGCAAGTGCTGTTGTCGGCCGTGGCCATTGGTCTGGTGGCGGCCAGCTTCGGCGTGGCGACGGATGCGGCCATCGTGCTGGGCCTGGTGCTGGCGCTGTCGTCGACCGCGATCGTGATGCAACTGATGACGGAACGTCATCTGCTCGACCAGCCGGTCGGGCAGGCGAATTTTTCCATCCTGATGATGCAAGACCTGGCCGTGGTGCCCATCCTGCTGCTGGCCGGTCTGCTGGCGCGCGGCAATGTCGACCGCCTGTTCCCGCTGCTGCTCGAGGTGCTGGTCAAATCGGCAGGGGCGGTGCTGCTGATTTACCTGTTGGGCCGACGGGTGATCCGCCCCTTGTTCAAGTCGCTCTCGCAGCAGCACCAGCCGGCCACCTTTGTGGCGCTGATCCTGCTCTCGACGCTGGGCATTGCCGGCCTGACCCAATACGCCGGGCTGTCGATGGCGCTGGGCGCTTTCCTTGCCGGGCTGCTGCTGGCCGAGACCGAATTCCGGCATGAGGTCGAGGTCACGATCGAGCCCTTCAAGAGCCTGCTGCTGGGCCTGTTCTTCATGTCCGTCGGCATGCAGACGGACTTGCGCACCCTGCTGGCCGCACCGATGCTGTTGCCGCTGGCCGTGGTCGGGCTGTTCCTGGTCAAGTCGGCGGTACTGGCGCTGCTGCTGAGGCTGGGCCGCTTTTCCTGGCCGCGAGCCATCGAAGGCGGGATGATGATGGGCCAGGGCGGCGAGTTCGCCTTCATCGTGACCGGCTATGCGATGAGCTCCAAGCTGTTCAGCCCCGAGCTGTCGCAGTTCGTGTTGCTGGTGGTCGGCCTGTCGATGTTCGCCACGCCCATGGTCTGGCGCGCCGGCCACCAGTTCGCCTTGTGGTGGGAGCGCCATCACCCGCCGGCCGCAGCCCCATTGTCGGCGGCGATGCCGGGGCAAATGGAAGGCCATGTGATCATCGTCGGCTTCGGCCGCATGGGACAACTGCTGGCGGCGGTGCTGGCGGGCCAGGGCGTGCGCTATGTGGCGATCGACATCGACATGCACCGTTCGACCAACCGTCATCCGCTGGGCGAACCGGTCTACTACGGTGATGTCAGCCGGCCCGAGTTGCTGCATCGGGTGCATGCGAGCAAGGCGGCGGCGATCGTCCTGACGATGGACCATGCGGACGCAGCGCTGCATGCCGCGCGGGCGATACGGCGCGAATTCAGCGGCATCCCCCTGCTGGCGCGCGCCCATGATGAAGAACATGCCCATGCGCTGGGCCGGGCGGGCGCGAACCTGGTCATGCCGGAGGCGCTGGAGGCGGGGCTGCAGCTGTCATCGTTTGTCTTGCATGCGCTGGGCATCGATGGCGAGCGCGCCGCGATCGCCATTCGCAGCGAGCGTGATGCACGGCTATCGGTGGTGCGACGCGGTGGCGGCGACTGAGCGCTCGTTGCCGGCAGCTTGCGCCGTCGTCATTGCGGCAGGAACAGCGGCCCCAGGCGAACGCCGCTGTGATCGCAATCCTCGGCAAAGGCCTGGCCGGACAGGTAGGCAAATTCCACTGCACGGGCCGGCGCGATCGGGTCGGACGGATCCGGGCCACTGCCCTGCATCAGGCCCGGGTGGCACATGATCAGCGTGCCGGTGGGCGATTCGCGCAGCCAGCGCTTCATCCGCCCCTCGAAACCTGCATCAGGCTGCAATGAGTACAGGCCGCCGAAGTGCGGCGTGGTGCGCAGGCCGCGTGCCTCGGCCAGGGCGCCGAAACCGGCGCTCGATGTGCGCAGCACAAAGGCCTTGAGCGCAGCGTCGCTGCCGACCAGCCGTTCCGGCACCCGCAGCCAGGGCAGACTGCCCTGCCCTTGCCAGCAACGATCGATGACTTCCATCACCGCGTCGCGCACGACAGGAAAGGCATGCACATGCTGATGGCCATCTAGATAATCGGGCAAACGGCCGGCCTGCCGGGCGAAGGCGTCGACCTGCTGCAGGAAGCTGTCGCGCACGGCGGCGCGCGATATGACGCGCGCCATGCTGGCCAGCAGCCAGGATGACAAGGGTCGGACCGCGGCCGCGCCATCGAACGGATGCGTGAGATTGAGGTGCAGGCCGATCTCGACCCGCCCTGCTTGCGCGGCAGCGAGCTCGCGCAGCGCCGGTGCCGATGCCGCCCAGTCCGGCCCCTGCGACAGAACCGAGGTGGCCTGCAGCCGCCCGGCAGCGAGCAGCTGCAGGATGCCCTGGCTGATGGCGGCCGACTGGCCGAAGTCATCGGCGCACAGTGTCAGGCGACGCACGGCGCCGCTGCCGCTGCCGGTCCCGCTGCCGGTGCCGCTGCCGGACTCCCGGCCGGCGCTGATCTCGCCGCTGGCGGCGCTCATGCCTCGTCCTGCGAAGCGGCGGCCGTCGGTGCAAACGCCCAGGTGCGCGAGCTGACAAAGGTCAGCGCGGCCACCAGCACCAGCACGATGAACAGCGCAACGCGGTAATCAAGCTCCGTCCAGCGCAGCAGCGCCGCATACATCAGTTCATTGACGGCAAAGCTGCCGCAGGCGACGGCAAAAAAGCGCAGACGCGACTGCGCGGCTGATGCCTGGTGATGACGAAAGGTCAGTCGATGATGGCCCGCATGGCTGACCTGAAAGGCGACCAGGAAGGCAATGACATTGGCCAGCAAAGGCGGCATGCCCAGCGGCACCAGCACCAGCGCCACGCAGCCAAGGTGCACAGCCATCGCCGACAGGCCGACGGCGGCGAACCAGAACAGTTCGCGCTTCATGAATGCGACGCAGGGCGCTCGGACGGATCGGACAGATCGGACAGATCGGCGAGATCAGACTGGTCGGCGCGGTCGGACAGCGCGGAACGCCCAGGCTGGCCGGACCGGCCAGGCTCGTGCTGCGAGCCGGCATGAGCGGCGCGGCCGCGGGCGGCGCCGGCACGGGTGACGCGACTGACGAAATACGCCGGCCGCTGCTTGACCTCGGTGAAGATGCGACCGATGTATTCGCCCAGGATGCCAACCGACAGCAGCTGCACGCCGCCCAGGAAGGTGATGGCGACCACCAGCGTCGGCCAGCCGACAAAGTCGGTGCCGAACAGGAGCGTATCGATCACGATGAAGATCGCATAGGCGATCGAGGCCAGCGAGACCAGCCCGCCCACTACCGTCCACAGCCGCAGCGGCACATTCGAGAAGGCGGTCAGGCCGGTGACAGCCAGCCGCAACAAGCTGCCGAAATTGAAGCTGCTGCTGCCATGGCGGCGCGCATCGGTGCGCACCGTCATCGGCAGGCGGGTAAAGCCGACCCAGTTATACAGGCCCTTCATGAAGCGATTGCGCTCGGGCATGCGCTTGAGGGCATCCAGCACGCAGCGATCGAGCACGCGGAAGTCCTGCGTGTTCTCGGGAATCTTGTTGCGCTCGCCAAAGTTCAGCAGCGCATAGAACACATGGGTGAAGGCGCGCTTGGCCAGCCCCTCGTCCTCGCGGTCGGCACGCACGGCGAACACCATGTCATAGCCGCGCTGCCATTGCGCGAGGAAGGCCGGGATCAGTTCGGGCGGATGCTGGAAGTCGCAATCGATCAGTACCGCCACATCGCCGCGGGCCTCGTCGATGCCGGCCGACAGCGCGATCTCTTTGCCGAAATTGCGCGACAGCTGCACCAGCGTCACCGGCAGGCGATCGACGACGCCCATCACGCGTTCGACGGTGGCGTCACGGCTGCCATCGTCGATGACGATCAGTTCATGGCGCAGGCCGAGGCTGCCGAACAAGGTATGCAGCGTCTCGAGCATCGGGACCACATTGCCTTCCTCGTTGTAAGCAGGCAGCAGGACACTGACCAGGGAATCGGCCGGCCGCTCGGCCGCACGCGCTTGCAGGGTGAAGTCGGGTTCGGTGTCGGCGACAGCCGATGACGGCGTAAACGGCAGGTCAGTCTTCATGAATAAGGGCTGGTAACCGGCTGGGCGCGCCGGCGCAAATCAACGCGGACTGTATAAGGATGCCTGATCAGGGTCAAGCCGGGGAGCGGGCAAAAACCCCTCGCGTATTGCAGAACAAAGTGCTATACATATATGCATTGAATAACCATTTTTCTTTCAACATGATCGTGCTGCGCTTGCCTATGCGTGAGCAAACTGGTGCGTTGAACCGTTTGATTTCTTACAAGAAACCAATATAGCGCGCATGACCATGGGTAAATGGTGCATATTTTGAAGCGTTCCGGTATTATATTTTCTTTTAAGAAATCTGCATCTGGAAGAGGCATTCTGTGAGTAAACGCAGCCGTCCCGCTGACATCTACCTGCGCTTTTTGCAACTGGCCGAGGCGCTCAGGGGCATGCCTACCCTGCCGCCACTGGAGCCGCTGGAAGAACGCATCCTCGAACTGATCGCCAATGCGCGCCAGAACCAGGAGCGGCTGTCAGTCAAGGATCTGATGGGCAAGCGCGAGCTGGGCTCGCCGGCCATGCTGCATGGCCGCCTGAAGTCCATGCGTGAAAAAGGCTGGATTCTGCTGGCTGACACCGAAGATGCACGCCGCAAGCAGCTGGAACTGACCCAGGCTGCGCTGCTTCATTTCGACAAGCTCTCCAAGTGCCTGATGCAGGCCGTCAAAAAATCAGCCTGAACGCCTGACCCGCAGCGCTTCCGCCAACGCCCTTCCGCTGAAGGGCGTTTTGCTTTGCGCCCCGCGTCAGAACAATTCGATCTCGCCCGCGACCGGTGTCGCCTGCAGCGTGGTCGAATATTGCTGCTCGACTTGCACCAGCCGCTTGTCGGCCGACGCCAGCTTCTTGACCAGCACCTTGCCCGACCGCGGGAAGTAAGCCACCTTGCGCGGATGGATGTCGTTCAGGTCCGCTGCCGCCACCGGAATTTTTTCAGCCCGCAGGTAATCCCTCACGAAAGCGGCATTGCGTTCGCCGACGTTCAGCGCATGCATGCCGGACAGCACGCGTCCGCCGCCAAAGACCTTGGCCTCGAGGTTGGCGCGCTGCGCGCCGGCCTTCAGCAGCTGGTTGATCAGGATTTCCATCGCCTGAGTGCCATAGCGCATCGAGGCCGAGGCCGGGCCTTCGGCGTCCGCGCTGCTGCCGCCATGGGGCAGCATGAAGTGGTTCATGCCGCCGACGCCACTGACACGGTCGCGCAGGCAGGCCGACACACAGGAGCCGAGCACGGTCAGGATCGCCATGTCGGCGGTCGTGAAGTAGTACTCGCCCGGCAGCACGCGCGCGGCCATGCAGCCGAAATGGCGGTCAAAATAAACCTGCTTTGAAAAATGGGCGTCGCCTGCGCTCATCGCTGCCCCGAGAGTTCGTACACGGTCTTGCCGCGCAGCCTGAGGGCATCGGACACATACAGAAAATTCTCGGAGTGACCGGCGAACAGCAAGGCGTCCGGCTTCATCAGCGTGACAAAGCGCGCCAGGATCTTGCGCTGCGCCGGCTTGTCGAAATAGATCATCACGTTGCGACAAAAAATGATGTCGAACGACGGCTTCAGCGGCCAGTCCTGGCCCAGCAGGTTCAGCTGCCGGAAGCTGATCAGCTTGCGCAGTTCCGGTCGCACCCTGACCAGTCCGTCCTGGCTGCCCTTGCCCCGCAAAAAATATTTGCGCAGCTGCGCATCCGGCAGCGTGCCCACACGCTCGGACGGATAAATGCCCCTGGCCGCCGTGGCCAGCACATCGGTGTCGATATCGGTGGCAATGATGCTGACCGGCGGATTCAGCGTGCCATAGGCATCGCACAGGGTCATCGCGATCGAATAGGGTTCTTCGCCAGTGGAACTGGCCGAGCACCAGACCGACAGCTCAGGCCGGCCCCGGGCATGCGCAGCGAGGATGGGGAAGTGATGCGATTCGCGGAAGAACGAGGTCAGGTTGGTCGTCAGCGCATTGGTGAAGGCCTGCCACTCGCCTTGCAGCGCATCGCGCTCCAGGCGGTCTAAATAGTCGGTAAACGACTCGAGCCCGGTAGCGCGCAGGCGCCGGGCCAGGCGGCTGTAGACCATCTCCTGCTTGCCATCGGCCAGTGCAATGCCGGCGCACTCGCGGATCATCTCCCGGACCCGATCGAAATCATGGCGGGTGAAGTTGAATTCCTTGAGTCTCTCGGTGGTGTCGCGCATGGTCGTGGCGGATGATGGAATCCAGCCTCGCATCTGATCATGGCCGGCGCGCTTGCCAGAGCCCAAACAGAAGGAAGGAAGCCTCGCTTTTCTGCTTAGTCAGAAAGAAATTTCTGTAGAGAATGTCATCTGGATGTCGCCGATACAACACCCGCCTGCAACCGTCGCGGATCACCGTTGCTGATGACAGCCGCAGACCACCGTTGACGACGACAGGCGCTTTGCAGCCAGGCAAGCATCCGACTCAGAATGTTGCTCTGACGACATGGCTTGTCGACGTTAGTTGCGAATTGTCAATAAGAGGCGTGGCGTCTCGCGGTGAAGTGACGATGTGAAAACTTTGAGCGCCCTCAAGGTCTGCATGCCTTCGGCGCAAGAAAACCATGGAAGATCACCCTCGTATGCTGGAAGAAACCTGGCTGGCCAACCTGATCCAGGAATCAGGGAATGAGATATTCATCATCGACGCCGGCTCTCTCGCGGTGCTCGAAGTCAGCGAAGCGGTGCGCCGCAACCTGCAATACTCGGCTGCCGAGCTGGCGACAATGAGCGCCTCCCAGATCATGCGCGACCTCAGCGATGAGCAATTGCACCAGTTCGTCGGCCGCCTGCGCGCCGGCGGCGAGCCCGAGATCACCGCCCGCACCGCCCAGCAGCGCCGCGATGGCAGCCTGTACGACGTCAGCTTGCGCCTGTCTTATGCGCAGCTGCAGGATGTATCGGCGCTGATCGCCGTCAGCGTCATGCCCAAGGCCGAGCGCCAGCCCGTCAGCCGCGAAGAGCGCTTCGCGCAGATCGAGGCGCATGTGCCGGGGCTGCTGTTCCAGATGCGGCGCGGCCAGACCGGCCTGCTGCAATTCAGCTTCCTGTCACAGGCCTGTCAGGACCTGCTCGGCCAGCCGCCCGAGGCCCTGTACGCCAATCCGGCGCGCTTCCTCGCGCTGATCGCCGACGAAGACCGCAGCAGCTGGGCCGCCGCCCTGCGCGAATCGGCCGCGCACCTGTCGGTACTGAACTGGGAAGGCCGGGTCTGGATCGAAGCCTGGCAAGACACCAAATGGATCAACCTGCGCGCCACCCCGCGCGACGAAGGCGAAGACGGCATACAGTGGACGGGCCTGATGACCAACATCACCCAGGGTCGCAAGCTGCAGGACGAGATCCTCGCATCGCGCCGCCAGCTGGCCGAGCTGTCCGCCCATGTCGACCATGTGAAGGAACAGGAACGCGAGCGCATCGAGCGCGACTTGCATGACGACCTCGGCGGCAATCTGTCGGCACTGAAGATGATGCTCGAGCATGTGTGGAAGAAAGTGCCGCCCACGCCCTACCTCGCCGAGCGCCGCGACTACCTGAACCAGCTGCTCGACCGGTCGATCGAATCCATCCATCGCATCTCGGCCGACCTGCGGCCCGGCATCCTCGACGCCGGCCTGGTGGCCGCCCTCGAATGGCTGGCGCAGGAACAGCAGGACCAGACCGGCCTGCCCTATCGCTTCAGCTGCAACCGCAGCGACATCGAGCTCGATCCCAAGGTCGCCACCTCGCTCTTCCGCGTCGCGCAGGAGGCCTGCAACAACATCAGGAAGCATGCCGGCGCCAGCTGCGTCGAGCTGCGCCTGCATGAAGGCAGCAGCGAGCTGATGCTGGAAGTCATCGACAATGGCAACGGGATGGCCGGCGATCGCCGCGACAGCCCGAAGTCGTTCGGCCTGCGCGGCATGGCCGAGCGCATGGCCATGCTGGGCGGCGACTTCAGCGTCGCCTCGCATCCCGGCAAGGGCACCATCGTCACCGTCAAGCTGCCGCTGGCCATCGGGCAGCCGCCAGGCCACGCATGATGCCTCTGGCCGGCACCGCAGGCAGTTCCTTTGCCGGTGGCGCGCGCTGCATACGCGTGTTGATCGCTGACGACCATGCGATCGTGCGCGAAGGCCTGAAACAGATCATAGGCGATAGTGGCAGCATCATCGTCGCCGGCGAGGCAGAGAACGCGCTGCAGGCCATGCAAAAAGTGCGTGAAGGCGGCTTCGACGTCCTGCTGCTGGACATCTCCATGCCCGACCGCAATGGCATCGACGTGCTCAAGCAGGTCAAGAAAGAACTGCCGTCGCTGCCGGTGCTGATGCTGACCATGCACCGCGAAGACCAGTATGCGATCCGCGCGATGAAGGCCGGCGCGTCCGGCTACCTGACCAAGCAGAGCGCACCGTCGGAACTGGTGAATGCGCTGCAGCTGGTGGCCAGCGGCCGCAAGTACATCACGCCGGCGCTGGCCGAAGAACTGGCCAACCAGATCGGCGAGGACAGCGACAAGCCGCTGCATGAAAACCTGTCCGACCGCGAATTCCAGACCCTGGTCATGATTGCCTCCGGCAAGACCGTGACCGAGATCGCCCACGAGCTGTCGCTGTCGGTCAAGACCATCAGCATGTACCGCGCCCGGCTGCTGCAAAAGATGCGGCTGCGCCATAACGCCGAACTCACCCACTATGCGATGCGCCATCGGCTGGTGCCGGGCATGGCCGAGTAATCGGCCCGCCAGCTGCTGCCGGCGGAAATTTTTGGCAAGGCACTAAATAAATCGCTCTCCTGCTCCGTAACAAGATCAACAGCGTTGCAAAGCCAACAGGCAGAACCCACCAACGCTGAATTGGCCAGGAATGCTGGCCGGATCGACGGACCACGCCAAGGAGAGCACCATGCCCGCAGTCATCAATACCAACCTCGCATCCCTGAACACCCAGCGCAACCTGACCATGTCGCAGGCCTCGCTGAACACCTCGCTGCAGCGCCTGTCCTCAGGCCTGCGCGTCAACAGCGCGAAAGACGATGCCGCCGGCCTCGCCATCGCCGAGCGCATGAATTCGCAGGTCAAGGGCCTGAACGTCGCGATCCGCAACGCCAACGACGCCATCTCGCTGTCGCAGACCGCAGAAGGCGCGCTCGGCAAAGTCGGCGAGAACCTGCAGCGCATGCGTGAACTGGCCGTGCAGGCATCCAACGGCACCAACAGCACGGCAGACCGCACCACGCTCAACCAGGAATATACGGCGCTGGCCGGTGAAGTCACCCGCGTGCTCGAGAGCACCAAGTTCAACGGTCTGTCGCTGCTCAATAACGCGGTGCCGGCCGGCGGCTTCGACTTCCAGGTCGGCGCCAATAACAACGCCAATGAAAAGATCAACGTCGCCGTCACCGATATCACGGCCGGTGCAGGCATTGCCGCGGTCACGGGTGCCGGTGCCTCGGCCAGCATCGCCGATGCCACCGGTGCGCTGGCCCTGGGCGCGATGAATGCGCTGTCGACCGCGATCGACGAAGTCTCGTCAGCCCGTGCAAAATTCGGCGCGGCCCAAAACCGCTTCGATGCCGTGATCGCCAACCTGCAGATCGCTTCCGAGAACCAGTCGGCGTCGCGCAGCCGCATCATGGACGCCGACTTCGCCGCCGAGACCGCCAACCTGACGCGCGGCCAGATCCTGCAGCAGGCCGGTACCGCGATGCTGGCCCAGGCCAACTCCCTGCCCAACGGCGTGATGGCCCTGCTGCGCGGCTGATCCCGGGGCCGCCGCCGGCGGCCCTGCCTGAGGAGACCCCGGTCGCGGCCATCGCCGAGACCGGGGCTTGTGCATAGAACAACGCATCGAGGCTTCCATGAGACTTCCTGCGATTTCCACCAGCCCGGCCACGGCCGACGCTGCCACCGCGGCTCCGCCCTCGTCGTCGTTGCCGGCGCCGCCGGCGGCTGCGCGCGCCGCGGCGGCCATCGCCGCCAGTGCGCCGGCCGTCACCGCC
>JACCDT011597408.1_pt1 | contig 39695 bp, 44 predicted proteins | sample 7446291 | NCBI WGS metagenome assembly JACCDT01 (sample SAMN15323446, study PRJNA562643) | freshwater metagenome | isolation source: river surface water | place: USA:Blue River Watershed | collected 2017-08-17
ATAGCTTAGGAATAGCAAAAGGGCGACCGCTTCGCGGTCGCCCTTTTGCTATTCTGAGATAGATTACTCATTCTCACTAATCATATCCATGATAGCGAGCACTTCACCAGTATATGGAGGTTCTACTGATCCGTTATAGTGATACAACTTCTCTTCAGTAGACTTTCCAGCATAGTAACGTGCAGTGTTCTTGTTAGCACCACCTAAGTTCTTTCCGATAGATTCGATAGCTTCTTCATAACTATTATAGTTATGTCCTAACTTACACGAACCCCATCCGAAAGCGTTATAACCACAAGCAGCCTTTCCACCAGAACTCTCACGTACACCGATTGCTGGTAAAAGTCTCCAATCAAGTCCGTACTTCTCGGCAACAAGAACGAATGTCATTCCTGTGCCTTGTAGTGGCATACTTCTTTCCTTAAAGAATGTGTTGATTGCTTCAGCACGTTCTTTACGAATGTCTTCAACTGAGACGACTTCCTTTGTTACAGGCTTAGTCTCAAGTGAACCAATATGTGAAGATACTCCGATACTTGGGATGGCCATGAATGGCACAAACGCTAGTAACTGGGTAACCTTATAGATTTTGTTTGTCATGGTAGTGGTGATTACGCTTCACCAACGGATCGTCTCTGGAATTTTTTGCGAAAAATAAAATACCTAACCGGTAATTCATTGACTTTTCACTTTGTTATTGTGTACTGAAATTATAGCATGTCGGGGACCAAAAGTCAAGTATTACACCACGATTTATAGCATATTGTCAACTAATCTTTTCTAAAAATGCTTGTTAAATAAAGGAATATTGCAAAAGGACAAAAATCGTGCTAGTATGTCAAGTACGTAGAAATAAGAGTAAAATGGTGTCAATAGTTAGGTTTCTTCCCTCCCCTACTGACTAAACACTACTTTCTACTAACTACCCACTTGGCCTCATCGGGCCAAGCCACGAATCTGCTGATTCGTCTAACGGTTAGGCAATTAGCAAATCGTGCCGGGAGGTGATTAGTAAATCATGTCGTGAGACCAAAGCAGGTTACTGTGTCCGAGCAAAAGATAGTTATAAAGCAGAACGTTTCCAGTAAAATAATATACAAATTGGCCTCATCGTCTAACGGTTAGGACACAGGCTTCTCATGCCTGTAATCGGGGTTCGATTCCCCGTGAGGTCACCATTTCGAGATAGCTCGAGAACCATATGGATAAAAAGCAAATAGCAAGAAATATCCTGGCTAGAGCAGATAGTGCTATCTATTTTTTAGATCATGCTTTAAAGTTTGCTGGAATGAAGGCGGACGACGCTGCATGGCAAAGATCTATATTAATAATGATATCTTATGCCTTTGAACTTATTTTAAAAGCAGAGTTAGTATTCACTAGTGGAAAAGTAACCGCGGATGATATCGACAGTGAACTGAGAAGTTTTGGGCACAATATACAACAAATTATTGACGAATTAAAAAAGAGAGGTTCATTATCTTTAATGGAAATTAGTGACTACACACCAATCAATAAGAACAACCTGAAGCAATACGTAATTACTTTTAAAGATAAAACTGAAGTGGTAGTTGAGGATTTTGTTGATATACGGTACGACTACACAAGGACTGCTTTAAGAAGCATTATTGGGCATGACATTATTATTAATTATATTGATAAAATACTAAAACTTAGTAAAAATGTCAGCGCACGAGAAGGGTCGAAATGATATACTAATAACTAACAAATAACCTTTGTGAGGTAACGAATCAACCAAGTTCTATCTGTTAAAGTCTCACAAATTTAAAAACCACCCAATATTGGGTGGTTTTTAAATTTGTGACCTCACAGTAAGTGACCTGCGTCACTTACGTGGGGAATCGAATACGGGGTCGCGGAACCTACTCGAGGAGCTTGCGACAAGGAGTTCCGTGACCGATTCCCCTCTGGTTGTTATTACTAAAGTATCGCGTGCGACTGGTGATTAGTAAATCATACCGAGAAGCCAAAGCGAGTCCAACAAGCGACGGCGAAAAAAAGATTTGTAGTCAATTCCCCGTGAGATTAAATCAGCTACTTAAAATATAAATCTTGACTTTTCTTCTACGTAAGAGCAGAATCTAGCCATCGCGTGGTTCTGAAAATCCATCTTGCTATAGATGGTACCACTGTGATAATCAAGGAGTTCTTGATGAATACTGACAAAGCAAACACTTCGGCGCTGCCCGGAGACACCTTCATTGCCTACGTTGATGATAACACTGCAATAGTGGGTGTAGTGATTGAGGAAGACGGTAAAGACGGTCGAGATTTCAAAACTCTTGTTCTCGGCTATCTGAACGAACATAGAGCCAGTGACAGTGCCGATGTTTTTGCGCCACCGTTTCAATACACCTTCCCTGGTTACATGTCAGTACAGAAGCATCGCGTGGTGCCGTATGACTTCAAACAAGAAATCGCTCTCTGCAAGTCACGAGGCAGCACTTGGTGGAAGTCGCTTAATGCTCCATGCTATACCAATCTTGTGGCAAAGTATTTTCGCCCTAGGCAGTTGCAGGAGCTTCTGCATATCGACATGGCAAGATTCATTCTGAGAGGTGGAGAGATCGATACATTCAAGTCCTTTGGCTACTGGAGTGATCGTAACTTCTTGAGGATGTGGGCTGTTCTTTATTACCATTTCCCTGAAAAGGTGAAGCTCCCACCTCGTGAGCATGATGACAATAACTCCAATGGTTTCCTTACGCTCAATTTGGAAAGTAACCCCCCAACTGTTGTGTGGGCAATTCGACCAATGGAATACAAGAAAGACCCCAACAGGCTCTCAATCTACTAAAAGGTAAACAAGTTAGCCTCCCGAAAACCACCGAACTCTCGGTGGTCTTTTTTTATACTACAAAACTAATTTCTAAACGAGTCTCGTCAACCCCATCTAAAGCCTAAATGTTATAATTAACACATGTACAAAAGAATTATAATCCTAGGCGGTAGTGGCTCAGGTAAATCTACTCTTGCAAATAGAATTAGTCTACACACAAACTACCCTACATACCACCTTGATAATTTACTTTTACATGCTGACTGGTCCCAAAAAGATAAAAGTGAATGGGTAAAGATTTGCAAAGAAGAGTTTCTTTTGAAAGATGAAGGTATAGTAGACGGTAATTACTCTTTTGTCTTAGAAGAAAGAATAAGGTGGGCTGATCTAATCATTTTTATTGATATACCAACATACTTACAATTATTTAATGTAGTTAAAAGAGCTATTAAAATTAATCTTGGTCTAGAAAAAAGGCACGGGACCTCAAAAGAAAGAAGTGAAAAGTTAAATAAAGAATTTTTAGAATGGGTACTGCATTGGAACAAAGGCCATAGAAAGAAAATGATCATTCGATTAAGTTCTATACAAAATAAAAAGGTTGTTATAACAAACAATCCAAGAAATTTAATTATTGAGAAGCTGCTATTAGACATAACAAAAACCTCCCCTTACGAGGAGGCCTAAACCTTTCTTTACATCAGATTACTCTTCTGCAGGCTTCTGAATATCTCAAGCAACGAAACTTCAGGTGGATAACCTGGCTTCATTCTGTCGAGAGCTTGAGCTGCATGAAGTTTATAAAACGGCGTTGCGGCATGGTTGTGGTGCGGGAGATGTCGCCATGCTTGATGAGGGAAAACAAAGAACCGAAATAAGAAGTTAGGCTCTTTCATGTTGTGCGTATGGTTTTCACCAGTTAGCCCAACATGCTCAAACCAAATTCTTATCCGAAACACTGCCCAGAATGGACCAAGCCAAATTGCCATGAACCAAACAAGCACCACCCACCACAGCCCTAGATACACGAACAGTGAAATCAAGACCAGAAAATACAGACCCTGCTCCAACATGTCTTGCGCCCGCTTTGGTCCAGTTAACTTCATCATGACAAGAATGTGTGGAATAGCACCACCAACAAAATCTTTTGCAAGATAGAGCCAAAAGGACTTTACGTTAAGGGGTGTCTGCCACTGTACCCCAAGAGTCGGATGACGTTTATGTGCCAACTCAGGATCTTTGTCGGTCCCAACATGCTTATGGTGCCCGTCTATCCCATTGTGAAATAGTCGATAGGTATGCAAACACACTCCAAGAGGAAGAAAACAAAAGTACTTCGTAACAAAGTCATTCCACTTTCTATCTTTGAGAATATTTTTATGCCCTCCTTCATGCCCCAAAAGTGAGATGGCGTGTTGTCGTGCAGCTATGATGAACAACAAAAGATAAAGCGTTGGCCACTTCATCGTAGTAGACCAGTTAATGACCACTGACATGAAGCCCATCGCTCCAGCAATACAGAGCATGTCAAAGCCCCAAGCTGCAAACCATTTACTAGGCTGCAAACTTTTGAGATCAGAATACGTATCCATGTTCGCCTCCTTAGTTACTATGAACAATATAAACAGACGTCAAACATCTATTCGCTCAGATTAGTATACCCATTTCAGCTAGTAATCTCAAAGATTGACTGATACATACATGACGACAACAGATTGCAAAAATACGATGCGACATATACGTATTCCTAAAAAACAAGACTTTTGAATTATTTTTTTATTTTACTTACACATAAATGCTATACTATCCCCTATGATTGACCCAGAACTCAAAAACCAATTAGTAAAAATTGAGAAAGAAGTTATCACTCTCAGAAAGGAGATGACTTCTCTTCGTCCTGTCTTTATTCGTGGGGTGGTTAATGGTGCAGGATATATCGTTGGAGCTGCGCTTATCTTTACATTGATTGGATGGATATTAAATGTTGTTGGGGTTATCCCTGCATTTAAACAAGGAGTGAATGAATTCCGCGCTTCTGTTGATAGAATCGGTGGAACCGTACGATAATACTATGAATAAAGCAGATAAAAAATGTGTTGTGTGCAAACTAGACCTTAATACTCAAAAAAGCTTCAGAGAACGTGAAGACTGGGAGACTGTGAAGTTCTGTAGTAGTAAATGTAGAAAATCCGGCGCTTCTAAGAAGCGAAGATAGTTGCAGAACTGTATGCAGTATTGGTTAATGAAGTCTGAGGAGGAGGAATACTCAATAGATGATCTTAAACGAGATAAAAAAATCGCGTGGTTCGGTGTGCGTAACTATATGGCACGTAACTTCATGCGCGACACAATGGAAAAGGGAGACCTGGTGTTTTTTTATCATTCTAACGGGAAGCCATCAGGTATAGTAGGAGTCGGTAAGGTGGTGAGTCTCCCCTACGCTGATGCGTCACAATTTAATCCAACTAGTCCATACTATGATCCAAAAGCAAAAAAAGAAAAACCAATCTGGATGCTCGTTGATATAGGCTATGTTAAAAAATATAAAAACATGCTTTCGATTACAGAGATGCGTGCCATTAATGCATTAACTCACATGGTGCTACTTCAAAAAGGAAGCCGTCTATCAATAACACCAGTTTCAGAAAAGGACTTTACCTACATAGATACTCTACTCTCAAAAAGTGATTAGCAGTGGGCGCAAAACATTTTTTTACGATACACTAGTAACTATGAAAGCCCCGTACTCGAAATTCGCAGGAGTTCTTATACTCCTCCTTTTGTTTATTGGAGCAGATCTTCTCACGGATACATATACTAACGAACTGACTACCTTTATCCAAAGTTATGGAACAGAAGGGGAAGTACTCTTTATAGCTCTTGCAATGGTGGCGGTTGTTATTCCCGTGTGGAGCAATATATTCTTGCTCCCATTTGGAACGATGACGTGGGGACCTTTTTTGACAGCACTCTTTTGTATTGCTGGCTGGTGGTTCGGGTCGATTGTTTCTTTTTATATTGCTCGAACCTACAAAGAGTGGCTACTTACTAAGTATGTATCTCTTCGGAAATATGAATTCATAGATTCACTTATTCCAAAAGAGCACGTTTCATTATCACTTATTTTTTTACGTATGACGATGCCGGTAGATATTCTCTCGTACGGACTCGGGCTTTTTAGTAAGAGAATTACTTGGCGACAAAATGCCACAACAACCCTTATTGGTATCACACCATTTGCTTTTATCTTTTCATATATTGGGGTATTTGAAACTTCAATACAGGTTGCGATTTTTGTGGTGACTTTTTCACTTTTTGGATTATTTGTATACATAAGAAAAAGAAAAACTCTCCAGGGTAATTAGATGCTTGATTATCAATCTAAAATGAATTAGTGTAGTAAGAGTCGTTCACAACTTACAGAAAGGCGGCATCGCGTGGCAACACTCTATAATTCACTCTGGGCACTTTTTTTGTCTACATTACTTTGTTGTACAAATGCGTACGCGGCAACAAATATAACTACAAGCAAGACTACAAAACGGTATACCATTCAGAACGTGTTATCCAAGGAAAAATTTCAGGAAGAGTGGATAGTTTTTACCACAGCTAGTGACCCTATTTTGGTTCACATGAAAAAAACTACCAAGACAGACACATTGCTTTTCACCTTTGTCACAACAGCAGTATCTCCTGACTGGTGGAAACGTGTGACGAAGAGGCACGGTTTCGGTGAGTACTATGAGGAGTTCCTCACAGTCGCACCTGAGAACATTGAACCAGGTATGACTGGGTACGGTTACCTCAACACGTACGACACCAAGACAGAAGAATTGACCGAATCCAGTCCTATTCTGATGTCAGCAACATTGGAAAACAAGAAGAAGAAAGTGACTCTCACTTTCTATATTTCCAACTTTCGCGTAATGGAAGTTACTCAGTACTACACCAAAAGAGAGAAGAGGTACCCTCTTCTGGAAGATGTTAAAATCTATCGGCCCGGAATTGACCCGAAGACTGTTCCAGTTGTCGGCAATCCACAACACTATCTTGAAACACATTTAGTGATTAATGCAGCAATGCCAAAGAAATAGTCACTTGCCCCACAAGCTTATGCTCTGATGGGGCTTTTTATATACATATATGCAAATAGCCCCACCTATCTCTTTGACCACTCGTCTTCTTGACGCACAAGTACTGCAGCTGGATTATGAGTTTCTGCGAGAATCATCTTGATTGCTCGTTCCATTCGTATACTCTGTGAACCTTTTACATAAATGACATCCCCTTCCTGAATTATTTTTACAAGTTCTTTACCTGCTTCAATTGATGTGTCACATTGCATAATGTTATCATCAGACATTTTCTCATCAAGTGCCCCCTCTGCAGTAACTCGCGAGCGGATACCGACAGTGAATAACTTATGGCATGACTTAGCTGCAACCTTACCAATCTTATAATGTTCATCACGAGTAAAGTCTCCAAGCTCAAGCATGTCCCCTAATACAGCAATCTTGCGTCCTGATGTTTCAATTTCTCCAAGTGTCTTTAGCCCGTGTTCGGTTGCTTTTGGTGAAGCGTTATACGAGTCATCAATAATTACCGAGCCATTCATACCATGGAGAAGCCTCATGCGTCCTTTTGGTTTATCAGCATCCCTGAGTGATGCACATGCAATCTCAAGAGGGATTTCTAAAATCTTAGCTACTGCGAGAGCTGGTAACGCGCAGTACACCGGAGACTTACCAACAACTTCAGGTAAAACAAGATGATGACTTTTTCCATCTATCATAACATCCGCTTCGGTTCCAGTGATTGGCGTACCATATAATTTTACATTCGTTGCAGAAATATCGGCCTTCTCGTGAATACCGATACCTATTTTTTGTGCATTACTTTTTGTAAGCAACTTCTCAGAATCATGATCGTCTTTGTTATAAATAAAAATACCAGTATCTCGGAGTGCTTGTACCAAGTATCCTTTTTCTTCAACAACTGCATCGCGATTCTTAAAAAATTCTACATGCACAGGCACCTGACCGAACTGAGTTACAACAGTGATATCTGGATGTATCCATGATGCAATACTCTTAATGTCACCTGGACGATCTGCACCAATCTCAAGCACAAGGTGTGTAGGGTACTCTTTATCAAATGGTACAAAAAATCCTCGAGCAAGTACAAAAATCCACTTAATAGGATTATTCCATGCAGACTTTTCCCCTAAGATAGTAAGAGGTACTCCGAACTCACTATTCATACTCTTCTCACTACGGCGGACATGAAAGTGATCTTTCATCACAGCATAGATTGCGTCTTTTGTTGAAGTCTTACCAAGGTTACCAGTTACTCCTATAATAAATGGCTTATGTCGGAGAAGCACAGCTTTTGCTTCCCAGATGAGTGCACGTACAACGAGAGATTTAATAAGGTCTTTCATAATTTGAGGGTGGAAAGTGGAAAATAGAAAGTGGTTAATACAAGAATTATATCACAAAGAGCGATCGCGAAGCGGTCGCTCTTTGTGATTTACTTTGACAATAATTCTTCTTTTCCTCTATAGATATTGCCCGCTTGTTTGTACGCTTCAATTTCATACTTATTATTCCTGTACCCTTTCCGAAAAAGTTCAATGTAATACAAAATCGGGTGAATGAGTGGTGCTCGTTCATATTGCTTCACGTGAACTAATTCATGTTCTAAATCACCTTTCACGAGATCTGGGCCAAGTAAAATGACATGGCCGATTGCCATTCCACGTGCACGCTTTATATATCCGAATTCCCACCAAAAACTTCGAACAGCAACAATAATAGCATGGGGACGTTTTCGTGCAGAGACGTGTTTAGGAATTGAAATAATTCCTAAAAGAAGTCCGATTATTGTATAAGGAATATTAAGAATAAATCCTAGCATAACAGTCTTACAACTACTTCTTTGCCATTAATTCTTGGTGCTCTGTTGTATTTAATTCCCCACACTTCTTCCACTTCTTGCCACTACCACATGGACATGGGTCATTGCGTCCGACTTTTGTTGCAGGAGCAACTCCAACTGATAATGTTGCCGGGCTTTCAATACTTGGGATAACTGACACGAAACCACTTTCTGCTTGCATTCGAGCCTGTTGTTGCGCAAAAAATCCATCAAGATTCTCAAGGAACATGATGAGCTCATTACGAAGTGTTGCTTCGAGCTGACGGAATGCTCGTAGACCTTCTTTTTTATACTCCACAAGCGGGTCACGCTGACCATATGCACGTAAGTTAACACTATTACGAAGATGTTCCATTGAATCTAGGTGTTCCATCCATAATGTATCGATAATCTGGAGCATCATAATGCGGAAAATATGATACACAGCATCTTTACCGTATTGCTCTTTTTTCTGCGTGAGAACCACTTCTAGTTCTGGCTTTTGTGCAACAAGCTCTGCCATGACTTCATCCACTATAGCTTCATCTTCAAAGAGAATCTTGCGACGCTTAGTATAGATGCTTGTACGTTGCTGATTAAGAACATCATCGTACTGAAGTGTGTGCTTACGAGTATCGAAGTGGAAGCCCTCAATCTTCTCTTGTGCACCTTCAAGCGCGCGAGATACAAGCTTACTCTCGATTGGTTCATCTTCTGGAATACCGAACTTACCCATCATGGTTTTGATATTACCCGAACCGAAGACTCGCATAAGATCATCTTCAAGCGACACATAAAATTGTGTCTCTCCAACATCTCCCTGTCGTCCTGAACGACCTCGAAGCTGATTGTCGATTCGACGAGCCTCATGACGTTCTGTTCCAATAACGAAAAGTCCGCCGTAACCGAGAACATCCTCTCGCTCACTCTGCGTTGCTTGAGGACCTCCTAACTTAATGTCGACTCCACGACCTGCCATGTTAGTCGCAATTGTTACAGCACCTTTTTTACCAGCATCTGCAATGATCTCTCCTTCCTTTTCATGGTTCTTAGCATTAAGAACAGAGTGTGGCACGCCCTCACGTTCTAGGTACTTAGAAATTGCTTCGTTCTTTTCAATAGAAATAGTGCCGATAAGCACTGGCTGACCTTTAGCATGGAGTTCTTTTACTTTACGTGAGAGTGCTTGCCACTTTCCTTTTTCTGTTTGGAAAATAAAATCACTATGATCTTTACGGTTAATTGGATTATGTGTTGGGATAGGGGTAACAACTAGCCCGTACACTTTATAGAACTCTTCTTTAGAAGTATCTGCAGTTCCTGTCATACCTGCAAGCTTCTCATAGAATCTAAAGTAATTTTGGAATGTAATAGAAGCAAGCGTTCGCGACTCTTGTTCAATCTTCACTCCCTCTTTTGCCTCGACTGCCTGATGGAGACCATCTGACCAACGGCGCCCTGGTTGCATACGACCAGTGAATTCATCAACGATAATAACTTCGCCATCCTTAACCACGTATTCACGCTCACGAAGAAATAGCGCCTTAGCTTTTACAGCAGTCTCTAGATGGTGCACGTATTTCATCCCCTCAACAGAGTAGATATTAGTAATATTGAGTGCAGTTTCTGCTTTTGTGATCCCCACTTCAGTAAGAGAGATAGCTCGCTGCTTCTCATCCACCGTATAATCTTCCGCTTCAATGAGAGAGTCTGCAACATGAGCAAACTTCGTGTACATTTCACTTGATTGTGCAGATGGTGCAGAAATAATAAGAGGAGTACGCGCTTCATCAATTAAGATAGAGTCAATTTCGTCCACAATTGCATAGTGATGAGTATGTTGTGTGATAGCTTCCTTGTTGTAACCAATATTATCGCGAAGATAATCGAAACCGAATTCATTATTTGTCCCGTACGTAATATCAGCTCTGTATGCTCCCTGTCGATCACATGGCTTAAGGTATTCGTAGACTACTTTATATGAACCTACTTCATCACGAACTGCATCATCTCCTTTATTTTCTTCTTTAGAAAGATGGGCACTATCGTACATAAATGAAGACTGATGATTAATCACCGCAATTGTTAGCCCAAGAGCGTCATACACCTGCCCCATCCATACCGCATCACGTCGTGAGAGATAGTCGTTAACTGTAACAATATGTACTCCACGACCTGTGAGGGCATTTAAGTATGCTGGGAGTGTTGCAACAAGCGTCTTACCTTCACCTGTTCGCATTTCTGCAATATGGCCGCGATGAAGTAAGATTCCTCCAATCACCTGCACACGGTAATGCATCATATGTAATGTACGACGCGCACTTTCACGAACTAGTGCAAATGCTTCTGGAAGCACATCTTCGAGAACTTTCTTTTCTTTGGTTTTAAGGGCTTCACCTGTGAGATCTACAAGTTCTGCCATAACTTTTTCCTTTAGAGCAAGACTTCGAGACTTAAGCTCGTCAGTTGTGAGAGCTTTTAGTTCATCTTCATAGGTAAAAACCTTGTCGACAATAGGAGTTAGGGATTTTATAGTTTTTTTGGATTCGTCTGGGAAAATGGCACTTAAACCCTTGGCAATAAAAGACATAGTTGGGTAATTATAGCATAAAATGCGCTTTTTATACAGCTGAAATTTAAGAAAATTTTCATATTATAGTCATCCAGTAATTCCATACTTGGATAAGATTCGCGAAGAAAATATTATTTTATTTATGGCAAGCTATAAATCTGCTGATTCAAGAGATGTACAAATGGTACATTGATAAAAAATTTGTTTCGACAATAAAGCTCGACAAGTATGGGGGTACTGGATAAATAGAAAAGAAGCATCATGGGAGTGATGCTTCTTTTCTGAAAGAACAATCCGACAGTTGTGACTAAGCACGCTTTGCTGTCTTCTTCTTTGCTGCAACTTTCTTCTTTGCAACCTTCTTCTTTGCAACTTTCTTAGCTGCTTTCTTCTTTGCTGCCATAAATTTTATTTTATTATACAAATCCGAGAGTGCTTGTAATGTTTTGATCGCGACCACGATCATTACTCTCTTACTTATAAGTATGACACTCATATAAATACATACAATAGTTAACGAAACAAAATGTGTGGATAACTTTTATTTTTTATTTTTTGTGTTTATGCAAATGCGAAGAGTTTGCATAAACAGCAGTTAGCTATTAGCCTTTAGCTCTTAGCTTTAATACAAAAGCGGCCACTTTGTGGCCGCTTTTGTATTATCTTTATTTGAATTTGTATTTTGCTAAAAGCTAACTACTAATTGCTAAGAGCTGTCTTCTTCGCTCCATAGCTATGCTCTTTCGCCTTACAACGGCACCCTTTTGGAGCAATGTATTCATTTACGAACTCCTCACCGTAATCATAGAGAATTTCGTCACCCTCTTTGATATTCTTAATTGCTTTTATAAACACTCGCCCTTTCTTCACATCACTTTCTGCGTTCCCTGCTTCTTCACATGCATGATTACAATATCGTGCAATATTCCATCTCACTGTACCATCTATTGTCTTATTGCGGTTAACTTCAAAAAGATATTGATTCGTTGCAATCTTTTCTGCTTCTTCTTTATTTAAAATATTTCCAATGTACTCAATAATCATTTCACCCTTCTTGATATCTTCGCCTGCAAATAACCCTAGTCCGTCTAGCCCTCGCTTAACTTTTACTTGCTTAAAGTGATGGTCTGGTAGTTTCACTTCTACTTCCTTGCCTCCAACTTTCATAAAAATTTTCTTTGCTGCGTGCTTAGTAACTACTTTACTGATTTTTTTCATCACTTCAGGTTTCACCTTTCCTCCTTTTTTTAATATAACTGATTGTTTATTTTTTATATCTTGCTTCATGATAGAAGAAGCATACTACACTCGTGCATAGTTATACAAACAATGTGAAATAAAAAGAGCCACCAACAACGTGCTGGAGGCTCTACAGGATTCGTGTGAGAAATATCTACACAGTAGGCAGAGCGGTTAAATATCTACGAAAGAACACTCGACCACCTGCGAATTTGACATACCAAGGCATTGATCTGATAAGAGGGCATGCGAGTCCCCATCCTTCACCATCCCAGTAGCAGTGAACTGGACGAAGTTTTCCAAATACGTCACGTATGTCGAAGTAGTTCGGGTAACCACTTGTTAAAAGAAGACCTTCCTGCCCCTGCCCTTGCCTATGCATGAGCGTGTATAGCTCTAGAAGAGTTGCTTCTGTTTCGCAATCAATTATTGGCACCCTAGATGGCACTTCGTACTTACCAAAAAAGTGAATCTTGAATCTGTCTCCGACTCTTGCAATCTTCACTACAGCAGCTTCCGAGGTGTCAACGATGAACTTAGTAGACGCAACGAATGCCTCCACTTGTGAAGTGAACGCAACTTTACATGAGCTATCGTGAGACATCACTGAAGAACTAGCCGCACCTGCAGGCAATTTCGTACTGGAATCACGTGCAAGACTGAGAGCATCTTTCAGCACCCTGTGTGCATTCGGGAAGTTACTCGTGTCACGCAAGGTGTTTAAGGCACCTAGAGCAAGACCGTGTTGACTCACTGGCAGCCCCGCAACCGCCTCCAATAACGCGGGAGTTTTGTTTCTTGACATAACCGGTCCTTTTCAAGACACTGTAAAACATGTACTTGGACCAATCCTGGTAGTCATGTAGTCACAGCAACATATATTCAATATTACAATTAACTACATATTGCTATGACTACTTATTTATGTACTTTCCTAAAATAACAATTGTCTCCATACTACAGCAAGCTACTCAGAAGTCAACAAATATGGCCCGCTTAAACCTTATACTGCGCAATGATTTTCTAAAAAGATATGATAGTATAAAAATATGAACAAAGCACCAGAAAAAGACTTAACAGCACTAACAAAACCTTTCAACGCGGAGAGTGTCGAAGCTTCCATTTATAGTATGTGGGAGGAAAGTGGGTATTTTAACCCAGATAATCTTCCTGGTGTAAGAAAAGAACCCTATACAATCATCCTCCCCCCACCGAACGTCACTGGAACACTACACGCCGGGCACGCTATCATGCTTGCGATTCAAGATACACTTATTCGTTTCAAGCGAATGAATGGCTACAAGACGCTATGGCTTCCTGGGACTGATCATGCTGCTATCGCTACACAGTCAGTGGTAGAGAAGAAAATTATGAAAGAAGAAGGAAAGTCACGTCATGATCTAGGGCGAGAAGAAACACTTCGTCGTATTAATGAGTTCGCTCTTGCTTCCCAAAACACCATTCTTTCACAATTCCGCTCTATGGGAGCTTCTCTTGATTGGTCACGACTTGCTTTCACTATTGATGATAAGCGAAACCTTGCAGTTAAGACTATGTTTACCAAGATGTATAATGACGGTCTCATATACCAGGGTCACCGTATCGTTAACTGGGACCCTAAGGGGCAGACAACCATTTCTGATGATGAGCTTGTGTATGTAGAAGAAAAAACAAAGTTCTATTATTTCAAATACGGCCCTTTCACTATTGGTACTGCTCGTCCTGAGACGAAGTTCGGTGATAAGTATGTCGTCATGCATCCAGATGATGAGCGCTACAAAGAATACACCCATGGGCAGAAGTTAACTGTTGAATGGATTAATGGCCCAATAGAAGCAACAATCATCAAAGATGAGTCAGCAGACCCAACATTTGGAAGTGGCGTGATGACGATTACCCCATGGCACTCAGTTGTTGACTTCGAGCTCGCACAAAAATACAAATTAGATTACGAACAGATTATAGATAAGTACGGGAAATTACTCTCTGTTTGCGGAGAAGAATTTAAAGGTCTGAAGATTAAAGATGCTCGAGATAAAATTGTAGAGAAGTTAGAATCGAAGGGCCTCGTTGTAAAGATTGAAGACTATACACACAATATCTCAACAGCAGAACGAACAGGAGGAATTATTGAACCACAAATAATGAAGCAATGGTTCGTTGCTGTTAATAAGTCTTTTACTCATTTTGGAAAAGAAACAACACTTAAAAATCTCATGCGCGAAGCAGTTGAGAGTGAAAAGACTGTCATCTTACCCGAGCGATTCGAAAAAGTGTACTACCACTGGATAGAAAATCTCCGTGACTGGTGTATCTCTCGCCAGATTTGGTATGGGCACCGGATTCCAGTGTGGTATAAGGGCGAAGAAATTCATGTAGGAGTTGAAGCACCGTCTGGAGATGGCTGGGTACAAGACGAAGACACATTAGATACATGGTTCTCTTCCGGTATGTGGACATTTTCAACACTTGGTTGGCCAAATGAAACCTTAGACCTTAAAACATTCCACACAACTGATTTACTTGAGACTGGCCATGACATTCTTTTCTTCTGGGTGGCACGCATGATACTGTTTTCAACATATGCATTAAATGAAGTTCCATTTAAAAATGTCTACCTCCATGGCCTTATCCGTGATGCACAAGGAAGAAAAATGAGTAAATCTATTGGGAATGTTCTAGATCCACGTGATCTATCACTTAAATACGGGACTGATGCGCTTCGAATGTCACTTATGGTAGCAAATGGCCCCGGTAATGACCTTAAGTTAAGTGAAGATAAAGTAAAGGCATATAAGATGTTCGCTAATAAGATATGGAACGGGACACGATTCGTACTTGATCGAACTGCAGATTTCAAAGAATCAGATGCGTCATTTACTGATGAAGATAGTGCAACATATGATGCATGGAAAGAAGTACGAAAGGACATCACAAGCGACCTTGAGAACTACCGACTTCACCTAGCATCTGAGAAAATCTATGATTACTTCTGGAAAACGTTCTGTGATGAGATTATTGAGACTAGAAAAGTGAGAATTGATGGAGATAGTGATAAACAAAGTGCTCAATTACTTCTTGTAACACTTCTTCGTGAGCAAATGATCACGCTTCATCCATTCATGCCATTTATTACTGAAGAAATTTGGAAATATATCAAACGTGAGAGTGATGATTTATTGATGGCGACGAGATGGTAGGAGCTGCAGTTGGCTATTAGCACTTAGCTATTGGTAAAATTAAAAAACTAAATTGCGCGAAACCTTTGGTTTCGCGCAATTTGTATTAAAGCTACAGGCTAATAGCTAAAAACTAACAACTATCACATGTGTATAACTCTCCCCTTTACTAGAACAATATCGACTATACTAAGTAGATACACAACTAACCACGCTTATTATTTATGCTTAAAGAAAAAAAATCATTTTTCGAGCGTCTTGCTGGCTCCATCAGCGTTGAGGACGAAGACGAACAAATAGACTTCACTCCTGAACAGGTTGATGACGAACCAGAAGAAGAGCTACCTATTAAGCATATAGGCTCAAAGCCTACTCCTACGTCTACTCAAGCAGCAAGACCTAAGCATCTCGTGATGAACGAAGAGACAGATGAGCCAGAAATGGAAGAAGGAGAACTTTCTGTAGACGTATACCAAACTGCATCAGAGATAATTATTGAAGCGATGGTAGCTGGAGTAAAGCCAGAAGACCTACACCTTTCTATAACTCGTGATATGGTAACAATTAAAGGGCGACGTGACGGTAATACTCAGGTTAATCATGACGACTATTTCTATAAGGAGCTTTACTGGGGAACTTTCACACGAACAATCCTCTTACCACACGAAGTAGAGATCGAAGAGGCAGAAGCGGTAGAGAAACACGGACTCCTTATCATAAGACTTCCAAAGGTAGATAAAGCACGACAGACAAAGTTGAAAGTAAAGAGTATCTAATACAAGAAATAAAATTGCCACATTGATGTGGTAATTTTTTATTAATAATCATTAATTGTGAACTTTACAAATCGCAGAGGAGGAATAGACTAGATATTAGAGCGAGACCAAGATAAACCAGCAACCAAGGAGAAGACTGTGACCGAAAAGAGCCTCAGCCAACTTGTTCAGGAAATTATCAATAAGCTACGCATAGAAAAACCTGACCTTAACTTCGATCAACCATTCAATGTTTGCATATTTGCTGAGCCAGCACTGCGTCATCAAGGATTTCTTACGACATGTGAGGATCTTGAACTATCCCTCAAACAACTTTTGAAGTGGCAGGACCTTGAGCCAAAATGGACTGGGGAGATTTTGTATTATCGGCACGGCACAGGTAGAACCATAGTTGCCTACACACTTCTTCCGAAATAGGAACTCAAAAGATCAGGCGCGTTGCGCCTGGTCTTTTTATTTGACTAACTCTTTTTATCTATTGGATGGTGAGTATAGTAGTATCACTATAAACAGAAAATCCGAATTGATTGTATGATCGAATACGGTAATAGTATTTACCTGCAGTTTTATCATGTTCAACTAAATATGGATCTGTTGTTGTTGCGTACTCACTAAAATTAACACCATTTATACTTTTCTCTACAGAAAAGCCTAGTTCATCAAATGAGTTATCATTCCAATAGATAAGATTAATTGAAGATGACGAAACAACAGCTAAACCAGTAGGTGCTGTTGGTGACCCTGGTGACGCGACACTTCCAACTACTGCACCGATTGATGATAATGAATTAAGAGAAGTTCCAAGATTATTATATGCTTTGACTCGATAATAATATGTCCCTGGCTCTAAACTAGTATCAATAAACATCGGGAATGTAGTCGATGCCCTTGCTGAAAAGGTAATCCCATCAGTACTTCTGTCGATTGCAAAACCTATTGCATCAGTTGCGTTATCTTTCCAACTCACACCAACACTGTCATTTGAATAGATAACAAGAGACACATTAGATGGTGCAGATGGTGGAATAACAGCAACTGGTGCAGATGGTGCTGAATATGCAGAAGATCCTACAATATTAAATCCTCGTACACGATAATAATATGTCCCCAAAGATAGTCCAGAGTCTGCAAAATAACCTAAACTAGCGTATGTGGTAGTAGCAAGCTGTATCCAAGTAACCCCATCAGTACTTTTTTCAATTGCGTATCCAAGCTCATCACTTGAATTATCATCCCATCTTATCCCAACATTGTTTGTCTCATATAGACCAGCGGTTACATTTGATGGTGCAACTGGTGGAATAACAGCAACTGGCGCAGATGGTGCTGAATAAGCTGACGAACCTATTGCGTTATATGCCCGCACACGATAATAATATGAGCCAAGCACTAAGTTACTGTCAGAGAAAAGATTGACTGTTGTTGAGGCGAACTGGAACCAAGTTACACCGTCAATACTTTTTTCTATAGCAAAGCCAGTTTCATCTTCTGAATTGTCGTCCCATCTTATCCCAACATTGTTTGTTTCATATAGACCAGCGGTTACATTTGATGGTGCAACTGGTGGCACGACAGAGACTGGGGCAGTCGGAAGACTGTATGGGGAGTATCCAAATGTGTTATATGCTCTAACTCGGTAGAAGTATGTACCTATTGGCAAATTATCATCTGAGAAAAAGAATGCGTCAGCTGTTGTGGTTGCGAACTGTACCCATGTACTTGTGCCATTAACACTTCGTTCAATTAAGAACCCTAGTTCATCAGATGAGTTATCATCCCACCGCATACCAACACTGTTTGAATTGTAGAGCCCTGCTGTCATATTAGATGGTGCAGGGATTTTTGGTAACACAGTTACTACAAGCATATTTGAGAATTGAGAGTAGCCGGCTGAGTTAAATGCTCGCACACGGTAATTATAGAAACCAGCTTTACTTTCTGTTTCTACAATGTAGGGATTAGTAGTTGTAGCGAAAGGTTTAAAAGTAAGTCCATTATCATAACTCTTTTCAACCACAAACCCTGTTTCGTTGTTTGAATTATCATTCCAGTACAAAAGCGTTGTTGAAGATGCTGTAGAAACTGCAAGATTAGTAGGAGCTATTGGAATAGTCACAACTGGTGCAATCGTAACAGAAGCAACATTTGAATATGTTGAATAACCACTTGAATTATATGCTCTTACACGGTAATAGGATGTTCCAACTGACTGTGAGGCCACAGTGTACTTTGTAGTGTTTGCAGAGAGGACTGCTAGTGAAGTATAAACCGACCCATTAGAGCTTCTTTCAAGAATAAAGTATGTCTCGTTAGTTGAGTTATCTTTCCATGACAATGCCACTGCATTTGTAGTAGTGCTTTTCGTAGCAACCAGATTACTTGGTGAGGATGGTGCTGGAACAGTATAAACTACGGTTGCAGCAATTCTACTGAGCCGTGCACCCCCTGCTGCACCAGAAACTAGCACAGCTCCTGCCTCTACTTTTGTTGATGCATTTTTGATAACTGGAGCATTAGGGATATACACATATGAATACGCGGATGGACTTGTGGTGCCCCTGAGAAGATAGGTCCCGGCAAATGAACTACTTACACCATTTACTACGGTAAACATAGAAAGAGAACTTGTTGAACTAATCGCTACATCCTGTAGGGCACAAGGCATTACATACACAGCACTAATTGTAGCACCGTCAGGAATACTGTTTAGAGGGACCGAGTATGATTCTCTAGCACCGACTGTATGTGTTGAAACATAGTCAATATTTCCATTACATGATGTCTCGTCCACAAGCGTATACTTTGGAAGAGCTGAGCTTGATGCCCAACCTGAATATGTACCGTTAGCATTCGGGGTAACCCATACTGTTGTAGCTGCCCCCACCGTTGCCACTGTTCCAATAAAAAGTAACCCGATAAATAGTTTTTTCATTCGTGCGTTTTATTCACCCTACTAGTAATGTCTGCAAGTATATTCTTATTTACTTTAAAAAGGTACTTGACGGAGATTCAAAAAAGACATCTTGTAAGATACTTTTTTAGTAGGACCAAGTATAAAAACAATAAACAATTCACGGGACCCAGGCTCGGTCACAAGAGCACTCGCTTCGCTCGAGAAGCTCGCAAACTTACATCAAACCTTAACTTTACTCACCCAGACTCGGCTACAAATCTTTTCTCGCCGCCGCTCGAAAAGTTCGCAGCCCACTCCTCGTGGTTTTGCTTGCTAGCAAAACATCACTGCGGCTTTCTCGCCTGTCGAAAGCCAAGCAGTTGGCTTTCTGTCCCAGCACAGAATACAAAAAGCCACATTTCTAGATGTGGCTTTTTGTATTCTGTGCTGGGACCCAGGCTCGAACTGGGGACCCTTTGCTCTTCAGGCAAATGCTCTACCAACTGAGCTATCCCAGCCGATTTTTAAGCGTTTATGGCTAAGCCACGAATTTACTAATTCGAAATCACGTCAAAATTAGCAAATTTTGACGTAAATAATTAGCCTACGTCAAACCAGTTTCCTAAAAAACCAGTCATCTTATCCTAACATAAAATAGAATCAAATAAAAGATGGGAATTTACTGCCCTGCCCCACCCTGGGCCTCATTGAGCATCTGCTGAATTACTTTTGCGTCAGGTAATTGGGATTTAATAGCATTTAATTGTTGTAAGCTATCTTTTATACTTGCCCCCTCTCCAGCAAAGCTTGTTATCATCGGTTTGATAAAGTAATACGCTCCACCCAAAGATGCGATAATAAGTGTCCAATAAAGAATACGGAAAATACTTGAAACGGTCTGCGTGCGGTGGAGACTGCGAAGAATTTTATTATTCTCTTCCGTCAGCTTCAACATTCGGTCTAGTTTTTCTTCGTTTGTGAGATTATCGCTCATGACAATGAGTATATCGCATTTCGGAATGCCTCCAAAAGAACAATATGGTAGAATCCACATACCGCCCTCGTAGTTCAATGGATAGAACAGTCCCGTCCTAAGGGATTAATGTGGGTTCGATTCCTGCCGAGGGCACAAAATATAAAAGTACCAGCTGTAGCCAGTTGGTACTTTTATATTCACAGTGTCAGTAGAAAGCAAGTAACCTGCGTCACTTGCGGGGAATCGAATACAGGCGAACTAGCAAGTTCGGTTCTTGGAACCTAGCGAATCTGCTTCAAGCAACGCGAGGCAGATTTATGACTTATTCTGCGACCTCAAGCAATTTCGCCATCTGCTCTTGGTTAAATCCAACCATAACATCATCTCCAATTCTAATAACAGGTACGCCGAGCTGCCCTGTCATCTCTACCATCTCCTTTCTCTTCTCCTTATCCTCTCCAACATTATAATCAACATACGGAATGCCTTTCTCAGTTAACCATTCCTTTGCCATATGACAAAAATGACATGATGGGGTGCTAAAAATTTCTACCTTCTTTTTTTCATCTTTCTTATTATCTGTTACTTGTGTGTCCATAGAAATTCAGTATACAAAAATCTGACAGAAAATGAAAATTTACTAATCTAGTTACGTCGAAAGTTACTACTGTTCTTATGTCTCTAGACAATCTATTTGCACCCAGGTCGCAAGTCTTGAACATAAACGCTTGCGTAAAAACTTGCTAGTTTTTACGTGATTTTTAAGGTTAAAAATTAAAAATCGAAGAAATTTTTCCACCAAATGTTCATATGTTCCCATACTGTCATATCATCACGCACCGTACTCACCGGCACCTTGTTATCATCATAAATAACAATCACACCCTCGCCTTTCTTAACAACTGGATACGTAGTTCTTACATATGCTTCGAATCCTTGTGGAGTACTAATAAAGTCCGTCTCCTTTTGTGCTTTATCTACTTTTTTCTGTAATTCCTGTCTTTCCTTAAGAGAATCATCACGTAACTTAGCAACATCTATTCGTTTATTATTAAGTTCCATAATAGAACGAAGCAGCAAAACAATGAGGAGAAACAAAATTACAAGCGTTACCCGAGAGTAGACAAGGGTGCGAATCATGTGTTTTTGTTGATATTCTCGCATAATTTGGTAGTATATAGTTTATCATGGCTTGCACTAATGTAAGCCGTACTAAATCTATGATATTTAATGCAAAAAATCGAAAAACTATTTTAAGAATCTGGCAGGTGGTAGCTGTTTTGGTTATTTTTGGTATGGTTGGGTTTACGCTTATAGCGCTCTTCCAGTAAAATCAATAGTTATCAGGCAGAGAGTAACAAAGAATAAGAGCGACGCCGTAGGCGTCGCTCTTATTCTTTACTTCTTCATTCCCAAATATTTTTTAAATGCTTCAAGGTGGGTCGGGCAATTAAAATGCGCCGCATAATCATCTGCGCGTATATATGGCATCTGCTCTTCTAGTATTTTAAAAATTTCAGCTTCAGTTAACCAACTTATTGTACACGCTAATTCACCAGAAGCAGTTGTAGTTGGATACCCTTTTTCTCCCAACACTTTAGCAACAAAGAATCTTGTCTCATACTTTTTCATACCATTAGCACGAAAGTGGACCGCGTCCCCGATTGAATATAATACTCCCACGTCACACCCAATCTCTTCTTTGCATTCACGAATAAAGGCTTCTTCATATGCCTCACCCTCTTCTACTCCTCCCCCTGGAAATAGACTATGCTCACCGTTAGAAAGCAGTGCAATATTACCGTCACTATCTAGCACAATCCCCTTTGCTGTTGGCCTCAAAGTATACTCTCCAACTTCCATAATTGGATTTTTGAAGACATCTACATCTTTAATGATTGAAAAGTATTCCATACTTACTTCTCCCCAGGTTTCATCATCTGAAGGAACGTGTCATGAGAAATATGCACCTTCCCCTCTCGTTCCATTCTATCCTTACCTCGCTTTTGCTTCTCACGGAGTTTCATCTTTCGAGTGATGTCCCCTCCATACATATATCCAGTCACATCTTTCTTCATTGGGGCAATAGAACGTGACGCAACGATACGTCCACGCACATACGCCTGAATCTTAACTCGGAACATTTCGGTTGGAAGAATTTTCTCAAGCTTCTCCACTACTTCTTCTGACTCTTCACGCGCACGGTATTCTGGTATCACACGACTAAATGCAGCCACACGTTCTTCTGCAACATACACATCAAGTCTCGTTACATCCGCTGGTCGCATCTCAAGTGGTTCATATACGATAGACGCGTAGCCAGATGATGCTGACTTAACTTCATTGAAGAAATTACGCATAAGCTCACGAAGAGGCATCATAAGTTTAATTCGCACTCTATCATGCCCCCAATCGGCCAAATCTGACACTGTAGCCTCATGTGGCGGGAAAAGCTGCATAAGAGGGCTCACATAATCATGAGGGGTAATAATGGTCAGCAGAATCCACGGTTCGCTCACCGCGATGTATTGTCCATGGTCAGGGAAGTGTATCGGAGTGTAGACCATTTCTTTTGTGCCATTCTTTAGTGTCACTTCATACGTGATAGATGGTGTCGTCACCACGAGTTCTTGGTCAAACTCTCTTCGAAGTCTCTCTGTCACAATCTCGAGGTGAAGCATCCCAAGGAACCCGCAACGAAATCCTCGACCTAGTGCGCCTGATGACTCTTCTTCAAAGGTAAGAGATGAATCAGAAAGCTTAAGCTTACCTAGTGAGCTTCGAAGATCATCGAACTCATCTTGTGATTCTGGGTACACTGATGCAAAAACAATTGGCACAGGTTCAGCGTATCCAGGGAACGGTGCAAGTGGGCGGTTAGCTGTAGTGACCGTATCTCCAACTCGCGCAATACCTGGTTCCTTAATACCAGTTACGATGTACCCAATCTCACCTGCTCCAACAACTTTACCTTCTTTCTTTGCAGGAGAAAAAGTTCCGACTTCACGAATGATAAACTTGTGATTTGATTGGGTGAAGAGTAGTGTGTCACCTGCTTTTACATTGCCATCTAATACTCGAACGTACAAAATAACACCCATGTGGTTACTGTATTCGAAGTCAAAGATAAGTGCACGCGCTTGATTAAATGAGGCATCACCGAATTCACTTTTTGGAGCAGGAACCTTTTGAATAATTTCTTCCAGGAGAGCTTCTACTCCCTCACCCGTCTTTCCTGATACTGATAATATATCTTCGAAGTTACAACCAAGGAGTTCCATAATTTCTTCACGCACATCATCTGGTCGTGCTATAGGACTATCAATCTTCGTCATCACTGGGATGATTGTAAGATGCGAATTCTTCGCCATCTCAAGAGTGGTAAGTGTCTGCGCTTGAATACCTTGTGTTGAGTCAACAAGAAGCAGTGTCCCTTCAACAGCTTGGAGAGCGCGTGACACTTCGTATGAGAAGTCGATGTGCCCCGGGGTGTCGATAAGGTTAAGGATGTATTCTTTGCCATCTTTACTCTTCCAGTTCATGCGCACCGGTGTCATCTTAATGGTGATTCCGCGTTCACGCTCAAGCTCCATCGAGTCTAAGACCTGTTCTTTCATGTGACGCTTGTCCACTGTTGAAGTAACTTCAAGTAGCCGATCTGCGAGAGTCGACTTTCCATGGTCAATATGGGCGATAATTGAGAAGTTTCGTATTTCCATAACGTCTTCCCATACTACACGAAAATGACTAAAATATAAAGGATTTATAAAATACTGATATACTTTACGTTAATGAAACAAGAAAAATATAATAACCCTGTTCCAATTATTATTATAAGTATTGCGATTTATATTTGTTCACTTTTTTTACCTGCTGGATTCCAAGGAAATGGTCATATAGCGTTTGGGTATTATTTATTACTTATTGGGTGGGCCGGTATCATCTTTGGATGCTTTGCATGGTTAGCAAATATACTTTACGCAATCTCAATCTTACTGCTTTTAAATAATTCTTTTAAGCGTGCAAGCTATTTTCTCGCAGCATCAATTTTAGTTGGATTACAATCCTTTAATGGAATCCCAATAGATTATGAAAGGACATCTCCCCCTGGAATTGCTTTTTATGTGTGGGAATTATCATTTATAATTCTTTTTATTTACACCTTGCTTCAATTATTAAAAAAGAGAAATTAAACTAACTTCTTCCTTCCGTACAGAAGCGAAATGACCACAAAATTAGAAATCGCCATTACGATGACTCCGTAGATGAGACTAATGTTTCCAAGGGGTTGAGTTGCGTAACACGCAAACACCGCTGCAAGTGTCGCAATAATATTCGCATAGAGCACGCTCTTGGTATCTTTTGCAGAATAGAGACTGATAGAAAAGTACCCTATCATCATTTGAAGCGGGAGTGAGATTAAAAATCCAGTTAAGAAAAAAGCAATCATACTATTTGCATGAGTGTTGCCATACAGAATTTTGATAACATAGTCCTGCATAACAAAAAGTGTCCATGATGCGAGTATCCCAACAGTACCCAGAAGCAACACATATTGTTTAACAACTTTTTTATACTCAGAAATTCGATTCTCAATAAACTCTTTCGATAGCACCGGAAGACTTGCGGTTGTAATACTCTGCTGAATAATCTGTTGCACTGCATCAGTAATGCGTTGCGCAAAAAGATAACTTGAGAGCACCCCTGGGCCAAGAGTAGTAGCAAACGCTGTGAAGAATATCACACGAAGCTGAGTGAGAATATTCACCCCCGAGCGCGGAAGTGCAAGATGAAATAATTCTTTAATATGTTTACGAGAAAAGTACGGAAGCACTTCAAGCATTCGCGCATGACGCAGTGACCATATCTGAATAGCAAACGACATAAGTGCACCAATAAGTACTCCGTAGATAAGTCCATGAACTCCATACAAAGGGTACAGTTCTACAATACCTACAATAACACCAACGGAATATCCTAGCGGTGCTATTCCATAGAGAACAAAATGATTTTTAAGTTGAGCGAAACACGATATAAGCGATGTAATACCGAGAATGATTGGTTGTATCATCATGATACTTGTCACATTAATAAATGTTTGTAGCTGATCATCGGTAAATCCTGGAACAATAAATCGTGCATAAAGTGGTAATGTGATAACAATGAAAAGTGCAATAAGAGCTGCAGTAGCACCAAAGAAAAGTGAGATGGATGATAGTTTATGACGAGAATCTATCATGTGTCCTGCTTTATTCTCAACTGTTAAAAATGGTACAACGGTCCCTGCTGTCACAAAGGCGAGTGACATCGCATAGAGAAAATCTGGCAATCTAAATGAGGCATTATAGATGTCGAGAATCGGCCCAACCCCCACATGGGTTGCAAGTAATCTGTCACGAACAATCCCAAGTAATACTGAGAGTATCGAAAAGATAGCAAGGAGTGCTGAATTTTTGAGAATCATTATCTTATAATACTATCATATATCATATTTAACTCGTCCACACGGAAACATGAAAGGACACTATAAGTTTATCTTCGGCTAGAACGTGAATATACTACTATATCTGAGTCGTTAATAAAAACAGCCCGCATAATCGCGGGGCCATTCCTCATTGTTAGTACCATCCGCTTTCAATTGCCTCAACAAGTTCAGCAGGCGAACTATTGCAAAACCCCTCTTCTCTAGACCCATACAATCCGAACCTGCTAATTTTATTGAACGGAAAAAGGAAGGCCTTTCCATAGATAACCCCACAGCTCATCACATACGGAGTTAGCTCTGAATGAAGGAATCGTTCTTTCCAGTCCAGATATATCGAATTGGCATCCAGACCTAGAGAGCTAGAGCGCCCTTCAAAAGATATAGACTCGATCGTATCCTCACCAACCACAAAAAAGCAAATCCCAGCAGCTACAGGTCTCTCGTTTTGTTCATCAACCCCACATAGATAAATCTTTTTGTGGTCGATTGCACTTGAAAAAACTGCTAGTCCAGACGGAAACATTACAAACTTCATAGTGCCCTCTGTTCTTGAGAATGTTGAAGAGAAATGAACACCGCAACCCTGACAGGGACTGTAACATTTGAGAGCGAACAAAAAATGAAAAAGAAATGAAGCATTTATTAAGACCAAGAAGTATTGCCTTAAATGCGTGTATGCTTGCTTTTTGTGTAAATTAGTTGTATTGTTACACAGTTCTATTGGGTAATCGCGCTTTCTGATTGAAACACTATCAGCGAGTGAGGAAAGTCCGAGCACTCTACTTTTAAATTAGTGAGCGTAGCGGGTAACCCCCGTCATGAGCAATCATAGAGGTGCGAGCAGTGACGCCGATGCCGAAAGGCTAGGATTCCTTCGGGAATATGTCTATCGAAAGGTAGAATTGAAACGGCTAAATCCTTACGTGGGTGCAAGACCGTGCCAGTAGCAATACTGGAGTGTCGCTTGAGCGTGATGGTAACATAACGCCTAGATACATGATTACACAGTGTAGGTAACTACACGGACAGAACTCGGCTTATAGGTAGAACACAAATGAGAGAGCGGTACCGCAAGGTACCGCTCTTTCTTTTTTGTATTATAGAGTCAAACAATAACTCGTAGAATAAATTAAAAAGTCAGAAATTGATGAAGGTACGAGGAGCTTAGGAATTTTTCAAAGAAGACGTACACCAAAGTACGGCGACTGAGAAAAATTCCGTAGCTGAATCAGCAGATTCATATCTTGGGTAAAAAGTAACTTCGCAATTTATGACTTTTTAATCGGTGATTTTTACTTTCGAGCCAAGGTATAGTCCAAACTTCTCCGCCATCCCCCCATTTATCTCAAGCACATAACTCGCCTCTGATTGATTAATATATGTCTTCTTTTCTTTATATGTCTCTGGTGTAACATTTCTTTCGATGTCCACCACTACTCCATTTTGATTAATCCATACCATATCAAGTGAGAATGTCATATCTTTCATCCAAAATCCATATCTTCCTGGAGAATCAAACACAAACAGCATCCCCTCATCGTCCCCCATCTTCTTACGACCAGACAAGCCAAGCTCACGTGACGCCTGAGTGTCTGCTACTTCTACTTCAAGTGCACCTTTTGGCATGAGAATCGTTACATCGTGACGAACAATCTTATCAACGATAACTGAACTACATACTTTTGTAACGAAACATCTGAAGCCATACATGCTTGAGAAAAATAAACTAACAAGAAGAAGAACGAAACCAATATTTCGAACTGTCTTATTCCAAAAACTTCGCTTCACAGGTTGTACTTGTGAATACTTGATGTGTTTTTGATGTTTATTCTTTTTCATTATATTTAAAGCTAATAGCTAACAGCCAAAAGCTAAAAGCAGCGTCTATGACTTACGGCCAGCACGTGATCGCTCAGACTCTGTGAGTAGTTGCTTTCGTAGTCTCACTGACTTAGGAGTAACTTCAAGATATTCATCAGCGTTCATGATTTCAAGCCCTCGCTCAATGGTAATCTCCCATGCAGGAACAAGCACAATAGCTTCGTCAGCACCGGAAGATCGCATGTTAGAAAGCTGCTTACCTTTAGTTGGGTTAACCATCATTTCTTCACCCTTAGATGTGTTACCGATAACCATACCTTCATACACTTCTGTTGTTGGTAAAATATAAATCACACCACGGTCCTGAAGATTCCAGAGTGAGAATGCAAGTGACTTACCAGCTGCCATAGATGTCATTGACCCTACGAGACGACGAGTGATTTCTCCTGCATATGGACCGAACTTAAGATATCGTGCAGAAAGAATTCCAAGACCTTTAGTATCAATAACAAATTCACCACGATAGCCAAGAAGACCACGTGTTGGGATCTCAGCCTTGATACGATTAATACCATTCTTCTCACTCATGTCAGTAATCATTGCCTTACGACGTCCAAGCTTCTCCATAACAACTCCTGCTGATTCAACTGGTACATCGATCACAAGCTCTTCATATGGCTCTTCTTTTACACCATCTTTTTCATGGAAAATAACTTGAGGTTGAGACACCTGAAGTTCATACCCCTCACGACGCATAGTCTCAAGCAATACTCCAATGTGGAGTTCACCACGACCATACACAAGATACTTATCTGTATCAAAGTCCACTCGAAGTCCTACGTTAATCTCAAGCTCTTTCTCGAGACGGTCACGAATCTGACGACCTGTTACGAACTTACCTTCTTTACCAGCAAATGGTGAATCGTTTACAAGGAAATTAAGAGCAATTGTTGGTTCATCGATGTGGATTGCATCCATTGGCGTCTGATCAGCATTCTTAAGGAATGTCTCCCCGATGAAAATATCAGAAAATCCTGCAACCATAGCGATGTCTCCCGCTTCTGCAGTTGCAGCATCCACTCGTTCGATACCATTAAACGTATAGATCTTTGTAATCTTCCCCTTACGAGTCTCTCCTGTTGCTTTCTTCACAGTAATTTCTTCTCCAACTTTTGCGATACCGTCATAGATACGAGCAACAGCAATACGTCCAAGGAAGTTATCGTAAGCCAGGTTAAATACTTGTGCTTTAAATGGGTTATTAATATCTCCAGTTGCTTTAGGAACTTTCTCAAGGATTGTATCAAGAAGTGGAGTGAGATCCTTTCGTTCATCATCAAGATTTTTCATCGCAACACCTTGGCGACCAATAGCATACACAGTAGTGAAGTCAAGCTGCTCATCGTTAGCACCGAGTTCCATAAAAAGTTCAAACACTTCATCATGCACTCGCTTTGCATCACTTGCTGGCTTGTCGATTTTATTAATCACAACAATTGGCTTAAGACCAAGCTCAAGTGACTTCTTGAGTACGAATCGTGTCTGAGGCATTGGGCCTTCCTGAGCATCTACAACAAGAAGCACACAGTCAATTGCTCGTAACACACGTTCTACTTCAGAACCAAAGTCCGCGTGCCCAGGAGTATCAAGAATGTTAATCTTCACATTCTTATATGGTACAGAAGTATTCTTCGCAGTAATAGTGATACCGCGCTCTTTTTCCATAGGATTAGAGTCCATAGTCTGACCGACAGCACCCACTCCACACTGCTGCATGAGCGCATCAGTGAGAGTTGTCTTGCCATGGTCCACGTGAGCGATGATGGCGATGTTACGAATTTCTTGTTGCATAAATTTAAATAGATTATAGGTTGTAGGTTACTGGTTATAGTAATTCAATACTAGATACCAAAACCCTTAGAAAAATACGAAGCGGACAAAGCCGCTTAGGTGCCTGATATAATAACACATTTTACACAAAATAGCCAGTATTTAGACACTACCTTAGTCCATATGAGCTAGGCGCTATATTTCTTTATTAATTCATTGAAAATAACTGTAACAGCATCAAAAATCTTGTCGAACAACTCTGGCATAAAAAAATACAGATATGTTGTAGATCCTCCAACTAGCGCTAATAGTATTAGAAAAAATACCATACCGAAGTTACTCTGCGATTCACGTTCAGGCTGAAGCGGTTGAATATAATTAGGGTTTGGGATAGTGTACCCAGATGCAGAGGTAACCAGTGGATGTACAGTGTTTACTGGCGGAGCATTTGCCTCGTCTACCTTATGCTGAGCAGCCATTTTATCGTGAATGGTTTCAGGTCCTCCAGAAACTGTATGATATGCAACAGGAGCACCATCTGGTGCTTGTGGGGTTTCTTGCTTAAGTGGTTCAGGTTCAGTTTGTGTAACTAATGGTTCAGTTGGAGGAACTATAAAATCAGACTCAAGCACTACTTTCTGTTCAGAGACTGGGGCAGACATTACTTCTGAGTGAGCTTGATTATCCGTTACCGATTCTTCATCTGCCGGAGTAGAAGCAAGAATTTCATCCTGAGTAATTCTATGTTCCACTTCTACCGGAATTTCATTATGAAGAACTTCTTCTTCAGTATGCGCTTGTGGAGCCGTAACACTTTCAGAAGACTGTAATTCCTCAGCCGGATGAATTGGTTCTGTCACCTCAGGTTCAAGTGGTGGTTGAACTATCACTTCATCATTCCCAGTTGTTGGAGATTCTCTGTATGAATCATTACTCTCCGCATGACGAGTAATTCGCTCCTCAGGGATTGCTTTAGGTTCAAGGAGTGCCTCTATCTCTTCTGGAGTTGGGTTTCCTTTAGAATTTTGTACTTCTTCGTCAGTCGGATTCATGTGAATAAGTATACACGGTAATTACAAAACTGCACATCAGAAATCCTCAATGTAGTCCTGCCTCACTCAATTATTTACCTTTAAGCATCTCTCTGAGCGCCACTTCCCCAAGCGGCCTATCACCTTTTTCAATCTTGAAACTATCTTTCATATCCTTCTTCCAGTTTTTATCAAGCCAAACATGGATTAAAAATACTACAGTCATCGCAATGATAGAACCAAGTCCAGCTATCCCCATATCTTTTTGTGCGTCCCATACGTCTCCTTGACTACCCAAGAATGCAAGTGCGGCTGAAGGCTCTACATTTCGCGCACTCCACCACTCAATAAGTTCGTAGGTACATGAAAATGCAAGTACAAGATCTACAGGAAAATAATAACTCCAGAAGCCTTTTACTTTTGCTACACGCATGAAGACTTCACGTATTGGGTATGCTAGTAATAACCCAAACGAAAAGTGCACAAGTCTGTCATACATATTTCTATCTGCATTAAACCAGTCCTTGAGCACGTCTCCAAACGGCACTTCAGCATAAGTATAGTGTGAACCGATAACATGAAGACACATAAAGATAGTAATAAACGTATACGAGATATCTGATAGTTTAAAGTAGCGGCCCAGAATAATAATAACTGGAACCCATATAAATACTAAATAGTTTTCTAATAACCAATCAGCTGGGAACACAGGATGATATGCTGCCCAGCACCATACAACCATAAAGACTGTTAATAGAAACCATTTATATTTTGTCATATAAATAAAGTATAGCCCTAAAGGGATTTTTGGGAAGTATATAAACTCTTCTTGTGCAATTACTTACCGACCACCTCTTTTAGGAACGCTTTCTGGTTCGGTACACGTCCGAGGAAATTTTTGACAAGCTTCATCTCATCTTCACTTGACCCTTTCTCGAGCACCTCACGCCGCCATTTCATTCCCACTTCCTTGTTAGTCATGACATTTTTATTCCCCTTTATCTTAAATGACTCAAACGCATCACATGCATATACGAGAGCCCACAGATATGAGTAGTACCCTGCATCATACCCAACCAGATGACCAAATCCGGCAGTAAAAAGAGTTTCCTTTTCTGGAAGCTGAATATTAAAATACAGTTTCGTCATCTTTCGATACGCTGCGTTTGAATCCTTGACCTTGCCGGTATGAAGATCAAGATCGAGCTTCCCCATAATAAGCTGTCGTGTATAGAAGTATGCACCTTGGAAGGTTTTACCTTTAATAACACGATTGATCATATCCTTTGGCATACGCTTACCGGTCTCATAGTGCATAGATAACTGCTCCATCACTTCTTTGTCCCACACCCAATTCTCCATAATCTGTGACGGGGTCTCAACGAAATCCCATGCTACATTTGCCCCTGACTGAGATTCGAGCCTCGCACGAGATAACACAGTGTGAAGGCAGTGACCAAACTCATGGAAAAGAGTTTCTACTGACTCAATAGTAAGAAGTGACGGGACTTTCTTTGTTGGTGCTGGGAAGTTGCAGACAACAGCCGAGAATGGTGCACAATACTCTTCGGACTTATAGCCAACCTCATGAGCCACAATAACATCTGAAAGCATTGCATGGCCGTACTTTCCTTCTCGAGGGAATAGGTCCATTGAAAAATAACCAATCAAACTTCCACCCTTATCATTAATTTGATACATAGTTGCTTCCTTGTGCCAGAGCTTAGTTGGATATTCTGCGATAACAATTCCAAAAAGATTTTCACATAACGTAAACAACTGTGTCTTAACATGCTCAAGTGGGAAATAACTCTTTATTGTCTCAGGGTCCAGGTCAAACAACTTTTTCTTAAGATTTGTACCAACATACATAATGTCGTAGTATTCCAACTTAGCAATTCCAAGAGACTTTGCATGATCACGTAATGTCTCAACATCATTCTTTGCAAGTGGGGCAAGCATTTTCAAAAGTGAGTTCTGAAAATCCTCAACAGTTTGAGCGTTCTTTGCCATACGGTTTTCTGTTCTAAAATCTGCATGATGCTTGTAGCCCAAGATTCCTGCAATCTCATGGCGAAGCACTACTAACTCTTCAATAATCTTTAGATTTTTAACACCACCTTTTTTGAGATTCTTTTCTGCAAGAAGTTTTCTCATCTCTCGATTGTCTGCCTCTGCCATAAATGGCCCAATATGTGGGTACTGAAGCGTAATGATATATTTCCCTTTCTCATTTTTTGGAAGTGTTGAAATGAACCGTTCTGAGAGTCCGGTAAGCTCTTCTTTTGAACAAAGAATATAGTCTTGGTAATTATTAATATTCTGACGAAAAGCAATAGAGAGCTTTGAAGTCTTCTTCATAAGAACCTTTAACTTCTTTTGTTTCTCTGATGGAAGATCGAACCCCATTCGACGGTACTCTCGAAGTGTTTCTTCAAGAAGTTTGATATCCTCTTTACGGAGATGCTTCTTTTCATCAATAAAGTTACCTTCATAATATTCACAGAGTGCAATAAAAAGGTCTCTATCATACTCTATATCGACAAGTTTTTGTGACATTTCTGTTGCTATCTTTGTAGCATAATCACGAACTTCTTTCTTTGTCGAAACTTGGGACAAGAATCCCATTTTGCTAAAAAAATTATCGAACACATCGTCGCACCGTTCTAGCGCATACAATGTATTTACAAATGTACGATTCTCAGGAAGAATTTTTTTGATGTCACTGTATGCCTTTTTCTTATGAATAATATATGCGTCTGCTTGCTTCTTCATTAAAGCTGGGGTCATATTCACCCAAGCAAAATCTTTCTGTGTAAGTGGAAGTGTTTTTGTAGTCATGATTCTTACATTTTAGCATAAATTAAAATGACCCCATACGGGGTCTGAGGCTAGTCTTCGTTCATGTTCTTGAATTCTTCTATTAATCTCTGCTTTATCCTTTTCGGAAACAAACATTTGTAGACGCGAACTATTTCTGAATATATTGCGCCTCCTGTGTAATTGGTAATAAATAACCCCCAACTCTTGCGAGCTGAGGGCCGTGTCCATGGGTGCCCATGGGCTGACGCAATCGTATGTCAGACGAACACGGAAGCGGACATTGCTGCCATAGGCATCTCCTGGTTGGTTGATAGGGCTTACCGCAATTAATAGTAGCACATACGTAATTATTTCTACAAATAGTTATTTCCTGTCAATTTATTGTACATTAAACATTTTTTATCATGACTCCCTGGCAACATATCAATACTCATCAGAAACTCACCAACAATCTCCCCTCCTACAAATTTGAAATTCTTTTTGAATAGTTTAAGCCACAGTGCTTTTATGTCTGCATTCCTTCCACTTTCCACTTTCAGCTTTTTATCTTCCGTGTCCAACCAGTTCCTAAAACTACCGAACTCTTTTTGAATCATCACCAGCTGTTGCGCATTATAAATTGCTGCATTAATTTTTAATCTATTACGAATTATTCCTGCGTCAGTCATCAACCTTGCAAAATCTTTCTCACCATACTTGGCAACCTTTTTAATATCAAAATTATTGTATGCTTTTCTAAAATTCTTTTCTTTCACTAATATAGTGTGCCACGATAGCCCCGCCTGATTAATCTCCATCACAAGTCTACAAAATAATTCATTATCATCTTCTATACGAACGCCATAATGAAGATCGTGATAGATTTTATCTACATCATTTTTATCCTCTATTCCTTGTACATACTTACAGTATGGGTGCATATACTTACTTCACTCGTTGAATAACAACTCCCGGAACACAATCGTTCCAGATATCAGGTTTAGAAATATCCACCTTCACAGATTTACTCTTAGGATGCGTGAGCACGACTTCTGCAATCTCTTCTGCAAGAGACTCGATTAAGTCATGAGGGCTCTTCATTAAAATATCATGCACCGCAGCGCGTATGAACTCATAGTTAAGAGTGGACGCTAGGTTATCATTATGGCCCGCATCTCTCACATCACACGTGACTTCAACACTTACGATAAATCGCTGCGCCTTTGCATGTTCTTCTTTATAATAGCCATGCTTTGCAACAACTACGTAATTTTTTAGATAAATTGTATCCATTTATATTGTTTCTACTATTGCCACTTCTTTCTCAAGGATTACATCACCCTCTCCGAACACAAATCTTCCTTTTACCTTATTCCCCTCAAGAATAAGTGGTAACCAAAAAATATCGTCAGGCCACATATCACCGTACGGAATATTAGATGTACTTAGCCATGATGGACTCATCTCTTCTGTCTCAGTTGGCTCACCATCAAAATCTTCTGATGTGTATACGTGAACAAGTTGATCATTCTCTGGCATATGAGGAAACGTAAATGAAAGTTCAGCGCACTTAACAACGCTTGCAACAGATACTCCAACCTCTTCATATGCTTCACGACGCGCAGCATCCTCAATAGATTCACCCTCTTCTACTTTACCTCCTACGCCATTAAATCTTCCTGCACCAAATCCTCGCTTCTTCATCGCAAGACAGATATCAACCCCACCGTCAGATGATTTTCTAATAAGAAATAGTAATGTTGAGTTTTTCATATTCGCAGTATACAGATTTCGAAGACAAAAGTAACCTCCTACTCTACTATAAGAAGATCTAGTTGTTCTCCTGGGATTCCTTGTGCTGTTCCATATTCAATCGCTGGATTAATTGAAGCTGGGTCATCTCTGTCACAATAAAATCGTTTATTTCTAAAAACAATAATTAGCTCTTTAGTGTTCCAAAAATGGCAATACCACCCTGGGCGCATAACACTAGCGAATTGTTCGATTATATCTCGATTTACCTGGCAGGTATACATATGCCACCTATCTGCCTCATTCTCATCATTAGTTGTTGTCACTGAAACAACTTCTACTCTGTCTAGTATATTTGTATCTTCCAAACTTTCTAGAACTACAGTTCCTGTATACATAGACTAAATTATACTCCGAGAATTCTATACACTCCTATACCAAATGCAATCGTCACGTTCAGTGATTCCTTTGTGCCAAGCATTGGGATTTCGGCGATAACATCACATTCATCCAGCACCTCTTGTGCCATCCCGGTAACTTCAGGACCAATCACAAAAACAATATCTTTATTTGTACCACAAGTTACAGTTTTGTAGTCAACAGAATCTTTATCTTGCTCAAGAGCGATAATATAACTTCCTTGTGTATGAATCTCTTGTAAAGTTGCAAGTGTGTCTTCTCTGTATTCCCAGGCAACCGTATCTTCAGCACCGAGCGCTACTTTTGCAAAGTCTTTTCTTCTCTCACCTTTTTTATCAACTGGAGTTGGTGTTGTCCCGCAGAGATAAATCTTTTCTATCCCGACTGCGTTTGCTGTACGAAATATAGAACCAACATTATAGACCGAACGAAGATTATCTAAGACTGCGATTTTCATGTGAATATACTATCACACTTATGTGCAGAAACTAATCAAGAATACTTTTTGCGTGATAAGGTTTCGTCCTCATCCCCCACGGTGAAGCTGTTTCATTACGATACTTTTTCGACAACGTAATCTGATAAAAACCAAACACAACTGTTGCAATTGTTGACCAGAACTTATATATAACCCATGCATCTCTACCAAAAAATCTCCAGGAAATTTCATTAAAAATTGCCAATAAAAGAAAAAATACTCCCCACCTTACAGAAAGAATAAACCAGCCCCGGTCACTCATATCAAATAGCGCGACAAATAACTTTTTAAGTAAACCTTTTCTCATATACGCACCACCTAAGAGAAACACTGCAAAGAATCCATTATAAAGAGTATCTTTAAGAATAAAGAGTGCCGGTTCTTTAAAAATAAATGTAAGGACACCGAAAGTGATCACCGACAAACCTGCAATAAGTGGAAACCACGCAATACGTTTTTCATAAATATATGACGCATATAATGCAACAGCAGTAAGAATACTGAAAATTGTAGTCGAGGTAATAAACCCCTTATCAGTATCACCCAAGAAACTTAAGGCAATGAAAAAAATTACAATTGGTCCGAATTCAATGGACCAACTAATCGCAATGTTTTTGTACATACACTCAGCATAACATGAACATACAATTGTTTTGATACCATTGTTAATTATACAGAGAATGAGTTACCTGTTATACTTTTTCTTACATATATGAATGCTCATAAAAAAGCCCTCTCATGGATTATCGATTATGGGTACATGATTCATGGCGCACTCTCATCAGTTGTTTATCGTAAGCCTCCTAAGCATTACCTTGGACACGTTCTTGAAAATAAGGTTCCCGTTATTCTTATACCAGGAATTTTTGGGAAATGGAGTTTTATGAAAAAACTTGGTGACAAGATCTCTCTTGAGGGTCACCCTGTGTACATCGTTCCTGAACTAGGATATAACATATACAGCATTCCATCATCTGCACAAAAGTTACGCCAAGTAGTTCTTCAAGCATTTCCAAAACTTGGTCATATTATGCCTCGTATTGCACACGGTGCACAAGCTGTACAAGATGTCGTTGAAAAAAATAATCTTCGCGGTGTTATCTTGGTGGCTCACAGTAAAGGCGGGCTCATAGGGAAGTACCTCTTGTCACACCTTAACAACGACAACCGAGTTCTTGGCCTCATATCTATCGCAACACCCTTTTCTGGAAGTTCGATGGCAAAACTAATCCCACTTGACCCAATCAAAGAACTTCATGTCGATAGTCAGATTATTCATAATTTAGAAAAAAATAAAGACGTGAATCATAAAATTATTTCGATATCTCCAGCATACGATAACCATGTATGGTCAGAGCAAGGCAGCTTCCTTGAGGGTGCACACAATATAAAAGTTAATGTCCACGGTCATCATAAAGTAGTTTATGATGAAAAAGTTCAAAAAATTGTTCTTGACTCTATAGAGAAATTAACAGCAGATACAAAATAGATAAATACTCAAAGTGTCTTAACTTTTTAGAGAATAACTTTTCCCGTTTTGTTAAATATGACTCCCTCCGCTTTTAGAATTGCTTCTTTACTCTTCCCGCGAAGGCCGTTATACATGCCAACACTCCCGTCAGACTTTACTACTCGATGACACGGAATATTTTTATCTTGATTCTTCGCCATAATTGACCCAACTGCACGAGATGCTTTCGGGTTACCGGATTTCCTGGCAACTTCTCCATACGTCATTACGACCCCTTCTTTAATGGCCCCAACTGTAATCAAAACTTTTTCTTCAAATGATTTCATTCCACAAGTATATAGAATAGTACGACTGCGGTAAAATAAGTAGATTCCTTATAGAAGAAAGGTGCTATATACTATCATCACAATAAGACGTCATGCATATTGATATTACTTTCGGAATGTTTGTTTATGTAGTGGTATCTATATTTTTTGGGGAACCATTTTCATACACATGGTTGTTGTGGACTCTATTTTCTAGTATTTTACCTGATGGAGATTTTGTACCTTACTTGATTCTTAGAAAGCGTATGCGATGGGTTTCTCACCACCTAGTTCACTACCCATTATTCTTCACAGCAATTACGGGCGCGCTCATGCTTTGGAACACATACGCCGCCAGTCTATTTGGTTTAGCTATCCTTGTTCATTTTATTCATGACACATACACCACCAAGAGAGGTATCCGCTGGCTATGGCCATTTACACGTACCGGCTGGTGTTACTACGATAAAAAATGGCATAGTGTAACATGGCGAAAAAGGCACTCGATGTACCAAGAAAGCCTCAATACGATACCTCGAGAAAAATCAACAATAAGGTGGGAAATCATGTCTCGAGTAGAAAGTTTTAATACAAAAAATATAATACTTTTACTATGCGCAATATGTAGCGTTGTACTTTTTATGTAGCATCAGTAGATATACATGGTGGTGTGGGTCATTTATAATTTAAAAATTTTATTTACCCTGTCACCTTCATGTATCCAGACATCTTCGGGACCACCAACAGCATATGGTTTTCCATCTTTCATATAGACAGTCAGAGGCGAAGTAAAATCTCCACTTGTATCTTGTGATTTAATTCTCCTTTCAAATTCTTTTGTCTCATAGTCAATTACTGAAAGCCCTAACGCGGGCACACTTTCCATCATGCCACCCTTTGCTCGACTTGATTTGAAAAATATTTTTTCCATAAATGGCTGTATAGTGGCTCCAAAATCATATCCATCATTGACTGCAGATCTCTTTATTCGTATAGATATCCCACTTTTAGTCATAAAATAAATCGAATCATCATTAAATGATTCTAGTGGACCCTGAGCTCTTCCACCACTTGCTTCAGTCGAAAATTTAAAACTCCATATTCCTGCTTTATCTAAATACTCAAGCGCTTGATTAATCGCCTTTTCAGTTTCATGTTTATACTGTTGAGATTTAACATCTAGGCTATGAGATTTATTCCTGAAGTCTGAAACGAATAAACTGAGCCACGAATCAATTTCAGAAATTTTTTTAAGTTCATTTTCTGAGTATGTTTCTTGGGTAGCAGGTAACCCCATAACCTCTCTATCTAAATCTTTGTTCCTCTTGATGAGCTCTGCAATAGAGCTACCTCCAATTGGAGAAATATCTTTTACTGGAATTTCTTTTCCAAGTGAATATTTTGCTTTTAGATCTCCTATTACAGAATCATGTCCCATTCTTTGTAAAGCCTGTTCTTGTGATTCATTGGGTGCTTGTGGTGATTTTCCTGGATTCATATAAAAAGTATAACAAAGTAGTGGAATTATTTCTAAAATAAAATAAGATTAATATACATTTACGTCGAAAATTGCTGGTTAGCGCCACGCGTGAATCTGCTGATTCAGACGCGAATTCGAATTAACTATTTATTTACGTCAAAAATGTGCTCATTTTGACGCAAATTTTACGCTTAAAATTTGGCTTAAAATTCGCCAGTTGCTACCTTTCTCCGACCATTCGATTTTCTACTATGCGGAGGCGGAGAGATTTGAACTCTCGAACCTTGTTTTGGTTGAAATTTGCTAATTTCGACCCGAATTTTACGCTTAAAATTCGCCCGTTGCTACCTTTCTCCAGTACAAAGTAGTGGAGTTATTTTCAAAGCGGAGGCGGAGAGATTCGAACTCTCGATACCTTGCGGTATGCCGCCTTTCCAAGGCGGTGGAATAAACCACTATCCGAAACCTC
>JACCDT010363472.1_pt1 | contig 39624 bp, 41 predicted proteins | sample 7446291 | NCBI WGS metagenome assembly JACCDT01 (sample SAMN15323446, study PRJNA562643) | freshwater metagenome | isolation source: river surface water | place: USA:Blue River Watershed | collected 2017-08-17
CCTGATGGATCAGCAAAGTATGTCTGATATGCCCCAATTTCATTTACCCAGCTATTCATTTCTCTTAAAAACTGTTGCCTTCCTCTAAAATACGAATTAGCAATTGCCTCAGCTGAATCATTACTTGAAACCATAAGTAGCGGGTACATAAGCTCAGAAACTTTCAGCTTTTCTCCTTCTCTTAGTTTTGCCTCATTACCATATGTATTTAGTATTTTAGAATTAATAGTAATAGTATCATTTTGATCTATTAACTTTCTTGCAACTACTGCAGTTACTAGTTTGGTAACAGAAGCTATAGGAAGTGATTTATCATAATTCTTTTCTAATACGATAGCGTTACGATCTAAATCAATGACAACGTACGCTTCTGCACTCACTTTTGATGTTGTTTTTTTAGGAAGAGAGTTCTTTGCACTCTCTATCACCTCTTTACCATCATCTGAAGAGTATATAAACACCCTAGAAAATCTGGAGACGAAGGACGGATCTTGATCAGCTTCTTCAAGTTTAGATATATCTGAAACGAGATTAGCCTCTTGTGATTGTAGAGAAGAGATTGTTGTGTCTCCTACCTTACCATTAGAAAAACCTCGAATTACGAAAATACATACAGAAGCAATCATTGCTCCAAGGAGGCAGGCTTTAAACATGGATATTATTAACTTCATATTACTTTACAAGGTAGAAAACATTATTTCCAAAACGAAGATTTATGTAGTCAAAATTCGGTACCTTACTTAATCCTATTTTTTTATTAATAGCATTCTGCCAAAAAATAACTAAATTTGTCTTAGTCCTATCAAAACTAGTCCTATCATCAAAATATACTGTTGCTGAAGATTGATCTGCATTCTCAATATACAACTCAAAACCACCATCCTCACCAATTAACATACCGTTAGCTATTATACCTGCCTTTTTAATATCACTAACGAATTTTTGTAATTCTCCAAATTTCTTAATATCAATCGGTGAATTAGCGTAGTATCTAAAGAGGTCTGAATTTATTGTACTAGAGGCAATTTTTTCATACGCTATGGCATACTGATCAGCATACGAACACTTACTGTCATCTAGGTCTTCTCTATACCCTTCACATATTATTACCGATGGGCCCCTTTCTGTAATATCAATGTTAAGGAGCGACATATTTACAATACTTACCATCACGCTCTCAATTTTAGCAACACTAACCATTAACTTTTTTTCAATATCTTGTTTTGGATACAGAATAATACTTTGCTTCGGTAAGAGATATAGGTAGCTATTAGCAATCTCTGTTTGTGCTATCTTTTTTACAAGTTCTGCATCGATAGTATGCACACCACTGACATTTATGGAATTAATTTGCAAAAAAGGTAATCTAATTACAAGAATTACTATGGTGATAGCGATTAGAATAGAGGCGAGAGTGGCTAAGGCCATAATTAGCATCTTTCTTCTCTTTTTTTGTGTGTATTTAGCTGATTGTAATGTACGAGACCTTCCAATTTTCATTTAAATAGAAAATTACTTAATAATCTCTTTACCCATGTATTTCTGTAGTATCTCTGGAAGCTTTATGGAGCCATCAGCTTGCTGGCAGTTCTCAATTAATGAGACGAGTATTCTTGGTGTAGGTATTGCAGTACAGTTTAGAGAATGAGCATATCTAACTTTTCCGTCCTGATCCTTGTACTTAATATTTGCCCTTCGTGTTTGGAAATCATGGAAATATGAAGCTGATGATATTTCTCTATATTTATTTTCTTTAGGCACCCATAGTTCTATATCATATTTTTTAACCTGACCTAATCCAAGATCTCCACCACAATTAAGTACTGTGTGATAATGTAGTCCCATTGATTCGATAAATTCCTCTGTATTTCTGTTTAACTCCTCATGGAAAGAGACACTAGTCTCATGGCTTGCTTCTGAAAGAATTAATTGCTCAAACTTAAAGAATTCATGAACTCTAATTAATCCCTTAACATCCTTGCTATGTGCACCAACCTCCCTTCTGTAGCATGGAGAAAAACCTAGATAGCGAAGTGGTAGATTTTTATGATCAAAAATCTCTTCACTATGCATACCCATAAGGGGGACTTCTGCAGTTCCAGACAAAACATCACCATCCTGTGTCATATAGAAATCTTCAATATCTCCTGGGAGATGGCCAGTACCGTAAAGATTAATTTTTCTAACAATTGCAGGAGCAATTACCGGAGTGAAGTTTTTCTTTGAGAAGAAATCTAGTGCATAATTCCAAATTGCAAAACATAGTCTCACTCCATCACCAGTTAGAAAATATCCTCTAAAACCGTGGACCTTTGTACCTCTCTCTATATCCAACATACCAAGCTTTGTCATAATTTCTACATGATCCTTTGGTTCAAAAGAGAAATTTGGTTTCTCTCCCCACACCTTAACCTCAACATTTTCTGCATCACTATCTCCCTCTGGTACAGACATATCTGGAACATTAGGAACCCTAAGCATCATTTCCTGCCAGTCTTTCATGATTCCCTTTAATGACTCTTCTTCCTTCTGGAGAGACTCTTTAACAGTCTTCATGCTATCAATCATCTTTTGACGATCTTCTGGGCTAGCCTTTGGCATCATTTCACTAATTGAGTTTTGTTCAGAGCGCTTCTTTTCTATGGATAGGAGTATCTCCTTTCTCTTATCATCAAGAGAAATTAGTTCATCAATATTAATATTTACATGCTTTTTCTTAGCACCAGCCTGGACCACCTCCTTGTTCTCTCTAATGAATTTAATATCTAACATATCGTACATCATATCACAATGTATATCATGTTGAAAACTTCATTTTTTAAACATATAAATTATGAGAAATTTATCAATATTTCATCAGTGAATTGATAGACTTATCATATGAATGTTAATAATGATATATACACAATAACGGGTAGTAATATACCACTACAACTTCTTGAGATTCCACAACCTCCGTTCAAGCTTTTCGTTCGTGGGTCTCTACCAAAAACAAACTCGAAGATACTATGTATAGTGGGTACAAGAGAATATAGTGAGTATGGTAAAGATGTTGTACATAGACTAATATCAGGATTAGAACATCAAAATATCTGTATAGTTTCAGGGCTTGCTAAAGGTATAGATGGTTTGGTTCATAAAAAAGCATTAGAGTTTGGTCTACAAACGATTGCCTTTCCCGGATCAGGCCTAGATGCAAGTGTACTATATCCAAAACAACACATAGAACTATCACGTGACATTATTAAAAATGGTGGTGGACTAATATCTGAATTTGAACCCACATCTCCAGCACGAGACTGGACATTCCCAATGAGGAATAGACTGATGGCTGGCATATCAGATGCAACCATAGTTATTGAGGCTAAACTTCCATCAGGATCACTAATAACCACAAGACTTGCGCATGAGTATAACAGAGATGTTGGTGCGGTGCCGGGTGATATTAGATCAGAATTATCAAATGGACCTAACTGGCTACTGGGAAACTATGCTGCACCAATAACTTGTTCTCAGGATATTTTAGATCTACTTAAAATATCAAGATAAATTAACTCCTTTTGAGTTTAGCTTTTTCCTTCTTTCCTTGTAATCTGGTATTACTCTTGCAACTAAATTCCAAAAGTCTTTGGAGTGATTAAATTCACCCAAATGGCATAATTCATGAACAATAATGTAATCTGAAAGCTCCTGTGGAAGGAGCGCAATTTTATAATTAAAATTAATATTTCCTCTTTTAGAGCAACTACCCCATCTAGTTTTCTGATTCCGTATTGTAATACGATTCACTCTAAAGTTATATATTTGATTGAAAAAGTTAATCCTGCTATGTGCTATTGCACGTGCATGCTCTCTGTATTTTAAATATTCTTTTCTTCTTCCCTTCATATCGAGTAGTATATAAAAAATTAACCTGATCACAAAGTGACCAGGCGTCGAACGAAAGTGTGGTGGAAGAAAGAACAAATGAGGAAAGTGAGAGAGGTGGTGATGAAATGGATTGTATCGGGGCAAAATGCGCTGAGTGTACTTGGGGGATTAAACTCATGAGAAAGCCGATACAATTTCATTCATTTTTTTCCCTGTTTATCTCTCAATGACCTGACCTCTACACTTATAGTATACACTTTTTGGACTCAAAGTCAAGGTTTTCAAATTATAAAAAAAGTAAATTCCTCTCCAAATCATCCATATCCGTTCCCTTTTCTTTTTGCATTAAAGCATTATGTGTAGATGCCAAATATGCAACTCTTTTTCCATACTTATCCTCCAGCTTATCTATCTGCTCATGTATGAGTTCAAACTTATGTGCCCTATCAACTCCTCCGAATAGGTCAATTTGTGATGAGATGATTGGAGTGAGACCTGATAGAGTAACTCCTGTGGTACGGTACATAACACTACCATCATATATTTCACTAAAGTGTGTATTAATTAGAGAGATTAAATTCTCTGGAGTATTCGTGCGAACTGAAAGTGGAATACTTTTACTAAAATATCTGAAATCTCTTGTTTTAATAAAAAAAGAAATATCTTTAGGTACTAATTTATAATACCGAGCTTTTGCACAAGCATCTTCCATATGTTTTGATAGCTGTGATAGTAGAAAAATAGAATCATTTGTAAATGGATGGAATGAGCGAGTTTTCTGAATCGATGAATATATAATCTTAGGATTTGGGTCAACTTCCATTATGGATACACCTTTAAGTTCATGCCAAATAACTTCATGAGGTTTTGCCAAATTTTCTCGTATCCAAGAGATATCTTTAGAGATATAGTCAAAAGCATTTTTAATTCCTTTCCTTTCCAAAAGCCACGACGTCTCTCTTCCAATACCCCATACCTTTCCAATACTTGTTTTTGAAAGAAAACTATTAATTGAATTTTCATCAATTACAGTAAAACCATTTGGTTTCTTCCACTTAGATGCCACCTTAGCCAGAACTTTCGTTGGAGCTAAACCTATAGATACAGAGAGTTTAAGTTCTTCATTCACCTCTCTCTTTATTCTCTCCGCTATTTCCTTATAGGACATTTTAAGAGGAGGCTCTAAACCTGTAAGATCAGCAAAGCATTCATCAATACTGTACTCCTCAACATCATCAGCATATCTTCGAACAATATCAAACATCATTTTTGAATATCGGGCGTATGAATCGTAGTCTCCTGGTAATATGAGGACTTTAGGAAATTCTTTTTTTAATTTAAAAATTGGCATACCCCTTACAACACCCATAGCTTTAGCTTCATATGAAAGTGCAGAGACAATTCCCTTCTCTTCTCCAGTAACAACAGGAAGCCCTTTAAGTTTTGGATTTTTTGCAATCTCCACAGCAACAAAAAAAGCGTCGCCATCCATATGAAATATGGTTTTCTTTTTCATCCATACATTATACAGTGAACATACGTTCACTCAAAGTATTATACTATTTTCTTTTAAAGAATTTAGAGACTATATATATGAAAGACACCAACACTGCACCCGAAACATCCATTAACATATCCTTCTGAGCATCCCAGATATCACCTTGTGATCCAAGAAAAGCAGCCCCGGCTTCCCCACCCTGTGTATCAGCATATATCCACTCTATCCATTCATAGAACACAGCGACAAAAGATATTGCAAATATTGCATATGTTATAGCGATCCATTTCTTAGCTACCAATTCCCTACTAACCAAATATTCAATTATAGGTAGAGCATAGAACCCTACCGCGAAATGGCCGATCCTATCAAACATATTTCTTTCAAAGCCAAAGAGATTGTTAAACCAATCAAATGGAACTAGCTCGAATGTATAGTGACCCCCGATAGTATGCCAAAATGGAAGCACAAACATTAATGCATATGCAGTATTTGAAAATCTTATACCTCTCCAGTATAGGATTACTATACAAATCACCAGTGCCACAATCGGTCCGTTTTCAACATACCAAACAGCACGACTATATGGTTCTATACCTGCGATTATAAATTCAATAACATACACCACCAAAAGAAAGTGTGGAAAATATTTGTTTAACATATAAGTATTATAACAGAAAAGCCGGGGAACGAGTCCCCGGCAATCAAACACTGGACAAACCATCATCCAGTTTGGGCGATTCCGCCCTCAGCTGAAAACATGGTGGAGAATGGCGCTGTAGAGTCTGTCTCCACCATCACACCACCTCGTTGCCACTCGCTAAGGAACCCCCATTTCTTCGGAGTGATCAAGTCGCTTACCGGCATCTTCCACCGGTTCGAAGTAAAAAAGATGATTTCGTCTCCCACACGGGGCCGCCTACACGACTTCGCCTTCGATAGGTAGGGTCCACTGCTGCTCGCGGCAACAGTGTACTTGTTCCTCAACCAGACTCGCACACGAGTATTCGTGGCGGTTCCATGCTGATTTAGGATGACCCCCTCAGCAATACCACTTGACACATTGACCCGATTTATAACCGCAAACATTACTGGCATAGACTTTAGTTATCCAGAATTTTTGTTGTAGCACTTTCCTTCTTCCACACAGAAAAAGGACCGTGAAATATAATCTCATACTTTCAAGAAAATATCAATAGTAACACTCTCCCCCTCTATAACCCCCTCCTTTCGTCTAATAGATTTTTTAATTGCAAGTAAATATATTTTAGTTTCCCTGTGAGGAAACAGAGATGTATTCCATTCACTTTTACCTAGTCTAGCTTTAATTTTTACAAAACCTTTTGGAAAAGATTTACGAATATTTTCAGATATCTTGGTATCCAAGCTAATAAAATGCCAGCCCATATCTCCTGGCCAACGCCATACTTTTGCTGTTATAGAAAAAAGTTTGTTCCTTATCGATTTCATCACCACATTATACTCATTTATATCATAAATGTTGCTGTATAAATTTGCCACATTTCCCAATCTCGTGTAATACTTAGTCAGTCACACATATATATATAGTGTACAAAATATGAAACTACTAATCGTCGAGTCACCTGCAAAAGCAAAAACAATTTCCAAATATTTGGATGATAAATATACTGTAAAAGCTTCTGTTGGACACGTGAGAGATCTACCGAAGAGCAACAAAAAAGCTATCGACATTGAGGGTGGCTTCATTCCTCATTATGAAATTTCTCCTGGTAAAGAAAAAGTTTTGGATGAGATTATGTCATTAGCAAAAAAGGCTGAGGAGGTCATACTAGCAACCGACCCCGATCGTGAAGGTGAAGCTATAGCTTGGCATATAGCTGAGGCAGCTAAGCTTAAAGACCCTAAGCGTGTAGTGTTCCATGAAATCACTAAGGATGCCGTTATAGAAGCAATGCAGCATCCAAGAAAAATTGATGAGAACCTTCGTATGGCACAGGAAGCAAGACGTGTACTAGATAGACTAGTTGGATATGACCTTTCAGGACTAATATGGAAGAAAGTGCGCTATGGACTATCTGCTGGACGCGTACAATCACCCGCATTACGTATAATCATGGAAAGAGAGCGTGAGATACGAGCATTTAAATCACATGCGTTCTGGGTAATTACAGCAAATACAGAAACCGTTTCAAACCCTAAAAGCATACTTGCACTTACTTGTTCTGAAGAACCAACGGACTTTAAAGAAGTTGAAAGAATTATAAAAGTAGGAGAGGTGAAGCCATGGAAAATTACTGAGGTAGACGAAAGTACCATTAAGCGTTCTCCTCGTGCTCCATTTATAACTTCAACGCTACAGCAAGCCGCTTCATCAAGACTTGGATATGCTCCATCTCGTACAATGTCTATAGCACAAAGACTTTACGAAGCTGGTCATATAACATACATGCGAACAGATAGTACAAACCTAAGTCAGGTAGCATTAGCTGAGATTGCTAAGGTTGTTGAAAAGAAGTATGGAAAGGAATATCTACAATTTAGAACCTATGCAAAGAAAAGTAAGAATGCTCAAGAGGCTCATGAAGCCATAAGGCCATCACATATATCTGTAGACAATGCAGGACTAAATGATGAACAAAAACAGTTATACAGACTAATCTGGGAAAGAACTGTCGCATCTCAAATGACAGACGCTGAGCTACTTAGAACAAAAATAACTGCAAATATTGAACCCGTAGGAGAAATCCCCGATTTCCATGCAAATGGTTCAAGATTAATATTCCCCGGATGGCTTAAGGCTGATCCTGAAGCTCGTGGTGAAGATGTTGAACTACCAAAACTTAATAAAGGAGATTCTATAAACTTAAAGGATATAAAGAGTGAAGAAAAAGCCACTCAACCACCTGGTAGATACAGTGAAGCTGGATTAATTAAGGAATTGGAAAAGAGAGGAATCGGACGTCCATCTACTTATGCCTCCATAATCAGAACAATAGAAGAACGTGGTTATGTTGAGAAAGAAAATAAGGCACTTAAACCAACAGATACAGGTGATGTAGTTTCAACATTTCTTGAAACTAACTTCATGAACTATATAAATGACTCTTTTACCGCTGAAATGGAAGATTCACTCGACGATATTGCAAATGGAGATAAGGAATATGTTGCCACACTTAGAAAATTCTATATCCCCTTCCTTAAAGAAATTAAACTCATGGAAAAGGAAGCTAAAATCACTAATCTTGGTGATGCTGATGCTAAATACAAATGTCCAAAATGCGCCTCTGATATGATTATTAAACTCGGAAGAAACGGTAAGTTCCTTTCTTGTTCACGATACCCTGATTGTGATGGCGCACTAATGATGGATGGGACTGAGATAAAAAAGGATGAACCAATTGGTAATGATCCTGTAACTGGATTACCTATATACGTGCTAGTTGGTAAATATGGTCCGTACGTACAACTAGGAGAAAGAGCACCTAAAAAAGTACGTAGTGTGCCGGGTGTAAAGAAGCCAAGAAGAAAGAAGGGTGATCCTGTCATTCCAAAACCACCAGCACCGGCAAAACCTCGTATGGCATCAATCCCAAAGGGTATGGATCTATCAAATGTTACTGTAGCAGATGCAATGAAATATTTGAGCTTGCCTAAGATATTAGGTGTTTACCCTCCAACTGGTAAAAATATAACAGCAAACATCGGACGCTTCGGTCCATATGTAATGCATGACGGTGATTTTAGATCAATTAAAGCAAAAGATGGTGATGATCCATATACGATTACTCTAGATAGAGCTATAGCTATTATTAACACTCCCAAAGTGGCTAGAAAAGGAAGGTTTGGTAAGAAGAAAGCAGAATAGCTAAACAACAAAATTCTTCATTGAATATAAGTCTTCATTGTTATCCTCATGAGCAACCTCTGCTGGAGCACGATCATCAATTGGTTTTTCAACGTTAAGTGGAGTAGATTCAGAAATATCAGATACACCTGGAACCACTGGCTCATTACCAGTTTTAAGGAATCTTTCAAGAAGTGATTGAATATCAGCATCATCAAAGAAATCAATCATGATCCTTCCTCCATTCTCTTTTTTCTCTATATATACCTTTGTACCTAGAGTTTCCTTAAATTTCCTTTCAAGTTCGGCAAGTGCTGGGTCTATAAGTGACTTCTTCCTCACCCTGTCCTTTGCAGCATTACGTGCAAAAGCTTCAGCTTCACGGACAGTAATTCTTTTAATAATAATTTCCTTAAACAATACAGATTGTTCTTCCTTCCTATCAGAAAGCATGAGAAGTGGTCTTGTATGACCTTCTGATAACTTTCCTTCTGAAAGTGCTGTTAGGATCTCTTCGGGTAAATCAAGAATTCTTAATGTATTTGAAACATACTCCCTACTTTTTCCAACTTTCTCAGCAATCTGAACATGCTTCATACCGAATTCATCAGCTAGTCTCTTAAATGCCCTTGCCCTATCAACAGAGTTAATATCTTCACGCTGAAGATTTTCAATTATCGCCAATTCCAACTTAACCTTATCATCCTGCTCACCAGAACGGATGAGGGCTGGTATCTGTTGAAGACCAGCAATCTTAGATGCACGCAAACGGCGCTCACCTGCTATGAGCTCATATTCAACAGCTAAGCCTCCTTCTGGTTTTTCATATTCTTTACGAGTTACAGTAATCGGCTGAAGGAGACCATACATACGAATAGAATCAGCAAGATCCTTTAATCGAGCTTCATCAAAATCCCTTCTTGGTTGAAATGGGTTTGGTCTAATCTTTTCTACTTCTATCCAAAATATTGAATCTCCAAAAAATTGTGATGATGACATGCAAGTATTTTATCCTACAATTGATTTTCTCGCCAGATTTAGTAGACTAGAGATGTTAGATTGATTTTTATGCCGGGGTGGCGAAATGGTTATACGCGCACGACTCAAAATCGTGTGGAGAAATCCGTGGAGGTTCGACTCCTCTTCCCGGCACAATGAATATATAAAACAGCCACCGGCCTGTGTGAGGACCGGTGGGTAAATTAATGGTACGCAGGTTTACTACGCAGCCACCTGTTGTGTATGAACTTCGCTGACGAAAATCGCCGTTGGGTCTGGTCGATGATTTCTGACCTCCAAGGCCCACACTTCACGAGAGTATCCTGTGAGTAACTCTCTGAGAGCATGTAGTGACTTTGGATTCGCATCGCTGAGTCGAGCAGCTATCCTTGCAACTTCCGATGCAACTTGATCTTCTTCTGTGATCCTCATAGGCTCCTGGGGTAACCTACATTACATGACGTGTGTGTGATCGTCATGTGGAATTAATCCAGTATATATTGTACAGTAATATTCATGAAGAAAAAAGTAGCAGTTATCACCGGTCCCACTGCAGTAGGTAAAAGTGACTTTGCAGTTGAATATGCCATCAAAAACAATGGTGAGGTAATATCTGCTGATTCTAGACAGGTATATAGAGGAATGGATATTGGTACTGGAAAGATATCGATTGATGAAATGAAAGGTATTCCCCATCACTTACTTGATGTGGTTGATCCAAGTGAAGATTTTAATGTTGAGAAGTATAAGATACTAGCTCAAAAGGCCATTGATGACATTACTGGTCGAGGTAAGCTACCGATTCTCTGTGGTGGTACCGGTTTCTATATCGATGCGCTCATATACAATATTTCATATCCTAACGTAGAACATGATGATAAGTTGCGTGATGAACTAGCTAGTAAAGATAGTGGTGAACTATTCGAAATTCTTAAGAATCTTGATCCTGAATATGCGGATAGTTTAAACAATTCAGAGAGGAATAACACACAGAGACTAGTTCGTTCTATAGAGATTGCAAAGGAGTTAGGTGAAATACCTAAGATTATTAAAAATAAATCACCATATAACGTAGAGTGGATAAATTTGAGTTTACCTAATGATGAATTGAAGCAGCGTATATACGATCGCCTAATCAAGAGATTTGATAATGGGATGATTGAGGAAGTAGATAATTTACATAAGAGTGGTCTTTCATGGGAGAGGATGGAGGCGTTTGGATTAGAATATAGATATATCTCTAGATTCCTGCAGAATCTAATTACAAAAGAAGAAATGGTTGAGAAGCTAAAGAATAAAATATGGCATTATGCGAAGAGGCAGATACTATGGTTTAAAAGATACAAATAATTTGCGGGCGATCGAGGAATCGGACCTCGGACAGCGGATTTGGAGGCCGCAGTTATACCACTTAACTAATCGCCCTTACAAAAATACTATAACATATTCAAGAAAAAATCGCCTCTCGGCGACCTTTTCTGCTATTTCTTTGCTTCCTTGAAAGTTACATGCTTTCTTAGAGTTTTACTATACTTTTTTAACTCTATTTTCCTCTCTACTTTCTTCTTGTTTTTTCGGGTCATGTAAATCTCCCCTGTTTCCTTGTTTTTTAATTGTATAAGTTGAATCTGTGACATAGTTAAACTAATATACCGTATTTAAGGTAAAAGAGCAATACTTCACTATATATGTTGTGCGCCGGGCTGGATTCGAACCAGCGAAGGCTAAAGCCAATTGATTTACAGTCAATCCTCGTTGACCACTTGAGTACCGACGCATTTTACAAAATCAATATATCGTCTTAGATGTTTAGGATTTTTTGGTGAAATTTCCTCAAAAAATCTTTTAGTATCACTGACTCGTGTTAGGTAAACTTTATTAACACTGATTCTGGATGGTTTATATCCTAACGTATTAAGCGTGGTCTGTAAAGACTTTAATAATGGGACTGAAAAATTTGTCAGTGATATTTGAATACCATATCTAAGTTTATATACAGATCCATCTGTATCGAAAAAACCTCTAATAAATCTCTTCATGTAATCATCACTAGTAAAAATCCATTTTGGTACATTAACTTGGCTCTTAACCTTATCATGTACCAAACCCTCATCAAGAAGCCATTTGACGGCGGGAACAGATCCAAAATAGACATTTCTATATTTGTTACTCCTGTCTTCTGAAGGTCTGATGAATACAGATGGTGTTATTTTAAAAACTTTTTGAATAATGCCTGATACATAGTCTGCATACTCTGATTCTTTCGTACCTAACGTTACAATCACCTGTTTAGGGCTTACGTGACCGTCTCCAATCATAATACCGAAAAACTCAGCAATATCACCGTTGTAAGTTCTAGGTATTACTATTTTTCTTGTTGAATTATTGTACCCTTTCTTTAAATGTCTAAGGGATGGAAAATTTAATCTTTTTAACCTTTTATATATAGTCTGTTCGTGTATTGATAGCTTATTAGATATTTGATTAAGAGATAAATTCTCCACAACATAAAGTTCATGTAATAGCCTCTTCCAATACTGTTTTTCCTTTTGAGTCCATTCTTTTGCCATATTATGTAATAACCATTATACTACATAATAAAAAGAAAAGTGATTTACTTCTTCAACTCAATATCCGATAGAATTAATGGGTTATCACCCTTCTTTCTCTTTTTTACATCAAAAGTAAACTCTCCATTCTTCATATCTACATTTATTGTCCCGTCTTTTGTAACTCCCTGAGAAATCATAAGGTTGGCAACTGGTGTAAGTATCTTGTTCTGTATTAATCTCTTAAGTGGTCTTGCACCGTAGTGTGGGTTATACCCTTCCTTGGCTAGATATGACATAACAGCTCCAGATACAACTAGATTTACATCCTTTTCCTTTAAACGAGCAATTACCATATCTACTTGGATCTTCACAATCTTCTCAATTGATTCTTTACTTAGAATATCGAATAGTATTATGTCATCAACACGATTAAGGAACTCTGGTCTGAAGTAGTCTTTTAGACTAGACATCACCTTATCCTTTACCTGATCATAGTTATCCTTCTCATTTGGCTCAGCTTGAGTTGTGAAGCCAATCTTCTCCATCTTTTCTATATACTGAGCACCGATATTCGAAGTCATTATGATAACTGTGTTTTTAAAATTAACAGTTCTTCCCTTTGAATCAGTCAAACGACCGTTATCAAGAACCTGAAGTAGTATATTAAATACTTCTGGATGAGCTTTCTCTATTTCATCAAATAGGATTACAGAGTATGGGCGTCTTCGAACTAGTTCAGTTAGACCACCACCCTCATCATGACCTACATAGCCTGGTGGAGAACCTATTAGTTTTGATACTGAATGCTTCTCCATGAATTCTGACATATCGACACGGATAAGAGCCTTATCATCATTGAAAAGGAACTCAGCAAGAGACTTTGTTAACTCTGTCTTACCCACTCCAGTTGGTCCAAGGAAAATGAATGAACCTATAGGACGACTAGGGTCAGCTATACCTGCACGAGAACGCTTGATTGTATCTGATATTTTCTTTACAGCCTCATCTTGACCTACTAGTCTCTCTTTTAGTTTTGCTTCCATATTGGCAAGCTTACGAGCCTCCTCTTCCATCATTCGTGTCACAGGGATATTTGTCCAACGAGAAACAACATCAGCGATATCCTGCTCTGTTATCTCTTCCTTCAATATTCTTCTTGATGATTGTAATTTCTTTAATCTCTTATTCTTTGTCTCTAATTCTTTTTCCAAATCTGGAATCTTTCCATATCGAATCTCAGCAGCTTTAGATAGATCTGCTTTTGCCTCTGCAGCTTCGGCTTCTATACGGATAGTTTCCAATTCTTTTTTAATCCTCTTTATATCCGTTATTGTATCTTTTTCATTTTTCCACTTGAGTTCGAGCTCAGAAGTGCTCTCCTTTAGATCTGCAATATCTTTCTCGATCTTTTGCATACGAGCTTTTGCATCCTTATTTGTCTCCTTCTTAAGCGCTTCTCTCTCGATCTCTAATCTCATAATCTTTCTACGTGTTTCCTCAAGCTGAGGTGGCATATTTTCAAGAGAAATTTTCAAAGCAGAAGCAGCCTCGTCTATGAGATCAACAGTCTTGTCTGGTAGGAAACGATCAGAAATGTATCTTGATGATAGATGCACAGCAGCTACGATTGCGTCATCTGTTATACGTACGCCATGGAAGAGTTCGTACTTCTCCTTCAATCCACGTAGGATAGCGATAGCATCTTCTTCTGATGGCTCATTCACCATAACTGGCTGAAAGCGACGAGTTAGAGCTGGATCCTTTTCTATATGTTTTTGATATTCACGAAGTGTAGTAGCACCTATAGCACGTAGTTCTCCACGAGATAGAGCAGGCTTTAGCATATTGGAAGCATCCATAGATCCCTCTGATGCACCCGCACCGACTATAGTGTGTATTTCATCGATAAAAAGAATTATCTTACCTTCTGCCCTCTCAACTTCTTTTAAAATATTCTTTAGTCTCTCTTCGAATTCACCACGGTACTTGGTACCAGCGATCAATGATCCTAGATCAAGTGACACTAGCTCCTTATCCTTCAGAGATTCTGGTATATCACCACTTGCCATACGTATAGCTAGTCCTTCTACGATAGCGGTCTTACCTACTCCAGCTTCACCGATAAGTATAGGGTTATTCTTTGTTCTTCGAGAAAGGATTTGAATCACTCTCAATATCTCATTGTCTCTTCCGATAACTGGATCCAACTTATTCTCTCTAGCGAGTTTTGTTAGACTTCTTGTGTATTTTGCTAGAGTTCTAAACTGCTTTGGCTTTGCTTCCCCTACGAAATCAGATGACTTCAATTCCTCAATTATGTTTATAACACTTAACCTATCGATCTTGAATCGAGCTAGAGTATCTCGCGCAGGTCCAGCAACATCGAAGAGTGCTACGAATAGGTGTTCGGTAGAAGTGAATTCTTCTTTCATCTCTTTTGCGATCTTTCCAGCACTTTCAAGTACTGATGCAAGCTCAGGAGTAATATAGATCTGATATGAAGGTGAAAGTGTCTTACCAGCTTCTGGTGCCTCTATCTGTTCTAGAATGAGGTCAGTAAGGAGCATGGTATCGACTTCTAGCTTCTCTAGGATAGAGGTAACCATACTCTCTTCCTGTAGTATGAGAGCGCACATTAGATGTATAGGATTAACATGGTTCATACCACGTTCAATAGCCAATTCGTGTGAACGGCGCAGTGCTTCTTTGGCCTTAGTTGTAAAGCTTCCTAATGGGGGCATATATGGCTATGTTAGCAAAAAAATGAGGTTGGGTCAAAAAGAAATAATTAATGAGAAGTAAAGATTTAATGTGACTTTATACAAAATTAGCCACATAGGGATCCAGGGGATATATGTGGCAGATCGTGATTGGATGAATTAAATAATCCACGGGACATCAATCATATGGATGAATCGCGGACTCGAACCAGACCCAGGTATCCCGAGCAAGTGCTTTGAAATTCTCTGCGTAGGATGGAGTTAGCGTTTCCCCATGATTTTTTATTCGGTCCCAAGCATGGAGAACACACATGTGGGCTAAAGCTAGATCGGATACTGAGCCGCTTGAACACAGAATACACGCAGCTTTATAGAAATCATCAATGTGTTTCAGTTGACCATCAGTCAGTTGCTTGGTAACCAGTACTGATCTACCGATCGAAGCCGCTTCGCAGTCATCACCCACAGCGATCTTAATCACAGTCTCAACTCCTGAACGAAGGGAGGTATCAGTACGCTCACAGTCTTGAAGATGTTGCAAAAACAGTGTATGGATCAAATTATTCATTCTATTTTCCTATTGCTATTGTTTTCTACCAAATAACATAGATAATACGGTAAAAGAACCAGTATTTATGCTGTCTGCTATATTACAATCAAAATACTACCATGTCAATACAATTTCTAATCATCTTTATTGACTTATTTATATCAGATTTTGTAGTCCCCCTTCCAAAGCTAAACCGCACAGAATTCTTAGAATTAGCTCCTATAGCTTTTAATACGTAAGACTCATCCTCATCCCTTAAACATGCACTCTTTGTCGAAACCTCTATTCCCTTTGCATCTAGTTGAAATAGGAAAAACTCATTATCTATATTTGGAATTGAAACATTTAGGATATGGGGTGAAGAATATTCTAAAGATCCATTTACTTTTATCTCTGGATTTATCTTTTGTAATTCTTTTATAAAAAATGCCTTCAATTCTACGATCCTCTTCGTCTCCTTTTCCTTCATCTTTTCAAGAAGTTCAGAGGCATAAGCAAATCCCATAATAGCTGGTACATTTTCTGTTCCTGCACGAGTTATATCTAGACTCCCCCTTTTGACATATAGCATTCCTATACCTCTCGGTCCATACATCTTTGCTCCATCTAGAGTCATGAGATCTACTCCAAGTTTCTCCACATGCAATGGTAAATGTACTGCTGCCTGACATGCATCTGTATGAACAAGAATATTTGTATTATTTTTTTTATTAAAATCTCTTACAATTTTTACTACCTCATGTATCGGTTCTATAACTCCTATTTCATTATTCACCATCATTATAGAAACTATAGCTGTCTCAGTTGTAATTGACTTCCTTAGTACTTCTAGATCCACAACTCCATCATTATTCACTGGTATGTGTATAGCTTTTGTATTTCTTATGATTGAGGAGTGCTCTATAGCACTTATGACTATCTGTTTACCTTCAAATTTTCTTAGAACCAAATCATTTGATTCTGTACCACCTGATGTAAAAAGTATTTCATCAGGGTGTGAGTGAATTATCTTTGCTATCCTTGCTTTCGCATCATCGATAGCCTTCTTTGCATTGACCCCGGATGCATAAAGAGAGGAAGGATTTGAATAGTCCCCTTTTGAATATTTCTTCATTACCTTCAATACGCCCTTATCAATTGGCGTAAGTGAGGCATAGTCTAGGTAAATTCTTTTCATATTTACAAAATATATACTATAATCTAATTATGAATTTTACAATGGATACCAGCACTATCATTTTTATACTCCTTCTAATTGTCATTCTCGCTCTTTTGTACTATACATACCACTTGAATCAGAGATTGAATAGATTTTTGATTGGTGGATCGACAAATTTAGATGAAGCAATATCATCAGTTAATAAATCCTTAGAGGAGTTGACGAAATTTAAGAGTGAAATGGAGTCATACTTAATTACTGTAGAAAAAAGACTTAAAAAGAGTGTGCAATCGATTAACACGGTACGTTTTAATCCTTTTAAGGGCACCGGTTCAGGTAGCAACCAAAGTTTTTCTACAACTTTTCTCAATGAAGATATGGATGGTGTTATTATCTCAAGCCTATACTCAAGAGACCATATAAGTGTATATTCGAAACCAGTTAACAAAGGTAATTCCGAATATGAACTGTCAGACGAAGAACGTGAGTCTCTAAACTCAGCAAAAAAGAACCTATCCTAGCCAAATCATATTTTTTCTGATATAGTAAGAATCCATAAATATACTTCTATGGCAAAGAAAAATCAGCCACAAACACCTGATTCAGGTAATACTAGTGTAACTCGCCCACCTGTTGTAGTAATAATGGGTCATATTGATCATGGTAAGTCTACCCTACTAGACTACCTTAGAAAAACTAATGTTGTTGCTGGTGAAGCTGGAGGTATTACACAGCACCTAGGAGCATATGAGGTAATGCATTCTAAAGGTAAGATAACTTTTCTAGATACACCAGGACACGAAGCCTTTTGTAGTATCAGAGAAAGAGGAGCTAGAGTCGCGGATATCGCTGTACTTGTTGTGTCTGCAGAGGATGGCGTGAAGCCACAAACAATTGAAGCTCTTAAGTGCATCATCTCAGAAAAGATTCCATATATTGTAGCGATTAATAAGATTGATAAACCAGGAGCGAATGTAGAGCTAACAAAACAGTCTCTAGCGGAGAATGAAATATATGTAGAGGGATATGGTGGAGATATTCCTGTTGTTGCTATATCTGCCCTTAAAGGTACCGGAATACCAGATCTACTTGATATGATAATCCTGGTTGCAGATTTAGCTGACCTAAAAGCAAATTCCAATACCAGTGCCCAAGGTGCAGTAATCGAATCATATAGAGATAGCAAGAAAGGAATATCTGCTACTCTTCTCATTAAAGACGGTACACTAGAACAAGGAATGTATGTTGTTGCAGAAGACGCATATTCACCAGTCAGAATACTTGAGGACTATCAGGGTAAATCCATAAAAACTGCCACATTTTCAAGCCCTGTTAAGGTTATAGGTTTTAACAAAATACCAAATGTTGGTGCCCAATTCATAACATGTACAGACAAGAAAACTGCAGAGAATATGGCAGCTACATATACAGACTCAAATCAGCAATCAAAACCATTAATATCTCGAGAAGATAATAGCTCTATTGTATCAATACCTGTAATCATTAAAGCTGATGTTATAGGTAGTCTAGATGGAATTAAACACGAACTAGCAAAGATAAAAAATGATAAGGTTAAGATTAAGATTGTATCTGAAAGTATTGGAGATATAAATGAAAATGATATTAAATCAACTCAAGGTGATCCTAATATCATAATCCTTGCATTCAATAGTAAACCTGATGCGAAAACTCAGGCATTGATAGAAAGATCAACTGTTCAAATTAAGTCTTTTGATATTATCTACAACCTCATCGCCTTCGTAAAAGAAACTGTTCTTTCAAAAGTGCCCAAAGAATATGTTGATGAAATATCTGGTTTAGCAAAAGTATTAGCAATATTTAGCAAAAATAAGGATAAGCAAATCCTAGGAGCAAAGGTACAACAAGGCAATGTTAAGGTAGGCTCTGAGGTTAAAATATTGAGAAGGGATGCTGAAATAGGTAGAGGAAAGATAAAGGAGTTGCAACAGTCTAAAGCACGTACAGATGAGGTTACAGAGGGTTTTGAATTCGGTTGCATGGTTGAATCCAAAACTGAAATAGCTCTTGGAGACAAAATTCAATGTTTTATAACCACAGAAAAGAAATAGTATGACAAGCGACAGAGATCAAAAACTAAAAGATGTAATTAGAGAGGCTGCTGCAGAGTTTCTTCAGCGTGAGGGAAACTATACATCAATACTAACAGTAACTGATGTATCACTCTCAGACAGAGGAAGTCAGGCAACCATCTTCTTTACTGTTCTTCCAGAAAATAAGGAAAAGGGGGCTCTCGACTTTGTTAAAAGAAAGAGAGCGGATTTTAGAGATTTCTTCAAGAACAAAGCACGTATGAGAGCTCTACCCTTCTTTGATTTTGCAATCGACAAGGGAGAGAAGAATAGACAAAAAATAGACGAAATATCTAGAAGTGTTGTAGAATAGCCCTATGGCGTAGTGGCGAAGTTGGTTAACGCAGCAGTTTGCAAAACTGCCATGCACCGGTTCGAACCCGGTCTACGCCTCAATAATCTTAATGATGTCTTCCTGCTTGTTATTTCTTTAATCTTTCGAGCGCCTCATCTTTCTTTTCCTGATCAATTATCTGCTGTTCAATATGAGTAATTCCAGCTGCTAATTGGGCTACTTCAGTTTCAAGATTTCTAATCTCTTCTGCCCGTCTTTCTAAATCTCTTTTAACATTCTCTAATTGGCTTTTCTTTTGTTTTATATCACTTTCGACTTGATGTTTCTTCTCTTCCTTCCTTCTCTTCTCATTTTCCATCTGTGCGATAGCTTGGCTGTGTGATGACATATTGTGTATTATTAATGGTTACTAAATTTACAACTAATATACATACATGATAGCATAAGCAATATTGAAAAACCAAAATGATATAGATCAAAATATCTTTTGGTACGTAGTAGGATACATTGCAACTGATGGGTCTCTAAGTAAGGACAAAAGACATGTTTCTATAACGTCAAAAGATATAGAGCATCTTGAAAGAATAAGATGTGAATTTGGTATTACCTCAAGAATCGTAATGAAATCAAGGGGAGCAGAGAAAGAGAAGAAATATGCAGTATTACAGGTAGGAGGCGTACCAAATTATAAATTTTTGAATTCTATAGGTATTTTTGCCGGCAAAACCTGGAGTATGGGTCGACTCAAGATAAATGAGGAATATTTTTCTGATTTTATCAGAGGTGTTATTGATGGTGATGGATGTATTAATCATTGGAAAAACCGGTCAAATAATCGTACGCAATGGTCGCTAAGGATTAGTGGTGCAGCACCAGAGTTTATAAGTTGGCTTAAAAGTGAGATCGAGACGCGATACTTTGTTAAGGGAAAATTGTATATTCAAAAATATCAGTCAAAATCGACAATGTATATTATTAAATTTGGCAAACTTTCAACACAAAAAATCATTAGTGGGGTTTATTATGTGAATTGCTTTTGCTTAGAGAGGAAAAGAGTAAAGGTTTTAGAATGTTTGCATGATACTGCAAAAATGATAAAGTATGGAGGTGTTATACGCTCGGGTGGCGAAATTGGTTATACGCAACAGACTTAAAATCTGTCGACCGCAAGGTCGTGTGGGTTCGATTCCCACCCCGAGCACAATTGCTAATTACCCGCTTTTCTGTTATATTTTTTCTGTATTTGTTAGTATATGCGTCCATAGCTCAGCTGGTAGAGCAGATCCCTCTTAAGGATAAGGTCGTAGGTTCGATCCCTACTGGACGCACCCGTTTACGTATATAATGTAACGGAAGTTTGTTAAATGCCCGGGTGGCGAAATTGGCTAGACGCACTTGCCTTAGGAGCAAGCGGGGTAACCCATGGAGGTTCAAGTCCTCTCCCGGGCACCATAATATAGTTTACTTGTTTGTTTAAATTAGACGTATTTTATCTTTCTCTAACTATAAAGCTAAATCTTTTTAGTACTCTGGTACTCATTTTTTAGATCTTCAATATAATTCATCATTCTTACCATAAATAAGTGTTGTTCCTCTTTCGATACATCCTTTTGCCTTCTTAATTTCAGAGCTAAATGTATAATATGATTTTTATCCTCAATTGAATCAGCAAGTTTCTGCCAAGAGTAATCTGGTACTACCCCTCGAGCTCTTTGTTCACGTTCAGTTAACCACATAACTTGTTTTATCATTTCATCAAACCCAAAAGTACCTTTCTCAAAATCTGGCAGAAAGTTTTTATCGAAAGCTGATATAAGAGCTGTTAAGTCTTTGAGATCTGTACGAGTAAATAGCTGCCCTTCTGGTTTTGAACCATATATGAGAGGGAGTTTATTTAATTGCTTCACAAAAATACTTATAGTAGTTGAGTTTTTAGTTCTTTTTGAAGACCACTTACCTGTCTGCAATTCTTCTATTGTGTATGCAACTATTTGAAATGGCGGTGCTGTGGTATCTCCAAACTTTTTGGTCAGCTCATATACGGCTTGTAGATACTCATCACTCTTTAAAACGACGACAATATCAACATCACTCTCTGGTAAAAGCTCATCTTGAACATAACTTCCCTTTATGTAAATAGATACTATCTCTTCATTCGGAATATATTTGAGAATAATTTCTTTTGCTTTAGATATAGAAATGTCTGCTTTTTTCTTAAGTTCTAGTTGATTTGTTTTTTCCATGTTTATTAGTTTTGATTAATATATTACATTTTATACTACTAATGGAGATGTTTTGTTGGTGAGTCTAAAGCAGATATAACACCCTGATCTATTGACCTATAAGTTTGCTTGATACTTTTTTAATATACCATCTCGACACTTCTCGAGTGTTAGTTTTCCTGAACCAGATTTTCAAATTGACCAAGAATAGAGGGATCTTTTGATTCGGTAAAATGTCCCGCATGTTCAAAAACGCTCGTATGCGTCACGAACTGACTGAACTTGTCCACGTTTTCCTGAAAAGCACCGTACGGATCATCTTTGGAAATAAGCAAAATTGATTTCGGAAGCACTCTTTTTATCTTCTCGATATCAATAGAAATTTCGATCCACGGCCGTGCGATTTCTGCCACTTCATCATCTTCAAGATTCTCAAGATTGAACCAACCCGCAACAAACAGCGCTCCACCTACTTTCGTATCAATAGTTTCTAAGTAGCGCAAAATGGTCTGACATCCGATTGAGTGACCAATGAAATATATTTCTGAGTCTGGAGTGCCGACAGCCTCCTTCAGTTTATCTACCCATTTTTCAATCACGGGAACGTCTGTATCTGGCATGTCTGGCACAAGTACTTCAAAGCCCATGTTCTCAATACCTGTCTTTAGCCATGGTCGCCAGTCATCATGCGATCCACCTTCCCACCTATGTATAACAACAACTCTTTTCATAACTTAAATTATATCGCGTGTTCAGAAATTCTGTAACTATGCAAAAGTATAGAAACATTGCATTGACGATACTCGTGCGCTCTCTAAAAGGTGACCCTACAGGGAGTCGAACCCTGCTTACTGCCTTGAGAAGGCGGTGTCCTAGCCGATAGACGATAGGGCCATACTCAAATACATTAACGTAAAATTCGATATTTTACAACAATGAAAGATCCGCGGGTGTGTTCCCGCGGATTCGTTTGAAGTATGGACGTGCATTTGCTAACCGTCCATGAAATCTTCTGCTGCTGGCAATCCACGATATACGGGTGGTTCTTCCGTGATGGGAATATCCCCACTCTGTATTGAGGTTGAAGGTTCTATCTTGGAGCACTGTGGCTCCTCCTCGACTCTATCGTCATTCATGTGTGCAGGGGGTTCACCAGAAATTATACACCTGAACGTATAAGTATCAATATCATTCCTTCTCTATCCACTCCTTCTCTTGTCTAACAAGTAGTTCATTTGCCTTTTCAGGATTTGCCAAAAGCATTTTTGATACCCTTTCCATTCGTATCGATTGGGAACCCTTTATGAAAATAACATCACCATTTGCAATCACACTCTTCAAATACTCCCCCGCTTCTACTGAAGTTTTAAAATTAAGCCCATCTGGATTCATTACTTTAGATCTAGGACCTACAGTAATTAAAAGATCACAAGATTGTAATGCCTGCACACCTGCTTTTCTGTGCTCATCAGCAGAAAAATTTCCTAATTCCATCATATCTCCGAGTACAGCAACTCTTTTACCTGAAACTTGTAATGAGGCTAGAGTGTTTAATCCTTCTCTTAATGCATCAGGAGAAGAGTTGTATGTATCATCAATTATTGTACTTCCATTTATACCTTCCAAGATATTCATTCTACCCCTTGGCGCACTTTGATATTCAAAAGCATCAATGATTTTTGGTATAGAAATATCTTTAGATATTCCTACCGCACAAGCTGCTATTATAGGGTATACCTGTTGCTTACCTAGAATGCCGTATATTTTAATATTATCACTATTACCCTTATAGTTAATATTAAAAGTAATACCCTCTGGTACTTTATATTCATTGTACATAACAGATATATTAGATGCTGTCACTGTAGCCATATCAGAGATACCAAATGTTAATACATTCTTTTTAACGTTATTAGCCAAATTACTTACCTTTTTATCATCCGCAAAAAGTACTAGGGTTCCATTCTCCTTTAAACAATCTATTAAATATGACTTCTCTCTTACCACATCAGCTGGGGATGGAAAAAATTCAACATGTACTGGAACATCACCAATTTTTACAATTACAGCAACATCTATTTTTAACCATTGAGTTAGTGATTTTATATCACCTGGATGATCCGCACCAACTTCTAATACTAGACATTTAGGATATTGTGATTTAAATACTATTAACTCAAGACCTAGTAGGATATTACTTAGCCATACGAATGGATCTCTCCATCCATTTTGACATCCAAGAATTGTTAGCGGAATCCCTATTTCACTGTTATAGCTCTTATGACTTTTCCTTACATATTCATATTTGGACAATACTGTATATATAGCATCCTTTGTGGATGTCTTACCAACTGTGCCAGTTATAGCGATAATTGTTGGTTTGTATTTCTTTAGAATCAGTTTTGACTCCCAAATCAAAATTGAAATAATTATCTTTTTTATTATTGATTTCATAGATTATCTATCAGGTGGAATATCGTAATAGTTGATAAGAAGCTTTGTAAGCTGAATAAATGGGTCTGTAAGCGTTTCTGAAGCGTATTCTGCACCCTTCGGGTATACATGGTATATAAAGACTATAAACTTAGGGTTATAGGCTGGGAAATACCCGAAAAAAGAATGGAGATACCTATCACTATAATACCCTCCATTAACAGGATCTGCAATCTGGGCAGTACCGGTCTTGGCTGCAATACTATAGTGTTCCATCTTTACCTGACCTTTTTTAAGAGACTTATCAACAACATTAATAAGCATATTGGTAACATCATCAGTTGTTTCTTTTTTTAGAACCTGGACAGCTGGTATATTTTTTATGTCATCAACTTCCCCATCTAAATACTCTATACTTTTTACAACACGAGGAGTGACTAAAAAACCATCATTAGCTAAAACGGCTAGTGCACGGATGGTTTGTACCGGTGTCATGGCTATGCCTTGTCCATATGATATTGTAGCAATTTCAACATCACGACCTGAAACAAGATTTTTAATAATACCTTTTTGTTCATTTGGCTGGTCTATCCCAGTTTTTTCACCAAGTCCGAAACTAAGAAAGTATTTCGAGAATGTCTGCAAACCCATTTTAAGAGAGATGTATGCTGCTCCTACGTTAAGTGATTGACTAAGAACTTCCTGCATCGGAATCACACCTCTAGCTCTTCCGTCATAGTTAGAAATCTTTCTCCCATTTAGAAGGAGGAAACCATCATCCTTATACGTAGACTTTGCATTTATGACACCTGAGTCTATACCTGCAGCCATAGTAAGCGGCTTCATAATAGATCCCATTTCATATACGTTTTCCACAAGAGAGTTTGAAAGTATTTTTGCGCTATCAATTTTTGATAGGTCATTTGGGTTAAAAGTTGGCAATTCTGCCATTGCATATATCTGCCCAGTTTTTGGATCCATTATTATTCCTCCAATTGAATCAGATCTCCATTTACTTTTTGTATCTTTAAGTATAGTTTCAAGATAGTTTTGAACTGTTGGTTCAATGGTGGTGATTACATCACCCTCCTTCACAGAATCTTGGAATACCGTCTTTTTAATTCCAGAAAATAGTTCGGCAAAGAAATTGATATCTGAATTAGACTGATTTCTTGAGAGCGTACTTTCATAGAAACTTTCTATACCATATCTTCCCTCTAATTTGTTATTCTTATCCAAGCCTATAATACCTATTGTATGAGCTGCCAATGAATCACCTGGATATATTCTCCAACTTTCTTTTTGAGAATATACTCCTGGTATTCTTAATGATGCTATCGATTGCCCTATCGATATATCCATCTTTTTTTCAATTTCCTTATACGTGTCTTCTGTATGCGAAGCCTTTTCAAGGAATGCATCCTTGTCTAGATTCATATATGCAGAAATCGCCATATATGCTTGATCTGGATCTCTAATGAGCTTAGGGTTTATGGAAAGGTTATATCCATCTTTAACAGTTGCTGCAGCAATCTTTATACCATCCTTAGATGTAAAAAATATTGATCCTCTATCAAAATTAGTAACTACAGGCTTAACATACTGCCTATCAGCTTTATCGCTATATACACTACCTCTAATTACTTGTACGAAAAAGAGTTTGGAAATTATCACCAAAGCAACAAAAAAAACACAGCCGAGTATTATACGAATCCTTAGAGTGTAATTAAAGTTCATTATGATTGGCCATTGCAGTTAAAGACTGACCAGATATAAATGAAACAGTATCTGAGTCCTTAAAACCTTTTTCATGGGCCAATTCAGCATTAATGGTGTTTTTTACTAGGAAATACTTTGCTTCTAGCTCACTTACTCTTGTAAGTATGGTTCTACTCTCCTTAACTAATTCTTCTCTAGCTACGACGTTCGTTATCGCACTATGGAGCAAGTACACGTAGGAAGCAGTCATTACAAATATAGCGACAACAAGAAATGAGAATATCTTCTCTCTGTATTTAAAAACACCATTTATATTATCTACTAAAAGTTGTGTCATATTTTTTCTAAAATTCTTAATTTTGCACTTCTTGACCGTGGATTATCTTCTACTTCACCTTCCGACGGAACAATTGGCTTTTTTGTAATTATTTTTGCTAAACCTTTCTCCTCCTTTTCCTTATTAAAATTTTTAACTATCCTATCCTCAAGACTATGAAATGATATTACGGCAATTCTTCCTTTACTTTCTAAGTTTTCAAATCCCTTTTCCAATCCTTTCTTGAGTGTATTTAATTCATCATTTACTGTTATCCTTAAAGCCTGGAACGTTCTAGTGGCTGGATGTAACCTACTTCGTCTGTAGAACATAGGGACAGATGATGATATTATTTCGACAAGCTCCCCAGTACTATCAATCGTCTTTTTATCTCTGTAATTTACGATTGCACGTGCTATTCTTCTTGAATATTTTTCCTCACCGTAACCAAAAATGATATCTGCAATATTCTCTTCCTCCCATTTATTGACTATCTCATATGCTGTTAAATCTCCTTCTTTTGGGTCCTTTTTAAAAGTCATAAGCAAAGGTTCATCATTCCTAAAGGTGAAGCCTCTACCTGATGTCTCGAACTGATCGGAAGACAGGCCGAGATCAAGCATTATGCGATTAACCTTTTCGATATTGAGTGTACGCAACACCTTATCTAGGTCACCGTAGCTCGATTCAATTAAAGTAATATTCTTATACTTCTCCAGCCTCTTTTTTGATCTTTCTAGGGCCTCCACATCCCTATCTAGACCGATTACTCTGATTTCTCCATTACTTATCTTTAAAGCATATTCTGCATGACCAGCACTACCCAATGTACCATCAAGATATGTATCATTTGGCTGTATATTTAACCCCTCTACCGATTCCTTTAAAAGAACTGTTTTATGTATCATCATAGTATGCCTACTGATCCTAATTTTTCTGCTAGGGCATCAGTTTTTTTCTCGACTGCTGTACGATATGATGACCATATCTTTTCGTCCCAAATCTCAACTCTATTCAAGACACCAATAATCGCAACCTTACTCGATATTCCAGCATGTTCACAAAGATGTGTTGGAATCAAAATTCTACCAATTGAGTCTACGTCCACTTCTGTAGCTCGGCCGAAAATTATACGATTAAAGTTTCTATTATCTGATTGCAATACTGATGATGAATCTGGACGCGAAAGTCTCTCAGCAAATTCTTTCCATCCCTTCAGAGTAAATATGAAGAGACAGCTATCTATCCCGGGAGCGATAACAACAGTATTTCCCATTTCCTTTCTAAACTTAGATGGAAGTGAGACTCTGCTTTTATCATCAATCGTGTGCAGGTGTTCTCCAATCAGCATATTATTTTTTTGTGAGATATAAATTAAGAAATTATTTAATATTTTGTTTCTACGGTCGAATCATAAAAACAAAATACTAATAATTTCCTACTTCATCCCACTTGAATACCATTTTATCCCACTATATGTATATTTGCAAACAAAAATATCCACTTAATTGTGGATATCTTTGTTCTTTGTTGATATTTAAATACCTCGTGCTATAATAATCGTATTATGCCTTAGGGCTCCGAGATTCATCACTCAGTTTTTATATACTGAGTGATGTTTCGTTATGTGAGGTAATGAGATACTTTATTCTAATAATAATTTGTGCGTACTCATCAATACTTATTCTCCCCTCTTTTCTTAACAAGCGCTTTGAACTAATACTTTTTAACTGTGAGATTGAAACGGAAGATAATTGAGACTTGAGTACGTAAATATATGAATTCTCTTTAATTGTTGAAGAAATTGGAAGTATCCAGGCACTTTGTTGATTAATCTTTTTAAGAATCAAGACGGGCCTTTCATATAAGGCATTTTTTCCATCCATTTCTACATCAATATTAATACCTAAGGAACACCACCACACATCTCTCTCATTAAAAAAGGGTGTGTTACTTAATCTATTAATTTCTTTCTTTTTATCATTCCACTTATCATAGTCTTTTTGATGTTCATTTAACATCACTAGATATTATCAAGACCATATAAAATCCGTATAAATTCTTAATAAAATTCTAATAAAATTAAGTATTAGAACATATATTTCTATATTAGAAAAGTAATTTGAATCCTTAATCCTGCTTTGGCCTCATTAAAGGGAAAAATTGTAATTCACGTATCGGTTTATCTGCAAGAAAAGCGAAGAGTCTTTCTCCAAAACCAAAGCCACAAGTAGGTGGCATGCCATGTTCAAGCATCTCCACAAATTCAACATCTTCCATCATAGCTTCACTATCACCTGATTCAATAAGTTTTTTCTGTATATTAAATCTTTCGAGTTGATCTATGGGATCATTTAATTCTGAATATCCTCTTCCTAGTTCACTACCAGCAATGATTGGTTGGAACATCTGTACAGTCTTTGTGCCTTCGATACTCTTTGCCAATGGTGCGACCAATACTGGATGGTTAACAAGGAATGCTGGTCCGGCAATATTCTTCCTACAATACTTCCAAAGTGTGTCTGTAAGTCTCTCCTTATTATCTCCATCATAATTAACCTTTAAATCCTGGAGTTTTTTCATCATTTCCTTCTCACTCGCTACAGTAACATCAATTCCTGTTTGTTTAATTATTTCTTTTACATAATCAACTGTTATCCATTCATCAGCAAGATCAAAAGTATGTCCACGGGTTGTAAATACTGTCTTACCAAATACTTCTTGACCAATCTTAATATACATATCTCTAACAAGTTTCATCCCATCCTCATAATTAGCAAAGGACCAATAAAATTCCATATTAGTGAATTCTTGCAAATGATCTGGACTAGATCCCTCATTTCTATACACTCTACCTATCTCAAATGTCTTAGGGAAACCTGCAGCCATTAGTCTTTTCTGCCATAACTCTCCAACAGAAATTCTTAGATATACGTCTAAGTCATAGTCATTATGATGTGTTTTAAATGGAGTTGCTTCAGCACCCCCAGTTGTAACCTCAAGGGTAGGAGTTTCAACTTCCAAAAAACCATTCTCCTTCAAGAAAGATCTTGTTACATCCCAAAATTTAGACTTTTTTACAAAAAGATCTCTTAACTCCTCATTCATTAAAACATCAAGGTATCTCTTTCGATATCTTTCATCATCATCTTTAATACCATGCCATTTTTCAGGTAGAGGGAGAAGGGACTTGGTTGCAATTGTCCATGTTTTAACCATAAGACTCTTCTCTCCCCTTTCTGTTGTAAAAAACTTTCCAGTTACTGATATGAAGTCACCAATATCAATAGCATCAGTAAATAATTTAAATACTTTTTCATCAATTTCATCCTTTTTAAAAACAGCCTGGAATTTCCCTGTTCCATCATACAAGACAACAAAGAGAATAGCACCCTGTCCTCGTATTGCCATTATTCTACCAGCCAAAGAGACATCTTTATCCTTATACTCGTCAAACTTATCTCTTGCAAGAGACAGAGAAAATGTTCTAGGAACCTTACTTGGGAACGGATTTATTCCAGCTTTTTTTAATAGTTCTAGTTTTTCTAATCTTGTAGATCTTAATTCTTCTAGTGAAGCCATTTATTTAATTTAAAAAGAAATTAGTGTATAAACAATTTTGCCTTTTGGAGTATTGACCGTAACCTTATCGCCCTTCTTTTTACCGATGAGTGCTGCACCTAATGGTGATAGATTTGATACCTTTCCCTGCGCCATATCTGCTTCCTCTGAACCAACAATTTTATAGTCACGAGCATCTTTGTCTCCTTCTTTTAAAACCTTTACGGATGACCCAATGGAAACAATACCTTCTTTCGCTCCTAGACCACCCTCATCTAAAACCACAGCTTTCTTTAAGATATTTTCTAGATGATTAATTCTATCCTCAACTTCACCTTGTATCTGACGTGCGTCATGATATTCAGCATTTTCAGACAAGTCACCTAGCTTTTTTGTGTATTCAAGATTCTCAGCAACCTGCTTTCTTTTTTCTGTTTTAAGATAAGCTAACTCTTTTTTGAATTCCTGTAGTTTCTCACTTGTCAGATACTGTTTTTCTTCGCTCATGTTAGTAGGTTAAAATATAAATAAGTTATAAGACCTATATAATACCCCAATCTGAGCTAAAAGTAAAATTAGACTATTTAAAGTATTCTGGTGTATTTATGCTCATCCAGTCAAGAGTTTCTCTCATAGCAGCACCCGCACCTATAAGATTATGCACTGAGCCATTCTCCATCATCATAGCGAAGGCATACCTTGGGTTCTTGTAAGGGAAATACCCTGTCATCCATGAATTTACTTTGTCTTTTGACGCACCTAGCTCGGCTGTACCAGATTTTGATGCCACTTCAACATATGGAACATTCAGTGATACTCCTGTACCCTTTAATACGCCTTGTCTCATACCTTCTTTAATAACAGTAAAGTCCTCTTTCGGTATATCAATTTGACGAACAATATCACCAAATTGATCCTTTAGGATGCTAGGGTTTCTTAATAAACCATCCTTAACTATTGACGCAACAGCTCGAACAATCTGAATGACTGATACCTGAAAACCATACTGTCCAATTGATGTGTGGTATGTATTACCAAGATTCCATGCTTCACCGTCAAAGTTCTTTTTTTTCCAATCAGGATTTGGTACTGTACCCTCAGCTCCAGTGAAGAAAGAGTCTGAAATTTTCTCTCCAAAGCCAAACTGTCTCATGTATTTTTCTATTCTTGCAATACCCAAACCTTTTTGATCCTTATACCCGCCACCAACTTCATAGAAATACACATCAGATGACACCGCTATCGCTGTTCTCATATCCACCAGACCATGTGCTTTCCAATCTTTAAAAACTGTTTGCAATTCAGGGTAGTATTGATTTTGAATAGATATAGATCCAGTACTTAATATCTTTTTACTTGGATCTATGACATTTTCATTCAAGGCAGCCAGAGCCATATACGGCTTTACGATAGATCCAGGAGTATACAGTCCATCAACTGCCCTGTTTAGAAATGGTTTATTCGGGCTCTTTAGATATGATTTAACTTTATCCATATCACTTTTTGAAGACATAATATCTGGATCAAATTCTGGATAACTAGTCATGGCTATTATCTCACCTGTATTTACATCCATCATTACACCAGCACCACCAGCAAAACCTACTTTTTCTGCTATATCTTTTATAGCTCTATACATTTCTGATTGTATACGTGAATCAATTGAGAGATATATGTTTTTACCTTCTTCAGGAGGTTCAATTATATTATGTGACTGAATCTTACCCAATGCATTCACTTCGACGAGTTTAACTCCATTTGTACCCTTCAAATCCTCATTAAAATATTTTTCAGCCGCATCAACACCCTCAAAGTCTTCTCTGTAATAGAAACCAGAATTATCTTTTGATGGATACTGTACATAACCAACAGCGTGAGCCATCCCAGGCAATGAGCTATATTTTCTTAAATAGAAGTCTGGATCGTCACTAGGTTCATTCCAAGCCAATTCAACACCATTCCTATCAAATATCACCCCGCGAACGGCAAATACTGGAGTGTGTCTCAATCTATTATTCTCACTTTTTTGTTTATAGTATTCTCCATTTGCAACCTGAAGTGACCAAGTTTTAACTGCAAATACACAGATAATTAGCAAGAAAATTGATAGGACAATATTTAAACTAAGTTTTGATATTGGTTTTTCTAATCTACCCTCAAACTGTTGGTTATCGTATTGCGGTATATTGTGGGAGTCTATAAAAATTTCATCGGGGTCGATTTCAACATTTCTTTTTTTATTTTTTCTAATCCTTATGATCATAAGCAATTAATTTCTTTTTTAAAATATATGAAATACAGAAAAGTATGATGCTTGATATTGTAAATATATATCTAATATCCCAGAATTCTGGTAAAGCTGAGGCATACAGTGCATCGTATATAACACCCCAAAGAATAATTTCATAGTATGCGGGGAAATAGAATAGGAGAGCTATGGCAAGACACCAAGTGAGCCACCAGTATCCCCACATAATGCAGCAGAACATTAAAATAGCAGTTACTACCCTTATCACTATTACTTTTTTAGAATCTATTTTCATAATTATTTATTATATATCTGAACCCATTTCTGTTCATATATATTAACTGGTTGAGTAAACAGTATAGTTGAGAAAGCACGACCAGAGTCAATGGCAACATCTCTGACAATACCAAAGACTGATGGAGTCAGATCAGGAATAAGTACTGTATCCCCTACTTGTATTTTAACATCTTTTGGCAGTACAACTTCAAATGATCCACCCCCTCTGCCTATAGCACTCGCTTGAATACTATTCTTACCGATAAGAACATTGAACTTTTCTCCATATGATGAGTATAGCTTAACTTTAGCATATGAACCATTTTTTTCCACAATCTCACCAATTAAAATACTGCCAGAGACATAGACTTTATCTCCAATTTTTGCATCTATATCAGCAGTATTAATAATATAACTATCAAAAACAGTGAACGGAGGTTTTTTAACAATAAAAGCAAATTTAGGAATAGTAGATGTTGAACTATTATGTACGATCACCTTTAATTCACGGTTTTCTTTTAGTAGTTCATTTATCATGGCATTTTGCAGTTCAGTAGATATAATTATGTGATCTTTTCTGATATTCTCCTCTATTCCCCAAAAAGGTATAGCAATGATTGTCATAAGGTTTGGGAAAAACTTTGGAGCGAATGTGTATATGATAGTAATGATAATAGCAAAAATGCCTATTACCTTAATACTTGTTGATACTCCATTATGTCTTATACTACTTCTGTGTTCGTAATTCATCCTCATTTTGGATTAAGACGTCTTTAAAACCCTCTAAATCTTCTAGAACTATGCCGGTACCTCTAGCAATAGCGGTAAGTGGATCCTCAGCAATATATACGGGTAGCTTGAGTGAGGAAGCCAGAAGCTCATCTAAACCTTTGATCAAAGCACCACCACCCACCAAATGTATTCCTCTATGCATGACGTCGGCAAGAATTTCAGGTGGAGTAGTTTCCAAGACTTCTTTAGCAGATTCAATTAGAGTTTCTATTGAAGATGATATAGCTTCTCTAATATCAGAATCTGTAATCACCACCTCTCTAGGTAGACCAGTGATTAAATCCCGACCTCGGACAGTAGTTTCTATCGGCCCCTTAGCCAGAACACTACCGACTGTTATTTTTATAAATTCAGCAGTTTTCTCTCCAACTAAAATCTTAAATTCATTTCTTATGTATGAAATTATATCATTATTCAACTTATCTCCTGCAACCTTCAGATTTCTTGATCTGACAATTCCACCTAAAGAGATTATAGCTATATCAGTTGTTCCTCCTCCTATATCTATAATCATACTACCGATAGGTTCATGAATAGGTAATCGAATACCTATAGCTCCAGCCATAGGTTCTTCTACAATATATACTTCCCTGGCACCAGCATTACGTGTAGCGTCACGAACTGCGCGTATTTCAACATTAGTAACACCAGATGGAACACCTACAACAACACGTGGACCTAGTATTTTTTTCGAATACTGTTCAGCTCTTTTTACTAAATACGCAATCATTTCTTCAGTTATTTCAAAATCAGATATCACGCCATCCACAAGCGGTCGTACAGCTATAATATGCGGTGGTGTTCTACCGAGCATATCTTTTGCAGCATTTCCTACAGCAACAACACGTCCTGTTTTTTGATTAACAGCAACAACAGATGGTTCATTGACCACTATTCCAAATCCTTTTAGATATACGAGAGTATTAGCAGTACCCAAATCGATTCCTATATCATTGGATAAATATTTAAATATTTTCTCTTTAAATTCTTTCATTTTTTATCATTTCAACCTTGCCAGTCATTCGGTCCTTTACCTCTACTGATCCTTGCTCAATAGTTTTTTCACTTATAACAACTCTCATTGGTATACCCATTAGATCACTGTCAGCAAACTTTTCTCCAGCGCGCATATCACGATCATCGTATAGCACTTCCTTACCTTCTTTTGTAAGTCTTTCATAGAGCTTATCAGCTTCTGCTTTAACCTTTCCTCCCTTGTCCTCAATTGATACTAGATGGATATCAAAAGGAGCAATACCTTTAGGCCAGACTAAACCTTTGTCGTCTGAGAGAACTTCAGCAATGGTACCCATGAGTCTACCTGGACCAATACCGTAGCAACCCATTACCACTGACTTCTTCTCACCCTTTTCATCTAGGTAATTTAACTCCAAAGCATCTGAAAATCTAGTACCAAGAGAGAATATATTTCCAACCTCTACTGCCTTTTTCTCAACCAAAGCACTCTTCTCTACACCCATTTCTTTTAGAAGAGTTTCATCATCCAAAACTTCTTTGTTAACCGCTAGTTTCTTCTTTTCATCTACGTATATCACATCTTCACCAGCATCAGTTACTGTTTGAAATTCATGTGAGTACTTAGAGAATGAACCTCCGGAAGCAGATGTCATGTAGGTTATATCTCCAAGACCAACTCTTTCAAAAATTCTCTCATATGCCTTTGCAGCTTTGGAATAGAATTCATTGTGTTCTTTTTCATCTTTTGAAAATGAGTACAGATCTTTCATTACGAATTCTCGGCAACGCATAATACCTGACTTAGCTCTTGTCTCATTTCTAAACTTAGTTTGAAACTGGTATGGATATACAGGCAAATCTCTGTATGAACGAACGTAGTCCTTCATGAGGTTTGTTAACTGCTCTTCGTGTGTCGTACCTAGACCTAATTCAGTATCATTTTTTAATTTTGTTTTAAACCAAACATCTATTACATTATCATCCCAGCGTCCAGATTTTTCCCATACATTTTTATCTTGTAGAGCAGTCAGTGTGAGCTCTTGTCCCCCTATATTATTCATCTCTTCACGAATTATCCCCATTATCTTGTTTATGACTCTTAAACCTAATGGTAGGTATGAATATACTCCAGCCATTTCCTTGTGAATATACCCTGCTCGTATGAGTAGTTGAGCATTCTTTGAAACCTCGTCTTTAGGTGCATCTTTACGTGTTTTTGTGAAAAGTAGTGATTGCTTCATACCGCTATAATAGCGTAAAAATTATTATTTCACAAACAAATTAGCAATATCCTTGTATGTCACAACTATCATAAGAAGAATTAACAATCCAAACCCTAAAGCATTTACGGTATTAGCAACTACAGGTTTAATTGGTCTACGTATTACAACTTCTATCAGAACAAATAATATTCTTCCTCCATCAAGAGCCGGGAAAGGTATGAGATTTAATACACCAAGATTAATTGAAATAATTGCAGTAAACATTAAAAGATATGTAAAACCAATCTTAGCAGCATCTCCAACCATTCCAGCAATACCTACTGGACCAGATACCGATGATAGACTTGATTTACCGTTAAATATACCAGTTACTAATTCATATAACCCTGAAATCATTGTGGCAATTGAATGAAGTGTAAATCTAATTGATTCTATAATTGCCTTGTGAAAAGGAAGTTTTAATGTTCCTACATTGTCCATAGCAACTCCAATGGCATATCTATCTTGTACAATACCCTTTTCTGCAATTACATTTGTAATATATTCCTTACCCCCTCTTGTATATTTAACATCAATACCATTTGATGCGCTATCATTTATTTCTTTTTGAAAAGATTCTGCAGATGGTACAACTAGAACATCTCCTGCCTTTAACCCTGCCTTATCAGCAGGCGATCCTCTATTTACCAGAGTAATTACAATATGCTGATTATACATACTATCCTTATACTCATTAAAGCTACTTACAGGAGCTGACACGCCAAATGAAAAAGCAATAGCGACTAATATAGCCGCAAATACAAAATTAAAAAAAATACCAGCAAAAAGAACAGCAACTTGCTTCCATTTTGCCATATGTACAAAACTTCTTGCTTTGTCTACACCGTTTATCGATTCATCGTCTGGATTTTCACCAAAAATCTTTACATAACCACCAAAAGGTATGAGATTGAGGGAGTATGTCGTCTCTCCAATAGTTCTACCGAAGATCTTTGGACCAAAGCCCAATGCAAACGCATCAACTTTTATATCAAAAAACCTAGCAGCAAGAAAATGCCCGAGCTCATGGACAAAAATCAAAATAGCTAGAACAATTAGAAAAATAATTATAGTCATTATGCAGTGATTTCCTTTTCCTTCTTTGAATACAGATCATCAAGTTTCTTGTTAGTATCATCAACAAACTTCTGTATTTCCTTCTCATGTCTAAACACCTCATCTTCCCCTATACCACCTGCTTTTACCTTAGCCTTTAGATCTTTCATGGCATCGTCTCTGTGCATGCGGATTTGCTTTCTACCTTCTTCAAGTTTTTCTTTCGCAATCTTAACGATAGATACCCTACTTTCAGATGTAAGTTCAGGAAAATTGACTCTTAAACCCTTATCATCAACAGAAACAGATACTCCTAGGTTAGATACAGTTAAAGCTTTTTCAATTTCCTTTGATTGAGCCATATCCCAAGGCACTATCCTTAATGTCCTACTACCCTCTATCGTAACAGATCCAACCTGACTAAGTGGTGAGAGTACTCCGTATGATTCTACCTTAACACCATCAAGAAGGACTGGATTTGCTTGACCAGTTCTAATTGCAGAAAATTCTTTCTTTACCCACTCTTCAGTGCCTGATAATGATTTTTTAAATTTGGTGAAATCGTATGCCATATTGAGATAGTATATCACAAGATATTAATAACAAAAGAAAAAGCTGGGGTGCCATGCACACCCCAGCCCCTATGGAATCACCGTTATACCTCCTTTACGATCGGTAATGATCATGTCACTTGCATGGATAATGACGGGTTTATAATACAAGCATATAGAATAAAGTAAAGACTATGTATGAGGCCACCCACTTTTGCACTCCCTTGGTAATTTGTTAACTGGTAATTGTAGGATAAATTGTACAGGAGAGAATTTGTTTTTGAAAGCTGTATGCACTCTCTCGATGTTGTAGAAAGCTAAATACTCCATTAGTTTCTTGTTAAAGATACTAGGAATGAGTAGATCACTCATGTGGAAATCCACAAACTCTTCTTGTATGGTTCTGTTGAATCTCTCAAGATGAGCATTCATCTTAGGAGTACGAGGATATGTATGGTAATGAGTTAGGTGTAGTTTTCTAAGTTCCTCATCAAAGTGTTTCTTGAACTCACTACCATTGTCGGTGAGGACAAAAACGAAAGGAAATGGGAATATTTGTAGACACAGATCAAAGAATTCTTTTGCAGCTTTAGATGCATGAGATGTGGTACTCCAAGCAAAAGAGAATCTCGTGTAGATATCTTCAAAAGTGATGACATACCTTCTAGATCCATTGATATGCTTTTCAATTGAATCAAAAGCCACACAATGACCTGGGTAAAGAGGTTTGAAACCCTTAGGCTTCCTTAGAATCTTTCTTCTGTCGTGCCGAGTGATTTTACCAAAGTGAGTTACCTTCTCGGGAAATATACGTAAACCACCTAGATCCTTTATGATTCTACCTATGGTCTTTTGACTTGGACATTCCACATTAATCTTTTTGCAATATGTAAGGAGAAGTGGATATATCTTTTCTTTACCCAAATTTGGATGATCAAACCTAATTCTTTTAATCTCATTAAGTATTCTAGAGTCCCATACTCTAGTTCTTCTTTTCTTGGGAGCTCTTGATTTAGAATTAAGGCTTTCTAGTTTACCCAATCCTGTTTCAAGTGACTTTTGCCAGTTAAAAAGAGTCCTGCGTTTAACATCAAAAGCTTCTTCTGTAGCTTTGGTACCATACTTCTCCCAGAATGCTAATATCCGGCATCTTTCCTTTGCTTGTTCGGTAATCATATACTTGAAGCGTATCACACGCTCCCAAGTAGTTATGAACCCCTTTGTACCCTTGAATCTGTTGGAAATTCGCATATCTCTAGTTTCCTAGAGAGTGCAATATGTATCTGACCTTATGCAGACTACAGACTTAAAACCACATACTCCAATAATTGTTTTGCTGAAGCAGATCTGTCATTTAAATAATCACGTGCTTTTAGAATAGCTTTCAAACCATTTACAGCCTCAACTCCTTTTTTCTTGTATACAATAACCTCCAAAGCAGCTAGGAACTTTTGAGCATCACTTTTATCAAGTTTTTCATCTGAAATATCCTTTGCTAATGCATCAACATAGGTGACCATATCTTTCTTGTTTAATCTAAGAAACTTTTCAACTTCATCAAACAAATCCTGGTCTAGTATTTCGGGATTCTCTGATCTAAGAATGTATAGCCTTGATTTGAGAGTCGGCAAAAGAGCATGAGAGGATGGCATGACGATAAAGAAGTGGCTATTTTCATTTGGTTCCTCAAAAATCTTAAGTAGAGCATTTTGTGCTTCATGGGTAATATTTGCAGTTTCAATAATAAAAATCTTTTTACTACCTTGAGTAAAACCTCGTGACAGATGCAGTTCTTTAATTCTTCTACTATCTTCAATACCAAATGATTCAAATTTTTCATGGAAAAAGTCGGGGTTTTTATCATATCCAATCTTAAATTTATCTTTAAGAAAATTCTTTATATGTAAAGCAGCGTCTTTAAAAGAGGATATAAAATATGCATGATGCTCTAGAGCATGAATATATTGCAATGGATTCATGAATAGATAATAGCATTATATTAAAAAGTTGTTTATATAAGAAAGCCCCAGGTATCACGGACCTGAGGCTTCTTACCAAAGACGGATGTCGATTGATTTTGACGCTCCGATTTTACTCATTACAAACTTTGGTAAGTTTTTCCAGTTCATCTGCGCTCAAGGACTACCTCGTCCCTCTCTCACCTCTTGCAATAGGATCGAAAGGTCTTACTTGTCCCTAAACTCTAGATGCAGAGAGCCACCGTGATTACCGTGGCACTGGCGCTGCTGGTAGCAACTGGCCGCTAGCACACCGATTTAACCCCGCGGGGACTTCTGATTTTACTCTATAGTGCGCGCTCCATGCTGTACTTAATATTTTAAGTCCAATATGGAGCGCACAAACTGGTTCGTTTAAATGTTCTTAACTGAGAAGAAACATATCATATCTGTGTAAATTGTCAAGTATTTTTTCAACGCATGAAGGTCTACGCGCCAAAATAGCCTTATTTAGCCGTTTTTAGTCACTCAATTTAATTTTCATTTACCTCTTGCTTATAATACTCTTCTTATATGTATCCAAATGATCAAGTGCGATACCGGTACCCTTTACAACACAGTACAATGCATCATCTGCCAATCTGGCTTTAACTCCTGTCCTTCTGTATACGA
>JACCDT010309643.1_pt1 | contig 39623 bp, 31 predicted proteins | sample 7446291 | NCBI WGS metagenome assembly JACCDT01 (sample SAMN15323446, study PRJNA562643) | freshwater metagenome | isolation source: river surface water | place: USA:Blue River Watershed | collected 2017-08-17
GCAACTCCTTCCTCACCGGACTCGCCCTGCTCGCCCCGCTGGCGGTGACGTACATCGTCTTCGCATGGCTCGTCGAGGCGGTCGGGGGCACCTTCCGCCCCCTGTTCTTCTTTGGACTGCCGGAGCCGCTGCGCGACCACCCCAGCCTGCTGATTGCGTGGAACGTCCTTTCGACGCTGCTGGTGCTGATTCTCGTCACGCTGCTGGGGTACGTTTCGCGCTACGTGCTGGGCCGCTTCTTCGGGCAGATCGCCGAGCGATTTGTCCTCCGGATCCCCGGTGTCAGCATTGTCTACACGACGGTGAAGCAAGTCGTGTCCACCTTCAGCGCCCAGAATCGCAACGTCTTTTCCAAGGTCGTGATGATCCAGTTTCCCCGTCAAGGACTCTGGTCAATCGGCTTTCTGACCAACCGCAGCGTCGGTGAGCCCGCGGAACGCTTGGGTCGCGAACTCTGGACCGTATTCGTCCCTACGACTCCCAATCCGACCAGTGGATTTCTGGTGATGGTCCCCCGCGACGAGGTGACCGAACTGGAGATGAGCGTGGGCGACGGCATGAAGATGGTGATCTCTGGCGGCGCCGTGACGCCCATCTCGGCGGCCCCGGATGCTGCGACCGCCGTTGCCCACGGCGCGGCGAAGCCCGCTGGACAACCCTAGTTCAGGCCTGCCGTCGTGCCGCATCCGACGCTTTCCACCGATGCCTGGATCCTCGGACGACGTCCGGCGACGGACCGGTTTCAGCCCCTAACCGTGTTCGCCGCGGACCGCGGGCGACTCTCACTCTTTCATCGCCTCAGCCGAAAGGCGGACGTTCCGCATCTCGATCTTTTTGACGAGGTCTCACTCTCCGCCGAGTCGTCGAACCAAGGACAAAGCTGGTTCATTCGCGACGTCCGGTTACTGCGGCGGTTTGCGGAAATCGGACGTGACTACGACCGCCTGCGTCATGCCTCCGCATTTGCGACGCTGGTGGCGCGCAACGACGTCGCCGCCGAATCCCGCGCTCCGGTGTACCGCTTGCTCGGCGACGCCTTCGCCGCATTCGCTTCCGGTGCTCCCCCGGCGATCGTGCGACTGAAGGCGACCTACCGGCTTGCGCGGGACGAAGGCTATCCCGTCGCCCAGCACTGGTTCCCGACGCTGCCAAGCGAGTTGCGAGGAGCGGCCGATCGCCTGCTCCATACGCCGCTCGCGGCGGTCGATCCCTCGGAAACCGAGCGCGCGGAGCGCCTGCTGGCACGGCTCCAGGAGTACCTACAGGGGCACACCGACCTCTCGGTCGACTAGAGCAAGTCGGCATGGACTTTGATCTCGATTCCCGCTGCGCACGGCTTTCGGTCGGCGAACTCGCCGACTTCGCGGCGGAGCGCATCGGCCGCGCGACGCATTCGTCGGGGGCATGGCGGGCGAAAGTAGGGACACAGTGGCATGAGGAATTGCGCAAGCGCGAACAGGCGACGGAGAGCGGTGCGCTCTTTGAAGTCCCGATCCGCGCGGCCGTGGTGCACCGCGGCTGGAAGATCGAACTCACCGGACGGATCGATCAAGTGGTCCCCGCCCAGCCGCCCCGGCCCGTTCTTCTGCGGGAGGTGAAGACGATCACGGCCGCGCTGCCGGCCAGCGCCGAGACCCTCCGCCAGACCTACGGCTCCCACATCGTGCAGCTCGCCACCTACGCCGCGCTGCGGCGCATGGACGCGGCGGAGCCCGCCCTCGCGGCCGAACTGGTGTTTGTCGAGATCTCGACCGGGATCCTCCAAACCCTACCGCTTGATCGCACCGACGAACTCCTCTTCACGCAGCGGCTCGAGCAACTCACCTCTTTCCTCGATGAACAGCACCGCTCGCGCGAGCGCCTTCGCGGCTTGCACGTGCGCGCCCCCTTTAGCGAGCTGCGCCCCGGGCAGGCGGACGCCAGCCGCGCTCTTCCCGACGCGCTGGAGCGGAACCGCGTGATCGCGTTCGAAGCTCCGACCGGCTTCGGCAAGACCGGCATTCTCCTCGAAGCCGCGCTGCGTCGCCTCCAGCAAGGCCACCAGCGTCGCCTGATCTACCTCACGAGCAAGGGCACCGGTCAACTACAGGTGACGCAGACACTCGCCCGCATGACGGCCCCTCGCGTCGGTGAATCACCCTCCCCCAGCCCCGCCGCCTGGCAAGTTCGCAGCAAGAGCGAGCACTGCATCAACTCCCACTTCGCCTGCACGCCCGAACACTGCGGCTACCTGCAGGATCTCTCGAGCCGGTGGAAGGCCGGCGGACTCTCTCGATTCTACCTGCTCGACCACCACCCGCGCGATCTCGAGTCCCTGCGGCGAGCGGGGCGCGATGCCTCCGTCTGCCCCTATGAGATCACGCGCACCGCGCTCGCCTACAACGAAGTCTGGATCGGCGACTACAATTACGTCTTCGGCACCGGTACACGCGTGCTCTTTGACGAACAGCCCGGATTCGACCCGGCCCAGACCCTCCTCGTCATCGACGAAGCTCATAACCTGCCCAGCCGGGCCGCCGAGGCGCGGTCTCACGTCGTCTCCTTGGAGCAGGCGCAGCGCGGGCTGTCCGAGCTGGAGCACGCCGACGCGCCGCGCTCGCTCGTGCGCGCGTGGACAGCGTGGACGCAGTTGCTCGCGACGCTGCCCGTGACCGACGCCGCCGATCCAGCGCTGGAAGATGATGTGGCGGACACGGTCCGACGGGTGACGGACCAGTTGGCCGCCGCCCCGTTGCCCGACCTGCCGTTGGACGTGACCGAGATCCTCTGGACCATGGCCGAGCTAGACCAGTGGCTCCACGATTCCGAACTCACCCGCCTGATCTGGAGCCCCCGTCCCGGCGAACTGCGCCTGACCTGCCTGGATGCCGCAGGCGCGATCGGTGCGACCCTCAGCCGCTACGGCGCCGTGATCCTCGCCAGCGCAACCGTGGGCGAGGCCGACGATTTCTCCACCGCGCTCGGCCTAGCCCGACTTGAGACAGCCGCAGCCGAACCGGCTCTGCTGAAGGTGACGGCGCCGGCCCCATGGCGGTCCGGCTCATTTCGCGTCGGCTACGACCTCCGCGTTGATACGCGATTCCGGCGACGCGCGGAGACGACTCCCGAGACGGCGAGAACCGTGGCCCGGCTGCGCGCGGCGTCGCCGACTGCGGTCGCGGTGTTCTTTCCCAGTTACCGGTACGCGGAGGACGTGATGCGCGAGCTTGAGCGTGCGCACCCCGCGCTGCGCGTGGCCCTCCAGCCCCGATCCGGCACCCTCGCGGACCTGCAGTCGTGGATCGACGAGTCGCTGCTCTTGGCCGACGCGCTCTTCCTCGTCCTCGGCTCCAGCTTTTCGGAAGGCATCGATGTTCTCGGAGGCCGCGTGACCCACGCGATGGTCGTGGGTCCGGCGCTGCCGGAAGTGAACGCCATCCAGCGAGCCCGCCTCGCTGCGCTGTCCACCCTGCCCCCTGAAGCCGCCTTTCGCCGCGTCTACCAGGTCCCCGGAATGCAGAAGGTCAACCAAGCCCTCGGTCGCTTGGTCCGCGCACCCGGCCAGCATGCCGTGATCCTCCTTCACTGCGAGCGGTTCGCGGACCGCACCTTCAACGAACTCCTCGCTCCGGAGTACCGTGGCGGGACGGCGCTCTGCACCGATGCAGAGCTGGACGCCTGGCTAGCCTCGCCTCCACCGTTGCCAGCCTGAGCTCGCCATCCAACGCGACCCTGCCTCACTCCCCGCGCATGCCTGCCGTCATCAACGTGTCCGCCTACCGCTTCGTGGCACTCGAAGGACTGGAGACGTGGCGTGAAACCCTCCGCTCGCTCGCGGAAGCCTCCGACCTCCGCGGCACGGTCCTGCTCAGCAAGGAAGGCATCAATCTCTTCGTCGCCGGCACCCGCGAGGGAATTGATGCGTTCGTGACCCAGCTTCGATCGCGGCCACCGTTTGCGGATCTCGAGACGAAGGAGAGCCCCGGAACGCTGCGCCCCTTTCGCCGCCTGCAGGTAAAGATCAAGCGCGAGATCATCGCGTTCGGCGCCGTCGGCACCGATCCAGCCGCGCATCCGGCACCACGACTCGCACCCGAACAACTGCGCGCCTGGCTCGATGAAGGCGAAGACGTGGTCCTGCTCGACACCCGCAATGACTATGAGGTGCAGACCGGCTCGTTTCGGGGCGCCCATCACCTTGGTTTGAGTCACTTCCGTGATTTTCCTGACGCCGCGGCCAAGATGCCCGAAGCCTGGAGGACAGCCAAAGTCGTGACGTTCTGCACCGGCGGGATCCGCTGCGAGAAGGCCGCTCCGTTTCTCCAGCAGGCCGGCTTCAAACACGTTTACCAGCTCGACGGTGGCATCCTCCGCTACTTCGAACGATGCGGAGGGGCCCATTACGACGGCGAGTGCTTCGTGTTCGATGAGCGGGTCGGCGTGCAGCCTGATCTCACGCCCAGCGGCGCAATTCTTTGCGAGCGATGCCAGCGACCCATCACCCTGCTCGAGCAACGCGCGCCGGACTTCGCGCCCGGAGCCGGGTGCCGGATTTGCCGGTCCGCGAATGCGGCTGCGTCCTAGCGCAGCCAGCGCGAGAGCTCCGCGAAAACCTGATAGCCGCCCAGGGCGGTCATCGCGGTCGCCGCCACCAGCAGACACGCAAAGGAAACACGGCTCGCCCGCAGCTCGCGGTGCGGCGAGGTCAGGTGGAAGTACACGGCCGCCAGTGCGAGAAAAGGCAGCATCAGCCCCTGCGCGATCGCGCCGAAAAAGACCAACTGGACGGGGTTTCCAAAGCTCAGGAAAACGAGGGTGAAGATCGCCGGAAGCACCACGCAACTCACCTTCACCCAGCGGACCCGCTCCTCGTTGCTCCGCGGACGGAACGGAGTGAAGAGCCCGGCAGCATCCACGACCAGCCGCGCGTTCGACGCCGTCGCCCCGAAGATCGTCGAGTACAAGACCGCGATCGCCCCCACCACGAACATCCAAAGACTCCATTCGCCAAAGGTCTCACGGTACATGAACGAGAGGACCTCGATCATGCGCTGGTTCTCCACCAACAAGCCCTTGGCGTGCAGCACCGCCGCGCCCAGCAGATAGAACGCCACCGTGGTGGTGGTGTAGAGCGCGAAGCAGACCCATGCGTCGATCCGCATCACCCGCAGCCAACCCTGCGCGCGGCGGCGCCATTCCTCGGTGCCGTCATCCGGACCGACCTTCACGCCATAGCCCTTCTCCAGGCACCAGTAAGGATAGTAGATGAGCTCCGTGGCGCCTACCCCGATAATCCCGAATGCGCCGAACGCCGTCGCGACGTCGGCCGGCAAGCCGAACGTGAAGCCGCTGGCGAGCTGCGCGCCCGTGACTGCGTAGGGCGTGGTCTGCAGGACGGCGACGGCGACCAACGTTCCAACCGTGAAAATGCCCACCATCACCATCGACGCTGTCTCCACCAGTCGGTAACGCCCCAACACCAGCAGCAGGGCGCAACTCGCGCCGATGCCCACCGCCAAGGTCGAAACCGGGATGTCAATCCCGCCCAGGCGCAGCGCGGTCGCCGCCCCACCCACCATCCCCGCGACCTGAGGCAGCACGCACACGAACAGCGCGAGCCAGAGCCAAAGTAACCCCGACACCACCAGCCGGGGACCCGGCAGCGAATCCATCGCCTGCAAAAGGGTCCGTCCACGCGTAATCGCGTAACGCCCAAACTCGATCTGCACGAATACCTTCACCAGGCAGCCGAGAATGATGAACCAGAGCAAACGGAAGCCCACTTCCGCTCCCAACTTCGGCGTCACAATCAGCTCGCCCGAGCCGACGATGATCGACGACACGATCAAGCCCGGGCCCAGTTGCCGCAGCAGCGGGCGGAGGCGGGTCGGCGCCCATTCAGGCGCAGCGACAGCGTGAGACACGGAATCCGAAGGGGTAGTCATGCGGGGCAACCGGACTGACGCAGGGCGCACGCCAGACCAGCCTCGCGACACTTGCCCCGGGGTCTCGCGGGCTCAAGACCGAACCCGGCCACGCGCCCACAGCTGGACAAGTAAGCCGCCCCGTGGCCCCAGCAGCCAGGCGACCCCAAACAGCAAGGCACCGGCCACCACGATCGCGGGCGCCAGCGAGCAATCCAACCACACCGCCAGCCCCACACCGAGCCACACACTCACCGCGGCATGCACCACGGCAAGGCCGTGCATCCGCGGGAGCCGCTCCGTGATCAAGGTCGCCGTCGCTCCCGGAAGGATGAGCATCGCGACCACCAGCACCGCTCCCACCGCCTCGAAGGCACTCACGACCACCAGAGACAGCAGCAGCATGAGTCCCAGGCGCACGCCGCGCACATTCACACCGGCGGAGCGGGCAATGCCCGGATCAAAGGAGCTGACTAGGAGCGCCCGGTACCCTCCGACGATCACCGCCAGCACCACCGCCAGCACCACCGCCATGCGAATGACCGCGGGGGGAGCCAACGTCCACGATCCCCACGTCACCGGCGGCTCCAAAGCGACGAACAGCAGTTCCCCATTCAGCACGCAGTCCGGATCCAGATCGATCTGCCCGGCGAAGGCGACCGCCAGCACCACGCCGATCGCGAACAGCGTCGAAAACACGATGCCGATCGCCGCATCCTGCTTCAGCGGCGTCCGCGACTGCAGCAGATCGATGACCAGCGTGGCCACAAGGCCGGCGACCAGCGCGCCCACAAACATCGCACCGGTGCCGCGCCCGCCCGACACGAGAAACGCCAGCACCAAACCCGGCAACACGCTGTGACTCACCGCGTCGCCCATCAGGGCCATCCGCCGCAGCAATAGGTAATTTCCGATGAGACCGCAGGCCGCCGCGACGCTGAATCCCATGACGCCGACCCAGCCGAAGGTATCCCGGTGCTCCGTCCATGGAGCGACCAAAGCCGCGTGCGCATCGAATGCAGGCATCACCCATCCCGGTGTCATCGCAGGCCTCCTCCGCCCTCGACCGGGGCCGACCGGTCCAGCTCAGTGCTGCTCGGGATGATCCGGCCATGCGGGTCCCATCGCGCATGGTTCAGCCGCCGCTCGAGTTCCCGCACTGCCGGCTCGCCGAGCACGTGCTCGATGCTCTCCGCGTGATCATGCACGTGGTCGGGCGCAAAATTCGCCGACTGCGTCAGGTAGAGCTCCCAGAGCCGGTGATTCCGAACGATCTCCCCGGCACGTCGCCGACCTTCCGGAGTGAAATAGAGCACATCGCGCTCGAGACGCGCCAAGCCGTGGCGCCGCAGTTCCATGCCCAGACGGCGCACCTCCTCCACCGTCTCCCGCCGCCGCGCCGCCAACTCCTCCAGCGTAATGCCCGCGCGCGAGAAGCCATCGACTTCCGCGACGTGGTACATCGACTTCAGGGTGTTCTCGCGACGCGTCCGTCCCACTCCCACCCGTCGCCGCCAGAGCCGAATGCACCAGCCGTCGCGCGGACCGAACAACACCGCCAGTCCAAACCACGCACTCGCCGCGATCACAATGAGCGGCCCCGTCGGCAACGTGGGCCCGAGAAAGGAGAGAAACGCCCCCGCCAGCCCTGCCGCACCTCCCAGCATCGCCGAGTAAAGCAACATCCTCGGGAGACTCCGCGTGATCAGATAGGCCGTGGCGGCGGGCGTGACCAACAGCGCCGAAACCAGCACGACACCGACGGCCTGCAGCGCGATCACGACCGCGGCGGCGAGCAAAAACATGAAGGCATGGTGCACCGCGGCGGCCGGTAGGCCCTGCGACCGCGCAAACGCGGCATCAAAGGCCACCGCCACCAACTCCTTGTACAGCGCGAGGACGAAGGCCCCGACCACTCCCGCGACCACCGCCATCACGCGCAGATCCTCCGGACCAATCGTCGCCGCTTGACCAAAGAGGAAGTGCGAAAGCCCCGCGGACTGCGCGGACGGCTGACGCTGGATGAGCGACAGTAGGCACAGGCCCACCGCGAAAAAAGAGGCCAGGACCAGACCCAGCGCGGCATCCTCCTTCAAGCGCGTCGTTCGCGTAATTGCCGAAACAAAGGCGGTCCCAATCAGGCCTGCGACGGTCGCCCCCACGAAGATGGCCACCGGATCCCGCGACATGTTCCACAGAAAACCCACCGCCACGCCGGGCAGCACGGCATGGGAAAGCGCGTCGCCGACCAACGCCATGCGCCGCACCACCATGAAGGCCCCCAAGAGACCGCAGGTCACACCCAGCAGCAACGTCCCCCACACCACATGCCGCACCGCCGGATCCTCCAGACGCAGGAAACGCCACGCCTGCGTCATCCCCTCAGCCGACGCGCCGCTCGCGGCCTGGGCCTGCGCCCACGGCGCCACGACAATGGCCAGAGCGACCAGCACCAGCCCACGCCCAACGCCCGCCACTGCACCACGGCGTTCGGGTGGTCCACCCCGAGTTGCCCGGTTCACCGCGAGCCCCCCTGCGCACCCAGGGCCTGCGCGACTTCACTGAGCAAAGTCAACCGCCCACCATACGTGCGCTGCAGCAGATCGGCCGTGAAGACCTCGGCCGTCGGGCCGAACGCGACGACGTTCAGATTGAGCAGAAGCAACCGGTCAAAATACTGACGCGCCGTCGGGAGATCGTGGTGCACCACGAAGAGCGTGCAGCCGCGGTCGCGCAGCGTTCGCAGCACCGCCACGATCGACGCCTCCGTTGCGGCATCCACGCCGGCGAACGGCTCATCCATGAAGTACACGTCGGCCTCCTGCGCCAGCGCCCGCGCCAGGAACACGCGCTGCTGCTGGCCACCGGAAAGATTGCTGATCTGCCGATCCGCATACGGCAGCAACTGGACCTGCTCCAAGCAGGCCCGCGCCACCTCCCGGTCCGCGCGGGAAGGACGGCGGAACAGCCCCATGCGGCCGTACCGGCCCATCAGCACGACGTCCATCACGCTCACCGGAAAATCCCAGTCCACCGTCTCTCGCTGGGGCACGTAGCCGACCCGCGAGCACACTTCGCTGAAAGGGCGTCCCCAGAACCGGACCCACCCACCCTGCACCGGCGTCAAACCCATGCACGCCTTGATGAGCGTCGACTTGCCCGCGCCGTTGGGACCGATGATTCCAACCAACTGCCCAGGCCCGACCGCGAGGTCCACGCCCCACAGCACCGGTTTGCGGCGATACGCTACCGTCAGGTCGTGAATCTCCAGAACCGGAGGAACCACGGGAAGTGCCATCGAAGGAAGCGAAGAGCTCACGAAAGTTGGAAAATAAGACGCGATTCAGCGGAGCGCCGAGACCAGGGTCCGAACATTATGCCGGACCATCCCCTCGTAGGTGCTGGGGTCGATCCCGTCAGCCGAACGTCCCGGCGCACCAAGCGAGTCGGAATACAGCTCGCCACCGACTCGCACACCCGCATCCGCCGCAACCCGCTGGATGGCCTTCGGCGATACCGACGACTCGACGAAGATGGCCGGGATTCGGCGACGGCTCAGCAACTGCGTCAACCCGGTCATCGCCGACAACGCAGCCTCCCCCACGGTCGATACGCCCTGCAGTCCGATGACCTCGAAGTCATACGCACGACCGAAGTAGCCGAACGCATCGTGACTCGTCACCAACACCCGTCGCTCTGGCGGGATCGCGGCAAGTTCACGACGGACCCACTCATCCAAGGCGAGCAGGCGCATCCGCAGCACCTCACCCTGAGTTCGATAGCTCTCGGCACCCGCCGGATCAGCACGGACGAGCGCGCCCTCCACCGTGCCGATGCATTCCCGCCACAGTGCCACTTCAAACCAAACGTGGGGATCGTACGCGCCGTCTCCCTCACCGACGCGGCGCAACCGGGTCACCGGCAGGTCCTCCGTGATCGCCACCACATGGGCGCGACGCGACCGGAGCCGCTGGAGCACGGTCTGCATGCGCCCCTCCAGATGGAGACCATGGAAAGCCACCAGATCCGCGTCCTGCAGCGCGCGGAGATCCGAAGGCGTCGGCTGGTAGGAATGGGGATCCATCCCCGGTCCCATGAGTGACTTCACGGACACTCGGGCGCCTCCAACCTCGCGGATCAAGTCCCCGACCAACGACGTCGTCGCCACCACCCGCACCACGGCCTCGGCCCGCAGCGACGATCCCCCCGCCAGGAACACCAGCAGGAATCCGAGCACGACCGACGGGACTGAACCCAACGACGCCATATCCAGATTGAATTCCAGCTTCGAATTTGCCGCAACCAAAAAGATTAGCCTAAGCTAATTCTGAGTTGAAGATGCCTACTCCGACCGTGCCGCGGGTCGAGGGCGTGCGAGACTCGCGCTCCATGTCGCAGTCCTTCGCTCGTGCGGTGTTCGCGCTGACCGCGGTATTCTTCGCCGCGTTCTTCGTGTGGCCGATTTTCCAGATCGTTAAAGGCGGCTTCATGGATGCGGACGGGCGGCTCACCTTGGTCTACGTCACCACGCTCCTGGCGGACCCGGTGTACCAGGAGGGCCTGCTGAACTCGTTTCTTCTGACGTCGGCGACGACCAGCCTGGCGCTGCTGATTGCGGTGCCGTTGGCGCTGGTCGCGGATCGCTACGCGTTTCCGGGCAAGACCCTCCTCACCTCGGTGATTCTGGTTCCGATGCTCTTGCCGCCGTTCGTCGGGGCGATCGGCATCAAGCAGATTTTTGGTCAGTACGGAGCCTTCAACTCGCTGCTGATCGAGTTGGGACTTCGCCCGGAGGGATGGACCTTCGACTGGTTCGCCCTGCATCAGTTTTGGGGCATCGCGATCGTCAATGCGCTCTCGCTCTACCCGATCATCTACCTCAACGCCGTCGCGGCGCTGGCGAACATCGATCCGGCGATGGAGGAAGCGGCGGCGAATCTCGGCTGCACCGGCTTCCGCCGCTTCCGCCGCATCACGCTGCCGCTCATGCGATCCGGATTGTTCGCCGGCGGCACGATCGTGTTCATCTGGGCCTTCACGGAACTGGGCACGCCGTTGGTCTTCGATTATCCCCGGGTGACCAGCGTCCAGATCTTCTACGGATTGAAGGACATTGGCGCCAATCCGTTCCCGTATGCGCTCGTGGCGATCATGCTCGTCGCGACCACCTCGCTGTACGCGATTGGCAAAGGCCTCTTTGGACGGCAGAGCTACGCGATGATGGCGAAAGCGACGGCCGGGGGCGGACCGCGTCGACTTCCGCTGGGGCGCGGGCTGCTCTGCACCGCCGTGTTCGGCGGGGTGTTCTTCCTCGCCGTGCTCCCTCACCTCGGCGTGATCCTCGTCGCGTTTTCCGACGACTGGCACGCCACCATCGTCCCGAACTCCCTGACGCTGGACAACTTCAAGCTGGCGCTCGGGCATGACCTGACGGTCTCGGCGATCGCCAACAGCCTCCGTTTCGCCAGCATCTCGACGGTGGTCGACCTGATCCTCGGCGTGGCCATCGCCTACGTCGTCGTACGCTCGCGCATACCGGGGCGGCAGGTGCTGGACTTCCTCGCGATGCTGCCCCTGGCCGTTCCCGGGCTGGTCCTCGCATTCGGCTACCTTGCCATGTCTCAGGAAGGAAAGTTCTTCGGGTTCCTCAACCCCACGAAAGACCCAACCATCCTGCTCATCATCGCGTACTCGGTACGACGGCTTCCCTACGTCGTTCGCTCGGCCGCCGCGGGGTTCCAGCAGACGAGCGAGACGCTGGAAGAAGCGGCCCAGAATCTCGGCAGCCCACCGCTGAAGGCCATGATCCGGGTGACGCTCCCGCTCATCACGGCGAACCTCATTGCCGGTGGCCTACTCGCCTTCTCCTTCGCGATGCTCGAAGTGAGCGACTCGTTGATCCTCGCACAAAAGCAGGCGTTTTACCCCATCACCAAAGCCATCCTCGAACTCTTCCAGTTGCTCGGCGACGGCAAGTTCATCGCGAGCGCGCTCGGCGTGTGGGCCATGCTCTTCCTCGGCGTCACGATCGTTGGCCTGAGTCTCCTGCTCGGCAAGCGGCTGGGGGCGATTTTCCGGGTCTAACCGAGATCGCGTCCGATGCTGCGCCTGCTGCTTGTCTCGCTGCTCTGGGCGCTGTCCTTCGGACTGATCAAGCAGGAACTGACCGGACTGGATCCGGTCGCGATCGCCACCCTCCGGCTCGGACTCGCCGCCATTCTGTTTGTCCCGTGGCTGCGCTGGCCGCCGGGCGGCGCACCGCTTGCCGCGACCTTCATGGGGATCGGCGCGGTGCAGTTCGGTCTCATGTACGCCGCCTACCTCGGCGCTTTCCGGCACCTCGCGGCGCACGAGGTGGCCCTGTTCACGGTCCTGACTCCGCTCTACCTCGCCGTCTTCGAAGCCGCGGCGGATCGACGCTGGAGCGGTCGGCACGTCCTCGCGGCGACGCTGGCGGTGGCGGGAGCCGCGGTCGCGATCTGGAGCGACCGGCCGATCGCCGCCAAACTCACGGGGCTCCTGCTCATTCAGCTCTCCAACCTGTGTTTCGCCGCCGGTCAGGTGGCCTATCGTCGGGCGCGCCCCCGACTGACCAGCGCCGCGCCGGATCGCTCCGCGTTCGCGTGGTTGATGCTCGGCGGCCTGATCGCCACGGCGCTTCTGTCCCTGTTGACGACGGACTGGTCGGCATTCAGTCCCACGCTGCGTCAGATGGGCGTGATTGGGTACCTCGGGGTGATCGCGACCGCCCTCGGTTTCTTTCTCTGGGCTCAGGGCTCCGTTGAGGTCAACGCGGGCGTCCTGGCTGCCTTCAACAATGCGAAGGTCCCGCTGGGGGTGGCGTGCTCCCTGATCGTCTTCGGCGAACGAGCGGACCTCGGACAACTCGTCCTCGGATTCGCGCTCCTCGCCGCCGCCGTGGCGCTCGCAGCCGTGCGAACGCCCCGGCTGGGGAAGCCTTAGGCGAGGCCGAGACGCTGCAGCACCTCGAGGGGCGGCCCGTCGAACGACGCGAGCGGAACATTGCCCACGTAACCAACATCGCGCGCACCCTCCGGCGTGGTGAAAAACCCACCTGCGGTGAGGTCGCGAAAGCGGCGGAAGAAATGGGAGGGCTCGTGCAGCGGCGAATCAGCCGGAGCGACGCGACAAATGTCGTCGCAGATGGCGGTCTGCTGCACCTCGGACAAGTCCGCGAAGTCCCGCTGGAACCGACGTTGACTCTCTCCATCGATCCACTCGAGACCCCGCAGAATCCGGGTACGATCGGCGGCCTGAGCCGGGTACGGCGAGCTGATCCACTCGTCGATGAAGTCCTGCACCTTGAGATCGCCCGCGCTTGGGACGGACCCCTCCGCCGGAATGATCAGGTTGCACAGCGAGGTCGCGGTGCGCCGTTGGTGATCATTGAATGAGAGCGGCCACAGTTCCCCCGGCTGGTACGAACGCACCAGATCGGGATCGGTTCCATAACCGCGCGCCGCAGGACCGGCGGCGCCCTGCGCGAGGGCGGCCCGGTCGGTCACCATCAGGGCTGCGGTGCCCGTCATCATCCACTTCAGTGCGGCGCGACGATCGAGGCGCCCGGAGTCAGAGCCATTCATGTCAGAGATTCCCCTTTCGCATTTCTTCGAGCATGTAATCGGCCGCCCGCCAAGCGAGGGCCATGATGGTCAGCGTCGGATTCTTGTCCGCATTCGAACAGAACGGCGCGCCGTCGGTGAGGAAGAGATTGGGCACGTCCCAAGTCTGGCACCACTGGTTGGTCACGGACTTGCGGCGATCGGTGCCCATGATCGCACCACCGACCTCGTGAATGATGCTGCCCGGGGCCTCGATCGCGGTCGCGCCATTGGTCGAAGGTTTGCGCCCCACCCGGCCGCCCATCGCGGAGATCAAATCCGCAAACGTGCGCTCCATGTGCAGCACCTGCTTCAACTCGTGATCGGACCACTTCCAGTGGAAGCGCAGAACCGGCACGCCCCACTTGTCCTTCACCGTTGGATCCAGGTCGCAGAACGAATCCTCATTGGGAATCATCTCTCCGCGCCCGGCAAAACCGACCGACGAACCGTAATACCGGCGGGCATCCTCCTTGAAGCGCTTTCCGTAGGTGCCGCCGGTGAGCCACTCCAAGCCACTGAACATCGGGGCCGCCGGAAGATGGCGGCCGGTCTGGAACTCGATATGGTACCCCCGCGCGAAATCGAGCTTCCCGGCATGCTGCTCCTGGTAGAGCCACCACGGAATGTAGACGTGCCCACCGCCGGCTCCGTCCTCGTTGTGCAGGGGCAGCCCCTCCAGTGCCGGAACCTGACCGCCGAGGCGACCGCCAACCGTATCCATGATGTACTTACCCACCTTGCCACTCGAGTTGGCCACGCCATTCGGGTAGCGCACCGAGCGCGAGTTGAGCAGGACGCGCACCGACTCGCAGGCGCTCGCCGACAACACCACGACCCGGGCCTTGGCCTTCAGCTCACGACCCTTGCGGCGGTCGATGAAGGCCACCCCGGTGGCCTTGCCCGCATCATCCATCAGCACCTCACGCACCATCGCGTCCGACAGGATGTCGAGGTTGCCGGTGGCCATCGCCGGCGGAAGGTGGACGGTCGTGGACTGGTAGTTCGCCTTGGTGGAGCAACCGCGGACGCAGTTGGTCGCCCAGAAACACGCGGCGCGCTCGTCCATGGCCTTGGCGAGGATGCGCTGGGCGCGCGGATTGCGAGGATGCAACCGGGCGGGAATCGTCTTCGAATCCTGCCGCACGCTCAGCACGGCACGGTGAATCGGAATCACCGGCAACCCGAGCTTCTTGGCGTGCTTCTGGGTATAGAGCTCACCGGCGCGGGCCTTCGGCGGCGGGAGGAGCACCCCTGGCGAGGAGTTCGGCGTGTTCTCCAGACCCTCATTGGAGCCATAGACGCCGATCAACATCTCCACGCGGTCGTAGTACTCGGCCAAGTCCTCGTAATTCAGCGGCCAGTCAAACCCGAGGCCATCGCGGCTGTAGGGCTTGAAATCGTACGGTCCGTTGCGCAGGGAAATGCGGCCCCAGTGGTTCGTGCGTCCGCCCAACATGCGGGCGCGCCACCACTCGAAGCGACGCAGCGGATCCGAGGAGGCCATCGTGTAGGGCTCGCCCTCGATCTTCCAACCGCCATCCACCGTGGCATCGTAGAACCCGAAAGGCTTGTCCGGCGTGCTGACGCCGCGCAACGGAGCCCGCGAGTGATCTTGGAACATCGGCGTCTCACTCAACGGGTCGTAGTACCGCCCCGCCTCCAGCATGAGGACCTTCACGCCCTCCATGGCCAGCGTGTACGCGGTTTGTCCGCCGGCTGCGCCGGAACCGACAACAATTACATCATATTGAGGCTGAAGCTGTTCCGGGGTAATGTAGGCCATGGAGGCGACAGGAAGGGTAAAAAGGAGGACTCGGGGACCAGAAAAACGACCGAAACAGAGCCTTTGGTCCAAGTCCAGCGCAGCTTCGCGCTGTCGGGCGCTACTGCTACAAATTGCTCACGCTAGGGGATTTTTCTCAGGTCTGCCACGGTTGCGCCGATCCCGAGAACTGCTCTCTCGCTATGCCCAAAGCCAATCCCACCGCTCCGAGCGCCGAGGCGAACGCGGCGCGCCGCAACCCCTCGGGCCCCTCGGGCATCCTTGTCATCGACGATGAGGCCTTGATCTGCGGCTTGGTGAGCGACGCCCTCACCCCCCGAGGTTACACAGTGTGGCAGGCGCCCTCCGCCAAGCGCGGGCTGGAGTTCTTGAACGCTCAGGGTCCGAAGATCGGGCTCATCCTGCTCGACGTGGTCATGCCCGGGGTGGATGGACTCACGTTTCTGGGAACGCTGCGGCGCCTCCCCCTGGCCGCTGAAATTGTCCTGATGAGCGGGCGTCTCGACGCCGACAACCGGTGGGTGGCGAGCGAGAGCGGATGCCGCTACCTGTGCAAGCCGTTCGAGCGGGATGAACTGCTCCGCCTTGTCCAGGAGATGGTCGGACCACCCCCGTCGCCAGCGATCGGCTGACTCCTTCGCCCATGGACGAGAACTACCTGCTCACCCTCGCCGAGCTTTCGTTGGAGAAAGACCTCGTTCGCGGCGTCTCCATCCGGGGAGTTTTCGCACTGCGCCGGAGCGGGTCGACGAACCACATCCTGATCGACGACGTTCAGTATGCGGTTCTCGAGGCGTTCGCCACGCCCCAGACGGTCCCGCACATGCTCACCCAGGCAATCCTGGTGGGCAACCAGGTCTCGCTCTCGGAATTCTACGAACTGATTCTCAAGGCCTGCCGAGCGGGCATCCTCACGCCCGCGGCGCCGATCGGTGATCCACGGTCCGCCGCCGCGGAGTCCGCGCGAGACTTCCCGTTCCTTTCGTCGGCCGCGATCGGGTTTGGTCTGGTCGGCCTCACCCTCTTCGCCACCGCCGCCCTCGCCCGGCCCCCGACGCAGCTCCCCGGCTGGGAGGCACTCGTAATCGGCTGGGTCGCGCTTTCCTGCGCGCTCAGTGTCGGCGTTCTTTGGGCGACCGTCGTGCTCAAGGCAACCGGCGCGCGGCCGGGGGACGCCGTCATCTACTGGAAGACGATCCTCCCACGGATGCGGGTGGATCTGCGCGATGCCCACCTCCGTCCGCCGTCCGAGCAGTTCGCCGTCGCGATCGCTCACGTGACCCCTGCGGCCTCGCTTGCCGCCTTCGCCCTCGCGGCCGAGGCCAGTTGGTCGCTGCTGCCGGTCTGCGGGATGCTCATCGGCCTCGCCCCCCACAGCCGCATCGTCGATGCGATCCGCCTGCTCTTCGGCGAGACGCCCCGACTGGACACCGAGCGCGCCTTCGTTTTCTCCGCTAATCGGCTTCCGTACCGCCGTCTGCGCGCGATCCTGAGTTTCGACAACCGTCCGTACCTGCTCCAGTTCTTCCTCGGCGTAGCGTGGCTTCTGCTCGTCTTCCAGATCGGTTACCCGCTCATCGGCTTGAATCTCCTGGACGTGGTGGTGCAGCCCTCCTTCCCGCTCCACATCCTGCTTGGAAGCGCGGGCGTCTTCGCAGCGACGTCCATCCTCGCTTTCCTGGGCCTCGCGCTGTTTGCCACGTGGCGAAGGGGAAGGCGCGCGGTGGTCCGTCTGGTGCGACGCCTCGGTCGCTGGCGGGCAATGATGGGCGCGGTCCTCAGTGAAAAGGAGATCCAGCGCGTCATCAACGACAGCGCGCTGTTTCGGGCACTCGCGCCGGCGGACCGTCTGGGCCTTTCCAACAAGATGGGGATCGCGTGCTACCATGCGTGGGAGGTCGTCTACGATCCCAGCGATCACCAGTCCCCGATCTCGCTCATCGCGCGCGGCAGCGCACGCACGTTCCACAAGGGCTCCGATGGCCGGCGCCACCCCGTGCAACCGCTCATCGAAGGCGACCTGATCGGCGCACAGACGCTGCTCGAACCAAACCTGCCCGCACTGCCCGTCGAGAGCCGCACGCCGCTGATCACGCTGACCCTCGACCGACGCCAGTTCGAGGAGGACATCCTGCAGCGCCTGGGCCTGCAACGCGTCGAGCGGCTGACCCACGTGTGTTCGTTCCTGCGCTCCACCCCGCTCTGCCGAGGCTGGAACCTGTCGGCCATCATTCGCCTGTGCGAACTCGTCGACATTCGTCGGCTGGAGGCTGGCCCCCGCGTGGCCTCCTTCGGCATGGAGCCCATCTTCACGATTGTGTGGAGCGGCGAGTGTGAGGTGATCCGTCAGGGCGCGCCGGACGGGTTTCTCAACCCCGGCCAGCACTACGGCGAAGCGGAGCTTCTCACCGCCCGATCGCTGTCCGTCGACATCATCACGCGCAAGCCAACTCGCATTCTGGTGGTTCCTCGAAGTGAGTTCCTGCGCTTCGTGACCCACAACCACGGGGTCGCCCTCGCCATCGAGCGGATTGCGTCACAACGCCTCCGGCAGCCGGTGTTCCCCGTCTCCTAGCCCGGCGCCTCCGCTCCGGAGTTGCCTTGGCGGTCAAATCCCGTTCGGTAAGGCCCCCATGCCTGATCCGACCGCAGTCCACTCCATGTTCGCGCGCATTGCGCGGCGCTACGATCTGGCCAACCGGCTGCTCAGCGGGGGCGTGGATCTCTGGTGGCGACGGCGGCTCGTCCGAGCCGTTTCCCGGACCGAACCGCACGCGGTTCTCGACCTTGCCACTGGAAGCGGCGATGTCGCCTTCGCCCTCAGCCGCAAACTGCCTACCTCGACGGCCATCATCGGGATGGACTTCTGCCAGCCGATGCTCGACGAAGCCGAGATCAAGAAGGCGACCGCCGCCGGCACGTACGCCAACGTCGCGTTCCGCCAGGGCGATGGCCTCGCCCTCCCCCTTGGCGACGCTCAGTTCGACGCCCTCACCGTCGCCTTCGGTCTGCGCAACATGGCGGATCGGCCGCGCGCCCTCGCAGAAATGCGGCGCGTTCTCCGGCCTGACGGGCACCTGTTCATCCTCGAGTTTTCCCAGCCCTACCGCTGGTTCCGACCGATCTACGCACTGTACCTGCGCCACATCCTGCCGCGCCTCGCCGCCTTGGTCACCGGAGATCGGAGTGCCTACGACTACCTAGGTGTCTCCGTGGAAGGCTTTCCACCCAGCGACGCTCTGACGGGTGAACTGCGTCGCGCCGGCTTCCGGCAAGTGAGCGCCCAGCGGCTCACGTTCGGCATCGTCGCCCTGCACCACGCGACCGTTTGAGCCGCCGGTCAGCGCGCGCCGCCGCCTCAGGCGAACGACTTCCCGCAGCCACAGGTGCTCTGGGCGTTGGGATTCTTGATTTCGAAACCCTTGCCGTGCAGCCCGTCGTCGAAGTCGATGCTCGATCCGCTGAGGTACGCCAAGCTGGTCGGATCCATCAGCACCGAGACCCCTTCACTCTCCAGCCGCTGGTCATCGGGCTTCGGCACATCAAACGACATCCCGTACTGGAATCCTGAACACCCGCCGGACTCGACGAACACGCGCAGCAGCCGCCCGTCGGCGGACCCCAACTCACTCTGCAACACGCGAACTTGGGCAGCCGCCCGGGGCGTCAACGAAATCATCCCTAACCGCTACGCCCGCCACGCTACCTGTCAACCCGAGGCGACGCTGAAGCAGTTTCCGTGCTAGGATGGATTTCTCCTCTTGCCACTCCTCCGCCCGACGATTCTCCTCAACGGGAATGTCCCGCGCCTGCCGTCGCCTGTCGCCCGCCTCAGGGCTGATCCTTCCCGCCGCGAGCATCGGCGGCTGATTTCCCATGGCCGGACCGGGATTCAGTCAGGACTTGCGCCAGCGACAGACCCAGTCGCTCGTCCTCGCTCCCCAGCTCCGGCAGTCGCTGAAGATCCTGCAGGTCGCCGCCCTCGACCTGCGCTCTGTGATCCAGGAAGAGCTTCAGGCCAACCCGATGCTCGAGGAGTTACCCATGGAGGGCCCGAGCCTCGATGGCGAACCCGCCGAGCCTTCTGCCGATGAGGGCCTTGAGCCGGAGGAGCGCGAACCGATCGCATCCAGCGACGTCGACGACAACACGCGCGAGCCCATGGATTTCTCGAAGGAGTTCGAGATCCTCACTAAGCTCGACGAGGATTGGCGAACGCACCTCAACCAAGCCGGCGGCCAGCCGTACACCGGGGAGGACGCCGAACGCCGCCAGCATTTTCTCGACTCTCTCGTATCCGAGACGTCGCTGCAGGAGCATTTGATGCGTCAGGCAAAAATGACGGATCTTTCCGGTCCCGCGCTGGCGGCCATGGAGCACCTGATCGGCAGCCTCGATGACCGGGGTTTCCTCACGCAGTCGCTCTCAGACATCGCCCTCCACGCCCTCCTGCCACTCGACCAAGTCCAGGCCGCGCTCCGCATCCTCAAAGGATTCGAACCCGCCGGGATCGCCGCGAGCGACCTGCCGGAATGCCTGCTCCTCCAGCTTCAGGCCAAGGGCCGCGCTGATTCTCTGGCTGCCCGCATCATCCGGGACCACTTCAACCTGCTCACGCGGCGTCGCATTCCCGATATCGCCCGCAAACTCGGCGTCCACATGGACGATGTGCAGGAGGCGATCGAGGAGGTCGGCACGCTCGACCCGGCCCCGGGACGCCGCTTCGCCGAGGACACCAATCGGGTCGTGGCGCCGGACGTGACAGTCGAGGAGGACCGCGGCGAGTGGAAGATCTCACTCAACAGCGACTACATCCCCCGGTTGCGCATCTCCAGTGCCTACAAGGAGATGATCGCCAAGGGCACGCTCTCGCGCTCCGAGCGAGACTACATCCGCGAGCGGATGCGTTCGGGGAAATTCCTGATCAACTCGATCGAGCAGCGGCAGCAGACAATCGAACGTATCACGCGCGAGATCATCCGCGTCCAAGGCGAGTTTTTCCGCGAAGGTGTTTCGAAGCTGAGGCCGCTCACCATGACCCAAATCGCTGATGCGGTGGGTGTGCACGAGACCACCGTCAGTCGGGCGATCGCGAACAAGTTCATCCAGACGCCGCACGGCGTGTTTGAGATGAAGTTCTTCTTCACACCGGGTTACCAATCACAGGGCGGCGAGTCCGTCTCAAACACCAGCGTGAAGGAGATGATCGGGGAGCTCATCACCCTCGAAGACCGCAGCCAGCCGCTCAGCGATCAGGAGTTGGTCGCAAAGCTTCAGGACAAGGGAATCAAGATCGCCCGCCGGACGGTGGCCAAGTACCGCGAGGAACTCGGCCTACTGCCGAGCAACCTCCGCCGCGACTACACGTAGGCACTCCGTCGTCAACCGGACGAGCGCCCCGCGGGCAGCTCATCCAGTGAAAGGCCGGGATGAATCCCAAGCGCCGGGAGCGGCGATGGCTCGACACGTGGATCACACCACGCGGCGAAGGCCATCATGCCGGCGTTGTCCCCGGTGTGCTCGGGCAGCGCCGCCAGCAAGGGCACACCATGGCGTCGCGCCAGCTCGGCGAAGGCCGCCCGGAGACGACGGTTGTTTGCCACGCCGCCCGACAGGCCGAGGCTTCGGAACTCACCGGCCGCAAGGGCCGCGTCGGTCTTGCGAAGGAGTGTGCTGATCACTGCTTCCTGATAGCTCGCGCACAAGTCGCTCCGCCGCGACACGATCTCTTCCGGAGTCATGCGTTCCAGACGATAGCGTAGGCTGGTCTTCAAGCCCGAAAAACTAAATTCCAGCTCCGTCCGTGCGCCCAACCCCCGGGGGAAATCAAACGCCGCGATACTCCCGGCCGCCGCCTCGCGCTCGACTAGCGGTCCACCGGGATACCCCAGCCCCAAGAGCTTCGCTCCTTTGTCGAGCGCCTCGCCCGCCGCGTCGTCCCGCGTGCTGGAGATCTCCGCGATCCGTCGGTCCGCCTCGATCCGCAACAACAGCGTATTGCCACCGGAAACAATGAGGCCGAGATGCGGCGCCAAGGACGACCAGCGTTGCGCAAACGCCGCCGGGTCGGCCGCGTGCACGGGAATGAAGGGTGAGTAAGCGTGGCCGCGCAGGTGATTCACGCCGACCAACGGACAACGCAACGCGAGCGCCAGCGCCTTCGCGGCAGCGAGGCCGATCGCGAGGCAACCAGCCAAACCAGGCCCACAGGTCACCGCCACCTGCCGCACCGCACGAAACTCGTCCGAAGCGCGCCCGGCCTCGCGGAGCAGCGGCCCCACCCAGCGCAAATGTTCTCGCGTGGCCAGATCCGGCACGACACCGCCGTAGCCAGCGTGCAGGGCCACCTGACTCCGCACCCATTCGCCGCAAAGGCCCCGGGCCGGATCAAAGAGCGCGACGGCCGTCTCATCACAGGAACTCTCCAAGGCGAGGATCACCGACCACCTCCCGTTCCGGCCGCAGTCGGATGCCTGCGGTCCCACGCCAACAGGCCTTGCATCACCTCGAGGCCGGTCGCGAATTGCCGATCCTCGATGGGCGCAAAGCCGAACCGCTCGCGAAACTCCGCCGGATCCGTCACATCGCTGCGGCTCCGTTGCAGCCGCAGTCGTGCATCGTCCTCGGGCGTCATGACACTCTCCACTTGGGGGTCGATTCCCTTCTGGTGAATCGTGACCCCGCTGGGCGTGTAGTAGCGGGCGGTGGTCAGCCGCAGCCCCTCCCCGTTCTTCAGCGGAAAGATCGATTGGACGGAGCCCTTGCCAAAGGATCGCTCCCCGACCAGCACCGCCCGGCCGGTGTCTTTCAGCGCCCCGGCCACGATCTCTGCCGCACTCGCCGTACCCGCGTTGATCAGCACCACCACGGGTTCATCAAACGGGAGTCTCCGCGAGCGGGAGCGAAACTCCTCACGGTCTTCCGGCGACCGGCCCTGCGTGTAGACGATCAGCTCGCCCGCCGGGAAGAACGGTTCGGCCACCTCCACGGCCGCATCCAGCACGCCACCCGGGTTGTTGCGGAGGTCCAGGATCAGCCCGCGCAAACCCTCCGCTCGCAGGCGCCCCAACGCATCACGAAACTCCTCCCCAGTCCGCTCGGAAAACTGCGCCAACTGCAGGTAACCAATTCCGCCCGGCAACACCCGCGCTTCTCGGACGCTCTCAATCCGAATCACCTCCCGTTCGAGGCGGAACTCGACGTCGCGCTGCGTCGAAGGGCGGAAGAGTCGCACCGTAACCTCCGTTCCCGGTCGTCCCCGCAGGCGACTGATCACGTCGCTCATCGACGCGCGCCCCAACTCCTGCCCATCCACCGCGACGATCGTATCGCCCCGCTGGATGCCCGCCCGATCTCCCGGCGTGCCGGCGATGGGCGCGATCACCACCACCTTTTCCTTGCGGACTTCCACCTGCACGCCGATGCCCCCAAACTCGGCGTTCATGTCCTCCTCGAGCTCCCGATACTGCTTCGCCTCCAGAAAGTCGGAATGTGGATCCAGCGAGGAGAGGAGCCCGTGCAGCGCCGACTTGGTCAGCTCGCCGTAGGCGGCCTTTTCCGGATCGACGTAGTTTTCCCCGACGATTTCCAGCACCTGCCGCACGTAACTCGACGAGCGATCCAGTTCTCGGTTCGGCCAAAGCCCCCACCCCGCAGCGGTCTGGATGACGGTAAACGCCACAACCGACCCGCAGAGGGCCCCGGCGGCAATGGTGAACGCGCGACGCAACATCGCCGTTAGCGTGCGGATGCGTCGCGGATTGTAAATGGGGACTGTCCTACTTAGCGTCGCTTCCTCCGTCCTGCTTCCTTCATGTCCGAGCGCACCCCTCCTTCGCCCGCCTTCCGCGAGGCCTTCCTCGCCGCCGCTGGGGAAAGGATGGCCATGCGTTTTGATCGCTTCGTTGAGCTCGCCCTCTACCACCCAAGCTGTGGGTACTACACGGCGACCCGGAAAAGGGTGGGACGAGAACCGGGCACGGACTTTTTCACCAGCACCTCATCCGGTCCACTCTTTGGAGAACTGATCGCCAGCGCGTGCGTCTCACTCCTTCCCTGCGATCCCGACCAGGTAACCTTCGTGGAGCTCGGAGCCGAGCCGGAGGCCGCGATTCTGAAGGAAGCGCCACACCCCTTCCGCGCAACCGAGGTCCGGCCCCTCGGGGCGTCGCTCGGACTCTCCGGGCGCCTCGCAGTTTTCTCAAATGAATTGCTCGATGCACAGCCGTTCCGCCGATTTGTCGTGCGGAATCGACGCTGGGTGGAGTGCGGCGTCGCCCTGACCGAGCAGGGGCACTTGGAGGAAGTTGATTGGCCGAGCGCCGGAGAACCGTGGCTCCCCCATCCGGGCGAGGAAGGCACGCGCTTCGATGCCCCCCGGGCCGCGGCTGAGTTGGTTGCGACGCTTGGGCGAGGCGACTGGAAGGGACTGTTCGTCGCCGTGGATTACGGAAAATCGTTTCCGCAGCTCGCGGGGGACTGCCCGGCGGGAACGGCGCGCGCCTACTGGCGGCACACGCAGCACAACGATCTTCTCGATCGCCCCGGAGAACAAGACCTCACGGTTCACGTCTGCTGGGATTGGATTGCCGAGTCCTTGGTGGCGGCTGGCTTTTCGGATCCGCGGCTGGAGTCCCAGGAGGCGTTCCTGATGCACCACGCAGGCGCGGCGATTGAGCGGCTTATGAAGGAAGATGGCGGGAAGCGCGGGCCGCGCAGCCGTTCGCTGCTCCAATTGCTCCACCCGGCGAACATGGGACAGGCATTTCAGGTCATCTGGGCCTTGCGCAGCTAAGATTGCCCTTGCGCCGCCCGGGGCGCGCCCCCTAACCTGACCCTTTAACCCATTCCACCATGGCCCGCATCTGTGCAATCACTGGCAAGCGTCCCGTCAAAGGCTCCCGAATTAACCGCAAGGGTCAGAGCAAGAAGAGCGGAGGCATCGGCACGCACATCACCAGCATCACGCCGCGCAAGTTCCGCCCGAACCTGCAGCGCATCCGTATTCGCACGGCCAATGGAGGCACGAAGCGTGTCCTCGTTTCGGTGAAGGCGATCAAGGCCGGTCTCGTCGAGAAGGTCTGATCACGGTCACGCAATTTCTCTTCAAAAAGCCCGCCGTTGCGCGGGCTTTTTTGTGTCCGGACGCATCGGAGCGCGCGACCCGCTAGATCGCCCGGAAAACAATCGCCGCGTTCTGGCCGCCGAAACCGAGGTTGTTGCTCAACACGACCCGGGCTTTCAGGGCTCGCGCCTGGTTGGGAACGTAGTCGAGATCGCACTCGGGGTCCGGTTCATGAAGATTGATCGTCGGAGCAACCATCCCGGACTCGATCGTCTTGATGGAGATGATGCTCTCGATTCCGCCGGCCGCCCCGAGCAGGTGCCCGGTCATCGACTTGGTTGAGCTGATCGCGAGCCGACGCGCATGGTCGCCGAACACGCGCTTGATGGCCAGTGTCTCGAACTTGTCATTGTACGGCGTGCTCGTGCCGTGCGCATTGACATAGTCCACCTCGCCCGGAGCCACCCCGGCGCCGGCGAGCGCGCGACGCATCGCCATGGAGAGCCCCTTCCCTTCCGGATCGGGTTGCGTGATGTGAAATGCGTCTGCCGTGGCGGCGTAGCCGACGAGCTCGCAGTAGATCCGCGCACCGCGGGCACGGGCATGCGACAGGGACTCGAGGACCAGCACGCCGGCACCCTCGCCCATGATGAATCCGTCCCGGCCCAACGCGAAGGGCCGGCAGGCCGTCGCCGGGTCATCGTTGCGGGTGCTCATCGCCTTCATCGAGCAGAAGCTGGCGTAAGCGAAAGGCGTGATCGCGGCTTCCGCACCGCCGGCGACCATCACATCCGCATCACCGCGGCGGATCATTTGGAAGGCCTCGCCGAGGGCATGCGTGGCGGTTGCACAGGCAGAGACGACGCCGAAATTCGGGCCACGTGCACCCAGCTCGATCGCCACGAGTCCCGAACACATGTTGCCGATGAGCGCCGGAATCGTGAACGGGGACACCTTGCGCGGCCCACCTTCAAGGAGCCGCTTGTGCTGCGTTTCGAAGGTCGCCATTCCTCCGATACCGGAGCCAACCACGACACCGATGCGATCCGGATCGACGCGATCCGGGGACAAACCGGAGTCGGCGTAGGCCTGCTTGGCGGCGACAAACCCGAAGTGGGTGTAACGGTCGTTCCGCCGGACCTCCTTGGGGTCCATGTGCTCCTCGGGGTTCCAGTTCTTCACCTCGGCACCGATCTGGCTGGCGTAGGCGGAGGCGTCGAACTGCGTGATCCGATCGATCCCGTTACGCCCGGCGAGCAGCGCCGCCCAAAACGCATCGACCGACTGGCCGAGCCCGTGGATCACGCCCAAGCCAGTGACGACGACACGCTGAGAATCAGGAAGCGAAGACATGGAAAGAGGAAAGAGCTCCCGACGGAGGATGATGCAAACGCAGCCCCAGGAAAGAAAAAGGCGCCCGGCCGCGGAGCGACAGGACGCCTTGGAAAACCGGATGGGCGGCTTACTTGGCCGCCGCCTTGGACTTGATGTACTCGATCACCTGACCGACGTTCTGCAGCTTTTCCGCGTCGGACTCAGGGATCTCGCCCTTGATCTCGTCCTTGAACTCTTCTTCGAACGCCATGATGAGCTCGACCGTGTCGAGCGAATCGGCGCCGAGATCGTCTAGGAACGAGGCCTGCGGAGTGATCTGCTCCTCGTTCACATTCAGCTGATTGACGATGATCTCTTTGACGCGCTGTTCGATGGTTTTTTGGTCGGCCATGGGGAGAAACGTGCTTCCGGAGGCTTCACATCGCCATTCCGCCGTCAACGGTAAAAACTTGCCCGGTAATGTAACCGGCCTCCTCGGAACAGAGGAACGCCGCCATGGCGGCCACATCGGAGGCCTCGCCGAAGCGCTGCATCGGGATGACCGATTGAGCCGCCTTCTGGACGTCTTCAGACAAAACCGACGTCATGTCCGTACGGATAAAGCCGGGCGCCACGACGTTCGCGGTGACGTTGCGGCGAGCGAACTCCTTGGCCACGGACTTCGTGAATGCGATCATGCCTCCCTTTGCCGCCGCGTAGTTGGCCTGACCCGCATTGCCCACCAGGCCGACCACGGAGGCAATGTTGACGATCCGCCCGTAGCGGGCCCGACACATCGGCCAACCGATGGCCTTGGTCCAGTGAAAGCAACTGGTCAGGTTCGTCTGAATCACGGCGTTCCAGTCATCCTCCGACATCCGGGCGAGGAGGCCATCCCGCGTGATTCCCGCGTTGTTGACGAGGATATCAATCTTTCCTTCCTCGGCCAGCAACTGCTCGGCCGCCTTGGCCACGGCCGCGCCATCGGCCACATCGACGGCCAACGCCCGCGCCGATCCACCAGCGGCCACAATCGCGTCTGCGACCGCTCCGCACGAAGACTCCGACTTGGAGACGCAGATGACTTTGACGCCGTGACGCGCGAGCGCCTCAGCAATGGCTTTTCCGATACCGCGACCGGCGCCGGTGACGACGGCCTTGCGTTGATTGAAGGTCATGTAGGTAAAAGGGATGAGGGTGAGTTGAAAGATCGAGACCGGGCAAAGCCGTTCAGTAGACGTCCCGTTGGTAGCGTTTGTCCTTCTTCATCTGCTTCACGTAGTCGGCCGCCTGTTCCGGGGACAGGGAGCCCTGAGACGCGATGATCTCATGCAGGGCAAGGTCGACGTCCTTCGCCATCCGCTTGGCGTCGCCGCACACGAAGAAGGAAGCGCCGCCGCGAATCCAACTCCAGAGCTCCGCCGCCTGCTCACGCATCCGATCCTGAACGTAGACCTTGGTGGCTTGATCCCGCGACCACGCCAGATCTAACCGCTGCAGTTTTCCGCGCGCCTGCCAGTCCGCCCATTCCTCCTCATAGAGGAAGTCGGTTGCCCGACGCTGGTCGCCGAAGAAGAGCCAATTGCGCCCCGTGGCGCCGCTCGCCGCCCGATCCTGGACAAACGCCCGGAACGGCGCGATTCCCGTTCCCGGCCCCACCATAATGCAATCGCGCGAACCGTCTTCCGGCGGACCAAAATGCGAATGGGACACGAACACGGGCGTCGGAGTCTCGCCGGTGACCACCCGGTCCGCCAGGAACGTCGAGCAAACCCCGTGCCGCTCCCGCCCGTTCGTCCGGTAGCGCACGATCGCGACCGTCAGGTGAATCTCCTCCGGGAAAAGCCTTGGCGACGAGGCGATCGAGTAGAGCCGCGGCATCAACTTGCGCAGGTGGTCGACCAACTCCTGCGGACTGAGCCGCGCGCTGGGAAACTCGCCCAGAAGGTCGGCGTACTCGTGCTCCCCCAGAAAGGCGTCCAAGGCCTCCTTGGCCTCCGGCGCCAGGAGCGCTGCGAGCCGGGCCTTCTCCGCAGCATCCGTCGCCCGACCAGCCAATGTCTCCACAATCTTCCGAGTCGGACCCGCCAGCGCGAGACGACTCGTCAGCGCCTCCCGCAGCGACAGCGGAGCCGTGGCCTTGGGCAAGACGATGAGCTCCTCACCCGTCGCTCCGATCTGCGCGAGGATCTCCGCCACATCCTGCGACCGATTGGTGGCGAAAATCCCCAGGGAATCCCCCGCCTTGTAGCGCAATCCACTGCCCTCCAGACGGACCACAAAATGGCGGGTCTCCTTGCCGGATCCAGCCCGACTCAGCAAACGATTCTCCGACACGCGGGCCGGGAACGGATGATCCTTGTCGAAAGCGGAGGAAGCGGCGGGACCGGACATGACCTCCCGAGTCAGCGATGGTCCAGAAACCCGTGCAAGGCCGATTTTTGCCGATCGAGTGCGACAGCCGCACGACCGATCCAAGGGACCGCAACGTTGACAATCCCCGCCCGGCATTCGTCGTTTCCGGCATGTCGCCGCCTACGTCGGAACGTATCCTTGTCGCTCTGTCGGGCGGCGTGGACAGCGCCGTCGCCGCCCTGCTGCTGAAGCAACAGGGTTTCGACGTTGCTGCGGCGTACATGAAAAACTGGATCAACGAGGACGGCGTCATCGGTGATTGTCCATGGGAGCAGGATATCACCGACGCCCGCGCGGTGGCGAAGCACCTCGGGATCGAGTTCGAAGTGGTGAACCTGATGCGCGACTACCGCTCTCAAGTCGTGGATTACTTGCTCACGGAGTACGCCCAGGGTCTCACTCCCAACCCGGACGTGATGTGCAATCGGGAGATCAAGTTCGGGGTCTTCCGTCGCTGGGCGCGCGAACGTGGCTTCTCGGCGGTCGCGACTGGACACTATGCGCAACGCCGCTTTTCCAGCGAGCACGGCTGGGAGCTGTGGGAGGGCGCTGACCGCAACAAGGACCAGTCCTACTTCCTCGCGTTGATCAACCAAGAGCAACTCCGGGAGGCTCGGTTTCCCATCGGACACTTGGAGAAACCTGCGCTTCGCGAGCTCGCGCGCCAGGCCGGCCTGCCCAACGCCGACAAGAAAGATAGCCAAGGCATCTGCTTCATCGGTCAGGTGAAGATGCAGGACTTCCTCCGAGCGTACGTTCCGGACCGGCCCGGCCCAATCGTCCGCGTTGACGACGGACGCCGCCTCGGCACGCACGCCGGGCTACACTACTACACCCTCGGCCAGCGTCGCGGCATCCGCATCCCCTCGAACACGGACCACAAGGCCTACGTGGTCGTGGGAAAGCGCGGGGAAGACAACGCACTCCTCGTCGCTTTCGATGAACCTCGCGCGCCCGGACTCTTCACCGAGAGCGTCCGCGTGCGACACCTCCAGTGGCTCGGATCCCCGCCGACCTCGTCTGTCGCACTCGAAGGCCGCGTTCGCTACCGGGATCCCCGCGTCGCCCTGCACTTCACGCCGGAATCCGACGGCGGTGGCCATGTCCGCTTCGCTGAACCCCAGCGGGGCCTCGCGCAGGGCCAAATTCTTGCATTTTATCAGGGCCCACGCCTCATCGGCGGCGGCATTTACGCCTAACCGGCCCGCTTCAGGCAGTTTCCGCTGGCGAGACGGTGCGCTTCGACACACGTTGCGGAAAACCATGACTGCTCGGACCTTCATCACGGTAGCGGCCGGCCTCGCGCTCTTCGCCGCCACCACTCTCACCTCCGCACCGAACCTCGCCGGAGAGACGCGTTTACTCCGCTTCCCGGCCACGAACGGGAAGGACCTCGTGTTCTCGTACGCCGGCCAACTCTACACGGTGCCGATTTCGGGCGGCGTCGCGCGCCGACTCACCGACGGCCCCGGGTACGCCGTCTTCCCGCGTTTCTCGTCCGACGGTGCAACCCTCGCCTTCACCGCGCAGTACGACGGCAACACCGAGGTCTACAGCATGCCCGCGTCGGGCGGATCGCCCAAGCGCCTCACGTTCTCCGCGACCCTCAACCGCGACGACCTCGCCGACCGGATGGGCCCCAACAACGTAGTCATGGGCTGGCGGAACACCGCTCCCGAAATCGTCTTCCGCTCCCGCGCCCGGTCCTTCAACCCCTTCATCGGCGAGTTGCTCACCGTGCGGCTCGACGCCGAGCTCCCGTCCCAACTTCCCGTGCCCCGCGGTGGCTTCATCTCCTTCTCCCCCGACGATTCTCGCATCGCTTACAACCGCATCTTCCGTGAATTCCGCACGTGGAAGAACTACCGGGGCGGAATGGCCGACGACGTTTGGATCTACGATCTGAAGTCGGGCGCGCTGGAAAACATCACGCAGAACGATGCCCAAGACATCTTTCCGATGTGGGCTTCGAACAACCGCATCTACTTCGTCTCGGAGCGCACCGGGCGGGGAAATCTCTTCGCCTACGATCTCGCCACCAAGGCGACCCGGCAGGTCACGCAGTTCACCGAGTTCGATGTGAAGTTCCCGTCACTCGGACCGGACGCGATCGTCTTTGAGCAGGCCGGCCAGATCTGGCGTCTGGATCTCAAGACCGAGCAGGCGGCTCCGATCACCATTCGAGTCCAGGAAGATTTCGTGACGCGCCGGCCGGGACTGCAGCCCGTCTCACGCTGGTTTCAGGGAGTCGATCTCTCGCCGGACGGACAACGCGCCACGGTAGTGGCTCGCGGGGATGTCTTCACCGTGCCCGCCAAGAACGGCCCCACCCGGAACCTGACCCAGACGCCCGGCACCCACGAGCGCAGCGCCACTTGGTCTCCGGATGGGCGGTGGATCGCGTACCTTTCCGATGCGTCGGGCGAGTTCGAGCTCTACGTCCAAGCCCAAGATGGAAAGACGCCGGCCACTCAGCTCACCCGCGATGCCGATACTTACTATTTCCTGCCCCGCTGGTCGCCCGACTCCAAGCAACTGGCGTGGGTCGACCGGATGTCTCGCCTGCGCGTGGTCGACGTCGAGTCAAAGAAGGTGACTCCGGTCGCGACGAATCCCGCGGGGCGCATCTGGGACTTTGCTTGGTCGCCGGACTCCCGCTGGATCACCTGGACGCGCAACCATCCGCAAACGCCCTCACAAGTGATGCTCACCCGCGTTGCGGATGGCGAGACACTGGAGGTCACCGACCGGTGGTACGACGCGAATAGCCCGCGATTCTCCGACGACGGCAAGTGGCTCACGTTCGCGTCCGCGCGTGACTTTAACCCAATCTATTCGGACACGGAGTGGAACCACGCCTACCAGAACATGGAGCGCATCTACTTGGTCGCGCTCGCCAAGTCCACGCCCTCCCCGTTCGCTCCCACCAGCGATGAGGTGTCCGTGTCCTCGAGCTCCAGCGGCGGCAAGACGACCAAGCCCGCGCCGGAGGGCAGCGATAAGTCAGATCAAAAGTCCGACGGCGCACCCAAGCCAGCTGCTCCGGCAACAATCGTCATCGACGCCGACGGCCTCGCCGAGCGTATCGTGGCCTTGCCCATCATGCCCTCCGGGTATGGCCCCGCGCGCATGATCGGCGATCGCGTTTTCTACCGCCGTCGCCCCGGCGGCCCAGTCACCGGCGGTGGCGGCGGCGAGGGCTTCGGTGCCGGAACCGCTTCTCGATCTGTCATCGCATTCTACAACGTGAAGGATCGCAAGGAGACCGAGGTCATCAATGCGGAGTCGTTCCAGATCAGCGCCAACGGAAAGCGCATGTTGGTGATGGTGGGACGAGACTGGTCAATCGTGGACACGCCTGCCGGTCGCTTGGAACTTAAGCCGGAGAACCGACTCGACCTTTCTGCGGCGGAGGCGGTCGTCGATCGCACCGCCGAGTGGACGCAGATGTTCAATGAGAGCTGGCGGCAGATGCGCGATTTCTTCTACACCCCAAATCTCCATGGGGTCGACTGGCCGGCCCAGCAGCGGAAGTACGCCGCATTGCTGCCGCACGTCGCGACGCGAAATGATCTGACATACCTCATCGGCGAACTCATCGGCGAGCTCCACGCCGGCCATGCCTACGTGTCGGGCGGCGATCGGAACGAGGCGCCGCGCCGGCAAACCGGCCTCCTCGGCGCCCAGGTTTCCCGCGATCCCGCTTCACGCGCTTATCGCATTGATCGGATTCTGAAGGGACAGAATTGGCAAACGCGCACGCGTTCGCCCCTCACCGAACTGGGGGTCGATGTCCGTGAGGGCGAGTTCATCCTCGCGGTCAACGGCAAGCCGGTCGCGCAACTCGAGAATCTTTTCTCCGCGCTCGTCGGCACCGTCGGGCGCCAGGTCTCGCTGCGCATCAACAGCCAGCCGGTGGATGAGGGTGCGCGCGACGTCACCGTCGTGCCGATCGCTGACGAGGGCCCGCTGTATTACGAAGCATGGGTCGAGAAGAACATCGCCCATGTCGCGGCTCGCACCAACGGCAAGGCGGGCTACCTGCATATCCCGGATATGGGACCGGAGGGCCTAAATGCATTCGTCCGTCGTTTCTACCCGCAACTCGACAAATCAGCCTTGGTCATCGATGTCCGTGGAAACGGAGGCGGCAACGTCTCTCCCATGATCATTGAGCGCCTGCGTCGACAGGTTGCGATGATCGACCTGTCCCGCAACGGCGTCCCCATCCCCAATCCAAGCGGCCAGCTCGTCGGCCCGAAGGTCACGCTCCTCAACGAGTATTCGGCCTCGGACGGCGATCTCTTCCCTTATCGCTTCCGCGACGCGGGCCTGGGCAAGCTGGTGGGCAAGCGGTCATGGGGCGGCGTGATCGGCATCACGGGCAGCCTTCCCTTCATGGACGGCGGCGAACTGAATCGGCCTGAATTCGCGAAGTACGCCAAGGACGGCAGTTCTTGGATCATCGAGGGCTACGGCGTCGATCCCGACATTGTGGTCGACAACGATCCGGCCCGCGAATTCCGCGGCGAGGATCAGCAACTCGACAAGGCGATCGACGTGATTCTTGAGGAATTGCGTACCCGCCCGACGTCGCTGCCGGCCCCGCCGCCCTGGCCGGTCAGGTAACGACGCGACCGCGGGCGCCCTGGCCGAGCCACGTCGCCAACTCCGCGAGCAGACGCTCATTCTGCTCGCGGGTGCCGACGGTGATCCGGATGTAGAAGGGCAACCCGTAAGACGCCACGGGACGAACGATCACCCCGCGGCGTTGCAGCGCAGCAAACGCTCCCGCGCCGTCGCCCACCTGCGCGAGCAGGAAGTTCGCCGCGCTGGGCACGGTCGGCACGCCGAGTCGCGTCAGCCCCTCCTCCAGCTGCCGGAGGCCCGCACGATTATCCTGGCGACACTGGGCGATGAAGGCGACGTCGTCCAAAGCAGCCAACGCGGCGGCCTGTCCGATCGCATTCACGTTGAAAGGCTGGCGAACGCGGCCCAGCAGGCGGATCAACTCGGGCGAACCGTAGCCATACCCGACCCGTAACGCAGCCAGGCCGTGAATCTTCGAGAAGGTCCGCAGACAGAGGATCTTTCGCCCCTCCGCAATCAGCGGTCGGAGGTCCGGCGCGGACTCCACGTACTCCGCATACGCTTCGTCGAACACCAGCACGACGTGATCCGGCAAGCCGCGCGCGAAACGGACGAGGTCGTCCGCCGTGTTGGCCGTCCCGGTCGGGTTATTCGGACTGGCCACGAACACCAGCTTTGTGCGCTCCGTTACCGCAGCGGCCATCGCGTCCAGATCGTGGGCGAAGTCCCGCAACGGGACCTCGACCACGCGGGCCCCGAACAGCAGCGTCACGAGCTTGTAGACGACGAAGGCGGGCGCGCCCATGACCACCTCGTTGCCCGGGCGGAGGAAGACATGGCCAACGAGCTCGAGGATCTCGTTCGAGCCATTGCCGACCACAAACTGATCCGGGCCAAGCGACCACTCCCGCGCAAGGCGCTGTCGCAGCGCGTAGCAGCCGCCGTCGGGGTAAAGCTGTCCGTGCTCCAGTGCAGCATGGGCCGCCGCGAGGGCGCGCGGTGAAGGGCCGAAGGGATTCTCGTTGGACGCCAGCTTGATGATCCCGCTCGGATCAAGACCAAGCTCACGAGCGACGTCATCGATCGGTTTGCCCGGTTCATACACCGGCTGACTCAGGACCGAAGGGTTGGCGAGGGACGACAGCTCCATGCGCGGAGGGAACACGATTCACCCGACCGGCAAAAGCCCGAAATCGCGCGCCTACCGCCGCTCGGACACGCGGCGCCAAAAGCCCACGGGGCGATCTCCCTCCCGAAACACCTCGCACCATGCATAGTGACCGCGAAGCGCGCGGTCGAGGAGCGACCACCGCTCCGCCGAGTCCGGCGGACGAAAGAAGAGTACGTAGTCGATCCCTTCGGCCGCCATCCACGCCCCCGCGGCCGGATCGCGCCCGTCGAAGGCGGCCTCCAAGCGGCGACGCCGGTGCGGCACATCCTCCGGAAATCCTCGCCAGAGGGATGCATAGCCATCCCAGCCAAGCCACATGCGATGCCCGGCATGCAACGGCAGACTAATCAGCGCCGGCTCGCCTTCCGCACGCGGATCCTGCACGACCAGCCCACGAGGCTCTTGGCGCAGTCGGTCCAGCAGGATCCGATTCTCGCGCCGTGACGTAAGGAAGGCATGGCCCTCAAGGCGCCCCGACGACGGCGACCGCGCGTCGCGCCAGCCGATACAGAGGTCTTTCGCGTAGGCACAGGGCAACACGCACGCCACGATCGCCAAGATCCGCGGTCCCCGTCGCATCGAACCCGACAACAACCGAGGCGCGAGGAGCAAGAGCAGCGCGCTCGCGAGCCACGGCCATGCTTTCAACACCGTGTTGAAGCGATTGTCGGAGCCGGCATAGGAGTCGTCAACGTACACCCCCTCCAGCAGTAAGAGGGCACCCGCCCCAAACACCGCCAACCACCGGGCCGTGCGATCCCCGGAGACCGCACCACTCAGGAGCAGCAACAGGGTCGGACCGAGCAGAATCAGCAAGAAGAGCGGCGGCGTCCGTTCCACCGACGGCACCCAGGCGAAGCGCAACGAGTGACGTGCCGCGTCGACCGTGAACTCCGCGAGGAATCCCCACGTCGCGAGCCACACCGCGGCAGCTCCGACCACGACCGCGGCTAGCAACGACTTCCACGCTCCGCGCTCCCAGACGATCCATACGCACACCGCGAGCCCATGCAGCGGCAGCGCCCAGGGATTCGCGAGCACCGTCCAGGTGATCGACGCCCCCACCAAGCCCGCGTAGCGAGCTTGCCCCGATTCGCGCCATGCCGCCCCCGCCGTAATCGCGAGTCCAAGCAGGGCGTAGCTGCCCAGCGGCGCATGAAAGTCACCCAGAAGAATCGAGTAAGCCAATGGCTCGAACGGGAGGCTCAAGCGCGGGAATGACGCGGCGTAAGACTCGAGCCAAGTACCAAGCGGAGCCACGGTCATCGGAACGCTTCCGAAGAGAAAGATGCGCTCCCACGGACGCTGGCCCTCGATCAACCACGGAGCCAGCAGCGTGACGCCGCTGCCGCCGATCAGCAACGCTGCCCAAATCGCGAGCCTGACGCGTCGGGTCGCACCACTCGCCGCGAGCGCGCCCGCGAAGGCCGCGCCGATGCAGCCCACCATCACGCAGAAGCCTAGATTGGATGCCAGGCCGGGGGACATTCCGAGCATCCGACCCAGGAGGGCCGCACCGTAATGCTGGAAGGCATAGTAGTTGCTATTCCGGAACGGTCCGTACCACGCGTCAAAACCGGGAACGCCCTCCCCCGCAGCATGCCCCACCACTTGAGCGAGGTCGGGAATCTTCTCGATCCAGTCCGTGAGATCGGGACTGCGATACCGCCACGCCAAGGCATAAAAGAACGCGACCACGAATGGCCACCCGACTCGAACGACCTGGCGCGGTCCGAACTCAGCGCGCCACGCCGACACCCACGCCGGCGACGACGAGGGCGAGTTGGAACGCCCACTCAGCCAGATCAGCGCCAACGCTAGCACAAGCGCGACGGTCGTCAGACCGCGCAGCGATCCAAGGCCGACCACCGTCTCCACGGCGAAAAAAACCGTCACGACGCACCACGGCGCTGCGACCGTCGCGACGCCGACCCGGGGCAGGACGAAACCGCAGGCCAGCACCGCGCCCCAAAGCAGCGTCAGAATTGCCGCAGTCTGGAACGCGAGAAGAAGCAGCAGCATCAGGGAGATCGCCGCGCCCTCTACTGGCCAACCGGGGCAGCAGCGCCGTGGTCGAGCCGGCGCCAGAAGCCCGCTCGCGGACCACCCTCCCAGTCGTGGCGGAACAGCTCAACCCAAGCATAGCGATCCGCGATCGCTGCGTTGATCTTCTTCCACAATTCGTCGGTGTCCCCAGCCTGATACCAAAGCACGTAGTCGATCTTTTGCGCCACCAGCCAGCGTCCGGGCTCCGCCATCTGACCATCGAAGAACTCGAAGAGTCGCTGCTGCCTCTGCGGTAGGTCATCACGATAGCCGCGCCAGAGCTGCTCATGCCCCAGCCAACCCAACCACATCCGGTGTCCCGCAAAGAGCGGCAGGCAGGCGGAGTTGGTGAATCCATCCTTTTGGGGTCGCTCGATCACCAGCCCACGAGGCTCCACCTCGAGCCGCGACAGCACTAGGCGAGGAAACAACTCTTTGGTCAGAAAGTGGTGCCCTTCGATCCGCCCTACCGCTTCCTTGGGTCCCCGCCACCAGTTCAGCCCAAGGTCAAAGATGAAGCTGCACGGATAAAGGCAGACAATGAAGCCGACGACTCGCAGCCAGCGGCGCGACGCTCGTTCAAGCACGATCGGACCCAGCGTCAGCAGCGTAGCCGCGGCAATCCATGGCCACCACTTCAGCGACGTGTTGAAGCGATTAAACATGCCGCTGTAGATGTCGTCGATGTAGAGAAACTCCGAAACAGCGACCAACACCAGCGCGAGCATTCCGAACCAGCGACCCAGTCGGTCTCCGGAGAGCAATCCACCGACCGCCAAGGTCAAGGTCGGCAGGAGAAACAACAGCAAGAGCAACGGCGGAGTGTGCTCCTCCCATCCGACGAAGCGGATCGATGTCCCGTATCCCGCGGCCGCAGTCGTGAACTCCGAAAGATAGACCCACGCCGATAGCCAAATAGCCGCCGCCCCGACCGCCAGCCATGCGACCAATTCACGGAGGTGGCGATAATTCCAAATCACCCACGCGCCGAGGCCGAGCGCCTGCAGGGGCAGGCTCCACGTGTTCGCCAGCAACGTCCACGTCAGTGTCGCACCCGCCAAGGCCACGTAACGCCTCCGCCGTTCGCGGAGCCACAGCAGCCCGCAGAGCACTCCGATTCCCAGCAGAGGATAGCTGGCTAGCGGCGCGTGGTAGTCGCCCAGATAAATCGAGTAGGCAAAGGGCTCGCCCGGAAGCTCCATCCGCGGATGGGAATCCTGATACGTCTTGAGCAGCGGACCGAGCGGAGCGCGGTCGTAGGGCGCACTCCCAATGAAGCGCATGCTGCTCCAGGGATTGGGGTTTTGATCAACGAGGTGCACCAGACCGGAGAGGCCAGTGCCACCGACCACGAAGGCGGCCATGACCGTCCACCGCACCCGCTGCGAGCGACACGCCGTCCAGACGCCTCCAGCGAACGTAACCGCACCGAGCGCGATCAGCACACAGAAGGCGAGGTTGTAGGTCGCACCCGGCCGGATCGCCAACAGTCGGCCCATCAGCGCCGCCGCATAGTGCTGGAAGCTGTAGTAGTGGTTCGACGGAAATGGATCCAGCCACGCATCCACCACCGGAATCGTCCCCCCCGAGAAATAGCTGCAGATGTAGGAGAAATCGGCCAGCTTCTCTGACGAACCGTCGACGTTCGGGTACGTGAACCGCCACAGCATCGCATAGCCGAGCACGAGCAGAAACACGGCGGCCGGTGCAATCATCTGACGGGGCGCCAGCTCACTCCGCCACCGCACCACCGATCCCCGCGCCTCCTCGCCAAGCCACCCGGGCATCCATCGCACCGCGCTAAAGACAATCACCGCTACCGATAAGCACGTACCCACCACCCCGATACTTCGCAAGTCACCGAGACCCCAATGCGTCTCGATCGCGAAGAAGACCGTCACGACCAGCCACGGACCGGCCGCCACCGCGAGCCAACGCGGGCGCCAAACCGTACCCGCAATCAGGGAGACACCCCACAGGTTGAGGACGATCAGCAGGAGGGTGAACAGGAGCCCGAGATGCTGCATAGCCCGGACCCATCGGCACAAACGCTCACTCCCGCAGCGGAAAACACCACGTAATTCGCTGCCATGCAAACATTCACACCGACGAAAACCCCCAGCGGCCGCCAAGGACTCTTACACTCCCTTTACAGGTCATTTCGGCCCGGTCGTTTCAGCCCACTAAAGCCTCAACCGAAGAGAGAACTGTACAGTTATGCGCGCACGACTCCCTTTCTCCCGTTCAAGCGTTTCCCGCCCGAGTCCCGCATCCGCGTTCACCCTGGTCGAGGTCATGGTCGGCACCGTCCTCTTCCTCATCGCCGCGCTCGGGATCTTCAGTGGTCTCATCTACGCCTACCGACTCGCCGCGGAGACGCGCTACCGGGACAATGCCCGCTTCATCCTTAAATCACTTGGCGACGAATTCCTTGTGCAAAAATCCGAGGATGAGACAGGCGACATCAAGACCATGTTCGTACCGACGGAAAGCGCGACCGGACTCGGGCTGCTCTGGCAGGGCACCGAAGGCGAGGAGGCTGGCCTGACCGTCACACTCGGGGCCAATACCGGCGCCCCGATCGCCGACGCCCTGGTGACACGGGAAGTGACATATCTGGAACTCGACGGAATGCCCAGCGTGACGCCGGCGAGTTCGACCGGAGGCATACTCGTCCGCGGTAATTTTCGGATCGCCTATTCGTACTCAAATCGCAACTACAGTCAGCAGCTGAGCGTCGTTCGCCGCATTCCTTAATGACTCCCCTTCCCTCGCCGTTGCGCCGCGTCCGTTCCCGGATCCTCTGGGTCGTCAAGGCCTTCACCCTCGTGGAGGTCCTGATCACCATCGGGGTGGCCGGGATGCTGCTCGCCGCAGTGGCGATGTTCCTTGTCAGCGGAAACGTTGCGACAAAGAAGGTTACAAATATCAACCAGGTCAATACGAAGGGTCGCTTCGCGTTCGATCACATCAGTCGCGAGATGTCGCTCGCACTCGACCTCAAGGCCGAAAACTTCCAAGTCCCCAATCCGGACAATAACGCGTACTCACGTCTCGTTTACCGCGTCAATCTGGGCCTACCAGGCACCACGGCCTTCACGCTCGCCTCGTCGGACGAGGTCGTAGTCGACCTTCCCATCGAAACACGACCCGCGATTGGCGACTACCTGATTCTCGCCAGCCCGCGCCTGAATGGCGATGTCGGTGGGCGCATCACCGGGGTAGTAGACTCTCGCGACGGCGTCGCACACGGCGAGGTGACTCTCACACTCGAAGACACCATCGAGGCACTCTCCGGAAAGACCGATTCGGTCGAGGCTCTTCAGGTGGCAATGATCCAGCGGCAAAGAGCCTATGCCGTGGAAGAGATCGAAGGGGAAACTTCGTTCGTCTGGTACGACACCTATGTCGGTGGTGAGGCGAAGGTCCTCGCCCGATCCGTCATGGAGGACCAGTTCCCGTTCACCCAGCAGGCGACCGGAGCAACGGGCAGCGGCCAGTTCTTCGCCAACTTCCGTCTGGTCCTTGATACGTCAGAGGATGACTCCGTGAACGTGCAGACCGGCAAGAAGGCGTTCCACGCCCGCAACGAGATCGCCGGGCTCTTGGTCAACAAGTCCGGCGTCTCCTATAGCCTGAACGCGGTCCCGACACCCACCCCTTCCCCGTCGCCGACCCCGCTGCCGACACCCACCCCTTCCCCGTCGCCCAC